>Ga0265295_1001615_pt1 | contig 39007 bp, 24 predicted proteins | sample Munlansysbiofilm_FD_192503 | JGI IMG/M metagenome (GOLD analysis project Ga0265295, IMG submission 192503) | Leachate microbial communities from a municipal landfill in Southern Ontario, Canada - Methane capture system biofilm | ecosystem: Engineered > Solid waste > Landfill > Unclassified ... | reverse complement strand
AACCGTCGCAACCGCGATTCGCACGGTGGTTGTCTTGTTCTTTTCCATCATCATGGTTCTGATTGTCGGCTCACAAGCAACCATTAGCGAGATTTCCTCAAAAACCTGGCTCTTTCTAATCTTGTCTGGCACAGCAACCGGGCTTTCCTGGCTCTGCTATTTCAAAGCACTCCAACTGGGTGAAGTCAACAAAGTTACGCCGATAGACAAATCAAGTACTGTCCTGACGATTCTTTTAGCTTTTGTTTTATTGGGCGAACCAATTTCCCTCTGGCGGATTCTTGCCCTCGTACTCTACCTGATTGGCACTTTGCTCATGATTCAGAAAAAACAATCCACTGGTGAAACCAAAAGTCAAAGCTGGATTATCTATGCTATTCTTTCAGCAGTTTTCGCCAGTCTGACCAGCATTTTGGGTAAAATTGGCATTAGTGGCGTTGAATCCAACCTCGGCACCGCCATCAGAACCGCAGTTGTTTTGGTTCTCGCTTTCCTGATGGTCTTCGTCAGCGGAAAAAGACAGGAACTGAAAACGCTGGATAAAAAAGACCTTGGTTTCATCATCGCTTCCGGCTTCACCACCGGTGCGTCCTGGCTTTGCTTTTACTTCGCCTTGCAAATCGGCGAAGCAAGCATCGTTGTGCCGATTGACAAACTCTCAATTATTTTCACCATGGCTTTTTCAGCAATTTTTTTGAAAGAAACCTTTAGGAAGAAAGAACTTCTCGGCTTAGCGCTCATCCTCATCGCCACTTTCCTGCTCGTGTTTGGATAATCTGTTATCGTCTAACCCAGGCTATTCAGTCGATATTTACGATTGCATCCGCATTAAAATAAGATTTTTGCTGATTTATTGGGGCATGATTCACAATTTTTTCATATTGAAAATTGCTGTATATCTTAAATTTTCCCCTATGAAAACAGTCCGCTGTTATAATATTTTCATGTTGCCTCAATCTGGAACACTCAAACTCTCACCAAAAAATCTATACGCAATAGTTCATGCCCTATACCCCAAAGGAGAAACACTGTGGAGCTCTTAAAACAAAAAATTATGACCGATGGACGTAACCTCGGTAATGGTATTCTCAAAGTTGATCGTTTTATCAATCATCAGGTTGACCCCATTCTTATGGACGAATGTGGCAAGGAATTTGCCCGGCTGTTCAAAGACAGCCCGGCTGTAAAAATTCTCACCGCAGAAATTTCAGGCATCGCCCCCGCTTTGATGTGCGGAAAATATCTCAACCTGCCGGTTGTCTATGCCCGAAAAACCAAACCAATCACCATGCCCAGCGAAGTCTACATCACGGTTGCCCCCTCTCACACCAAAGGGCACAAAACTGAACTGATCGTCTCTCCCGAATACCTGGGCAAGGGCGAAAAAATCCTCATCATCGACGACTTCCTCGCCTCCGGCGCAACCATTGCCGGTTTGGCTCGGCTTGTCGAAGTTGCCGGAGCGGAAGTGGTCGGCATCGGCACATTAATCGAAAAAACTTTCGAAGGCGGGCGCGACTTGCTCTCCAAATTGGGCGTCCCCATCCATTCCCTGGTCTCAATTTCTGCCATGGACGATGACACCATCGAATTCACTGACGAATTCGCAGCATAGAGGAAAAATGAGCGATCGCATTGTCATTCTCGATTTTGGCTCTCAATTTACCCAACTAATCGGTCGCCGCATTCGCGATATGCACGTTTATTGTGAATTGTTGCCCTGGAATGCTTCCGAAGCTGAAGCCATAACGCCCGAAACGGTTGGAATTATCCTCAGCGGCGGACCCCAGTCAATTTATGCTGAAAACGCGCCTTTCATTCAAGATTACATCCTCAAATCTGAGTTGCCCATTCTCGGCATCTGTTATGGTATGCAAGCCCTCGCCCACCAATCCGGCGGAAAAGTTGCCAGCAGCACCGAACATGAATATGGCCTAACCCGCCTTGAAGTGCCCGAAGAAAACCCCCTGCTTCACCTCGGCAAGCAAAAAGTTTGGATGTCACATGGCGATTACGTCCAAAAATTGCCCGAAGGCTACATCGGCATCGCCCATACTACCAACACCCCCTACGCCGCGATGGCGAACTATGCGCAGTCTCGTTTTGGCTTGCAATTCCACCCCGAAGTGCACGAAAGCCAATATGGCAGTGAAATGATCGAGAATTTTGTCCTCAAACTCTGTGCGGCAAAACCAAGCTGGACTTCTAAAAATATCATCGAAGAAAGCCTTGAGCAAATCCGCCAGCAAGTCGGCCAGGGCCGGGTTCTCTCTGCCCTTTCGGGTGGGGTCGATTCTGCCATCACAACCGCCCTCGTCCAGCGCGCCGTTGGCGACCGCGTTACCGCCGTTTTCATCGACACCGGCTTAATGCGCCAGGGGGAGGCGGAGCAAATTGAAGCAAACTTCCGCCCTATTTTGGGTGATAATCTGGTGACAATAGACGCTTCAGAGCGATATTTTGCCCGTCTGCAAGGCGTTACCGATCCCGAAGAAAAGCGGATTGCGATTGGGGAATTATTTATCCGTGAGTTTGAAGCGGCTGTTCACGATCTTGGCAATTTCGAATTTTTAGCGCAAGGCACAATTTATCCTGATGTAATCGAATCAAAAGGCATCGGCGTCGACGCTGCCCATCGCATCAAATCGCATCATAACGTTGCCGGTTTGCCGAAAGATATGAAATTTAAGCTGGTTGAGCCCTTGCGCTTGCTCTTTAAAGACGAAGTCCGTTCGATTGGCTTGGAACTCGGCTTAGCGTCTGAACTGGTTTGGCGCCAACCCTTCCCCGGGCCCGGCTTGGCAGTGCGCTGTTTGGGCGAAGTCACGCCCGAACGGATTGCAACCGTCCGCCATGCCGATGCAATTTTGCGCGAAGAGCTTGAAAAAGCCGATTTGATGCATGTTTGGCATGATGAAGAAGGCAACACCCATGGCAGCAGCCAGGCTTTCGCCACGCTTATCCCGGTAAAAAGCGTCGGTGTGATGGGCGACCAGCGCACCTATGCCGAAACGATTGTTCTGCGCGCTGTAACCTCGGTCGATTTCATGACCGCCGATTGGGCTCGCCTGCCGATGGACATTTTGGCGCTCATCAGCAGCCGGATTGTCAATGAAGTCATTGGCGTCAATCGAGTCGTCTACGACATCAGCTCCAAACCCCCTGCAACGATTGAGTGGGAGTGAGCGACAACAACTCAAGAATGGCTTAACGGCTGGATTTTAGAGATTGAGAAAGCCCAATTGGGGCAAAATTGGAAAATTCTGTCAAAACAATCAATGCACGAGAGAGCATTCTAATTGCAAAACAAAATTACAAAGGAGACATAAATGATGAGCAGTCACACAAATATTGAAATGATGAAAATAAAATGTGATTTGATTTCCGATGATGACTTCATAGAGTCAGAAGAATTTGACTTTGATAAGATCATTTATGACCTTAACGACCAAATTAAGTTGTTATCAAGCCGGACAGACAATCTGGATTACATCGTAGCAGTTGGTAGCGGAATTGCTTGCGGTTTGCTTGACATGCTTTGGGTAGGTGAATTTAATTTTGCACGCGGACGTGATATTTCCAGCGACACGGTGGATTCTTTTGTTAAAAAGACTGCAGAAATGCTGGAAGGTAAGAAGTTTGATGATGTAAAATCTGCAGTTAAGGCATTGGAAAAGCGTTTTCCAATCCCGGGCGATGGAAACACTCCTGATTTTGGCGGTGGCTTACAGCACCACCTTAGGGATTTTGCTCATCATCCGACAATCGCAGGCTTGGCTTTTTCCTTGCTGACTCAATTCACAGAAAAGTCCTACGGAACAGACGTGAATGGTATGTTCCTTGTAGTTGATGTGCCAGAAAAAAGTAAGCTATTCATAGGGAAGGACGTTTCCCAAAAAATTCTGATGGGAACGGTCACTTGGTTTTTTCACCTCGTAAGTGATGTTGCTGGGTCGAGTAGTACAGCAGGCATCGCTGGTGGAACTGGTATCCCGGGACCCCTACTTTCTTTGGCGAAAGAGATCTCTGCAATACCATTATTCAAAGATATCAAAGTTGGTGATGAGATGCCATTGTCTTTATTCTTGTCAAAACTTTTTAATGGCACACTTATGATGCGTCGTGATAATAATGGGGAGATAATCACGAATACAGTTGTAAAATTCGACTTTCGTGGTGAACTGGGTGTAGCTGTTGAACTGTCCAAGCAAGCAGTTCCAGTTATTGCGAACGAGTGCATAGTGCGTAGCTTCTACCTTATTCGACACCTCGCTTTGGTTATGAAAGAAAACAATGTCAGTTGCATTTCTGATATGGAGAAGATTGAGTGGAACTCTGTTAAGCCTACTGATAATCCTACCATTGTTCGTATGCTAACCATTTCAACAGGAGTCTTTAGCGCACTTGATATTACTAGTGCAGTCGTAACGCAGAAGTATTGGGTATCTATCAACTATGTTGGTATCGGCAGATTTGCTGTTGCAATAGGTTCCGACGTAAATTTGGGACTCAAGATGCGTGAGGTCAAAAAGGTTAGAAAAGTTTATGATAATTTGAAATATCAGACATTTCGAAAATCCGATGCAGATATATACATGAGGATAGGTGGCGATATGAATGCGGAAATGGATAAACTTGGTCTTTCGTTGGAGCAGACGGAGATACTATATAACATCGAATACTACAAAACACTCAACGATATTGAGTCGACCAATATTCCGATAAATAGCAATGCTTTCAAGGAACTTAAAATGGACTGGCTTCACGAATGGACTAAATTCATTTCCGATGGCTTTGAAAGTTTTACGCAGGTTCAAGGTGCTAAAATGCACTGGTTTACTAGAGAAGAACTAGCACAGCATATTGAAGAGAACAATCCTCAAAAACCGTGGTATCGTCTGATTCTACTTGAGGCTTTGCTTTTTGAACCTTACTTTCCGCTTGGTACGGAAAAAGATAAAAAAGACAATGATGTGCCAAGTAAGAAGTATAAGCAACTGAACAATCCTGTTAATGGATTTAAAAAAGGTGAAGGTGATAATTATCTTAATCAACAATTCACAGGGAATTATTGTGAGCAGGGGTATGTGAAAAGACTACGCACTTCCTACGATAGGAGGATGAGGGAATTGAATGAGGTTCTTAAAACCGTAATTATATCCATATCCATTACTTCGGTAATTACGATTGTTATCATTGCAACTGCAGGTACACTCGCTGGTCCAATTGCTGTGGCACTAGTCGGGTCAAATTTTGCTGGACTTAGTGGTGCAGCATTAACGAGTGCCTGTTTAGCTTATCTCGGCGGAGGAGCTATCGCCATCGGTGGTGGGGGAATGGTCGGTGGTACAATTGCCATTGTTGGTGGCGGTGCTGCGCTTGGATTGGGTGTGGGTGCTGGGCTCGGAGGTTCAGTTGGTGCTGCGGAAATCATGGGAAAGAAAAGTACGATTATTCAGTCTGCGAAATTGCTTACATCCGTTCGGGAAATTTTTCTTAATGATGAATACGATATCGAGTTTTCTAATAGCGTGTACGAACAATATCTAAATAATATTGCTGAAATTGAAAAAGGTCTTGTCGATTTGCGTTTAAAAAAGGATGTTGCTAAAGGCGAGGAGAAAAAGGCGATTACGGATAAGATTAAGAAGGCAGAGGAATCTGTTGAGGCAATGAAGATTGCGCGGAAGAACATGTTAAAATACAACAGTTCTTTTTCCGAAGGGTTGAAAGTACAGGAATGATAGATGATGGAATAATATTTTATTCTCTGATTATGTCAGGGGCTGGGATGGGCAAAACAATCCCAAAACGATGCGATATGAGCTGAATAAAACGGACTAGTTGGACAGAAAGCCCAAAACTAAAGGCTTTGAACAGGTTGAACAATAATCGAAGAAGAGTGGGAGTAAATGAAAGCATCCCCGCAACTTACGATTAACCAATAAGAAAAAACGATGAAAGAAACACAACAAAATCGCACGCATCTTATCTTGAGCCTGATCGTCATAGTTGCGGGAATTTACGGATCAATCCGCACAATTTTCTTAGACGGCACGGCCGATTTTACTCATATGCTTTACTTCACGGTGATGAGTAATATTGCAATCTCGGCTATTCACCTGTACTTTCTCTACGCAGAAAGGCGCGCGCTCCGCGATCCGTCCTTCCGGATCTCGCAGGGGATGCACACGCTAAAGTACGTCCTAACCATCTCGATTGCCCTAACCTGTGGCGTTTTCTTTGTTTTGCTCTTACCGCAGTATGGCTTATCGGTCTTGTGGATGCCAGGCAATTTGTCCACCCACCTCATCGCCCCAATCGCTGCGATTATGGACTATATCTTCTTTGAAAAGTCACATGTAAAGCATGGGTACACATTGCTCTACACGCTCATCCCGCCATATGCCTATGTTGTTCTGACCCTGGTTTTATCCCGCCTCGGTGTGCGATACGCAGACGGCGAAATCGTGCCATATTTTTTCTTGAATTATGAAAAACTAGGCTGGCTGCGCTTCTCCGAAGATGGCCTCGGCGTCATCTACTGGATTTTGATTATAAGTGTGGTCATGCTGGGCATCGGGCAATTGATCCTAGTTCTCAACACCTGGGCACAAAAGCGAAAGGCTAAAGCATAAGCGAATTTCAAACCCCTCGAAATCGAGGGGTTTGTGATTGGATGTATTTAACCAAACATATAGTTCTACGTTCAGTATTCATGTAAAGAGGAAAAAGCTATGCTAACTAAAATGGGAAGGGTTCGTTTGCCCAGCGACATCAAGTTCTCCGAGTACGGTGAAACTGCATTTATGGAGATGAGCGCAGCCGGTGCTACCGCCAATATGCAGGAGGATCGGGCGGCATTTGAAGCATGGGCTTTGTGTCTTAATGCTCATGGTTATGAAAAAGTAGAACTGTCATTAATTGGAACCGTGGAAACAGATAACCTCCATTATCAGCGTTTCTTGTATCGTGCGTTACGCTTTACCCAAGGCTTTAACTGGTTCCACCTTTCTGACACATTAAAATCCGAAACCGAACGATTTGAAAAAGAAAAGCTGTCAGGAAAATTGCTTATCAATATTCCGGTACAAGAAGCAGACTCAAAGGCATACAATCGTGAATCGCAAGCAGAACGCTGGCTTGTTGGGCATCCAAATTACTTGAATGAGCAGTTAGGAACAAAAATAGAACGGTTTTTTCATCAGCTTCCGGTTGGTTTGTTTCAAGACCAGATTTCAAGCAACACACGCGTTTTTCCCGGTGCTGCCGCTGCCATTGACATTTGGGGACTTGATGGCAACACTTTTCACGTAGTCGAGCTAAAAGTCGGAGGAAACAAAAGCCTCGGAGTGCTGTCTGAGCTATTTTTCTATGGCTGTTTTATGCGCGATGTGCTCTGCAGATGGAATCTTTACACAAAAGCCGCAAACAAGTTAAATACATTTCGTGGCTTTGATAGATTGCAAAAAGCGAATGTAAACAGGGTTGTCGCACATATTCTCACTGAATCCCTCCACCCCCAACTTCATTCCGCATTTGCAGAATTGAAACATTGTTCCCTCGAAAATTTGAAATTTGAAAACTATAAACAGGACAAAACCCTATCCACCAACATAAGCGCAACATGAACACAATAATCGATCGAAGAACATACGAAATCGGTGAAATTCTCATAGGACTAATACTAAAATATCCGAAGCAAACGGAGCAAATAATAAATTTCAAGTGAACTTTTCACAAATAGAGAATTAGGAGATGAGTAAAATGCATATTGAGATAAAAAACTGTAACAATATAGATAGTGGAGAAATAAATATCATTGATGGGGCATTGAATATTAAATATGCCAATAATGGAACAGGAAAATCCACAATTGCAAAAGCCATAGATGCTTTTGTCCATGACGATAGTGCAAAGATTAAGGAGTTAACACCATTTAAGCACAGAGCCGATATGGAAAATAATTCACCACTGGTCAAAGGCATTGATAGTATAGAAAAGATTGTAGTATTTAATGAAGAATATATTAATCAATATATTTTCCAGGAAAATGAATTAATTAAGAATAGTTTTGAAATATTCGTTAAATCTCCAAATTACGATAAACATCTGTCTGAAATTGGGAGTTTGCTAAATGATGTTAATACTGTTTTTCAAAATCAGCCGGAGTTGGAGGATTTAATTCAAGCATTTACTCAATTTATCGATGGGTTCGGAAAAGCAAAAAGTGGAATTTCTGAAGCTAGCGCAATTGTAAAAGGACTTGCAAAAGGCAATAAAATTGATAACATTCCTGCTGGCTTAGAGGTATATACCCCCTATTTGAAAAACGAGAATAATGTTAAATGGCTGAAATGGCAATTGGAGGGAAAGTCGTATCTTGAAATGGCTGACCAATGCCCATATTGTTCGGGTTCTGTAGCGAGAACAAAAGAAACCATTTTAAAAGTGAGTGAGGAATTTAACGCAAATTCCATAACGCATCTAAACAAAATGTTGGAGGTTTTTAGTGCGCTAATGCCATATTTCTCAACTACTACTGCAGAAAAAATCTTAGAAATTTCGAAAAACATTTCCGGAATAACAGATGCTCAAAAGGGATATTTACTCGAAATAAAGACTCAGGCAGAAAGTTTGTTAAATCAACTTAACGCACTTAAGAATATAGGGTTTCACTCCCTTAAAAATGTTGACAAGATTTCAGATGAATTACGGAAATACAAATTAGATTTGTCCTATTACACTCATTTGAACTCTGATGTTTCGAAGGACAAAGCTGAAGTTATAAATAATTCTCTTGATTCGGTTCTTGTAAAGGCTGGAATCTTGCAAGGAGAGATTGCAAAACAAAGAGATACCATTAAGAAGACAATAGAAGAGCATAGCACTCAAATAAATGATTTTTTGAAATATGCCGGATATAAATATTCAGTCACGATAGAAGAGCATGAAAATGAGACTTATCGTTTGGTCTTAAAACATGATGATTCAGATGGAATAACGATTGAATCAGTTCGCAATCATCTTAGCTTTGGTGAAAGAAATGCTTTTGCCCTTGTTCTCTTTATGTATAGTGCATTAAAAGAAAATCCGGATTTAATTGTGCTTGATGACCCCATATCTTCTTTTGATGGCAACAAAAAGTTTGCTATTATTAATATGCTTTTTATGGGAGAAAAAAGTCTTAAAAACCGAACCGTTTTGTTACTTACGCATGAATTTAATACGGTCATCGATGTTATTTATAATATGCCGTATAATTTCAGTCCTGCCCCTAAGGCAGCTTTTTTAAGTACTAAAAATAATACTTTGGAAGAAAAAAGTATAACTAGAAGCGATATCCATTCTTATCATGCTATTGCAATGACCAACATCGAATCAAGCATCAATGTGTTTAGCAAACTAATATACCTGCGGCGATTACTTGAAATTGAAAATCCAGGCTGTATGGGATGGCAGCTGTTATCAAATATTTTTCACAAGCGAGCTGTCCCAGAACATCGTCCAGCTGATGGGCAACCAACTAGAAATATGTCAGCAACGGAAGTGGCAACTGCCTATGACGAGATAAGCAAGTATATTCCAAATTTTGATTATTATACCGAGTATCAGAAAACACAAGATCATAATTTTTTGAAGACCTTATATCACGGAAGTGGAAGCAACTACGAAAAACTACAGCTTTATAGGATTATGTTTAACGATAATCATCCGAACAAAGTGGTTAAGAAATTTATCAACGAGTGCTTTCATGTGGAAAATGATTTGTTGTTTCAATTGAATCCATGCGAATACGATACAATACCGCAGTACATAATTGATGAATGCGACAAAGCAATAAATTTATGATATGTTGGTTGAAGGCTGACCCAGAGCAATAATCTGGCAATGAAAAATCAAACAGCCCAATACTTATTGAATACTGATACAATACAACTACCACGATCTAAATGGCATAACAAAAATGTGTCAAGTTAAGAATGCCAAGATGGAGTGGAAATAGGATTTTAGGAAGTGGATATGGCTACAACAATCGAAGTAAGCAAACAAAGTGTCAAACAACTTTTAGAGAGTGGAAAGGTTCGTAAATTTGTTATTCCTGAATACCAACGTCCATACGCATGGACAGATGAGCAAGTCCAAACATTATTTGACGACTTAACTGAATATACTGCTAACGAGAAGGAAAGCTCAGAAGGAACTTATTTTCTTGGTTCAATAGTCTCTTTCGAGAATGAAAAACAACAAGAGATAATTGATGGACAACAACGCATTACATCATTATTTCTTTTACTGCGGGCTTTATATTCCAAACTATCGACTATGACCGAAACAAAAGAAGTGAAAAATTTCAAAAGTCAGATTGAATCAGCGTTATGGGAGCAAGATGAACTAACTGCTGAGGTTGATTTCAATAAAACACTCATCATCTCTAACGTTATGGGGGACGAAGGAAATAAAATCTTTGCCGATATATTGACCAGAGGTACAGCAAAACCTGATGCGAAAGATAATTATTCACTCAATTACAATTTGCTTACTGGTTTGATAGAAAACTATGCAACCACTGAGCCGGAGTTGTTCTTTTGGTTCATCAGAAATGTCTTGAACAAAGCCATTCTTCTTCCGATTACGGCGGATTCGCAAGACACAGCATTAACCATTTTTTCAACGTTAAACGACAGAGGACTGGCTTTATCGGATGCAGATATTTTTAAAGCTAAAATATATAATCATTTGAACGCTGAGGAAAAAACACAATTTATTGAACAATGGAAGAAGTTAGACGATGATGCTGCTAATGCCAAAGAAAGCATTCAAAAACTTTTCTATTACTACATGTTCTATTTGAGAGCACTTGAAAATGACAGAAACACAACCACACCAGGCATCAGGAAGTACTATTCAAGAAATAACTATAAGCAACTTTATAAACCTGATATTATTGATAATCTGGAAAAGGTTGTAAACCTATGGTTAGTAGTAAACAGCAAAATTGAACTCGAAGCAGAAGCCTGGTCAAACAATATCGAAATTAAGCAGACTTTAGATATTCTAACATCGTATCCTAACGAATTTTGGAAATATCCAGTGGTAATCTATTATCTCAGATATAAAGAGGATGAAAATTTTGAAGGTCTTTTTCTTACTTTTTTAAAAAAATTGCTTGCGGTGCTTTTAGCGAGATATATTGTTACACCTACAATTAACGCAGTAAAACGAGGAATTTTGAATTTAAACGCCGAAATTATAAAATCCCCCGTCCCCAAGTTTGATTTTGCAAAGATCGATGAATCCGAGTTAAAAGATAAAATTAAAACTGCTAACCGTAATACCGTGAGAATGATTTTGAAGATTCTTGCTTATCAGCGACAAGATAACTTGCTTCCAGACGGTTGGGAAATTGAACACATTTTTCCGCAAAAATGGCAGTCGAGCTATTTCCCTTACAATTCGGATCAGGAAGTGCAAGAATTGATAGACCATATCGGAAATAAGATCCCATTTGAAAAACGTTTGAATATCATCGCAAGCAATGGGTATTTTCAAAAGAAGCAGGAAAATTATCGTAATTCAAAAATCCAAATTGTTTTGGATCTTGGAACACAATACTCTGATTGGGGTCTAAACGAAATAAGAGAGAAGGATATTCGAATTTCGGATTCTTTGTTTGAGTTAATGATCCAATGGGGGTTCAACCAAGCAGAATTTAACGAACAGGATGAGCCACCAGTTCCTACCTTAGAAGAATTAAAAGCTATCGAGGAATTCAGGAGAAAGGGCTTTATTTAATAACCATTTTTGGAAAAAGATGTTTGACAAGCGATTGCGATTGATTGAAGTGAAACGAAATTATATTAGCAAAAAATAAAAACATCGGACCAAATCCCTCATATAAAAAAAGCAGGGTTCGATTTGAACCCTGCTTTCCGCAACAACTGTCCCTGGGTCGATTAGCATTATCAAGGTGCCAACAACACTCCAAGCACTCTCATTTTGGCTCTATCCCCCACTCTTTGGCTCACGTTCCCTCTCAACTAAGGTAAAATTGCTATCATCAGGCTTGAACCGGACTCAGTTTCCATCAAACAGGATCAGAAGCGAATCATGACAGTAACAGAAGACATTAAACAAAGGCTGGATATCGTTGACATTGTTAGTCAAACGGTGAAATTGAAACGTACAGGCAAAAATTATATTGGTTTTTGCCCATTTCACCAGAATACCCGCACGCCTTCTTTTGTCGTCTTCCCCGAAACACAAAGCTGGCGCTGTTTTGGGCAGTGCAACGAGGGCGGTGATTTGTTTGGCTATGTGATGAAGCGCGATAATCTCGACTTCCAGGAAGTCCTGAAGCAACTGGCAGACAAAGCTGGCGTGACGCTAAAACCACAGACGCAAGATGACCGAAGACAGGATGAAGCCCGGCAAAACCTGAGCGAAATCATGGAAGCTGCGGTTAGTTTTTACCAAAAACAATTGCGTGAAAGCACTGCCGGCCACAAAGCGCTGACCTACCTCCAAGAACGCGGCTTGAGCGACGAAACCATTCAAAGCTGGGGTTTGGGTTATGCACCGGACAGCTGGAACCTGCTTTTGGATCACTTGTCGTCAATAGGCTATACCAAAGAGCTGATTTTGCAAGCCGGAATGCTCTCAAGGGGTGATGATGGACGGGTTTACGATCGCTTTCGCGACCGCTTGATGTTCCCGATTCGGAACATGTACGGAAAGATGGCCGGTTTTGGCGGACGTGTTTTGAAGCCGGAAGACGTCCCGAAATATTTAAATTCTCCGGCAAGCGAAGTTTTCGACAAGAGCCATTTGCTCTATGGTTTAGACCAGGCAAGGGCAGGCATGCGGGCTGACTCGCAAGCGGTGATTGTTGAAGGTTATATGGATGTAATCGGCTTGCATCAGGCAGGCTTTAAGAACGCCGTTTCTCCAATGGGCACTGCCCTGACCGAAGCACAATTCCACCTGATTAAAAAAATGACCACAAACATCATCTTAGCACTCGACCCGGACGCGGCCGGCCAAAAAGGCACCTTGCGTGGTTTGGAAACGGCTCGAAAAGCAATGGATCAGGAAGAACATTTCACCTTTGACTCGAAAGGTTTGCTGAAGATTGAACGCTCGATGAAAGCCGATATTCGCGTTACCACTTTGCCTGACGGGAAAGATCCGGATGAAATTGTCGTGGAAGACCCTGAGCTTTGGCGCAAAATTATCAATGATGCGCAGCCTGTTGTCAATCATGTGATGGACAGCCTGGCTTTTGGAAAAGATTTGGCAGACCCAAAAATCAAACGCGCAATTGCAGAAGAAGTTTTGCCCTTGATTGAGGATGTGAACAGTCAGGTTGAACGCGAGGCTTACCGCCAACGCCTGGCTGCCTTGTTGCGCTTGGATGCCCGAAGTTTGGTGCTGAATTCTGCCCTCGTTTCGCATGACCGCCGCAAACGAAACCAAAGCCGTGAGCAAAATATCAGCTCTCAAGCAAAATCGCCAATTGCCTTTGCAGCTAAAAATCGCCAACATGAGGAATTCACCATTCAATTTTTGCTTGCCGAGCCTGAATCGCTTTATTTGCTCAATCGAGCCCTGGCGCAGTTTGAGCTGGCGGAGCTGAGCATTGATGATTTTCAGGAAGGCGACCTGAGGCACCTCTTCATTTTGGTTAAACAAGCCCTTGCACAAGACGATTATGAACCGGTTGATTATGTCGAAATGAATCTGGGCGATGATTTCGCCCTGCCCCAATTGAGTGCAAGTGAGAGCCAATCGCTCTCGGAGACGCAATCGAAACAATTCAAAGACCGTCTTCGCAGCATCTTGCTTTTACGCCAAAACAAGATGGAAGAACGCTCGCGCGAAATTTATTTCTTACAAAATGAAGCCGAAGAAAAGGCTTATACAAACGAGGAAGCCAATTTGCTTTACGTCGACATGATTGAAACCCGGCGCAAAATTGACTTCGCTCTCCAAAGCCCCGAATCAGGTGGTTCGGGCCAAATCCGGGGCATCCCCCGCCTTAGCAAAACCAAAAGGAAAAGCAATGGATCCACAAAACGATAAAGCGGAAGATTTTGACCAGGAAGAGCTCTCCGATTTGGGCAATGACTTTGTAAACGATCCAATTCAGCTCTATCTCCGCGATATTACGCATGACAAGTTGTTGAATGCTGACGAAGAATTCAAACTCGCTATCATGGTTCAGGCAAAAGAACAATTGGTGCTCTATACAAAGGATGACCTCGGGCTGGATGTGGAATGCATTTTCAAGGATATGTGCACAACTTGGGAACAAGTGAAGCGGGATGCCTCTCGTTTGCATTACCATGAGCCTGATTTGCGTGAAATAATGAGCGAAGCAGCTGCCTTGAACCAGGCAGAAGTTTTTCAGAGCAAATCTGCTATGCGAAATTATCTAAACGATCCGCGTTGGGGTCCCGACAAGCATTGGGAGGTCTTGGCAAGGGATTTGGTTCGCTTCTTTATGGATGCTTATTTGTTGCCTCCGGAATGGCTCAAAGGGATTATTGCAAAATTAGATGAGAAAGAAGACGATTGCCTTGAAGATTCCATGCTGACAGACATCCCTCCCAAAGCTGATCTCGAAGAGAGAATCCGCCAGGTTCAGGAGAATGCAGAATGGGCAACACAACAATTCGTCGAATTCAACCTCCGTTTGGTTGTCAGCCTTTCCAGACCCTATCGCAACCGGGGTGGCGGGATGATGGATTTGATTCAGGAAGGCAATCTGGGCTTGCTTCGGGCAATTAGCAAGTTTGACCCATCCAAAGGCTTTCGTTTCAGTACCTATGCCACTTGGTGGATTCGCCAGTCGATGGGTCGCTACATCATGGACAACGCCCGCACAATTCGGATTCCGGTGCATGTCGTGGAACAAATCAGCAAGTTGGTGAAAGTGCAGCACGATTTGCTTCAAACGCTGGGTAGAGAGCCAACTTTTGCAGAAATTGCCCTGAAATCCGAATTTTTGTCTGCCGAAGATCAGGAAGAACTTCAAAAACTGGATGGCAATCGCGATTTGGCATCACCCGCCCTATTGCACCGCTGGGATGATGCCACGCAAAAAGTTGAATCAGTTTTCAAATCAACAGAAGAACCGGTCTCCCTCGAAAGCCCGGTTGGTGATTCGGAAGATGGTGTTCTGGGTGATTACATCCGGGATAATGAAATTGAAGAACCAATCGAGGAAGTCTTGCGCGATTCGCTTCGCGGAACAATTCGGGAAACCTTAAATGCTTTGCCCGAGCGGCAGCGCGAAATTTTGGAATTGCGCTTTGGCTTGGTTGACGGACATTATCATACGCTAGAGGAAATCAGCCAAAAATTTGGTCTAACCCGTGAGAGAATCCGGCAATTGGAGTCCTCTGCCCTGCGACGTCTTCGCGACCCTGCCAGAAGCAATCCTTTGCAAGATTTTGTTGACGAAGATTAGAAACTGCTAACTGTCCTCATCCTGAATTGAGATATTGATGACTTACCAAAGCACTTTTTATCAAAATCCGGCAGATTTCCTTGACCGAACGTTGGAAACATTGGCAAAGGACGAAACGAAGAATAATTTAATCTTAGGCTTGGCTTTAAGATTAAAAGAAAACCCTCAGGCTTATGGCAAATTGAGTCCGCTGATGGTTAGCGTCAACGACGAAAGCGGGGAGCTTTGTGCGATGGGGCTGATGACGCCACCTTATGCGATGGTTGTTCAGAGCGAACCGCTCAACCACGAAGCGCTTGAGATTTTAGCAATGGATTTGCAATTGGAAGGCTGGAAATTGCCGGGAGTAAACGGAGAAGCAGAGGTGAGTGATGCTTTCGCCCGCATTTGGCAGGCAAAAACAAAACAAAAGGCTGAATTGATTGAGCGTTTACGTGCCTACGAGCTAAGAAAACTGGAAAAGATTGATTATCCGGCCGGAAAACTGCGCATCGCTGAAGAAAAAGATGCCCAAATGGCTTGCCACATGCTTAATGCAATGCAAGATGAGTCCGTTCCCGGTCCGAGAAGAGAATTGACGGTCGAGGGTTCACTGGAAAGCATCCGCAAGCAACAGAGTTTCTTTTGGGAAGTCGAGGGAGAAATTGTTGCCAGTCTGCTTGCCAAGCGCCCGCAAATCAAGGGGATTTGTATAAGTGGCGTCTACACCCTTCCCGAACATCGCCGAAAGGGTTACGCACGGGCTTTGGTAGCCGAAGCTTCCAAGGCAATGCTCGCCCGCGGTTATGAATTTACCAATCTTTTCACCGATTTAGACAACCCGACCAGCAATAAGATCTATCAGGAAGTCGGCTACCGTCCGGTCTGCGATTATCATCTTTATTCGTTTGAAGGGTAAAACCTAAAATTCCCATTTTTTCCAAAAAGGCGATTTTCACGAGAAATAAAATTATGGTGTACGGCTGGGTTTCAACCCAGCTCCATATTCATCTATAACTAAAATTGATCGGGACCCTATACAGTCAGAGAGGTTATACCACTTGCTTCGCATCGGGTACTATAGAAACCCCTCCGTACGAAATTTTATTCTTGAATTTCTGCCTCGCACCAACCTCAAATTATAGGCTCGCGACGGCGGGCATCGTACCCGAACGAAGTGAGTGGTATTGAAGATGGGATTTTGCAAAATAATCTCAACGCTTAAACATCTTCAACCACGCCCTACGCGGAGATTGCAATACCTTTCAGTTCATTCTCTTTTCATTTAATAATTAAATCGAAGGAAAATGCCGGCCTTCTTCGTACATCCAAAAGGTCGGCATTTGTCTGCATTTGATTTTTTTTTTTTACTATTAGGTTATAGTAGCAGTAAGGAGATATTTAGCGTCAATTGTATTGTTTTTCCACTGGCTTGCAGTGCGAAAGAAAGGATAAAAATGGACGAAAAGCAAAAAACGAAATCAAACCGCTTATGGCTAATCATTGGCGGAATCCTGGCAGTTATAGTTTTAGCAGGAATAGGCATAAAATTGTTCGGATCCGCTCCGGATAAGGGCAGGGCTGAAACGTTCAGTTCCGATTTACTCTCACAGGCAGCCAACAGCTACAAAAATTGGCAGGTTTTGGATGGTCAGGCGGAAGTGATCTGGATGCGTCTTGACCAAAGCCAGAAATATAAGATTGACTTTAGTTTTGATTTACCTGAAACAGCTGAGGTGATTACAACCGATTTAAGTGGCAACAACAACGGTGGTCTCTGGTCGCTGGACAAGAACCTCCAGATTATTCAGGCAAATGACCTTGGAGAAGTTCAAAGCGAAGAGCTTCCGCCCTATTTACGTCAATATCTCGAAACAGGCGCTCTTCCGGAAGCTCAAAATGCTCCGGATGCAATCCTTATGCATCCCTTTGCGATGACAATCCCTTCACCAATTGGTGAATATTTGTTCCCAATCTGGTTGACCGATAAAATCCCGGCTGAGAAAGCTGAAATTGTCGGTGAAGAGGAGCTCTTGGGCCGCAAAGTAAAGGTTTTGGAGGCTGAACTTGAAAATGGCGAAGCCTACAAATTATGGATCGACACGGAAAGTGGTCTTTTGCTAAAAGCCTTCCATCAGCTCAACCCCGATTTCAGCATGGAAATGAACATCTTGAGCTTAAAATTTGGCGAAAACACAGCAAAAAATGATTTTTTCTTTGAAATGTTCTTAGAGAAGTGGATGGTGAAGAATATGGATGCTTTGGAAGCCAAATTTCATAAAGCTATGCTGGATATTTATGTTCGCGCAAAAAAGGAAGTAAATTACAATCCAACTCGTTTCATCCAGTTAGTTAGCAATCGAGGCGGGCTTGCTGCTGCGAAACAGCTTATCAGAAGTGATGGTGTGGCATCTGGTTTTGGGACTTTGTATGAGCATAACCGCCTGGATCTTACGGTTGAGGCACATGTGATAAAACCCGAGTACCGCGACCTTTTCACAGACGAAGAAATCGAAATTTGCCGAAACCGATTAACCGATTGTAACTACCAGTTTGATTAATTAGCAACTAGCGAACCAATGTGCCAGTGGCAGAATTCCTGGGCACTTTTATGGGAGACCTTTAAGTTTGGGGTTTAGTTCTGGTGCTATTTCTAATGAAGAGAGCAGGGTTCAAAACGAACCCTGCTCTCTTATTTTTCATAAGTGATTTTATTTAAATCAATCAACCGGCTTGTAATCGATAACTGAAATTTTCAGGCTCTAATTTTAATGAAGCCATCAAATCATTAAATACATTTAAATCAACCATTTCATAAGCACCAAGGGTGGGAGATATTGTCGCATTAATATCATTTAAACATTGGTTGCTTTTAATCCAGTTTGCTGGATTGAATATTTTCCCATCACTTTGAGCACGATTAACAGCATTTTTCAGAGCAGAAGAAAGGCATTGCCCTGCCATTTTAATGAGCAATTTATTTTTTTTGTGTTGGTCAGCTGCCTCCCAAGTCGCACTCGGACTTGGAACCAAATTTGGTTTATTGTTTGCGATTGAGAAGATTATTGATATTGTGTACATATGATGAAATGGAGCATATGCTTTCATTGCAAGCAATGCTTCATCAAAACCTAGAGGGTTTGATTCAATCCATTCTTTTCTGACCTCTCTCATCCAATAATTTAAAGCTTGAATATCTTTTGGTTTGTAGACTTGCCCTTGTTTGAAAAGAATTTCAAAATACTTATCGAAAATTTTAGTTTCACCGTAGGAGATGTTTGGTCGCTGAGAATACCAAGCGATAAGATATTTTCCAAAATCTGACAAATCAATAACAAAATCCTTGTTTTTGGAAGCAGGGGCTTGTTCACCTCTTTTAGTGATGAAGTAACCTTCTGTATATTGCTGTTCAAACTGTTTTTTTATTGTCAAAACTCTTTTGTCATTTGATCGTAAGTCTCGAGGTTTAACTGCACTTTGCGAGTTGGTGTTTATACTGATCATTTCAGCCCGATCTCGCTGGGGTATCTCATAAAAGCGGAAAAGAACAAACGCATCATCTAATTTTTTTACTGCTTCACTATAGTTATGAATAGTGGTAAGTGATTGGCACCCATTGACAACACTTAACCCTTTCAACACTAAATTATCACCTTCCAAATGCATTTTGTTACAAATAGCGGTAATGCCATTATGGAAAAAGAAAAAATCGCTATGTTTATCTCCAAGAATAGTTTGCTTTATACGCTTGTTGACCGCATTGCTACTGCCAAGACTCTGTCGGACGTTTTTTTGAAACAATGTGCCATCTTTAATGCCTTGGATTTTTACAGCTTCTTTTAAAGGGATTGCTGCCAAAACGACGTCAGTGCCCGCAATTTGGATCTCCATATATTTACTGTCTTTTAAATTTACTGTGTAATTAATTTGCGGGTTGTCTTCCACTAAAGCTAGTTCATATCTTCGCATTAACTCTTCTTCATCCACAAGTGAAAGAGAAGCATCAAAATCTTCACCCTCTGATATCTCTGCGAGTTTGCGTTGGAATACCTCTAAATCATTGAAAGCGGTTTCAGTAAGTGTCGCTGTAGTAATTAATTCAAAACAGACTTCGTATTCGTCTTCAAATGCTAATGCAACTTCAGATAATTTGCTTTGTAATTTTTCATTTCCAATAATTTGTAGGTTAACGAGATCTTTTAGCTGTATCCAAGAAGAAAGAATTTCATTTAAAGGACCCGCGTCGATATACTTATCTTGGGTAAATTTTCCCTGAAGGATATATACTGTCTGTTTATCGTCATTAACAACTATTGCATCTATCTTTTTGTCATTTGCACCATCAGTAATTGCATCTTTAGTTTGATTTTTATCCAATTGCAATATGTTCGAGAGATACCAAGCAACAAATCTCTGTCCATCATTCGAAAAATTTTGCTGATAAAAAACAGTTTGAATTTCCTCTTTCACTTTTTCATAGATTGACATTTTTCTTATTCCTTATGCAATTATAAATTTAATAATTTGAAAAATCCTTTTGTGGATTTTACTCTTTTTTATTAGCTAACAGAGTATTTAGTAAAAAACAGCATAAAAGGTGACACTAACAATCCGATTACAAGTTTTTTATATCTTCTATTAATGCATTCTTGATCTTCTTAAGACTTTCAGGATAATGCCTATTATCTAACGAGTTCATAACTTGTAATATGTTTTCTCTTTTCTTGATGGTTTTTTTACACTCTACAAGCAAATGCCAAGGAGTTTTATCTTCTTCTCTAACATTTAGAACTCGATAATACTCTGCACATGCAGCACTTGAGCAAATGAGATCCATTTCTAGACAATACATTAAGGAATAAAAACGTTGCTTTTTGGTAATCGAAAAGAAATCCCGGTAGCCATATCTATTTTCAAGTTTTGAAAGATCCTTTTTGAAAGCATCCTCAAGCACCAATCTTTTATTAGATTGAGTAGTAACTGTGTTTTTATATTCAGGAAATCCTCTTGAATTTCTACTCACATCCAATTCGTCATTTTTATAATCAAAGAAATAATCATAATCAACTACAACTGAAAAGGGAATTGACAGCTCTTTCATAAGAAAGTATGGGTAATTTAGATTGCTAACACCCCCAAGATCAACAAATGAAATATCTGCAATATTATTCTGAAGTTCAGAGCTAATTAGTTTTTCAATAACATATATATCCACTGGGCTTTCACAAATAATCACGTGTTTTGCAAAGAAAAAATCACTATTCTTAATCTTAAAAAAATTATTATGACCAGATATATTTATTCTGTTTTTCACAAAAAAATCATCTGAAATTTGCTTAACTGATGAGACAAAACTTCTTTGATTATCTTTTTTTCTCCTAACTAATATTATGTCTCCATGATCTAACTCATCAATTAAAACTGTTGAATGAGTAGTGAATATGGTCTGAACTTCATTATCATACATTCCCGCCTTTAAGGATTGGATAAACCTTTTTTGAGCTTGTGGATGAAGATTTGTTTCGGGTTCTTCTATACCTAAAATAATACTTTTATTTTCAATCAAAGCTAGTGCTCTATGCATTGCAATTATTGCCAAACTTTTTGTCCCGCTCCCCCATTCCTGAAGTAGATAACTCGATTCTGATTCATTAATTGACATTTCCACAAGATGTAGAATGGATGTGTAGTCAATGTTTGGTGGAAAATCCAACTTGAAATTAACATTTACATTCTGCATGTAAAGTTCACTGATATTTTTTTCTAATTTAATTAGCACATTATCTTTTATTTTTTTACTCGATTTCTTAATATCAGATGATATGTTATCCCTGTTCTTGGTGTGCTTATTAATATACTCGGTTAACAATTTCTTGAATATGGTATCGTTTCCCCAACAAATGTCGTTATTAGTTCGTTCTGACGAAATGTATACATAATTAATATATTTGTTCAATTCGCATATTAGTAGGTCTATATTTGGGATGTTATATTTGCTGGTTCCTTTGATTATAGATAATTTTCTCTTGTTTTCTCCATACGAATACATGAATTCAATCGTGATTGTGCCATTATTTATGTGTTTCTGTAATTCTACAGATTCATTCGGAATGTCATCAAACACTACAGTTATATATGAGTTACTTCTTTTTGTGTGTTGATGTGTTTTATTTAGAAAACTTGTTTCTTCAACTTCAAAATTAAAAATTCCATTTACAGCCCGAAGAATCGCTGTTTTCCCTGCGTTGTTTTCGCCAACAATTGCAGAAATATCTCCTAATCGAATCTTTCCATCCTTGATTGATCTGAACTTTTTTATGTGAACTTCGCTGATTCTCATTTTCTATAACCACCTACATTTCATATTATTAATATATTCTGCCTGCTCAATTACTTTTTCGCTTTTGTGCCCAGGTGTTGAGGACCATGATCAATTGCCCGATGCCCAGCATGATCCCACTAATAATCAAAATCCAGTAGATGACGCCGAGGCCGTTTTCGGAGAAGCGCAGCCAGCCGAGTTTTTCATAATTCAAGAAAAAATAGGGCACGATTTCGCCGTCTGCGTATCGCACACCGAGGCGGGATAAGATCAGGGTCAGGACAACATAGGCATATGGCGGAATGACCGAATAGAGTAATGTAAATCGATGCTTGAGGTGCGACTTTTCAAAGAAAATATAGTCCACAATCGCAGCGATTGGGGCGATGAGATGGGTGGACAAATTGCCTGGCATCCACAAGACCGATAAGCCATACTGCGGTAAGAGCAGAACAAAGAAAACGCCACAGGTTAGGGCAATTGAGATGGTTAGGACGTACTTAAGCGTGTGCATCCCCTGCGAGATCCGGAAGGACGGGTCGCGGAGTGCGTGCCTTTCTGCGTAGAGAAAGTACAAGTGAATAGCCGCGATTGCAATATTGCTCATAACTGTGAAGTAAAGCATATGAGTAAAATCGGCCGTGCCGTCTAAGAAAATTGTGCGAATTGATCCGTAAATTCCCGCAACTATGACGATCAGGCTCAAGATAAGATGTGTGCGATTTTGCTGTGTTTCTTTCATTGTTTCTCCTTCTGGGTCAATAGTGAGTATCAGGGATGCTTTCATTTACTCCCATTCAATAAACCGCACCATTCTTGTTCCCATGGTAGGGTTCTGATTATTAATCTTTACTTTTCTTAAAGTTGTTAGGCAAATATTCTTTTCCGAGTTGCCATATGTATTTATCAATTTCCTTGAGACTATATTTTCCTAATCCATAAAATGAACGAAAATCAATCAATATGTTCTTAAATCGCTCGTAGTTCTTGAGTTCGGCAGCAGAAAATGCAGTAAAGCCATCCCTTATACAGTAATAACGCAATACTTTATCCACATAGCTGTCATAAATAGGATAGTCAAGAGGGTTGTGATGGCTACAATACTTCGTGGCAAAGGAGTAAAATTTCCTGTTTATACCACTAACTCTCTGAATGTCCCCAACCAAATTCACATCACCAGCCTTGAGCCTATCATCTATATCAAGAGCAACAATGTGCTTTGCCAATGGGTAGACCTTAAATATGTTAGTGCTATAAAAATCGTTAAGAGCAGCGGTCTTTAAAAGGACATCTGAAATATTCGTGTTGTTAGGGCACAATTCATAGAACAATTTATCCAAAGCTTCTTCCTGGAGACTATAATCTTCAAGGTCATCCCACCGTGCAAGATAAAATTCAACCTGTTCAGCTGATGGAGTTGGAAGTGTTTGTTTTACTTTCTTCGAGGAGCGTCCTCTTTTATTTGAAATGACATGGACTACTTCCGGTATCTCAATGATGGATTTACTTTGGATAAATCGTCTGAACCTTCGCAAATGTGACATATAGCTATTCACATTTGCTTCTGCATTTCCTCTGGACTGATGACGCAAGAGTTCAAGTAGAGTTTCTTTACCAAGGACTTCAAAGTTGTCAGAAAAGATAATATTCCAAAACGAATCAACGCCCTTATTCCGCCAAATATAGAAAGCCTCAGTTGAAGAAGTCATAATTGTGTTTTTCGATAGATTTTGTCCGTTCAAGTATTCCTTATAGGCCGCTCGGACATCTTCATAAGTGCGTTTCTTAACTTCTTCAATCATTGTTTATCACCTCCGATCAGGAAGACAGGCAAACCTGTCGAGACTTACTCCCACTCAATCGTTGCCGGGGGTTTGGAGCTGATGTCGTAGACGACTCGATTGACGCCTTTGACTTCATTGACAATCCGGCTGCTGATGAGCGCCAAAATGTCCATCGGCAGGCGAGCCCAATCGGCGGTCATGAAATCGACCGAGGTTACGGCGCGCAGAACGATCGTTTCGGCATAGGTGCGCTGGTCGCCCATCACACCGACGCTTTTCACCGGGATAAGCGTGGCGAAAGCCTGGCTGCTGCCGTGGGCGTTGCCGTCTTCGTCATACCAAACATGCATCAAATCGGCTTTTTCAAGCTCTTCGCGCATAATCGCATCGGCATGGCGGACAGTTGCAACCCGTTCGGGTGTAACTTCGCCCAAACAGCGCACTGCCAGGCCAGGACCGGGGAAGGGTTGGCGCCAAACCAGTTCAGGCGCTAAGCCGAGTTCCAAGCCAACCGAGCGGACTTCATCTTTGAAGAGCAAACGCAAGGGCTCAACCAGCTTAAACTTCATATCTTTTGGCAAACCGGCAACGTTATGGTGCGATTTGATGCGATGGGCAGCGTCAACGCCGATGCCTTTCGATTCGATCACATCCGGATAAATTGTGCCTTGCGCCAAAAATTCGAAATTTCCAAGATCGTGAACGGCCGCTTCAAACTCACGGATAAATAATTCCCCAATCGCAATCCGCTTTTCTTCGGGATCGGTAACGCCCCCTAGTCGGGCAAAATATCGCTCGGAAGCGTCTATTGTCACCAGGTTTTCACCCAAAATAGGGCGGAAGGTTTTTTCAATTTGCTCCGCCTCGCCCTGGCGCATTAGGCCGGTGTCGATGAAAACAGCGGTAACGCGGTCGCCAAGGGCGCGCTGGACGAGGGCGGTTGTGATGGCAGAATCGACCCCGCCCGAGAGAGCAGAGAGAACCCGACCCTGGCCGACTTGCTGGCGGATTTGTTCAATGCTTTCTTCGATGATATTTTTGGAAGTCCAGCTTGGTTTTGCGGCACAGAGTTTGAGAATAAAATTCTCAATCATCTCATTGCCATATTGGCTTTGATGCACTTCGGGGTGGAATTGCATGCCAAAACACGACTGCGCATAGTTAGCCATCGCAGCATAGGGTGTGTTGGTAGTATGGGCGATGCCGATGTAGCCATCGGGCAATTTTTGGACGTAATCGCCATGGGACATCCAAACTTTTTGCTTACCGAGATGAAGCAGGGGGTTGGCTTCGGGCACTTCAAGGCGGGTTAGACCATATTCGTGCTCGGTGCTGCTGGCAACCTTTCCGCCGGACTGGTGGGCGAGGGCTTGCATACCGTAACAGATGCCGAGAATGGGCAAATCTGACTTGAGGATGTAATCTTGAATGAAAGGCGCGTTTTCAGCGTAAATTGACTGGGGTCCGCCGCTGAGGATGATTCCAACCGTTTCGGGCGTAATGGCTTCGGCTTCGGGAGCGTTCCAGGGCAACAATTCGCAATAAACATGCATATCGCGAATGCGGCGGCCGATTAGTTGGGTGAACTGGGAGCCAAAATCGAGAATGACAATGCGATCGCTCATTTTTCCTCTATGCTGCGAATTCGTCAGTGAATTCGATTGTGTCGTTGTCCATGGCAGAAATTGAGACCAGGGAATGGATGGGGACGCCTAATTTGGAAAGCAGGTCGCGTCCGCCTTCGAAAGTTTTTTCAATCAGCGTGCCGATGCCGACCACTTCTGCTCCGGCAACCTCGGCAAGGCGAGCCAAGCCGGCAATGGTTGCGCCGGAAGCGAGGAAATCGTCGATGATGAGGATTTTTTCGCCCTTGCCCAGGTATTCGGGAGAGACGATCAGTTCGGTTTTGTGCCCTTTGGTGTGGGAGGGGGCAACTGTGATGTAGACTTCGCTGGGCATGGTGATTGGTTTGGTTTTTCGGGCATAGACAACCGGCAGGTTGAGATATTTTCCACACATTAAGGCGGGGGCGATGCCTGAAATTTCTGCGGTGAGAATTTTTACGGCAGGGCTGTCTTTGAACAGCCGGGCAAATTCCTTGCCACATTCGTCCATCAGAGTGGGGTCAACCTGATGATTGATAAAACGATCAACTTTTAGAATGCCATTGCCGAGGTTGCGTCCATCGGTCAGAATTCTATGTTTTAAGAGCTCCACGGTGCTTCTCCTTTGGGTATAGGGCATGAACTACTGCGCATAGGTGTTTTGGTGAGAGTATGAGTGTTCCGGATTGGGGTAACATAAAAATATTATAACAGCGGACGGTTTTCACAGGGGAAAATTTAAGATCTTCAGCAATTTTTATTATGAAAAAATTGTGAATCGTTGCTCTAATAAATCAGCAAAAACCTACTATAAATGCGGGCACAATCGTAAATATCGACCGTATCGCCTGGGTTAGACGATAACAGATTATCCAAACACGAGCAGGAAAGTGGCGATGAGGATGAGCGATAAGCCGAGAAGTTCTTTCTTCCTAAAGGTTTCTTTCAAAAAAATTGCTGAAAAAGCCATGGTGAAGACAATCGAGAGTTTGTCAATCGGCACAACGATACTCGCTTCGCCGATTTGCAAGGCGAAGTAAAAGCAAAGCCAGGACGCACCGGTGGTGAAGCCGGAAGCGATGATGAAACCAAGGTCTTTTTTATCCAGCGTTTTCAGTTCCTGGCCTTTTCCGCTGATGAAGACCATCAGGAAAGCCAAAACCAAAACAACGGCAGTTCTGATGGCAGTTCCGAGGTTAGATTCAACGCCACTAATGCCAATTTTACCCAAAATGCTGGTCAGACTGGCGAAAACTGCTGAGAGAATAGCATAGATAATCCAGCTTTGACTTTTGGTTTCACCAGTGGATTGTTTTTTCCGAATCATGAGCAAAGTGCCAATCAGGTAGAGTACGAGGGCAAGGATCCGCAAGAGGGAAATTGGTTCGCCCAATAAAACAAAAGCTAAAAGAATCGTCAGGACAGTACTGGATTTGTCTATTGGCGTAACTTTGTTGACTTCACCCAGTTGGAGAGCTTTGAAATAGCAGAGCCAGGAAAGCCCGGTTGCTGTGCCGGATAAGACTAAGAAGAGCCAGGTTTTTGAGGAAATCTCGCTAATGGTTGCTTGTGAGCCGACAATCAGAACCATGATGATGGAAAAGAACAAGACAACCACCGTGCGAATCGCGGTTGCGACGGTTGAATCGGTATGCTTTACCCCAATTTTTGCCAGAATTGTGGTTAGTCCGGCGAAGAAAGCTGATGCAAGTGCGATGCCTATTGCCATGTTTTTTCAATCTCCATATGCGAAGGATTATAATCCTTCCATAAAGTTTGGGGAATGAGCAAGACGGGAATGTAAGATAAAGGGATCAAGAAAAGGATACAAAAAAGCCGGATTCAAGAGTGAGCTGAATCCGGCTTAGGTATAGAGGTTTTTACTTAGTTATTTTGGCGTTCATTTTTTTGATGTTCTCCCGAATGAATAAGTATTGAATTAGCCAAATGATTACGAAGATTATCAGGAAAATCCCAAAGTAAATCACGAAGCCACGAAAACTATGCTCCATCCAGTTAGCTAACCAAGCCACGGGTATCATTAGCAGAGATGAGATTAGGAAGTAGAGACCGGTTTGCTTTACCAGACTCCAATCTTCCATTTCCCAAATGACAGAAGCTGCGGCAAACCCGGCACCCAGAATGCCGCAGAGCAAGGTTTGCACCAGAACCGCATTAATTTCATTCCCCAGGTCAAGAACAAGTTGGGGCGGGACGGGAAGATATTCTCCGTTTCCAACGATGAGTGAAATGAGTATCGTTATGGCATAGCCGAGACATATCCCGAGAGGAAGTCCCAATAAAGCACGTTGTAAAACTTTCTTTTTCATTTTTTTACCTCATATTCCAAGAATTTTTCTAATTTTGGCTACGCACCTTCTTGAGACATAGGTCGTATTGCCGTTGGAGAGTTTGACACAAATTGTGCCGGTTATGCTTAGGTCGAAATTTTTAACATTTTTGAGATTGATAATTTCAGAATTTGAAATGCGGACGAACTGATTTGTTGGGAGGCGTTTTTCAACCTCGTAAAGCCTTAGTTTGAGGAGGTATTTGCCGTTTGGGTTGAGAGCGAAAACTTTGCCTTCACTGGCATAAATCTGAATTAGCTCGTTGATTTCAAGGACCTCGATTTTCTCATCTTTCAAGCCTGTGATGAGATCGGGCTGTGCTTCGCTTAATCGTTGAACGAGAGCTTGGACCTCATCGGACATCTTGGCAGTGAGAATTATGCAATGGGGTTCTTGGTATGCGGGATCAAGCTTTATTTCGAATTGCATAGTTTTTTTCCTTTCTTGACGAGATTATAAAGACAGGTTGATTCAATTTCCAGCGATTTTCGATGGATGGTCGTTTTTCTGAGATAGATGGTATTAAATAATGGATAAAGAATAAATGAGCGCTAAAAATAAGCCTCAGAAGTTAATGAAGAGAGGAAGGAAAACCATAAACTAAAAAAGGCTTCGACTCAATTTGCGGGAAACTGAAAAGCCTTTTATTGCTTCTTTTTTATTGCGTCTGCTGCGATGCTTATTGTCTCAACATTTCTCCTGCCAAGACGGTAACGGCTTTTCCGCCGACGAAGACGCGGTTCGGGGTGACGCGTAGCCAAACTTCTCCGCCACGAGCAGAAGCCTGGTAGGCGTGGAGGTTCGATTTGCCAAGTTTTGCTTCCCAATAGGGACCTAAGGCACAATGCGCCATACCGGTTACCGGATCTTCGGGGATGCCGGCACGCGGAGAGAAATAGCGCGAGATGAAGTCAAAGCGTGGGTCGTCGCTCAGGGCGGTGATTGCCAGCCCTTCGAAATCCAAATTTTCTATTTCATCGAAATTTGGCGAAAAATTGCGAATATGTTCTGAGGTGGGCATTTCTGCAATCAGGGTTTTGGCATCGGAAACAAGAGTTGCCACAGGTTCCGTGCCTAAAATTTTGGGCAAGCCATCAGGCATGGGGGTTGCTTTTACATTAAGACGGGGCATGTCCAGTTCGATTGTGCCACGGTTGAAGGTGGAAGTTATGATGCCACTGCGGGTATGAAAGTTGATGGTTTCCTCAAAGTCATAATAGCCAAATTCATAGAGGATGTGGGCACTGGCAATGGTGGCATGACCGCAGAGGTCAACTTCGGTAGTGGGGGTGAACCAGCGAAGTTGGTAGTCGTGACCTTTTGGAAGCAGGAATGCGGTTTCGGGGAGATTGATTTCCTCTGCGACGGCCTGGAGCCAGCTGTCTTCACGGGCGCTTTCCAACAAAAATACAGCAGCGGGATTGCCTTTGAATGGTTTCACCGCGAAAGCATCTACCTGATAAAAGGGAAATTTCATTTTCGTTCTCCTTTGGTCACATTTAATCAATTTTACCCTGAATTGCGGGGAGCGGGGAACGGGAAACAGGGATCGGGGATAGAGAAAAGATTTAAAGTGTAGTGCCTGGGATTAAAGAAAAAAACTCGACGGGAGCCCGGCTACTGAAGCCTGCAGCTTGCTTGCCTCAAGCTGTCATTTTGCGTACGCTTTGCGTCAGGAATCAAATCATATTTCGGATGTTTACTATATGCAATGCTTGTATAATAATAGGCAAAGGACCTCTTGATTATGAGTGAGATGAAAAAAAGTATTTACATTGCCGATGACGAGCACAACATTCGCGAAGCACTAAAAACTTTCTTGGCGAGTGAGGGCTATGCAGTAACTGCCTTTGAAAATGGTGATATGTTACTGGAGGCTTTTAAAAATGAAGCCTGTAATCTGGTGATTTTGGATGTTATGATGCCCGGCAGCGATGGTTTCACGATTTGCACCGAATTACGCAAACTTTCTACCGTGCCGATTATCATGCTGACCGCTCGTGATTCTGACCTCGATTACGCAACGGGTTTAAGCCTTGGAAGCGATGATTATTTCACAAAACCTTTCTCGGCGATGTCGCTGGTGATGCGGGTCAAAGCGATTTTCCGACGAATCGAATTTGAAAAGGGAAATCAGGGGCAGACAGAAGACGAACGTGTACTTCAATTTGGTGATCTTAGCATCGACTCGGGGAGCAAAATCGTCAAAATTTCGGGAAACGAATTAGCACTCACGCCAAATGAATATGAGCTCTTGCGATACATGGTTGAAATGAAAGACCGTGCGGTTTCGCGGGATGAACTGCTTGAAAATATTTGGGGATACAAAACTGAAATTGCCACCCGGGCAACGGATGATACGGTTCGCCGATTGCGCAAGAAACTCGAGCAAAGCAAGGTGCAAGTTGAGGCGGTTTGGGGTTATGGTTTTCGGTTAAAAATTCTGGGAAACGATGAAAAATAACTTTTTAGGGCGACGCTGGCAGCTTAAACCCCGTATTTTTATCATGCTGGTCTTGTTGCTTCTTGTTGTTTTTGGCAGTGTTTTTATCGCATTTAATCTTTTTATCAATAATTATATTAAGGCGAGTGTTCAAAATCAGCTTGATAATTTGGTGCAAACATTTGGATCACCCCAGGGACTTCAACCCGGAAATGGGACGGATCCCTTCCTGCCTGACCTCTCCCGACAGAATAAACCGCGTTTCGGAGAACGTGGACAGGTGCTGGTAATCAATTCTGCTTATGAAGTCTGGACTTTTGACAAAGACCTGAGCGAAGAAGAAGTTGATGAACTCTTGCAAATGGCTTCTTCTTTGAAGTCTAAAGGCACCGATTTGAACGAAGCCCGTTATCTTTTTGTGAAAACTGACAACGATGCCTATTACATATCTTCGGTTCCGGATGCCCTGATTCCTGATTTCTTCTTCGTTTTTTACGTCAGTGTCGCCGGAATCAACCACCTTGTCCAAACCGTCAATTTGGCGTTGGGAGTGGTGATGATCGTTGGGATGTTGGTTAGTTTTATCATTGCCAATACGATTGCCGGCTCAATTTCGACACCGGTGAAAGAGTTGGCAGGTTTTGCTGAGGAGATTGGCAAGGGAAATTTTGGACAGCGAGCATTTGCATTTCAGGATGAGGAATTTGAAGAACTGGGAGATGCGATGAATTTGTCAGCAGAGCGGTTGGAGGCATACGATAAGGATCAGCGACTCTTTTTTCAGAATGCTTCGCATGAGTTGCGAACGCCTTTGCAATCGATTCGCAGTTTTGCCGAAGGTGTGGAGCTTGGTTTGATGGAACCCAAAGAGGCAGGAGCAACGATCGTTGCAGAAACTGACCGAATGAGCGGTTTGGTTGAAGACCTCTTGTATATTTCTCGAATTGACACCCTCAATACCAATTTGGAGATGGAAGAAAACGATTTGCGCGAAACGCTTTCGCTTTGCGCCGAACATCTGCAACCTTTGGCAGTAAAAAAGGAAATTAACTTAGTGTTCGATTTTGATCAAGAAGCTGTGCTCTTGAACTATAACGAAAAACACCTCTATCGAACTTTCACGAACCTGATCTCAAATGCATTGCGCTATGCTAAAACCGAAATTAAACTCAGTTGCCATCAGTGCAAAAATGGGGTTGAGGTAATTGTGAGTGATGACGGACCCGGAATTGCCGCAGAAGATTTGCCTCATATCTTTGAGCGTTTTTATAAGGGGCCTAACGGCAAACACGGGATTGGGCTTTCGATTGTGAAATCCGTGGTGGAATTACATGGCGGAGAAATTAGCGTTGATACCGAGAACGGAACCAGCTTCAGGATATTTTTTCCGGTTGACAGAGAATAACCTGGGTCAATGAGTCATGACCCAGGTTAGCTTTTATCCAAAGATAGCCGAAGCAGCTTTCCTGTCGGCGATTAGGATTAATTATCTCCTGTTTTGACAGGTCATTATGCTAAAAGCTCCAAAAAAATTCTGCCGATTACGAAGTTTTGAAGAAACTTTAATTAGCACCAAAAATTAGCGGTAAAAACAGAAGCGGTTGAACCATAATCTTAACCATAGCGGGTAGAGAGTTTTTCTCGCCATCATTAGCAACAAATTGGAATTCATCCTCCCCTTTATATCCCGTTTGAGGAATATAGATCCACGAAGCTCCTTCGCCTGTCAGGCTGCCGTGTTTTGGCATCTCAATAATCTCAAAGCTAAGCGCTGCGCCTTCCGGATCGGTTCCGCTCAAAAGAATTGGCAAAGCTTGTCCCATCCCGGTCATAAGCGATTGAGGCGTGGCAACCGGTTGCTGATTATTATTGGTTTTAATTTGTAGATCAAGTTTGTAAAGTTGTCCGGTTGTGCCGGGCATCATGTCACAAACAAAAACTTCCCAAATTCCCTTTGCTTGTAATCCAATGTACTCATCCAAAATCCCATTCTGGGAGGGACCAACCTCACGGTTGAAAGTTGTTGGGAACAATTCGTCTTTCTTCTTGTTATTAATTTTTTCATCTGAAGCATCATCAACCAAAATATTGTAATTTTGATTCTCATCTCCCGAGTTGAAGACAATGATTTTAGCCGTCTTGTCCTGCGGACCCTTCAGGTTGACCCGAATCTGACCCCGTTTGGCATGCTCGGTGACAATCCCCAGGTTAATATCCTCTATATAGGCATCCTGCTCGATTGTGAATGTGTGAGTAATGCCATTATTCCCAATACAACCGCCATCCGGGATGCTTTCTGTAACAAGCCAGGTGAAGCTTGAGGTGGTATAGTTTTCATGATAATCCCAAACCCCAACCTCAATTTCATATTCCCCGACTTCCGTTGGGAAAGGATTTTCGCCATCAAGCCTGAAACCGAGGTCAATATAGAAATCGCGTGCATCGTAATTGCCTTTAGTCAAGCCGGGCAAGAAAAGTTTATTTGGAAAGACGTCGTCTTGATCACCACCGGGGAAAACGTGAAAATCCCAGACCAGTTGCGGTTCACCGCCATTGATTTTATATATGATTCGCTGTGGAGGCAGGTAGTAAACCTCGCTCATGTAGAGATCCCGAACGTGAAGATAGAGGCTGTAATTTGTCTCTTTGGGAACTGAATTACCGCTAAGCAGGCTGTTTGTTCCGCTAAACAGGCCAATCCCCTGGATTTCGGGCGTTTGGCTGTCGGGATAAGTATCGTCCAAAAACTCAAGCGGGTTGATATAGACATCCCCGGCTGCCAGAACGTTGAGGTGAATGTGATGAAAATAACTGCCAAAAGTCCATTCCGTCCAGGTGACGATATCGCCCAAATGGCTTTCGGCAGGGATAAAGCCACCGGTCTGTGGATTTGCCTGCCAGGCTGCATAGGCTTGGTGGATAGTCTGTGGGATGGAATTTTTATCAATGTGATGATATTGCCAAACGTAACCTTCAGGGTCGAGGATGGCGACCTCCCAATAGAGGTCGTTAAAATTGTATTTTTCGATGTTGACCACTTGCCCGGACATCGGAGTATGAACTGCAGTTCCTGCCTCGGCACGCAGGTCGATCCCGCCATGGAAATAAGCATCATCCAGATTGCCGGAATAGAGCTGATAAGAACTGAGCAAATGCCCCATTTGTTCGAGAACAAAAGGCCAGGAGTAAACCGAATGTTCGCCATCCGGGTCGGCAGTTGCCAGCCCGGCTGAACCGGTTTGAATCGCCATACCGGGTTGCAGATCGAGGCAATGCGGCTCGTTATGGAAAAACTGAGAGCTTCCTGCAAAGATTAAGCTAATAAAAAGTACGATTGGAAAAAGGATATTAAGGTTGGTTCTCTTGTCTTTCACCGACAATTCCTCACTTTAGGAAAGATATTTATCTGACCTATGAATTGTAGCCGATGAAGTCGTTTTTTAGTGGATATTGGGCGTTTGCCGTTTTCTTACAATTGTTCTCGGCTCCCGGCGTCCCGCTGCCCGTTCCCTGTTTCCCGCTCTGTTAATCTTAATGGTAAACTTGGCAATGAATTTATTTTACAAAGTCCAATTCAATGAAGGCTTGGCTTAAGGTTTCGAGGTTTAGATGGAAGAACAATTATTGGCAATAGACGTAGGCACCCAATCGACGCGGGCTCTAATTTTTGATCTGCAGGGCAATTTGCTTTTTAAGACCCAAGTCCCCTTGCCCATTTATTCGGCTGCCAATCACGGCTGGGCTGAATTAGAGCCTGAAAAATTTTGGGAAAGCCTTTGCGAAGCCTGTCAAAAACTCTGGATCATGGATGGTGTCGATAAAAGCAAAATTGCCGGTGTTGCCATCACCTGTCAGCGGAATGTCATGATCAATCTCGACAAAAATGGAAAACCTCTCAGACCCGCTATTCACTGGTCTGACCAACGCCGAACGACCGGTCTACCAAAGGTTGGTGGTTTGTGGGGGCTTGGTTTTGCCCTGGCTGGGATGACCGAAACCGTTCGCTATCTTCAAACGGAAGCCAAAATAAATTGGGTTCGAACCAATCAACCGGAGATTTGGGATGAAACTTACAAAGTCGTCCTGCTTTCCGGCTATCTTAGTTATCAAATGACCGGTAAATTTATCGATTCAACCGGAAATCAGGTTGCCTATCTACCTTTCGATTATAAAAAACATCAATGGGCAGGGAAAAACGACTGGAAATGGAAAGCCGTTCCCGTCGAACCTGAAAAGTTGGTCGATTTGGTGCAATCGGCAAGTTTCTTAGGCGAAGTTAACCGCAGAGCGGCTGAAGACACCGGCATTCCGCTTGGTTTGCCGGTAATTGCCGCAGCAGCAGACAAAGCTTGTGAAGTTTTGGGCTCAGGGACACTCGCATCAAACATCTGCTGTCTTTCTTATGGCACAGCGGCAACCATTAATACCACCCACAAACGATACATCGAAGTGATTCCGCTCATTCCACCCTATCCTTCCGCCGTTCCGGGCTCGTATTCACTTGAAATTCAACTATTCAGAGGCTACTGGATGGTTTCATGGTTCTTGCGCGAATTCGGAGCAAACGAAAAACGTCTGGCAAAAGAGCACGGAGTTTCCCCGGAACATCTGTTTGACAATTTGGTCAGCGAAATCCCGGCTGGTTCCCTGGGATTGACTGTTCAACCCTATTGGGCACCAGGCTTGAAATCGCCCGGTCCGGAAGCCAAAGGGGCGATCATTGGCTTTGGCGGAGCGCATACTCGTGCCCACATTTACCGGGCAATTTTGGAAGGGCTGGCTTATGCCCTGAGAGAAGGTGCCGAACAAACGAGCAAACGAAGCCATATTCCGATAACAGAAGTTCGGGTTGCCGGAGGGGGTTCACAGAGTGATGCCGCTTTGCAATTGACTGCAGACATCTTTGGCATGACCGTCAGCCGTCCGCACGTCTACGAAGCCAGCGGTTTGGGTGCCGCCATCGATTTGGCAGTTGGCTTGGGTTTGCAGCCATCGTTTGAGAAAGCGGTGGCAGAAATGACGCGGATTAAAGATAGCTTCCACCCCGAAGCTAAAAACCAGGCAATTTATGATGAGCTCTATAACCGTGTTTACGTAAAAATGTATGACCGCCTTTCGCCTTTATACACAGAAATTCAAGACATCACCAACTATCCGCCTTTGGATTAATTGAGGCATGGAGCAGTTGTGCAGCAGACTATCGAAATCAGGGAAATAATATGCTTTTCAACGTATATTCGTCATTCTTGCACAGGTTAGTCTGACTGGGTTAGGGATTATTGAGCATTCGTGATTGGGACTCACTCCTACCCTCGTGTATATATTACATGAATTACAATGTTTTTGTAAGATTTTTGCTGATTTATTAGGGCAACTATTCATAATTTTTCTCATATTGAGAATAACAGAAATAAGGAACTCTCGGATCTTACTGAAAAATTCAGGTAAAATATAAGTTCTTTTTTACTCAGAAACAAAAATTTCAAAAACTGTCTTCTCCATTTTGGCAGAATGAGGCTCTCTTGAAAAAATCTTTGAAGTTCTTGCATGTATTATTGGCTTTTCTAATCTTCTCTTCAACAAGTTCGGCTCTCGCTCAATCCCAATTTCAAACTCAATCCACGGTTCCCTCTTTTCCATGCTATCGCGATATCACGGCGATTTATCAGAGTCTGCAAAATCTCAAAAGCCGCTATCCTAACTTAGTCATGCTGAATCAAATTGGCTCATCCTGGAACGGGATGCCAATCTATGCTTTGGAAATTACGAATCAAAGCATCAATGAATCCAAACCGCGCCTGGTTTTAGTCAGCGGATTGCGGGCAAACGCCTTCGCACCGCTTGAACTCAGCTTGCGTTTTGCCGAGGGGCTTTTAGCCAATTACGGAAAAAGCGCCGAGGATAGCTGGATTTTGGATTATCTGGAGCTTGATTTGATCCTTCTCGCCAATCCGGATGGGCGGCTAAGGGCAGAGCTTCAAGCCGGTCAGGGTCTTGATGTAAGCTGGCAAAACAATGCGCATAATAGTTGTCAAACAAAAGAAACCGGTGTGCGTTTGAGCCTCAATTTTCCTTATCAGTGGCGCGAATCTGAAACTGGCTCTTGCGACCCAGCCTTTAGTGGCGAAAGCTCAGGCAGCGAAGCAGAAAGCCAGGCAATTGTCAATTACCTCGCAGCACTCAAAGCTGAAGAAGAGCGGATATTATTGCTCCATTTGGATGCATATGAAAATGAAATGCTTAGCCCCTTTCGGTATGACCCGGCTGCCGAAAATAATAACATCGATGAGTTATATACACTCGGGAAGAAAATTACTTACAATAGTCCGGTGAAACCTTATCGGCAGAATGAAACTGGTCATCTTCCCATATATGGCACTTTGGTCGATTTTGCTTATGGTGAACTGGGCATTCCATCGTTGTTATTCAGTATGGGCAATCCAAAGGCGGACGCTTATGCGACAGAATGCTGGTATTTTGACGAGTATCTGCTTGAAGCCAATTTGGTTGGTCTGAAACAAGCACTGAAATTGAGCAGTGCGCCTTTCCAGAGGGCTTATGGTCCGGATCTCGAAATTGAAAGTTTGAGCTATCAGCAAAACAGCATCATCATTAGCGGTGGAGCTGACGATTTCACCAAATGGCATAATGGTGCTGATCAATACAGCGCGGTGAAGCGGATTGAATATTCGCTTGACCTTCCTCCCTGGCATCCGCAGGCAGAGCTCTATCCGGTTACAAGGATTGAGCAAGATCCAATTTATAGCTTTTATGCAAGATTTGAGGTAGAAGTTCCGATTGAAGGGCTTTCGGAAGGCATTCACCGCATCTATTTCCAAGCCTGGGATGAGGAAAGCGACTTTGCAGCGAGCCGACCGGGGATTGTAAGTGCCATTGATTTCCGCGTTCTCAATAACCTCTACCTCCCGATTATCCGGAAATGAGGATATTTTGCAATCCGATAAGCTAAGGGTGGCTTGTTTTATTGCATTTTGCTTTAAATTTCAATTGTCAGGATTCCGCTTTCACCCATCGCTAATTCGGCCTTGATTTTGCCTTCATCAAAGAGATATGCGCCGCCAAAAGCCTGATTGGGTGGGGCGGAGAGGCTGTTAATCATCAAAACCGGACGTTTGAGCATGCCCGCTCGTTCGGCGTAAGCAGCTTTTTCTTGTTCTTCCCATTCTTTGGCTTTGTAATTGATATAGAGTGGCCAGAGGAGCAAATCGGATTTTTGTTTTTGAAAATTTTCAAGTAAATCGTCATGCCAAAGGTCGCCACAAATTGCAATGCCAAATGTTTTGTCTTTCAGCTGGAAAGTGTCGTATGTTTTGCCTTCAAGATAGGTATCCGAGTTGGCAATTGGCTCTTTCCAGCCGGGGGAAAGCCGCCGGAAATTACAGAGTTGTTCGCCCTGATCCGAAAGCACCAGGTATGAGCTGTACAAATGTTGTCCTTCACGTTCGATGTAACCAAAGGCGATGCCTGTTTGGAATTCCCGTGCAGTCTGAGCGAGCCGGCAGATGCGTTGGTCGTCTTTATGGAGGGCGATTTTGAGGTCTTCTTCGTGATTCCAACTTAAACCGTCAAAGCCTTGGGCAAAAGATTCCCCGAAACAAAGTAAATCGTAAGCCTCGCCTTTTGACTTCCTGAGCCAGTGAGTCATTTGAGCAAAGTTAAAGTCCAAATCTTTGTCAATAAAGCGTTCGGCGATTAATCCAAGGCGCATCTTTTTTCCTGTAGCACGGTATGCAAATCAGCGTAAAGCGGTTCATCTTTCATAGTTCAAATTTTACTCTATGGGCGGAATTAAATTATTGATTCGCGGTTTATTGCAGAAAGTCTAGTGTTTAGGTTTCATTTAACCATAGGCATCAGAAATCCGGATTTTGGGTTATTTGTGAGGGTGATGTGATAGTGAAAATTTAAATGAACCCAAAATGCAGGCGGACATCGTACCCGAACGAAGTGAGTGGTATTGAAGGCGCACGAGGTTTCCTATATCGAGCACTTTTTGCGCCTTCAATCACGCCCTACACTTGATTTTATTGAAAATTTTGTCTTCCGGAATGCTTATTTCCTCGAGAGAAACATTCTAAAAAACTTCTTTGTCTCAAACTTTTCACCGCTGATGAGGGTTTGAGAGCTAAACATATTTGCCACTGCCCTGATGACGAACCAAACCGTCGCAATCAAGAGCAGAAGCGACAGGGCAATTTGCCAAAACGGGATAACATCAATCGAGAGGCGAGCCATCATTATTACCGAAGATGTGGGTGGAAAGAGGCTTAAGAAGAGACTGAGCCCGCCATTTGGGTTTTGAATGATTTGTTGCATAGCCATAATGCTGAATAACATGGGCATCATCAAAATGAAAGATGCCTGGTTTCCCTCACGCATGTTTGGCGCAAGGGCGCCTAAACCGGCCATCAGACTGCCATAAAGGAAATAAGCAAGGAGAAAATAGGGAAGGCCGAAAGCGAAAACCCGAGCCGGCATTTGCATTCCTTGCAAGAAGCTGAGGGAGTTTCCGCCGAAGTTCATAACAATCGCCGCGGCAGCTCCCCAGGCGACGAATTGAAGCAAACTGGAAGCAGCGAAGGCTAATAGTTTACCGACGAACAATTCGAGTGGTTTGGCTGAAGTGAGCAAAACTTCAATGGTTTTATTATCCTTATCTTTTCCAACTGCCGTAAGCATAAAACTCGAGCTCAGTACAATCAACATGTAAAAAAGCATGATGATTGCATATGGTGCAAAGAAAGTTGAGGGATCATCCTGGTCGCGCGTATCGGCATTTGCTTCGTCAATATACTCAAAAGTGTAATTGAACGGGTTCGTATAGCGGAGGAAAAGGTCTTGGTCGCTGCCCATCAGGTTGAAATTGATCAGGTCGTCCAAAGCGCCTTGCTGAACAAGCTCGGTAATCATGTTGATTTCCGGTTTTATGTATGTAACTTTGCCACTTTCCAAATAATCGGCAGAAACGATATAGAAACCTTCCAAAAGATTATCAGCTGTTTGCTGCCGGGCATTCGCTTCATCGGCAATC
>Ga0265295_1001614_pt1 | contig 39012 bp, 39 predicted proteins | sample Munlansysbiofilm_FD_192503 | JGI IMG/M metagenome (GOLD analysis project Ga0265295, IMG submission 192503) | Leachate microbial communities from a municipal landfill in Southern Ontario, Canada - Methane capture system biofilm | ecosystem: Engineered > Solid waste > Landfill > Unclassified ... | reverse complement strand
TATTATTAGCGGGAATAGCTCAGTGGTAGAGCGCAACCTTGCCAAGGTTGAAGTCGCGGGTTCGACCCCCGTTTCCCGCTCCAATTTATTATGAAGATAAAAGCTATAATATTCGATCTTGACGGCACTTTGATAGATTCCATGGGTTTATGGCGAGAAGTAGATGAAGAATTTCTCACTTCCCGTGGTATAGTCGTGCCGGAAGATCTCTTTGACAATCTGCCTTCGGGCAATAGTTTCATCCAAACTGCTGAGTATTTCCGGACGCGTTTTGGCCTAACGGAAACTAATGCCCAGATCATGAAGATCTGGACTGAGATGGTGGCAGAGCATTACGCCAATTCTGTAATGCTCAAAGCTGGTGTGGCAGAATTGCTTGCGCGGATCAAAGCTGCGGGGCTGAAACTGGGTTTGGCGACCAGCAATTCTTATGAACTGGCGCAGAGCTCACTGACCTTCAACGGAGTATGGGACTATTTTGATGCCTTTTCCACCGGTGATCAGGATGTCTTGGGCAAGCCCTTTCCGGACATCTATCTGAACTGTGCCAAAGACCTGGGTCTTGAGCCCGCTGAATGTATAGCGATCGAAGATACCCTCACCGGAGTGCAAGCGGCTCAAGCTGCCGGTATGCAGACCCTGGCAATCTATGATGAAGACAGCAAAAAGTACCATGATGAGATCAAAAAACTGGCGCAGGCCTTCTGTCTGGATTATCCTGAAATCATCCAAAACCTAAGAAAACTGAGAGTTGAAATATGAATATGTATATAATAATCGGAGCCTACGGCAGCGGAAAAAGCGAATACAGCATCCATCTGGCTCGGAGCTTGAAAGCTGAAGGCAAGAACGTATCCTTGTCCGATTTGGACGTGGTCAATCCCTATTTTAGAAGCCGCGATGTGCGCGATGAATTTGCTCAGGAAGGCATTGAAGTGATCGCCCCCGAGGGGCAATTTTCCCATGCCGATCTGCCAATGATCTCACCCCGGGTCAAAGGCGCGATCGAGGACAGCAGCCGGCTGGTGATCCTGGATGTGGGCGGCGATCCTTCCGGATGCAGAGCCTTAGGGCGTTTTGAAGATCCCATAAAGACGCGGGGTTATCATACGCGTTTGGTGGTAAATACCTCCCGGCCTTTTACCAGCACTGTTCCTGAAATACTGGTCATGATCGAGATGCTGGAGTTTTCCTCCCGACTCAAAGTGCATGAACTGATCTGCAATACCAACCTCATGCAGTTCACCGATCAGGATTTGGTGGAGGCAGGAATCAAGATCGTGGAAGAGGCGGCAAAACAGGCAGGTCTCAGCTTTGATACCTATCTGGTTTTGGATGAATACGCAGACAGGGTGCCGGATAATCTTCTGGGCAAAAAGCGTTTGGTGATGAACTACACCCTGAAAAAGCCCTGGGAAGCCCTGGTCATGAAAGGGATCTGAGCCCAGAGCAAAAGATCAAATAATGCGGATAAAATGGCTATCTAAAATACCATGCCTACAGCATTCAATCCCTTGTGTGGCTGCCGTTTGCTATCTAAAATACCATGCCTACAGCATTCATAAGGTGTTTTGTTATTAGAATTCTATCTAATGTATTGTTTCTAAACCATATGATCATATAGAGATGGCCTGATATTTTGGAGAACGCTTGGCAGATAATGCCCTGTTTTCTGATGAATCCAGAGCTCTTCCCTGATGTTTTGATTTGCTTTTAACATGCCTTGGACTCGAGTTGACTCAGAACCTCAAGTCATCTCGAGTCCAAGGCATGTTAAAAGCAAGAGCGCCGGCAAAGCAGGCAATGCGCGCCTTTTCTGGCTTTGATGCTGAACAAACAGTAGAAATATCTCAACATAGGCCAATTTGGCTAACTGCAACGTATATAAACAGTTATCATATTATGACCTTCTTTTATGAATTTCATACATAGGCAAAAGCCTTGATAAAGCTGAGTTTGAATAGAGCCTATGGCTAAAGATTATTGACAGAAATTGCCCTTGCCCAAGATTGGGTATCATAGCTAAAAATGCATGGAGAATTGATGAGTAAAAAGATAAGGACTGCGATAGAGCCCACCCGCGAGCAGAATTATGCGGAGTGGTACCAACAGGTGATCAAGGCCGCTGATCTGGCTGAAAATAGTGACGTGCGCGGATGCATGGTGATCAAACCCTGGGGTTATGCGATTTGGGAGAATATCCAAAAAGCGCTGGACCAGATGTTCCGGGATACGGGGCATCGTAACGCCTACTTCCCCATTTTCATTCCGAAAAGCTTTTTTGAAAAAGAGGCTGAGCACGTGGAAGGCTTTGCCAAAGAATGTGCGGTGGTTACTCACTCGCGTTTGGAAGATGACGGCCACGGCGGACTCAAAGTAGCTGGAGAGCTTACCGAGCCTCTGATCGTGCGTCCCACCAGCGAAACCATTATCGGCGCCTCCTTTGCCAGATGGGTAAATTCCTATCGCGACCTGCCGCTTTTGATCAATCAGTGGGCGAATATCGTGCGTTGGGAAATGCGTACCCGGCTCTTCCTGAGAACCGCAGAATTCCTCTGGCAAGAAGGGCATACTGTGCACGAAAGCCAGGATGATGCCATGCTGGAGACCCGTAAAATGCTGGATGTGTATGCGGATTTTGCGGCAGAGTATTTGGCCTTGCCGGTGATCAAAGGTGAAAAGACCGAAGGCGAGAAATTCCCCGGAGCGGTGAATACCTATTGCATCGAAGCTATGATGCAGGATAAGAAGGCTTTGCAATCCGGCACTTCGCATTTCTTAGGACAAAATTTTGCCAAAGCTTCTGAGATAAAGTTTCAGAGCAGAGCAGGCGAGCTGGAATATGCCTGGACTACGTCTTGGGGAGTATCTACGCGTTTGATCGGAGCTCTGATCATGGCGCATAGCGATGATGACGGCCTGGTTTTGCCTCCCAAGATTGCCCCTTCCCACATAGCTCTCATTCCCATATATCGCAACGAGGATGAAAAAGCCGAGGTAATGGCCTATTGCAAGAAGGTTGAAGCCCTCTTTTATAAAGAATATTTTGAAGATATGCGCCTTTATGTCGAATTGGATGATCGTGATCTTACCGGCAGTGAGCGCAATTGGTATTGGATCAAAAAGGGCATTCCTCTGCGTGTGGAAATCGGCCCCAGAGATATCGCTTCCGAAGCTGTGATGGTGGCCCGGCGAGACAAAGAGCCCAGAGATAAGCAAAGCGTTCCTGTGTCTGAGCTGAAAGCCTATGTGCAGCAAAATCTTAAAGAAATGCAAGAGGCCTATTACCAAAGAGCTCTGGCATTCCGAGAGGCTAATACTATCAAGATCGATGATAAAGACGAATTTTACCGCTATTATACTCCTAAAAATCAAGATCAACCGGAGATCCATGGCGGCTTTGCCCTGGCCCATTGGTGTGGGGACACAGCCTGCGAAGAGCAGATCAAAACCGAGCTCAAAGTCACGATTCGCTGCATTCCTTTTGATGCAGAGCAGGAAGAAGGTATATGCATCTCTTGCGGCAAGCCTTCCCAGCAGCGCGTAGTCTTTGCAAAGTCTTATTAAATATGATTATTCGCTGCGCTATTATCAGCATCGGCAATGAGATTCTGCTGGGCAAGACGGTAAATACGAATCTTGCCTGGATGGGCTCCCAGCTTGCTCTGATGGGTTTTGAGGTGAGTGAGGCCATCGCCATCAAGGACGAAACCGAAGCTATCACAGAAGCTCTGGATCACTTCTGGACACGATATGACGTCGTGTTCAGCACTGGCGGCCTGGGCCCTACCGAAGATGACATCAGCCGGGCTGTCATTGCGGGATATTTTGGCAAAGAGCTGATTTTTCAGGAAGAGATCTGGACAAAAATAAAGCAAAGATATGCCCCTATACACAAAAGTATTCCTAATTCAAACCGCTCTCAAGCTATGGTGCCCGAAGGATTTACCGCTCTTGACAATCAGCGTGGTACAGCCCCGTCTCTACATTATCAAGAGGGTAAGAAGAACTTTTTTGCCCTGCAGGGCGTTCCGCTGGAGATGAAACACAATTTTGATGTCCATATCCGCAGCATCCTGGCGCAGGCCTATCCCGAAGTTGAGCCGATCATTCAGAGAACCTTGCACTGCTTTGGGGTGTCCGAATCTGCTTTGGCAGAGACGCTTTCGGAGCATGAATTACCCCAAGGCGTGAACTTAGCCTGGTTGCCGCAGACGGGTAGGTTGGATTTGAAAATCACTGGCACAGATGCTAAATCCAGAGACAAAGCCGAAGCGCAAATAAGGGCTAAGATTGGCGAGCAAATCTGGGGCACAGACGGTGAGACTCCAGCCAGTGTATTGCTGACATTGTTGCGAGAAAAGCAGCTTAAACTGGCAGTGGCGGAATCTTGTACAGCCGGACTTTTGCAAGCTGATATCGCTGCTATTCCTGGAGCCTCCGAAGCACTATTGGGCGGGGTTGTGAGTTACGCAAACCGCATCAAAGAGGAGCTGCTCTCTGTGGATACCATCTTTGAGCATGGGGCGGTGAGCCCGGAAACTGCGCTGGCTATGGCAAAGGGAGTACAAAAGTTATTCCACAGCGATGTGGCAATAGCGGTTACAGGCATTGCTGGCCCAGATGGTGGCAGCGCAGAAAAACCGGTGGGTACGGTGCATTTTGCTTTCGCTGTGTTTGATCAATACAAGCAGGTGAAAATGTATCTACGCGGAGATCGTGAAAGCGTGAGACACAAGGCTGCGGAAGCAGGCATCTTACTGTTGATCAATTTATTACGGGATACAGACTTTTGAAAGTACTGATAATAGGCAGTGGCGGGCGTGAACACGCGATAGCGGATGCGTTTAGCCGCAGCAATAAAACCCGCGAAATCATCATCAGTCCCGGCAATGCTGGTATGGCAGAGGATTTTCGCTGTCTGCCGCTATCTGGACAGGATGAGATTGTAGAGTTTTGTCATGCCGAGGCAGTGGATCTGGTCTTTATCGGGCCTGAACAGCCGATCAAAGACGGACTTTCTGATCTGCTCAAGAAAGAGGGGATCAGAGTGCTGGCACCATCGCAAGCTGCTGCCAGGCTGGAAACATCAAAAGCTTTTGCCAAGCAGTTAATGCTGGCAAATCAGATCCCAACGGCAAGCTATAGCTTGTTGCGGGACGAAGTTCAAGCCAGGGATTTCCTGGCAAAATGCAGCTACCCAATTGTGCTCAAAGCAGATGGGCTGGCCGCAGGAAAAGGAGTAATAATCTGCTCAAATGAGCCCGAGGCCATGCAGGCTTGCGCCAGTTTGTTTAGACAAAGCGCAGGTAAAAGCGGAGTATTGGCCGAAGAATATTTGCAGGGTTGGGAGGTATCGCTATTTGCTTTTTGCGCTCAAGATGCTTTCCAGACCAGTCTTTTTGCTCAGGATCATAAGCAACTCTATGATCAGGACAAAGGTCCCAACACTGGTGGAATGGGTGCTGTCTGCCCCGTTCCCGAAGCGGAAAAATATCGCCAAGAGATCGAAGATACGATCCTGGCACCTGTCCTGAACGCGATGAGAGAGCTCGGTTGCCCCTATGAAGGGGTTTTGTATCTGGGACTAATGATTACGCACGAGGGGCCCAAGGTGGTGGAATTCAATTGCCGCTTTGGCGATCCAGAGACTCAGGCCTTGTTGCCCTTGCTCAAGACCGATTTCATGCAGCTCTGCCTGGCTATCACCGAAGGCAGGGTGAAAGAGCTGAAGCTTGAATGGTTTGATAAGACAGCGGTGGCAGTGGTACTGGCGGCTCCAGGCTATCCTGCCGCTTACAAAAAGGGGATAAAAATCCAGATTCCCCCGCTGGATTCAAAAGTATTCTTTTCCGGAGTAAGGCGCGGCAAGCGCGGCTTGATTAGCTGGGGTGGCAGAGTCTTGTCTGTGATGAGCCTGGCAGATACCCTGGAAAATGCCAGAACAACTGTTTATCGTGATATCTATAGCATAGAATTTACCCAAAAAGTGTATCGTAAAGATATTGGCCTAAGAAAAAACCTTCTACCGTAATGGAGTAATAATGAGACTATATATATGTGCCATCCTGATGGCTCTGCCAATATTCATGTTTGGCAATCCCATCAGCCTGATCAGCGAAAGCGGTGATGCGCTTAGCTTAAGATTTGTTCTTCCGGCTTATGAATTGGGAGAAACCAAGATTGAAAATGAGAAATATCATCAGATCGTAATGGATGAAGGCTCGCTCAGCTCTGAAGAGGGCTATCCAGAGCTGCGAGTATTTTCGGTGCCGGTGGCCATCCCAATCGATGGACAGGCTACAGTGCGGGTGCTTTCATCTACTACGCAAAGCATAAGGGATATTAGAATCTCCCCAGTGGCCAGTATGAATGTAAATGATGGAGAAGTAAGCTATAGCTATGAAAAGGATTATGCTGCTTACAGCAAATCCAGCTTGTATCCCTCTCAGATAGTTACAATATCCGAGCCCGCTTTTATCGGGAACCGGCGTTTTGTGAGCGTTAGGGTATATCCTTTCCAATATTCTGCTGCAAATCGTCAGCTCACGGTGCACAATGAGATTACAATAGCGGTATCCATCAGCGGCAGTAAAGCCCCAAGCCCCACTTGGCAGCTCAGCAAGAACCCTTTGGACCCTGTGGCCGATAAGTTCTTCATCAATGATCTCAGCTCAAAATCCTGGCGCAAGCCCAAAGATAAGGCTGAGACTTATGAATACCCCAAGAGCTCTAACACTCAGGTTTCTGAGCTTCAGCTTGTGGTAGATAGTGAAGGCATCTACAAAGTTGGCTATCGCGAACTCAAGGATTTCGTAGCTCTAATGGCGGACTCTTTGGGCGTAGAGATGAGCTGGACTATGGATAATGTGGATCCGCGGTATCTGGAGCTGCGTGACGAATATGGGCAGATTCCCATCCATTTTGCGGGAGAAAATGACGGTAGTTTTGATAACGGAGATTACTTTGAGTTCTTCGGAGACCGGCATTATGGAGATACTGCCTATTACGATGATTATACGGCAGAAAACGTATATACTCTGGGGCTAAAAGACAGTTTTGGCGCGCGCATGGTGGTGGAAAATGGCGGACTGATCAACAGCAATCCTATGCAGTACACACTTGCAGATGCTTATGAGGAGACCGTGCACTTTGAACAGCAGCTCGTAAGCGATAAGCTGGGCATGGGCTGGAGTCCCTTCAATCCAAATTACTACCGGGAAGATCTCTGGTTTTGGAAAAAAATCAATGCTCCCAATCTGGATATTGTGCCCATTGAGCTGCAATATCCCATAGATACAGTGATCCGTAAAGCTGCTGCCAAGATCGTGATGCACGGACTTACTTACAAAGATAGCCTCTGGGCCGGGGAGTACGATCATGAGGTGGCCATCCGCCTCAATCAAGCCATGGTGAATAGCCATAGCTGGCGGGGACAGACGGAACAGGTCTTTTACAATCAAGACCCCATCTCAAATTCCTTTTTGAGGCACGGGACAAATAACGTCTATATCAGCTTGTCTGGCAATACGGCATCTGGCGATGGAGAGCAAGTGCTCCTGGACAACATCGAAATCACCTACTGGCGAGAATACAAGACAGATCTGGACTTTATGAAATTCAGCAAGCCCAAGGACCGCCCCAATGGCTTGGTTCAATTTGAACTTGAGGGCTTTTCCTCTCCGAACGTTTCGGTGTATAAGATTGGCTCCAGCAAATTTACCAGTTTGCAGATCGAGCCCTTCCATGTGGGTGGAGCTGCACCCTGGACGGTGAGCCTGCAAGATAGCGTATCCTCTCAAGCGGTTCGCTATTACGCTGTGGAAGAAGGCTCCAAAAAGGTGCCCAAACAGATGCGATTGAATCTCCCTTCAGACCTGCGCAATCCAATGAACGCGGCCAATGTGATCGTGATCACTCCCTATGAATTTACAGAGTCTGAAGGCACTATGTTGCTTTCTGATATCTGGCAAGCTGAGGGGCATGTGGTGAAGATTGTAACTTTGCAGGATATATATGATGAGTTTAATAATGGCATCGTTTCCGCAGAGGCGATAAAAGATTTCCTGAAATATGCTTACAACAATTGGGGTGCGCCAGAGCTGTCTCATGTGATGCTTTTGGGCGAAGGAATATCGGATACCAGAGATAATAGCCCCAGCCGTATATACAATGTGATCCCGGTGAAGAAAACCTGGAATCATAAACATGGTGCTACTGCCAGTGACACCTGGTATGGCTGCATAGTGGGTGAAGATACTGTGCCAGATATCATGGTGGCCAGAATCTGTATCTGGAACGAGAAGCAGATTTTGGATTACGCGCACAAGGCTCAGTCTTATCGTGAAAATCTGCTCACAAACAAACTGTGGAATAACCATTTGACCTTTAGCTCCGGCGGAAAAATTGACGGCGAAAACGACATCTTTGCCCAACAGTCTGAACGCATCCGCCGGCTTTGCGTACCCCAGGACTACCGGGTGACCAGAGTATATACCTCAGCACAGACTGTGAGCCCGGACTATTTTGGCGGAACTTTTAACCTCAAGGACGCCATCAATAGCGGCACTCAATATGTGCAATTTATGGGCCATGGCGGAGGACGGGTCTGGGCAGACTATAACCTCTTCAATTTCAATGATGTGGCCACGCTAAACAATCAAACTTATCCGATCTTTTTGTCGCTGGCTTGTTATGCTTCAGCCTTTGATACGAATGGGGCGAATTCGATCTCCGAAGCCTTGGTCAATACGCCAGACAAAGGGGCAATAGTGGCCTTGGGCTTTACCGGCCTTGGCTATAAGGCTCAGGATGAAGATTGGGGAAGGGCTTTTAATGAAGCAGCTTTCTCTCATGATTTTGAATACTTGTCCGAGGCCTATCTTTATAGCTTGGCCAGATTCTTTTCGACCACTAATTCACAGGCTGCACGCAAGGCCTTAACCGATGGGTCTGCGTATCTTGGAGATCCGCTGATCAAGCTGAACAAACCCATATCCGATCTGGCTGTTAGCGTGCTAAATACCAATCCTGCCGCTGGAGATACGCTGCGGGTAAGGGCAGACTTTCCCCCGGATGTTTCGGCGGCCAGATTATATATCATGGACCTAAATGAAATTATCAAAAACGTGCCCTATGACCTGCCAGTGATAAACGGTGAATACAATGCCAGCTACGTTCTTCCTGCAGAAAGCACCAATTATACGCGTAAGGTACAGGTGGCGGGATATTCTCCCACTAAAGAATATGTGGGACATAGCTATTTTGGGGTAGGACGTCCAGCTATTCAGCATTACGAATTTCTCCCGAAAATGCCAAGTTATGCCGATTCCATTGGTTTTAGGGCCAAGGTCTTTAGTCTGGATACGATCATGGATATGTATTGCTCGGTGCGCACGGATAGCACAGTAGATGAACATGGGGTTACTGAAACTACCTGGGTGGATTTGCCCATGCAGATCAGCCAGGAAGATAACAGCATCTGGGTTACCACCAGCAAACTAAGAAAGTTCCGAACCGGTAAAGAGCTGCTTTTCAAATACTATTTCACTACAGCGGACACTTTGCAGTATGAATCTCCTATAGAGCTTTTTCAGATAGCAGGCCCCGATCTGTTTTTGCAAGATATCGTCTTTGATCCCGGCAACGCCGAACCCAAGCTGCGGGTGAAGAGTGTAAATATCGGCAATACGCCTTCTGTAGCTACGGATCTGTCCTTGTATGTAACTCCGGGCTATTCTTCCCAGCCTTTTTCTACTCAGGATTTTGCGCCTCTGGCGGTAAACGAAGAACGTTGGGATGAGATTGATCTGCAAAATATACCCAATGGCTACCTAAGCATGGAGGCCAGGGTAAATACTACTAACGCTTTTTCTGAGTGGGATTTCTTTCAGAATGTAAACAACTATATCTCGATCATAGTGCCGATGAACTACTTCAGCGTGGATTCCTCGGGAGCCACCATCCAAAGCATAGATAACAATCTTGTATGTGATGTCCCCCCGGGTTTTGTGAGCTCTGGCACAGCCGGAATTGCTCTAAATGGACTGTCTGAGATTTTGCCACTCAATCAACCGGACGTGAAACAAATCCTGATGCAGCATCCCGATCTCAGTGGAAACAGTCAGTCTTCCACGCCCTATGAGATCAAGCTCCTGGATAGCACCTTGGTGGATTCTCTGGGATTTTTTGTAAGCGGGAAAAGGCTGAGCCTCACCTTCTTGTATCATGATACAGACGAAGATACGCAAGCCCATGAATCCGATAACAGCTACAAGATTTACCGCTACAACGATGAATATCAGAGGTGGATCTTGCATGGTGGCCATGTCTCGGTATCCACGGATAGGGTGAATTTTGAAGTGAGCAGGGAAGGCATTTTCGCCATCTTCAGGAACACGGATAAAAAGCTGCCTTCAGTGGATGTGAACGTGGAAGATCAGGAATTTACCGTGGGTGGATATGTGGCCGGAAATGGTGTAGTATCACTGCTCTTGTCCGATGCCAACGGCATTGATGTGATCGACAATTCCATCCGGCTCTTTCTGGATAGCAATGTGGTTCCTGAGAGTGACTATGTGATCAGTATCAACAAAGAAAATATCAATGGGATTCCGATCAAATACCAATTAAATGTGGAACCTGGGAACCATGAGCTCAAAGTGGATTGCCGTGATCTAAATGGTAATTTCATGACCCGTGAAATTCAATTCATCGTAAATGATCACTTTGATATAAAAAATATCGGGAACTATCCCAATCCAGTATTGGGTCAGGCTCAAGACCCCAAAAATGATGGCAGAACCCGCTTTACCTATATTCTTACGGATTCGGCAGACGAGGTATTTATCAAGGTCTATACCATCAGTGGACGCCTGGTAAAGACGATGCGCCATCTGCCCACAGGGGTGGGCTATCACGAATATCCGCGCACGGTGTATGCCTGGGATTGCAAGGATGAACAAGGATTCGTCCTGGCAAATGGCACTTACTTTTATAAGGTCGTTGCCCGCAAGGGAAACAAGAAAATTGAGAAAATCATGAAAATGGCAATCCTGAGATAGGAGCAAGAAAGATGAAAAAGATAATAATCCTAAGCCTTTTGGCCTGTATAATGGCTATCCCCATGTACGCTGGCAGATATGCCGGAGATTTTATGATGATCGGTGCCGGAGTTCGAGCTCTGGGCATGGGTGGAGCCTTTTCCTCCCTGGCAGACGATGGCTCGGCCATTTATTGGAATAGCGGTGGTCTTTCGCAGATTCGGGATTCTGAGGTCTCTGCCATGCACGCCTTTTTGTACAAGAATCTGGCGAGCTATGATCATCTCAGCTATGTACAACCCCTGCCCAATGATGTGTCTATCGCCTTTAACGTGACTCGCTTAACGGTTAGCGATATTCCCCGCTTTTCGGAAAGCCATCTGATCGGCTACAATGTCGATGAGAGAATCAATAACATCGCCCACCACCTGCCGGGGATACCAGATGGCACTTTCCGCTCTACCGATGATCTTTATCAATTTGCCTTTTCCAAAAACATCAAATTTGGTGCGAATATGGGCTGGCAATTTTTCGAAGTCCCCTTTGAACTGGGCTTGGGCGGTAATGTCAAATTCATTCAGCGCAAGATCATGGACAATCTGGGCAGTGGCACAGGTTTTGATCTGGGTCTGAAACTGCGTACTGATCTGGCGGTGATCTTTGATGAAGAGTCTTTGGGAGACCTGCATTTTGGCATGAATTTTCAAGATGTGGCCGGCACTTCCATCAGTTGGGATACAAATAGCGAAATGAAGGATGAAGTGCTCTTCAATACCAAGGTGGGCGTGGCTGTAGAGCAGCCTATGCCATCCTTAAAAAGCATTCTGATCCTGGCCTATGACTATGATTATATTTATGATGGAACCAGTCACTATGGCCTTGATTGGAATTACGATGATCGGGCGAATTTGCGCCTGGGTTATTACGATACAAACCTTAGCTGCGGAGCCAGTGTCAAAGTGTATGGTATATTCTTGGATTATGCTTTGATCACAAATCCCATCGGGATAAGCAATAGACTGGGACTGCGGGTCAGGTTTTAGGAGGAAAGATGAAATATCTTGGATATATTGTATTGCTGCTGGTCTTACTCACTGGCTGCGCCGGAGAAGATGATGCCGGTAAAGATACCACGCCACCCACCCAGCCTGTCTTGATTCCACATTTGGGCGATTCTGGAGACGAGCCCATCTATATTGAGGACGCCTTGGTGGAAATTACGGATGAAAACAACGGCATTGACACCGTCTCCGAAGGACAGATGATCAGAATCGCTTGGGAGCCTCTGATTGATACGGATCTCAGTCACATGAAAATCTACCGCTTTTCTGATATCGCTCTCGAGCCTGTGGAAATTGACGAGATTCAAGCCAATCGGATCAGCTATCTGGATCAGGGCCCTCTTGTAGAAAGAATCTGGTACTCTTATTTTGTTGAACTCTTTGATGCCAGCGGTAATAGCGCAGTCTCGGATACGGTGACTTATGCCATCTTGACTAAGCCATATCTCATGAGTCCTGCAAACGGCTCTGTGCAGGATATTTCCGAACTGGAATTTATATGGAATAGAGCTGATGGTTCCTCGGGATTTTATCGCATATTGGTTTGGAATGAAGATCGGGAACTGATCTGGCACACAGATTATAATCTGGGCATAGAGGATGGGGAGACCCTTTCCTTGCCCTTCCCCATCATCAGCTCTGAAGAAGATCCCATTATGCCGGGTGATGTGCTGCGTTGGCGCATAGATTATTTTGATTGGGACGAGCAGCATCAGATGTATATGGGTTCAGAATCTCAAGAACGTGTGTTCATCGTACAATAGATATGAATATTACTCTGATTGATTTAAACCCTGCTATAAGAAAAAGCTTGACTATAAAGCTGAGCTCAGGATTTTTACATAAAATGCAAAAGAGGAAAGTGTGAAGAAGATTCTGTTTGCGATCCTATTGACCTGTATAAGTTTAACATTATTTGCTCAAGGCGCGGTTACCTTTTCGCCTTCGAGTAATATATCGGCGTACACCTTTGATGGTGCCCGCAGCGGTGTGGAAAAACTGAAAATGAATACCTATATTCTCGGCCAGGTAGCCAAGCCGGGACTCTATGTGGTTCCCGATGACACCGATTTCTTAACCCTGCTGGCTCTGGCCGGTGGCCCCAAAGAAGATGCCAAGCTCACTAAGATCCGTATTGTGCGCCCTATAGCAGAAAACGATAAAGTGATTTGGGTAAATTTTAAACAATATCTGGAGACTGGTGACACCGAATTGATTCCCGCTCTTCAGCCAGGAGATACCATTGTGGTTTCTGGAACTATCTTCTATGCTTTTTCCCGGGTTGCAGATTTCTTATCCAAAGCTGCAATCGCGCTCAGTGTGTATAACATAGTATCTGGATTATAAATCAAGGAAGGCTTAAGTGGAAAATCAAGTTCAAAATCAACAGCTTCAAGATGAAATAAAGATCTCGGATTATTTACGCATATTACTGCAATATCGCTATCTGATCGTAATGATCTTCGTGCTCGTGCTGGCAGCTACAGTATTTTATACGGCACGACAACCCAAAATTTACTCTGCTTCAAACAGGATCCTGCTGGAAGATCAACAGACTGGTGCAGATTTTATGCTGATCGCAACCCCGGGAATGGGTAGAAACACGATCAATAACCAGATCGAATTGATCAAAAGCAGACCTACTTTCACCCTGGCTTGGGAGATCATGAAAAAGTATCCTGATTGGGACCTTTTCCCTATGGCTTCCAGAGAGAATCCTGCTGGCGGCTTAGCTGGAGTAAGGGTCGAATCCAAACGCGAAACGGATATCCTCACCCTGAGCTTGGAATCCACCAGCCCCACGGAAGCTATGGCTGCGGTAAACGCTATCGCCGAGGCTATCCAACAGCAGAATACACAGCATGCCAGGCTGGAATACACCACGATCCGCGAATTTCTGGAAACCCAATTAGATGCCATCAGCAGACGTTTGCAGTCCTCTGAAAACGATCTCAGAGAGTTCAAGAACCTCAATAAACTCACCGAACTCACCACCGAGACCACCAAGCTCATCGAACAATCTGCGGAGGTGGAGGCCATGTTAGAAGCAGCCCTTACCGAACAGGCTGTTACAGCAAAGTCTCTGGATATCCTGACCCGGCAATTGCACGAGCAGGATTCCCTTCTGGTGGATATTGATAACATGATCAAAGCTCCCTTTGTGGAAGAGCTGAGAAAACAGGCGGTGGAAACGCAGGCGCTGATAACCAAGCTTATCACCAAAAACGAATATCCCTTGGATCATCCGCAGATTCTTTTGCTAAACCGGGAATTGGAAAATACCCGCATCAATCTGAATCGTGAGATCCGCAAGCTCGTCGCGGTCTCAGTAGGCAGTGATCCCATGAAGACCAGGAACGATATATTAGCCCGTATGATCCAGTCCAAGATCGATCTTGAGCTTGCCCGCACACGGGTGGATGGCTTGGAGCAGACTCAACAGATGTATGATAAACGCATCATCTCTTTGCCGAATACCGAGCTTGAATTGGCCAGACTTTCCCGTAATATGCTCTTGGATAGTAAGATTCACGGCATGATGATGGAAAAGTATGAGGATGCCAAAATCGCCGAACAGGCCAAGATCGGTAATGTCCGCATCATAGACTACGCCACCAAGCCTGCTGTCCCCATCAAGCCCAGGGTTCCCATGAACATCCTGGTGGGCATCATTCTGGGTCTCGGTCTGGGCATAGGCGCGGCCTTTTTGGTTCACTCAATGGATAACAAGCTGCGCACTCTGGAAGATATGGAAAGCTATGTGCGCCTTCCCATTATGGGCACCATTCCCACCATCCGTGAAGCGGAAGAAAAGCTGGCGGAATTTAACGACATGATCGAGCAGGCCGAGGGTGAGAGCCGTGAGCATCTCACGCGCTCCATGCACTTTGTGATGCAGCAATTGGTTTCGCACTATGCACCAAAATCTCCCATTGCAGAGGCTTATCGCACCTTGCGTACCAATATCCTGTCCCGGAAATCTGAGGGTAGCACCACTCTCCTGGTTACCTCATCTGGCCCCAAAGAGGGTAAATCCACCTCCATCGCCAATCTGGCTATTACCCTGGCGCAGATGAATGCCAAAGTAGTATTGGTGGATATGGATATGAGACGTCCCACCATCCATGTCAAGTTTGGCCTGGACAAAGAAAACGGTTCCAGCGACTATTTGATCGATCCTGAAGTTACTGTAGAGCAGGTTGTCAAAGATTCTGGAATCATGAATCTGGATATCATTAGCAGTGGTTTTGTGCCGCCTAATCCTTCAGAATTGATCGCTTCGCCCAGATTTGATACCTTTGTATCCGAGCTCAGGAAGCGCTATGATTATGTGCTCTTTGATACTCCTCCTGTCATCGCTGTGACCGACGCCCTGATTCTGACCAAAAAAGTGGACATGACCTTCGTCGTGGTTCGCTGCGGGCAGACCGATAAGGGCATCATCAAACGCACCAAAGAGCTCATGGAAAATATCGATTCCAAGATTGATGGTATCATCGTAAACGGCATCTACGTGCAGAAGTATTACAGTAAGCAGAATTACTACTATTACTACTACTATTACTATTACTATTATGGAGACGAAGTGCCAAAGAAACAGAAGAAGAATGTTAACCGCTTCTTACGCAAAAATAAATCTGTTTCTTGAGCTGCTCTCAGAACTCCCTGATGGCTATCATGAGGTCAATACCGTATTCTGCGGTATTGACCTTTTTGACAGCATCAAATATTCTTTGACAAAAAGCCCCTCCATAATAGTGTGGGCATCAGTTGCTGAGTTAAACGGCAAAGATAATCTTATTTACAAGGTTGCCAGCTACTTACAGAAAGAGTTTAATGTGGCCTCCGGCGTCGAAATTCGCTTAACAAAGCGGATTCCTATCGCTTCTGGCCTGGGTGGCGGCAGCTCAAACGCAGCAAATGCGATTATGATGCTGGACAGACTTTGGCAATTGAACCTTAGCCCGAAGGAAAGACATGAGATTGCAGCCAGATTTGGCAGCGATATCAATTTCTTTCTCGAAGGCGGATCTGCCCTTGGTGAAAACCGGGGCGAACGGATCAGCCTTTGGGATGATATCCTGTTGGATAACATCCTCTTGGTGAACCCCGGCATAGAAATCTCTGCCGGAACTGCTTATGGCGCCGTGGAAATCCCGAGTCCCGGCGAGGCAAAGCTCTTTGATCCACAAGACCCTGTAGCCACAATGTTTAATAGACTCGAGCCCGGGATTCGAAGCTTGTACCCTTTGGTGGATGATCTTCTGGATCAGCTTGCAGAATTCGGTGCCAAAAAAAGTATGTTAAGCGGAAGTGGGCCCACCTGTTTTGGAATTTTTGATAGCGAAGAGGCTCTGGCCAAGTGCCAAAGTCATTTTCAGAAGCTGGGTTATTTTACCCATAACACACGGACTTTATCACGAAGAGAGTATCAAAAATGTTTTCAAAGTTAAAGCTTATTACCGGAAATGCAAACCGGCCCCTCGCTGAGGAAGTCGCACGTCATGCGGGCATTCCTTTGGGCGATATTGAACTGTTCAAGTTTTCGAACGACGAATCCTTCGTGAAGATAAACGACAACGTGCGCGGAGCGGATGTATATTTGATCCAGCCCACCAGCTATCCCGTCAACGATAGCCTGATGGACCTTTTGATCATTATCGACGCCCTCAAGCGTGCCAGTGCACAACGGATCAATTGCGTGATACCATATTATGCTTATGCCCGCAGCGATAAGAAGGACCAACCCCGGGTGCCGATCACGGCCAAGCTGGTGGCAGATCTTATCACCGTAGCCGGAGCAGACCGCGTGGTGACTGTGGATTTGCATGCCGATCAGATTCAGGGTTTCTTTAATATCCCGGTGGATCATCTTTATGCGATTCCCTCTTTTGCCCGCTACTTCAAAAGCATCATGCAGATGGAGGATATAGTGGTGGTCTCGCCAGATTCCGGGGGAGCGAACCGGGCCCGTGCTTTGGCCAAGCGGCTGAATTGCTCGATGGCGATTGGCGATAAACGGCGCAGCGGGAATGACGATAATAGCGAACTATTGAACGTGATCGGTGATGTGGCAGGCAAGACGGCCATTCTCTTTGATGATATCATCGATACTGGCGGCAGCCTGATCAAAATGGCGCGAGCCTTACAAGAGCAGGGTGCAAAGAAGATATTTGCCGCTTGCACACATGGTGTTCTTTCCGGCAAAGCCGTGGAATGTCTGGAAGCTTCGCCCATTGAAAAACTTTTTATTACTAATACGATCCAGTTGGATGCACACAAGGCCAGCTGCAAGAAGATCGTGCAACTCTCGATTGCGGAAATGCTGGCCATAGCCATCAAGAAAATCCATATCGGCGAGTCTATTAGCCTGTTATTCAGATAATAAATAAATGGAGGAATAATGATATTTACTCTAAACGCTGAACCAAGAAACACCAAAAAGAAAAGCGATCTTACCGCTCTCAGAGCAAAGGGCAAGATCCCATGTGTACTTTATGGTGCTGGAGTGAAGGCTGTGAAGCTTTCCATAAACGACAATGAATTTATGAGGTGCTACAAAAAGAGCTTTACCGAATTGGCCTTTTACGAGGTGAATTTGGAAGGCGAAAAGTACCAGACCATTCTCCAAGACAAACAAATCCATCCTGTAAACAGAAACTTTCTGCACATGGATTTTATGGTTTTGGACAAGGATAGCGTCCGGGAATTTGATATTCCTATACAGTATGTTGGTGAACCTACTGCTCTCAAAGAGGGTGGCTTTATGGATATCATCCAACGTAGCATAACAGTGATCTGCAAGCCCGCAGACATTCCTGAGGGCTTGAAGCTGGATGTTTCGAATCTGCAAATTGGTGAAACCTTGCATATTGGAAATCTGCCTAAGGGTGCTTGGCATTACAAAGATGGCGACGATGTCGCTATGGTCGGAATGCACGCTAAGGCCGCTGAAGAAGTAGCTGTGGAAGAAGAAGGCGAAGAAGACGAAGCGACTGAAGCTAGTGCTGAAGAAGAGACTCCTTCTAAAGAATAAGCCTTTTTATGAGATTGATTTTGGCTTTGGGAAACCATCCACCCCGCTATCAGAATACCAGACATAATATCGGTTTTATTTGTCTGGATCGCTGGGCAAGCTCGCATAAGCTGGGCTTTAGCAGCGATGATCTATACGATTATCTGATCTTTCGACAGGTGGTGGCGATCAAACCCAAGACCTTTATGAATCTCTCCGGCAAAGCCTTAAGAGCTGCGCTGCTAAGGTGGAAGATCAGTGAAAGCCTGATAGTTCACGACGACATCGAGCTTCAACCCACCCAATTGCGTATTCGCAGTGGGGGAGGAGATGGAGGGCACAATGGCCTTAAATCTTGTTTTGAAGTGATGCCGCCCAGTGAACTGAAACGCATTCGGATCGGTATCGGCAGATCCAGCCATCTTCCTGCGGATAAATACGTCTTGCAGGATTTTGAGGCTGGCGAGTTGGATAATTATGCTGAATGCCTGAAGCTGGTATCCGGTTTTCTGGATACTTATGCCGCTACAGAGTTCAGCCAAATGTTAAATGATTATAGTCAATGGAAAAAATCCTATTCCGATGGCAAAGCTGTCGGAATCAAAAGTCCAAAGGAGGAACAAGGATGATTAAAGATTACGAACTAATGATGATGTACACCCCAAAGCTGAATAGCGATGAAGCCGAAGCGGCCAATGAAGCTGCTCTGAGCCTGCTGCGTGAAGCTGGTGCCGAGATCATCAAAACCGATCCCTGGGGAAAAAGGATACTTGCCTATCCCATCGAAAAGCTCCAGGAAGCTTACTACTACGTGAATTACTTGAAGATGGACAGCCTCGCCGTAAAGGGAGCTAAGAATCTATTCAACATTAACGAAAAAATCATGCGCCACATGTTTGTCGCACGTGACGAAAATTAGGAGAAATCATGGCAGATTTAAAATTACCCCGTCTCAACAAATTCATCGTCAGTGGCAGAATTGCCCATGATCTTGAGCTGAAGTTTACCCCCAAAGGAACTCCCGTTCTTCGCTTTATTCTGGCAACAGACAGAAGATACAAAGACGATAGTGATCAATGGCAGAGCATTACCAGTTGGATCGATTGCATTGCCTGGACCAAAACTGCAGAGATGATATCCAATCAAGCCCACAAAGGCAGCGCTTTGCTCATCGAAGGTCGCATCGATACCAATAATTGGACAGACACAAACAACAATAAACGCAAAAGCACTGAAGTGTACATCGAAACGGTTCATTTCCTGGAATGGAAGCCTCGTGATGGCCAGGAATCTGGCTCTGATAATGAAGTTCCCCTTCCCCCAGAAGAGATGGCTTCCAGCACAAAAACCACAAACGATGACGTACCATTTTAGGAGAACCCATGAGTTTCAACGATAAAAGAAAAAAGTACACCCGCAGGAAGTATTGTAAATTCTGCGCAAATAAAGACATAGTAATAGACTACAAGAATATCGATTTGATGCGCCAATACACCTCAGATGTGGGCAAGATCGAAGCAGCTCGTCTCACTGGAAACTGCGCAAAACACCAGCGCAAAATTACCACCGAGATCAAACGCGCCCGTCAGATGGCTTTGATAGCTTACGTAGTCGAATAAATAATGTTCTTTCTGTCCTTTTTGAGTGGAGCTTTATCTACGATAAACCCTTTTCTCGGAATGATCTTGGTCATGTACTTCTGTGCCAAAGCTCTGGGCCCGGCCATAGTATCACCTCAGCGCGCCTTAACCGCGTTTTTTGTGATGCCGCTGGTAAGCCTGATCTTTAATGGAGGTAGCCCAGCTGCTCCTTTGATGGTACTTGATGCCATTATCGGAGTCGGGGCGGTGGCCTATGTCTTTCTGATAGTGCTCCGGAAAAGCCAATACCTCGGCCAGGCTTTCTTGGCTGCAGCATTGGTGATAATGCTCTATTCTGTAGCCAGGATGCTGCTCTTTGGCGGCGTGCTGACCCAGAGTTTCAATGAAGGACTGAGCCTTATGCAGGAACAGATGCCAGCACTATTTGATGAAGAATATATGGATCTGGCCAGAAGATTGTGGATGCTGATCTTACCCGCCTTTTGGGGAATGGGACAGATCTTCGCACTCTTGATCGGTTTTTTGATCTTTCACAAAACTATCAAAGTTCCGTTCAAACCTGCCGAAATGAAGTTTCCCATAGTCTTCAATATTCTGATTCTGCTCATCCTGCCGCTTTATTTCTTTGAAGCCGGCAGGGATTTGTTTATCAATTCTTTGATTCTGCTTTGCACGATTCCGCTCATTCAGGGTTTTTTCTCGGTCTGGGCAGGAATCTCCAAAGTGGTCTCAAACATAGCTATAAAAAGCATTATCATGTTTTTTATCCTGATTTATGCTTTTGTCCCACTCACCCTGATCGGTTTTGCCGATGGGTGGATGAATTTTAGCAACACCAAACGTGGAGGAAATACCGCATGAAAGTTATAATGCTCGAAAACATAGAGAAATTGGGCAATAAAGGCGAAGTGGTCAATGTAAAAAAAGGCTATGCCAGAAACTATCTGGTGCCCAGAGCCTTCGCACTTTATGCCACACCCGCAAATATGAAACGCCTGGTTACGATTCAGGCAGAACTCGAAGCTGATGAAGAAAAGAAGCTGCTTGAATTAAAAAAGCTTGCCGAAAAAATAGCTTCTGTAAAACTGACATTTGTCCGCAAAGCTGATGAACATGGCAGCATGTTTGGCTCAGTTTCTGATAATGATATCGTGATCGCGCTCAAAGGGCAAGACATAGATATCTTGCGCTCGAATGTTCAAATGGAACAGCATATCAAGGAATTGGGACAGCACACTCTGCAGATCAGGCTGCACAAAGATGTAGTAGCAGATCTGAGCTTTGTGGTCGAAGCTGAAGCAAAAGCCGAAGCTGAAGCTGAAGTAACAGCGGAAGCCGAAGTAGAAGAAAAAGTAGAAGTAACAGCCGAAACCGAAGCAGAATAATATCCGGGAGGTTCCCATGAAAGATACGTTCTTTAAGATCAAGCAAATTGCCGGACTGGTAGTATTCATAGCGGTGCTATCCGTCATGGGTATGGTCACTGGCAAGCCGTTGATGATGCTGGCTTATGCAGGATTTTTCCTGCTTATGAGCCTAATCGTGTATCTCAGCCTTAAAAATCATCAACGTCACTTTGAAGTGGTCTCAAAATCAAATAAGACACTCCGAACTATCATGTCAGTGGTTTTCATGCTGATTGCCATCATTGCTCCATTGCTGATAGCCCAGTACTCGGAAGTGATAAGTCTGCCAGAAAGCATAACAGCAGGAGCGGCCGTGGGCATAATGCTTGGCATCACGCTCGTATTCATCGCTCTGATTTTGCTGGCGGTTTATCTGATCAATATCAAAGGCCAAACTGTGGCAAACCGTAGCATCGGGTATATCAGCTTCTTCGTAGCAGCTATATTGCCCGGCCTCCTGATGTCCACTGTGAATCGCACCACCATGGGAATAGGCTCTGTCTATTACGTGGCCATGGCTGTGCTGATCCTGGCTTACAACGCCAGAAATCTATTCTGTTATCAGGATTAAAATCCTACATTTACAGGGAGTACTTTGGCCGGATGCCTCTGGTCGTACTCCCTTTTATCTATGATGGCCTTTTTAAGAGCAGACAACAGATTTCAGGGCGTGATCTACCGCTTGGGCGGGGAGAGACACCAGCGCTTTATCAGGGTCTTTCTGGCTTGGAAGTGCCTGGTGGGAGAGCTCTTGTCGGAGCGTTCTCATCCCGTCAAATTGGATAATAATGTGCTCTTTGTGGGCGTGCAAAATAGCGCCTGGATGCAGGAATTGATCCTGCTCAAAACCGATATTATCAAGAATTACAAAAGCCAATTCGGTGAAGATCTACAAGATATCATCTTCACCATCAGAACTGGGGGGAGAAAGAAATAATGAATACTCTTATCGCTGCATCAGTACTTTCGGCGGATTTTTCACGCCTGGGAGCTGAGCTTAGTCGCTTGAAAAGTGCCGATCTCATTCATCTGGATTTGATGGATGGCCACTTTGTGCCCAATCTCAGCTTTGGTTACCCGCTGGTGTCCTGCATCAGAGGTCTTACCGAGCAGCCCCTGGACGCACATCTGATGGTTACCAATCCTGAGACCTATGTAGATAATCTGGCCGCCATCGGCGTAAGCTGGATCTCCTTTCATCAGGAAACTGTGTATCACAGCCACCGTCTGATCCAGCAGATCAAAGCCCATGGCATCAAGGCCGGCATCGCACTTAATCCAGCTACTCCCATCAATACTCTTGATAGCATTTTACCGGATCTGGATTATGTGCTGGTGATGAGCGTGAATCCGGGCTATTCCGCCCAAGCCTTCATCCCCTCTGCCATCGCTAAGATCAAAGAACTGGACCGGATCAGAAAGAACCAAAGCCTGGATTTTCTCATCGAAGTGGATGGCGGCGTGAATGGCGATAATAGCACTGCTCTCAGAGAGGCTAAGGCAGACATTCTGGTTTCAGCCTCATATATATTTGGCTCAAAGGATTACGATAAATCCATAATTACTCTTAGGGGGGAAATAAATGTTCGATAGTTTGTCTGGCCGGCTTGATAAAATATTCCGCGACCTCAAAGGCAGCGGATACCTCACCGAAAAGAATATCAAAGACAGTATGCGCGAGATTCGCCTGGCTCTGCTGGAAGCCGACGTCAATTTTAAGATCGTCAAAAACTTTATCAAAGCTGTCGAAGTCCGTGCCCTGGGCTCAGATGTGATGAAATCCCTCACCCCCGGGCAGCAGATTGTGAAGATCGTGCACGAGCAGCTCATCGCCCTCATGGATACCGAAGGCTTTGAGATGAAGGTCTATAACAATAAACTCACCAAGATCATGATGGTGGGCCTGCAAGGTTCTGGTAAAACCACCGCCTGTGCCAAGCTCGCCGCCCTGTATCGTAAAAAGGGTATCAAACCCATGATGGTCGCCTGCGATGTCTATCGCCCCGCTGCCATCGAGCAGCTCAAGGTCTTGGGTAAACAGATCGATATCCCAGTGGTCGCTGAAGACACTAAAGATGTGATCAAAATCGCCGAAATCGCACTCAAAAGAGCCTACGAAGACATCACCAATCTGCTCATCTTCGATACTGCCGGACGCCTGCATATCGATACCGAAATGATGGATGAGGTTGCCCGCCTCAAATCCTATATCAAGCCGGATTATATCTTCTTCGTGGCCGATTCCATGACCGGACAGGATGCGGTAACCGTGGCAAGCGAATTCTATGCCAAGCTCGCTTTTGACGCTGTGATCCTCACCAAGCTGGATGGCGATGCCCGTGGTGGCGCAGCCCTTTCGATCAAAGCGGTTACAGATCGCCCTGTGGCCTTTGTGGGCACCGGCGAAAAGATTCCAGATCTGGAAGTATTTTATCCAGACCGCATGGCCTCCCGGATTTTGGGCATGGGAGACGTGCTCAGCCTCATCGAAAAGGCCGAAGAAAGCATGGACTTTGAAGAGGAAGAAAAGCTGGCCAAGAAGATGCTGAAAAACCAATTCACTTTGAATGATTTTCTCCAACAACTCCAGAGCATCAAGAAAATGGGCCCCCTCGAATCCGTGATCCGCATGATTCCAGGCATGGGTGCAAAGCTTCCGGCCGATCTCAAAATCGATGACAACGCCCTCCGGCACGTGGAAGCTATCATCCAATCCATGACCTATCAAGAGCGGGAAAAGCCTCACCTGCTCAATGGCAGCCGGCGTCTGCGCATTTCCAAAGGCTGTGGCCGTCCGGTGATGGAAGTGAACCGCCTCATGCGTCAATTTGAAGACATGAAAAAGATGATGAAGAAGATGAGCAGCCCCAAAGGTATGAAGCAGCTCGAATCCATGATGAAGGGCCAGCAGTAAGCCAGCACATTCGCCAGTAAGCCAAACTCATTATGCTATCGCGACAAGGTCAAAACAGGAGGATCAAGTGAATAGGATGCCAAACATACGGGATAGCATTGCCAGGGTAGGCCGAACTTTCCGGTCAGCATTGCCACGCCAAGCTCTCCAGCTTGCCCTTAGCCCTTGGTTGACGTGGAGATGTCGTGGAGTAGTCGTGGAATAAATTCTCTTGTCTCTGCGTCATATTTAGCATGGGCTATGCAGAAGGGTGGCCGACTGAAGCTGGAATGGACTGCCATCTAAAGAGTTTGTGCAAAAAGCTTCTCACAGATCACAGATATTGCACAGATTATCAAAAGAGAAGGGGATAGTAAATACAAACAAGGTATTCCAGGGTTTGCGGTTTCACTGGACACGAGACGTATCCAATCCAGCACTGGCATTCGTAAGTCCTCACGCTTAACGCTTAACGCTTAACTCGTAACTTGTAACTCGTAACTCGTAACTCCCCAAACACATGCGTTCATATCGATATAAATAGAGTAGAAAGTCCTTGACAGATTTAGCGGATATTTATTTATCGACTGTAGAAATTGAGATTACTAAAAAGGAGAACCCATGGAAGCTATTCCGCTTTTGACCCTAAAGCGTTTGCCACAATACCTTGAAGCACTGAGCCGTTTGCAAAAGGCTGGCCTGAAGATGATTCCGGCCACCAAGATAGCGGTGTTTACTGATGTCCATATGACACAGGTGCGTAAAGATTTGGCCTACACCGGAGTAGTGGGAACCCCCAAGATCGGGCATAATGTGGATGAGCTGATATTGGCCATCGAGCAATGCCTGAATTGGAATGATATCTCTTCCTGTTTTTTGGTGGGCGTGGGGCATTTGGGCAAAGCTCTGATGGGTTACTCTGAGCTCAGCAAAAAAGGTATGCGCATCATCGCCGCCTTTGACTCAAATCCAGAGCTGGCCGCCACCTATTTTCAGGGCATTCAGATTCACTCTATGTCCAAGTTCAGCAATCTCTTATCACGTTTGCATGTGCACATTGGGATTCTCACTGTGCCGGCGGAAGCTGCTCAGGAGATTGCCGAAGAGATGGTGGCCGGTGGCATCATCGCGATCTGGAATTTTACCCCTGCACGGCTGAAAGTTCCGGAGCATGTGATTGTCGAAAACATCGATATGAGCTCATCTCTGGCAGTACTGTCCAGACGTGTAGCCGAACAGCTATACAACACCAAAAGCTAATTCAGGCTCGAAAATCATCACAAAACTAATGAATCACAAAAAACATAAAAAAATACATATACAGGAGTAACAATGAGTACGCAATACTCTGCAGCGCACAGCTTCAACAAGGTAATGGAGATTTTGGATCGTTACGATCGTAGCGAGAATAAGATCATCCCCATTCTACAAGCAGTTCAGGAAGAATATCGTTATCTTCCTCAGGAAGTGCTCACGTTTATCGCAACTTCTTTGGGTGTGTCACCAGCGAGATTATATGGTGTGGCCACATTTTACAGTCACTTTTCTTTGGAACCCAAGGGTAAGCACATTATCAAGATGTGTGATGGCACAGCCTGCCACGTGAGAGGTTCTTCCAAAGTGATCGACGCTATTCGCGACCGTCTGAAACTCAGCGCCAAGAAGATTACTACAGACGATATGATGTACACCTTTGAAACCGTATCCTGTTTGGGAGCCTGCGGTTTGGCACCTGTCCTGGTGGTGGATGATGAGATCCATGGTCAGATCACCCCTGAGCAGGCCTTGGCCTTAATCGACAAAATAGACGCAGAGGAGAAGGAAAATGCCTAATCTGGAACTTATTCGGGAACAATACAATTCCGCCCGCGCCCTGTGCACAAAGAGAATCGTGGTCTGCGCCGGTACCGGTTGCATCGCCAACGGCTCTTTGAAAGTTTTTGATGCTCTGAAAAATGCTGTCGCCTTAAGCGGCCTGGAAATAACCGTCTCGCTGAAAAGTGACAAACCCGAAGAACACAAGCATCACGATGTCTATATGGTAGGCAGCGGCTGTCAGGGCTTTTGTCAGGTCGGGCCGTTGGTAACCATCGAACCTAACGGCATCATGTATGGCCATGTGAAGCCCGAGGATGCAGAAGACATCGTAGCCCGCTCCGTGGTGAAAGACGAAGTGATCGAACGCCTGCTGTATCACAATCCCGAAGATGGTACCCCTTACAAAGGTGTGAAGGAAATTCCTTTTTACACCAAACAGATGCGTACCGGTCTGAAAGATTGCGGCAACGTGGATCCTCTGAACATCAGTGAATATATCGCGCACGAGGGCTATTTTGCAGCCCGTGACGCCTTTACCAAATACAGTCCTGAAGAACTCTGTACTTTTTACAAAGACAGCGGCTTGCGCGGACGTGGTGGTGGCGGATTCTCTACCGGCATGAAATGGAATTTTGCTCGCATCGAAGACAACCCCAAGAAATATGTGATCTGTAATGGTGACGAGGGTGACCCCGGTGCCTTTATGGACCGCTCCATTTTAGAAGGCAATCCTCACAGCGTGATCGAAGGCATGCTGATCGCTGCCCGCGCCATTGGTGCAGATGAAGGCTATGTCTATATGCGTATGGAATATCCGCTGGCCATCCAGCGCATTCGCAAGGCTATAGTAAACGCTGAAGAGCTCGGCATCCTGGGCGACGACGTCTTTGGCACTGGCTCAAGCTTTCACATCAGTGTGATGGAAGGAGCCGGAGCTTTTGTGTGCGGCGAAGAAACTGCACTTTTGGCCTCAATCGAAGGCAAACGCGGGATGCCGAATCCCAAACCGCCTTTCCCAGCCCAAAAAGGCCTGTTTGGCAAGCCTACCATCATCAACAACGTGGAAACCCTGGCTTTGGTGCCCATTGTGATGCGGCAGGGTATTGAAAAGTTCAGATCGGTAGGATCAGCCAAGTCTCCAGGAACCAAAACCTTTGCCCTCACCGGACACGTGGCCAATACCGGACTCATCGAAGTTCCTTTTGGCACCACCCTGCGCAAGATCGTATTTGAGATCGGCGGCGGAGTGCTGGACAAAGACGGCAAAATCAATAACGATGCTTTCAAAGCCGTACAAATTGGCGGACCCAGCGGCGGTTGCCTTACCAGCGAACACCTTGATTTGCCTATAGATTATGATTCTCTGGGCGCAGTGGGTGCGATGGTGGGCTCCGGCGGTATGGTGGTGATGAACGACAGCACCTGCATGGTGGAAACAGCCCGTTACTTCATGGGCTTTACTCAACACGAATCCTGCGGGAAATGCGTGCCCTGCCGTGAAGGAACCCGTCAGATGCTGGAAATGCTGGAAGATATCTGTGCTGGCGAAGGCACTGAAGAGACCCTTGAGCTTCTGCAGGAAGTGGGCGAAACAGTGAAGCTGGCCTCACTATGCGGCCTGGGCAAGACTGCCCCGAACCCTGTGCTTTCCACCCTGCGCTATTTCAGAGATGAATATGAAGCGCACGTGAAAGCCAAGTATTGCCCTACCAAGCAATGTAAAGCTCTTACCCCCATCTATATCGATCCACAGCTCTGCCGCGGTTGCACCCTGTGTACCAGGGTTTGCCCCGTAGGAGCTATTTCCGGTGAAGTAAAACAAACTCACGTAATAGATCCCATGATCTGCATCAAATGCGGTGCCTGTATCGCTGCCTGTAAATTTAAAGCCATCAGTTAAGGGGAGATAAAAATGGAAAAATATGTATATATAAACGACCGTCCGGTACTGTGGGAAGAAGAGATCAATATCCTCGAGCTGGCCAGAAAGGCCCACATCGATATTCCCACATTTTGTTACCACAGTGATCTCAGCGTTTACGGAGCCTGCAGACTTTGCATGGTGGAAGTGGAAGGCAGGGGTCTGGTAACCTCTTGTTCTACCCAGCCTTTTGAAGGCATGAGAGTAAAGACACACACAGAGCAGGTTCTCAAACTGCGTAAAACCATCGTGGAAATGCTGCTGGCAAATCACGATCAGAATTGCCCTCAATGTAGCCGTGCCACAGATTGCAAGCTGCGTGATATTTCAAACCGGCTCAATATCGGTAAAGTTCGCTTCCGTCAAACCCGCGAATTCAAATCTGTGGATTTGGGCAGCGATTGCCTGGTAAGGGACCCCAACAAATGCGTCCTTTGCGGTGACTGCGTGAGATTCTGCGATGAAATACAAAGCATTGGTGCCATCGATTTTGCCGGCCGCGGACTGGAAGTAAACGTAGCCTCAGCCTATGGCAAGAGCCTGGCTCAGGTGGATTGTGTAAATTGCGGACAGTGTGCTGCAGTGTGTCCTACCGGTGCCATCGTGGTAAAAAGCGACATTCCACAGGCCTGGACAGCCATTCATGATCCCAGCAAAACCGTGGTTGCGCAGATTGCTCCGGCAGTGCGTGTAGCCCTGGGTGAGATGTTTGGCCTCGCAGCCAATGATATGACCACCGGTAAGATGGTCGCAGCCATGAAGATCATCGGTTTTGACCAGGTCTATGATACTTCTTTTGCAGCAGACCTCACCGTGGTGGAAGAAGCCAATGAATTTATCGCCCGCAAGTCCAAAGGCGGAAAATTGCCGATCTTCACCTCTTGCTGCCCGGCGTGGGTGAAATTTGCTGAGCAAAGCTTCCCTTCCCTTTTGGATAATCTGTCCAGTTGCCGCTCTCCGCAACAGATGTTTGGCGCGATCGCCAAAGAACGTTTGCCCAAGCTGCTGAAAGTGGATAAAAAAGACCTCGTGGTGGTTTCCATCATGCCTTGCACAGCCAAGAAATACGAGTGCAAGCGTCCGGAATTTACCCGCGAAGATGGTATCCCGGATGTGGATATCGCGCTCACCACTCAGGAAATCGGCCGCATGATCAAAGAAGCGGGCATAGATTTTGAATCTGTGGAACCCGAATCCTTTGATCTGCCGATGGGCTTTGCCACCGGAGCTGGTGTGATCTTTGGCAATAGCGGTGGAGTATCCGAAGCAGTACTACGCTATGCTGCGGATAAATTCAATATCCCGGTTCCGGAAAACATCGTGCTGCAAGAAGTTCGTGGAGTCTCTGGACTGCGTGAAGCTACCCTGGCAGACGGCAATCTGAAAATTGCCGTGGTGCACGGTCTGAGAAATGCTCGTGAACTCTGCGACAAGATCGTAGCCGGAGAAGCAGAGTATGACATCGTGGAAGTAATGGCCTGCCCCGGTGGCTGCACAGGCGGCGCCGGTCAACCCATAGTCCTCACTCACAAACAGCGCAGAGACCGTACCACTACCTTGTATCATGCTGATAGAACCATGCCTATGCACCGCGCTCAAGACAACCCCTTCATCCATGAATTGTATGATGAGCTTTTGATAGAGCCGAACAGCCACAAAGCCCATGAACTGCTGCATACTGCCTATAGACATCGCAAACGCATCGACGACGACGAACTGAGCATCTCTACCGGAGACGCCAAAGACCGTTGCCAAATCCGCGTCTGCGTAGGCACATCCTGCTACCTGCGCGGCTCTCAGGACATCCTGGCCAAGACTCTGCAATTAGTGGAAGAAAATGCCTGGGGCAATTACTTTGATATTGCCGCTACCTTCTGCAGTGAAAAATGTGATAAAGGTCCAAACGTGACAGTGGGCGATAAGGTGATTCACCGTGCCGAACTGGCTCACATCAAACAACTTATTACTGAAGAAGCTGCAAGAAGAGTAAAATGAAAAAGATCCTGATTTGCATGGGAAGCTCTTGTTTTGCCCGGGAAAACAGAGAAAACCTCAAGCTGATAGAAGAGTTCCTGAAAAATCATGGAATAAGTGACAGCGTGCACATTGAAGGCTCCCTGTGTATGGGACAATGTTCCGAAGGACCCAATATTACCATTAATGGTACAGAGTATCACGGTGTAAAAAGCGAAATGCTGCCGGAGATACTCAGGAAAGAGCTGTTAGAGATATGAATAAACCTATATACACCGAAAAGACCGAGTGCCAGGATTGCTACAAATGCGTGCGGGCCTGCCCCGTAAAAGCCATTAGAGTGGTCGATGGCAGTGCTGAGGTAATGCCTGAAGCCTGCATCCTCTGCGGACGTTGCACAGAAGTGTGTCCCGTTGGTGCCAAAAAGATACGGGACGACCTTGGTGAAGCGATGTTGCTCCTAAAACAAAAAAGCAGAGTGTATGTATCCTTAGCGCCCACGTTCAGAACGGAATTCATTGGACTGGACAGCGCCAAGTTGATAGCTGCCATCAAAAGCCTGGGTTTTGTCGGTGTATCGGAAACAGCGTTGGGAGCACAGGAGGTTTCGGCCTCCTGTGCCCAACTCCTGAACGAAGGGATCAACCCCCTGTGGATCTCATCTGCCTGCCCCAGTGTGGTGCACCTCATCGAGCAATATTACCCTCACCTGGTGCCAAATATCACGCCGGTGATGTCTCCCCTCCAGGCTCATGCCAGGATGCTGAAAGAGGCTATCTCCGAAGATATCGGGATAGTATTTATCGGCCCCTGCGTGGCCAAAAAGAATGAGGCTGAGGATAACTTTGATGTGGCACTTACCTTCAAGGATCTCAGGCGCTGGTTCAATATAGAAAACATCGATTGGAGTGCTCTGGATCTGAACCAAAGCTTCACCCTGGGTGCTGCTGAGGAAGGTGGCCTGTATCCCGTGGATGGCGGAATGATCGAAGGCATCAAGTATTACAATCCTCCCCAGAACACTCTGTTCATGAGCTTTTCCGGGGTGGAAGAGGTGGTGGAAGCCCTGGACGAGCTGGATATAAGTAGCTTTAATTGCCCTGTCCTGATCGAGACCCTGGCTTGCATGGGTGGCTGTGTAAATGGCCCCGGAGTGAGCAAACGCGGCGGCACCGTGCACAAACGCTATGATATACGTAGGCTTACGCCTGCTGCACCGGATGCGCGCGAGCCCTTGGAACTGAGAATTGGGGCTGGTTTTCACGAACGCGAGGTCAAAAAGGGTAAATATACCAACCTTGAAATTGCCTCGGCTCTACTCAAGATTGGCAAAAAGAGAAAAGAGGACGAGCTGAATTGTGGCGGCTGTGGCTATGATACCTGCAGGGAATTTGCGGCTGCATTGATCGAAGAAAAAGCTGAGCCGGCGATGTGCGTATCCTATCTGCGCAAGCTGGCCCAAAACAAAGCGACCGCCTTGATCAAAGCCATGCCTTCAGGAGTGGTGATCGTGGATGAAAATCTCAAGATCATCGAATCGAACCGGCGCTTCATTGAGATTGTCGGTGGTGATGCAAACATCGTATCCGAGGCCGATCCGGATCTTGAAGGCGCCTATCTGGAGCGCATTATAGACTTTCATGAGCTCTTTACCAAGGCCATCAAAGAAGGTACCAAAGCGCAAGTGCAGGACATCCGGCAAAATGGCAAGATCATCCGGCTTACCCTGTTTTCCATCCAAAAACATCATGTCCTGGGTGGCATTTTGCAGGATATCACCGAGCCCGTGATTCAGCGGGAACAGATCATCGACAAAGCCAGTGAAGTGATGCGCAAGAATCTCTCCACTGTGCAGCAGATTGCCTTCCTTTTGGGAGAAAACGCCGCCGATAGCGAAGTGCTGCTTTCTTCGATAATCAAGAGTTTCGGTAAAAAGGAGTAATCACAAGATGGATTACTTCCTGGAAACAGATTATTATCAGATCTGCAAGCACGGCTACCAAGCCTGTGGCGATAGCTTTTACAGCATCAAGGGTGACGACGGCTTGATCTGTGTGCTGGCAGATGGCTTGGGCAGCGGCATCAAAGCCAGTGTCCTGGCTACACTTACCACCACCATGGCGGCAGGTTTTATGGCTTCTAAAATGGATATCAAACGTGCTGCCGAGATCATTTTGGAGACCCTGCCCGTGTGCTCATATCGCAATATCGGCTACAGCACTTTCACTATTATCGATGCCAAACACGATGGAAATGTGAGAATCATCGAACACGATAACCCGCCTTATGCCCTGCTGAGAGATCAGAAGATTATGAAGGTGGAGAAGCAGGAAATCCCCATCAAGACCTTCCGCAAGAGCAATCTCTACTATTCCGAGATCAAGCTGGTGCCGGAAGACAGGATCGTGTACTATTCGGACGGCGTAACCCAATGCGGCATGGGTCTGCCCTATTTCCCGCTGGGTTGGCAGGAGAAAGGTGTGGAGAACTATCTGCTCTCCTTGCTGAAGGCAAACCGCTCGATTTCTGCGAGAGAGATCACCAAGAGTGTAGCCCGCAAAGCCAGGGAATATGATTCCAGCACCGCTGCTGACGACATCACCTGCGCAGCCCTGTATCTGAGAAATCCCCGGCGCACCTTGCTGCTCACCGGCCCTCCTTACAAAAAGGAGCACGATCCGGTCTTGGCGCAAATCGCCACAGATTTCATCGGCCGCAAGATCATCTGCGGGGGGACGACCTCGGCCATACTTTCCCGCGAGCTAAATATCCCGGTGAAGGTGAACCTCAATGAAGTCCGCAAAGGGGGAGAGATCCCGCCCACTGCGGATATGGAAGGCTTTGACCTGGTAACCGAAGGCACGATCACACTTTCACGTGCTTTGAGAGCCCTGGAAGAAGATGCCAGCCTGGAGGCGATGCCGGATAACGCGGTGAAGCGTTTGATTCTGATCTTATTGGAAAGCGATATCATCGAATTTGTGGTGGGCACCAAGATCAACGACGCCCATCAAGACCCTGCACTCCCCAAGGATTTGGAGATCAGACGCAACCTGATGAAGCAATTTGTGAGAGTGCTGGAAAAGAAGCACCTGAAATCTACCAGGGTTCTTTTCGTATAAGGTACTGGCACAGTCTGCAGCACTCTTTTTTAGCCACTGGTCCCGGGCAATATTGTAGCTCAATTTCAGGGTAAAAGTGCCCTGAATAGAGCAGATATTACAGAGCTTACCCAAATAATCTGATAAAGCATTTGACAAAATTCCCCTGTATTTCAGCTTGGGCATCTTGGGACTTTTCCCAGTGGGAGTAATACATTGAATATTATAAACCAAAAAACTGGTTGGATTGAGGTTATTTGCGGTAGCATGTTCAGCGGCAAGACCGAAGAGCTGATACGCAGGATTCGCAGAGCGGAATATGCCAGGCAAAAAGTGATAGTTTTCAAGCCTGTGATCGATGACCGGTACGATGAAAACAACATTGTTTCTCATTCAAACATGCAAGCTCCTTCGATCCCGATCAGCGAAGTATCCGAAATCTATACCCATCTTCAGGAAGATACTCAGATTATTGCCATCGATGAAGCGCAGTTTTTTGATGAATCCATTGTAGGTATTTGTAACGACCTGGCGGATCAGGGCTACCGGGTGATCGTGGCCGGTCTGGATCAGGATTACAAAGGCACTCCCTTTGGCAGCATCCCCCAGCTTTTGGCGATCGCAGAATATGTGACCAAGAATCTGGCTATTTGTATGAAATGCGGCAATCCTGCCAACCGCACCCAGCGCACAGTTCATCAGGATGGACAGATCCTGGTAGGCTCCACCGAGTCCTATGAAGCCCGTTGCCGGAATTGTCATGAGGTGCTGGATTAATGTCCAATCCCATTAGCACTATTTTACTACGCTCGATCATAAACCTGATCAGTATCTACAATTTCATCATTCTGGCCCGGGTGATCTCAAGCTGGGTCATCCAAGACCCCAGCAGCCAGATCTTACGCTTTTTACACGCAATCACGGAGCCCATATTGGGCCCCATCCGCAGCATAATGCCCAATATGGGACTTGATTTTTCACCCATCGTGGCTTATCTTCTTTTAAACATCCTGCGAAGGATCTTAAGCAGCATCTTGTAATTAGGAGAACACATGGCCTTATTCCCCCTGGACATACGACATCAAGAGTTTTCCGGACAGATGTTCGGATACAGCAAAAAAGAGGTTCGCGCCTTTTTGGAGCAAATGGCAGACGAGCTGGAAGACCGGCTCAAAAATCAAGAGCGCGACATAGCCCGCCGCGAGCAGCAACAGTATGAGGTAAAACAGGAGGCCGTAACGGCATCCTCGGCCGTGGAAGACCTCAAACGCAGGGAAGAGCTCATCAGCCGCACGCTGGTCTTTGCCGAAAAGACTAAAGCGGATATCATCGCCAATGCCCGCAAAGAAGCGGAAAACATCATCCACGAATCCGAATTGAAAGCCAAACGGGCGATCAACGAAGCCAAACATCATCTCAGCATGCTGGAGCATCAATATATGTCCATCAAGGAGCAAAAACGCCAATTCCTCATGCAATTCAGGGCGGAGCTACAGACTTTTCAGGATCGCATCAGCAAAGACCCCTTGCTGAGCAAAGAAAGCGAACAGCTGATGGATGGCGAATTTAAGCAGATCAAAGAGGAAATAGTGCATAAGGCCCCCGGGATGGAGAACCGATGACATACATAGAAACCGCAAATTGGCTGAAGGAGCGTTTGCCCCAGCAGCCTGAAATAGCCATCATCCTGGGCACTGGGCTCAGCGATCTGGCAGAGGAATTTGAGATCCTGAAGACTATTCCTTACCGGGATATTCCGGGCTTTGTGCAGAGCACTGCGCCTTCACACAAGGGTAATCTGATTTTGGCCAATATCTCTGGCAAAGCCGTGTTGCTGATGCAGGGACGCTTTCATTTTTATGAGGGATACGCTATGAGCAAAGTGGTCTTTCCCACCCGCGTGATGGCCGCTTTGGGGATCAAGAGCCTGATCGTGACCAATGCCGCGGGCAGCCTGCGCACAGAGCTACCTCCGGGCAGTGTCGTCCGCATCACGGATCATATCAATTTCATGGGCATCAATCCCTTAGTAGGGGAGAATCTGGAGGCTTTGGGAGAGCGTTTCCCTTCCATGAACGAGCTTTATGATCCGGAGTATGGCCAGATTTGTGATGAGATCGCGCAGCAAAACAAGATCGAGACTTTTACCGGAATCTATCTGGCAGTGAGCGGCCCCAGCCTGGAAACCAAGGCGGAATGTGCGGCCTTCGCCCTATGGGGCGCGGATTTGGTGGGCATGTCCACCGTGCCGGAGGTGGTCATAGCGCGCCATGCCGGAATCAAGGTCTTGGCGTACTCGATTGTGACTAATTATAGCAATCTCTTCCACTCACTGGCGCATTCTCAGGAAGAGATCAGGCACCATGCCGGGGTAGCTTCCCAGCAGCTAAAGCAAGTTCTTACCGGGTTCATAGCGCAGCTTGCATAGTTTTTCATTGACATCAGAAGCTACTTTTGAATAGATGAGATATCAGTGAAATTGAGAGAGAAGAATAGGAGAGAATAATGGCTGAAAAGAAACTTTCCGCCGACAAGCTGAAGTTCTTTGAAGATCTGATTCGTGCAGAACTCAAAGAAAGCATGGCCTACATCGAAAGTATTAACCAGGAACAGAGTGTGGGATCCCGTGAAAGCAGCGGGGATCTTTCTTCTTATGCCTACCATCAGGCCGATCAAGGCTCCGAGACGAACTACATGGAACACACTGTGATGATGATGGAAAGCGAGCGTGAAAAGATCCGCAAGCTAAACGACGCCATGCGCCGTTTACGGGATGGACAATTTGGCTTTTGTGAGATGTGCGGGGAGGAAATCCCCAGTCCGCGGTTGCAGATCATCCCTTATGCCACTTTGTGTATAGATTGCAAAGAGAAAATGGAGACCAAAAAGCGCAAACAAAGACGCTGATTTATGAAAACAAAGCTTAAAATAGCCCCGGCCTATCTGATCATGATGATTGTAGTTTTGGCAGATCAAATCACCAAGCTGCTTGTGCGCTTAAATATAGAATTATATCATAGCGTGCCTGTGCTGGCGGATCTTTTTGGCGAGACTTTTCTTTTTACCCATGTGAATAACACTGGAGCAGCCTTCAGCATTGGATTTTCCAGTGATCTGACAAACCGCGTGTTCTTTATAGCCACCACCTGCCTTGCCCTGGTCTTTATCGTCTATCTTTTATATCAAAGTACCCACCGGATTCAGGTCACAGCCTTTGGTTTGGTCTTGGGTGGCGCGCTGGGAAACCTGATCGATCGCATTCTGCTGGGTGGAGTTACAGATTTTATCAATGTGGACTTTCCAGATTTCATCATGGATCGCTTTCCAATCTTCAATATCGCAGATAGCTGCATCTTTATCGCTGTCTGCTTACTCATAATAGACTTACTTTTTATCAAAGATGCTCCACAGACCCAATCTAAATCTGAGGGTGAGGAGCAAATTCTGCCAGATGAATATACCAGGGAGATATAAATGAAAAGAATCCTTATCAGTATTTTAGCCCTTGCCTTGTCCGCGGGACTCATGGCTCAGCTTAGCTGCTATGATATCCAATATACGGACAATACCAATGGCAATTCGGAATACAACGGTCAAACCGTTACAGTCCAAGGTATCGTGACAGCCAGAAAAGCTAGTTCAAACTTTTACATTGGTGATGCAGCCGGAGGCGCTTGGAGCGGGCTTTATGTGTTCGATCGCAACGCCAGTGATCTGGTGCAAGTGGGTGATATGGTTGTGCTTACCGGAAGAGTGGATGAGTATAACGGCCTCACCGAGCTTGTTAGCGTAACCGTAAATGAGATCATGTCCCAAAACAATCCCATTCCGATTACCACCATTTCCACATCCGCTCTGCCTTTTGCTGGCAATACTGCAGAGCCTTACGAAGGGGTAATGGTGCGGTTTATTGAAGTTCAGATCAAGAGCGCCATTGATGGCTTCGGTCAGTATCATATCGCGGACAGCAGCAATGTGCAGGCCAGGGTGGATGATACTTTCTATCTTCCTCAGGCCTCTCAAATCGTGGTCGGCGAGTATTGGAGCTATATTCAAGGCGTGGTAGATTATTACGTTGGTAATGCCGGCTATAGAGTCCTGCCCCGCAATGCCAATGATATGGTCCAAGTGGATGATGTGAGCCATGCCAATATCAGAATCGGCACCGAAGCCAACGCCTCGCCAAATCAGATCAGTACCCTCAGCGTCTATACCAGCAAGCTGGACAGTGACTGGGATGTACGCGAATATGAGATGAAAATTCGCATTGATCCCAGTTTGGTCTTGTATCAGGGCTATGATATCTCCGAAAGCCTCAGTTTGTCTGCTCCCACCGAGACTATTTCCGCCGCTGGTGATATCATCACCCTGCATTATGGCGGACAGGATATCCTGGCCTCAGAAACCGATAACGCCGTCTTGATCAAGCTCAAATTCCAACCTAATAATTATGGTGATATTGTGATCCACCTGGACGAATTCAGCTATGATGATGTGAATATCAGCTCTTTGACCGATGGCAAACTGATGGTGAAGATCAATGAAAATAAGGCTCATCTAAGCATCGGAACAGATCTCAGCGGGCACAACATCTTTGATCCCGCTATGAATGAAAAGATCAATATCGAATTCGGCACCAAGACCGGCTTTTTGGCCCGGGCTTTGGTACGGATATACGATGCTCAGGGCAGGCTAATGGCCACTCCTGTGCATCAGAATTTCACCTCACCCACCGGCATTGAAAGCATTAGCTGGAATGGACGCGACAGCAATATGAAGCTGCTGCCTCCAGGCCTGTATTACTGCCATGCCGAAGTAAGCAATCGCGAGACCGGTAAAAGATATAAAGCCGTGCAACCCATCGTGGTCAAATCACGTCTGAAATAGGGAGTATAAAGATGAAGAAATTAATATTACTTAGCCTGATCCTGATTCCCTGCGCCCTGCTCTTGGGAGTCTATGAAGATTATCAAAGCTCTGCCAGAGCACGCGGGTTGGGCGGCGCCTTTGTGGGTGTCGCAGATGACGTGAACACCATCTTCTTCAATCCTGCCGGCTTGGCCGATCTGAGCTATGAAGCCAAAGTAGGCTTTGCCCAGTTAAATGGCGAGAAATTCTCTCAATATAAAACTCTGGCTGTGGGCGGGCAACTGCCTAAAAAGCTCGGAACTCTGGGCTTGGGAATGCGCATGCTGGATGTGGACTATGAAGATTACTCCCTGATGGGAGAACAAATCTGGAGCCTCTCCCATGCCATCACCCTGCAAAAAGATATCCATTCCACCATCAATTTCGGCTATAATGTGAATTACTATAATCTCAGCTTTGAAGATGGCGATGAAAAAGATGATGCCTTTGGCTTTGATCTGGGCGTAAGCGCTCTGCTGCATACCCGCACCAAGCTCGGCTTTGCCATCACCAATCTGGGACGGGCCAAGATGGGCTTCGAAAACCAGCTTGATCTGCCCAGCAGCCTGGCCATGGGAGTCACCTATATGCCTTATGATGGGGTAATTACTACCCTCGAAGTCAAAAAGGACTTTGCCGAAAGCACCGAATTCATGGGCGGCGTGGAAGCCAGACTCTTTGAGCCTCTGTATCTGCGCTTTGGCGTGCATCAGAATCCAGCCACTTACTCCGCAGGTGCTACCTTCGTGCTTGAAGGCGTGAGCCTGGATTATGCCTTTACTTACCACTCTGTGCTGAATCCAACCCATTACCTGAACCTGGGTTACAAATTTTAGGGAGGCTTTATGGCTATACCAGGCTTAAGTCGTTTCATGCCCGCTTTTATACCCTTGTTGTTTGAGGTCTTCAGACACTTCAAAAGAGACCTGAACCACAATGATAACATCCGGAAAACCGACAAATCTGCTGAGAAACTGGCGACCATCGAACACATGATGGTGCGCCTGGAACGCAAGATCAAAGATAACCGGGATACTTATGAGAAGATAGCGAATCGAGTAACGATCTGGCTGATTGTCAATTCCGCGCTCTTGGTCGCGATCCTGATCAAGCTGTTCTTTTTTTAAGCGTTTAGGCGTTGTAAGGTTTTAGCGTTTTAACGTTTTAACGATGGGGCGGACTTCTGTTCCGCCCTTTGCTTTGGGGTTTTGACGTTTTAAGGTTTTAGCGTTTTAGGGACTGGCAGTTTTGGAGCTGCTCGTTAAGGGATA
>Ga0265295_1001613_pt1 | contig 39069 bp, 29 predicted proteins | sample Munlansysbiofilm_FD_192503 | JGI IMG/M metagenome (GOLD analysis project Ga0265295, IMG submission 192503) | Leachate microbial communities from a municipal landfill in Southern Ontario, Canada - Methane capture system biofilm | ecosystem: Engineered > Solid waste > Landfill > Unclassified ... | reverse complement strand
GGATCGCCTCTGATCGACATAGGAAATCCGGATGCAAACAGTTTTGAACTGGGCTGGCTTGATCTGGCGGGCAATGAGAGATTTTGGGATGGAAATGCGGATGGGAGTAGCCGCATAGACATCGGAGCTTATGAATATCAGAATATGCCCAGCCCTGTAAATCTCAGCGCTCAGATCGACAATAACTCTGTAATCCTGGCTTGGGATATGCCCAGCTTCCTCAGAGTGCTATCTGGCTATCGTATATACAGAAACGGTGAGCTCAGAGCGGGACTGGGCGATCCAGCAGAAATGCAATACACCGATGCCATCGCCCTCAGCGGAACCTACAGCTATTATGTTACCGCAATGTATGGCACCTTGGAGTCTGACCCGGGAGAGGAAGTATTGTGTTACATTGAAGTGGTAGATACACAAGACCTCCTGCAGCCACCGGAGCAGTTTAGCCTGAGGCTGAGTCCCAATCCCTTCCATGATCATACTACACTCCGCTATTCTGTCCCCAAAGCCGGGCTGGTGAAAATCGAGATCTATAACCTCAAAGGACAGCTTGTACGCAGCCTCGTGCATGAAACAAAGGGACCGGGTAGCCATGATATCTTTTGGGATGGATGTGACCAAGCTGGAAGTCGAGTATCCTCCGGCCTCTATTTTACTAGATATCAGACGAATAGCAAGATAATGAAAAGCAAGGTAATTAAGCTGAAATAGCCCAGCAATCTGTATCAGAAGCTGAGAGAAAACGCTACTTCAGCTACCGCTTAGCCTTAAGATCTGGATTTTGAAGCCCCGGCAAGCTCGTGATAACGGAAACAGGAGACCAGATGGTCATTCACCATTCCCGCTGCCTGCATCATGGAATAACAGATGATGCTGCCGACAAACTTGAAACCCCGGCTTTTCAGGTCTTTGCTCATGGCATCGGATTCGGGACTGCTGGCAGGTACCTGGCTGAGCTCTTGCCATTGGTTGACGATCGTCTTGCCGCCTGTGAATTGCCAGATATATCGGTCAAAAGAGCCAAATTCCTGCTGGATCTCCAGGAATTTCTGCGCATTGGAGATGGTGCAGGTGATCTTGCTTTTGTTGCGGATGATGCCTGGGTTCTGCAAGAGCTGCTGAACCTTCTGTCCGTCGTATTTGGCGATCTGGATGGGGTCGAAATTGTCAAAGGCGGCGCGGAAGTTTTCCCGTTTGCCCAGGATGCCGGCCCAGCTCAAGCCGGCTTGGAAGGCATCCAGAGTAAGGAATTCAAAGAGTTTGCGATCGTCGTGCACAGGGACGCCCCATTCGGTATCGTGATAGCGGATCATCAGTTCTGTGTTCCCTTCCCAGCCACAGCGGGTTTTGTTCTTCATGCTTTCTTCTTCTTAGGCAGCGGAAGTTCCTGCTCGGTGATGCGGATCAATTCCGTGAGCCAGGGCGCATCGTCCCACATGTCTTCCGGGATGAGGAAGCAGGGCTTGGCACCTGGATAGGGCGGGGCTTCTTCTACATCTTGCAAATAGGCTTTTCCTGCTGTTGTGGGTTTCACGAAGAGCTGATCGTCTGCGACTAAAGCGACCACTTTGTCATTACAATAGATGCTGTATTCTCCGAACATCTTGCGGCTGCGCACAGCTCCCGCTCCGCTGATTTGGGCGGTGATGTAATCTGCTATTTCTGCTCTGGATGCCATGGTGACTCCTTGTTTTTTGAGGCTTCATTATTCATAAACATCATGATTCTAAGGCAGGTGTAGATGTCAAATGTTTTGTTTGGCTGATGGAGCACCGTAGCGCTGTCTTCAGACGGCGCGTGAGATCAGTTTCTCACAGATCTCACAGATCACACAGATTATCGGCTGAAGAGAAATGAAATATGTTTACCACGTAATACATTGATATTTTGACCTGTACATGGCTCAATAGAGCGGGAATATTGATGGAATGGGCTAATATGCCTTTTATCCGGTAAAATCTGTTCAATCCGCATAATCAGTGTGACTATTTTAAAGACGTGCCGTCTGAAGACAGCGTTACGGTAATCTCTTTCCCATCAATAATCTGTGCGATCAGTGTGATCTGTGAGAGACTTTTTTTCGCAAGCTCTAAGGACAGTGCTAAGGTGCGCTAAAGCCAGTGACAGGGCCACGCACCGTCTGAAGACAGCGCTACGTTAATCTGGTGACAGTCAAAAACCTTGACATCCACAGCCTTGCCCTGAAAATGGTCAAAAGAGAATTGGATGGAGGATTATGTTCCAGAGAACACTATACGCGATAGTCTTGCTATTGCTTCCGCTGCTGATCCTGGCTGGGGATATAGATCCCGCTGCGGCCTATCTTCAGGATTATCTGCGCACTAGAGCAGATCTCTCTGGCGGTGAAACTGTGTTTCATTTTACCGGAGAGGTTTATAGCCTGATTCCAGGGCAAAAGAGCATGCAGCTTTTTGCGGTGGATGGCTACAATATTTCCCGTCTGCAGAAAGTAGAGGGGGGATATCAGTTGCTCGAAAAAGAAGTGTTGCTTCTGCTGGATCATCGCACCAAGGAAATCCTGAATACCTGGCGCAATCCCTTTACTGGCGAAACTTTGCCGGTGCTGCATATCCTGAACGATCCCACGAACCAAAGCTTTGTCTATGAGCCGGATATGCTGCCCTATATTCCCGCCATGCTGCCTTCTGAACGCCTGGATGAAAGCATAATTTATCATAGTGAAATCTTTCCCTTTTATCCGCAATTGCTGCCCCGCCGGGAGTATAATGCCAATGTGCAGAGCGACTATTTTCAGGCTGCGGAGATCACGGAATACAGAGTCCGCACCCAGGCCTTGGCAGATCGTGGCGCCAGCTCAGTGCCGGCAGAATATAACTGGAGCTATATCTCGCCCTGGCTGCCCTTTATGAATATGTCTGATCGCGCGGGACAATTGCTTTTTGTGGCCCGGGGAGAAAAGCTGAAAGGCGGCTTTGCGGCTTTGCCCACTGCTCTGAAGGGCTATATCATGACCCATCATATAGATTTCTCGCAGGCTCCCACTATCTGGACGGAGCCCAATCAAGATCCCTGGTCTTATTTCAAAGAACTGACTGAGCAGGAAATCTCAGACGAAGAAGGCTTAAAATGAAACAAGTTTTAATAGTCATTTTACTGGTATTGACGGCGGGTATGGGAGCTCAGACTCTGAGCCCCTTTCAAAATATCCGGCACAGTTCTGTGGATTCTGGTGGCTATATCCATCTGCGTTATGACCTGATAGGATCAAGTGTGGTGGATCAACAGCTTTTTTACAGCAGCACCGGAGTGTGGCAAGCGGCCACGATCAATGCCCATGATACCGGCGGTTTTGAGGCTCTGCTGCCCTACAGCTTTGGGGATAAGCTTTATTACAGATTTCAGACCTCGGTGGAGGCCATGGGCCAAGCGGCTTCCTACCTGCATGCGGCCTGGCTGGAAGAGGATAGCTTTCCCCCGCCAAGCTCTGCTATGGCCTTGATCGCGGAAGATCCCATCGGCGATCCCTGGCAGACAGTTGGTCCCAATTTCGATCTCACCGCCTCTTATGTGGCCAGCAGCCAGAACAAGTTTTACCGCGCTGTGAGCAATGTCTCCGGCACCTTCCCGCTCATGCAAAACTTCACCACTTACAATCTCTATGGCAGCATGATCATGAACCCCGAAACGGTTCTGGATTCCATGGCTTACGCCATGCTTTATACCTTCAATATCCCTGGTTTGATTTCTCCCGGGCTGTACAAAATAGGCGTGGATCTCTCACTTACACCCAGTTTTGAGCGCATAGGAGATGTCCAAAGCACAGTATCCGGTGGCAAGCTCTACCTGAGCTGCAATTTTGCTGATCTGACCTCTGATCCGGGCTTCGGGCCCTGGCCAAATAGTACAAATACGCTTTTGACCACGGATCTCACTGCCCAAATCTCGTTAGATCTTCAGACCCAGGTTCCCGAATTCGCCATCGGAGATTACAGCACTCCGGGGCTGATCGATTTTACCCCTCTCTACTATGAGGTGCTGCTAAATACGCTGCCGGAGCTGGTGCTGGTCTCTTATGATGAAGCAAGTGGCAGGGTGGAATTGCGTTATACCGATTTAGATGAGGATTTCCCGCTGGAAGCTTCTATGTTCAACGACGATGAAGATGGGAAAGTTAATAGAGTGGATATGACTCCCATTTACAACGAGGATGGCAGCATTTCTTTTATCGAACATGCAAACCCAGGTGCCCACATATCAGTAAGTGACAATCTCATTGATTATGTGACACTCTGGCTTCCGGTGGCCAATGCCGACATAAATGCACCTGCAGTTCAAGCGCTGGCTTGCCGTCTGCCCAATCCTTTGCACAAAGGCAGCTCTTCTTCCCAGATCGAGATCAGCGGACTGAAAAGAGAGCCTCTGCAGATCGGTCTCTACAATACTCGCGGGCAGAAGATCAGGGATTTTGATATTTTTACACCGATGGATCCTGTAGCCAGGCTTTCCTGGAGCAGCGACGGTTATCAGGGGCTTCCTCAGGGCATCTACTTCCTGAAGATGAGCCAGGGAAGCCGAATTCATAGCCACAAATTCACCATATTACACTAAAGAAAAGAGGTAAGATTTGTTCATAGATTATGCCAGAATAAAGATCAGAGCAGGACACGGCGGAGATGGAGTAGTCAGCTTCCGCCGCGAGAAATTCGTTCCCAAAGGTGGTCCGGACGGTGGCGATGGCGGCCGGGGTGGAAGCATCATAGCCCAGGGCGATACCAATGCCAATACCTTGCTCAATTTCCGTTATAATAAGAACTTTAAGGCCGAAAGCGGAGCCTGTGGAGCTGGTTCTCGCAAGACCGGACGCTCCGGAGTGGATACAGTGTTGACCCTGCCTTTGGGCACCGAAATCTTTGAGATCAAAGAAGATGGCAGCAAGGTAAAACTGGCCGACATCACCGATCACGGGGAACAGATAGTTCTGGCCAAAGGGGGCAGAGGAGGCAAGGGCAATAGCAATTATGCCACACCTACGAATCAGGCTCCCCGGCATGCCACACCAGGCCGCAGAGTCCAGGAGATTGAGCTGGAACTGGTGCTGAAACTGATGGCAGACGTGGGCCTGGTGGGCTTTCCCAATGCCGGAAAATCCACCTTACTCTCGGTGCTTTCTGCAGCCACTCCCAAGATCGCGGATTATGAATTTACCACTTTGGAGCCCATGCTGGGAGTGGTAAAAGTTACGGATTATGAGAGCTTTGTGATGGCGGATATCCCTGGCATCATCGAAGGTGCTCACATGGGTAAGGGGCTGGGACACCAGTTTTTGCGCCATATTCAGCGCACCAGCATCCTCTTGTATCTGATCGATATCGCCAGTGAAGATCCACTGGAAGACTATCGCACCTTGCGCAGCGAACTCATCCTTTACGATAGCTTTATGGATAAAAAGCCCTTCAATATCGTGCTCAGCAAAATCGATACCATTCCCGAAGAGGAGCGCGAAGCCAGAATCGCGGAAGTAGCCAGGATCTTCCAAGAAACTACCTCGCAAAAGGTCATAGCGATCTCCTCGGTGAGCAATGTGGGGCTGGAGGCCCTGAAGTTCCAGCTTTACAAACAGATCCAGGAAGGCGTGTGACGAAGGAGCAGTATCCATCCTGGCTCTGCCTTAAAACTGCCCCGGAACTGCCTCTGAAGGCCTGTCTGGAGCTTTTGTCCGTCTATCCTCAGCCAGAGGAATTTGTCGGTGTGGCCCAGCATCCCATCTATCAGAGCGGGCTGCTCAAAGCCAACACGGCAGAGCATCTCAAAAAAGCTGTGCTGCCGGGGAATATGCCGCAGATCCAGCAGCTTATGCGGCATCATGAGATCAAATGTTTGTCCTATCATGAATATCCGGCGCAGCTTCGGGAGATCTTTGCTCCGCCACTGCTGCTTTATGTGCGTGGCGAGATCGAGCCTGCTTTGAAGCAGAAAGCCCTGGCTGTGGTGGGAACCCGCAAACCCACTGCCTATGGACGGGAGATGTGCCGCAAGCTGCTCACTCCGCTTTGCGAGAGGCAGGTGAGCATCATCAGTGGGCTGGCTTTGGGCATAGATACCGTGGCTCATAGCACGGCAGTGCAAAATGGGACGCTCACTCTGGGAGTTCTGGCCAGCGGCCTGGACATCATCTACCCCAGCCAAAATCTGGAGCTTTCCCGCAAGATTATAAACTCAGGCGCTTTGGTCAGTGAATTTGAACCGGGGGCAAAGCCCGATCGCTGGAATTTTCCGGCCCGCAATCGCATCATCAGCGCTTTGTCCGATGTCGTGTTCATCGTGGAAGGTCCCATCACGAGCGGAGCTCTGCTCACGGCTAAAAACGCCATCGAGCAAAACAAAGATATCTGCGCTCTGCCGGGAAATATCAACAACCTCAATGCCGAGGGGCCGAATCATCTGCTCAAAAACGGCGCTACCCTGATCTCCAAAGCCGAAGACCTCATGTTTCTTTTGGGTATCGATTACGAGCAGGGTGAACAACTGGAAATCAGAGCTCTGCTCAGTGTAGATGAACAAACGCTCTGCGACCTGCTGAAGACAGAGCAAAGAGCGCTGAGCTTTGATGAAATCCTGCTCAAAACGGCCTTCCCCATCGGCAGACTCTCCACAGTGCTCACCAATCTGGAGCTTAAAGGACTGATCGCCAAAGAAGGCGGAAACGCCTTTTTCCTGATCTAATCGTCCAGGCGCACTGCCTTCACCCGATACATCATCCGTGAGGCCCCGAGGCCTACTCCTGTGTGGGTGTATGTAGTTTGTGGATAAGGAATCTGGGCTAGAAAAGAGAAATCTTCGGAAGAGGTGGAGCAGCTATTGGAATATAGCTGGTAATATTGGGGAATAAAGCTATTTCCGCTCTCATCCACAAGTATGGGATCCCACGAAATCACCGCATCATTTCCCTGCATCTGAATATGGATATTCGGAACTGGACTCCAGGTAAAGGTAGCTCCGGCCACGGGACAGTTTGTACTGTCCAAGATAGCACCGATATTGGCTGCGATACCTGCCTGAGAGGATGCCCAGCCATCAGTAGTGGTGCGATTGGCAAAATTCGTTGCAGTGGCCGCAGGAGCTGCTCTGAGTCCGATCTCCCCTGAACAGCCCATACTGACTTGCATCAATTGATAGCGCGTGCAGACCTGCATACCCTGTTCTTGCAGGCAGATCTGGAAATTGAGGGATTCTCCTGTGGCATTCAATCTGCGATAGTGTTTCCATTGTACGATCAGTTCCCTATTTGGAGCAGTACCCTGTTTTTTTATGCGGATTGATGAGCCTGGCTGAGCCCGAAGCTGTCTGGCAAATCCGGCAATTCTGGCAATGAGCACTTCATTGGGATGTTCGTCTATCTCTGAAGCCAGAGGGTTATGGATACTGATTGTCGTCATATTTATAGCGCTTGTTCCCAAGGCCGAGTTTCCCAAAGAGATCCAGCCATTGGAGCTGATGCCTACCCTATCAAATCTGTAGCCGTCAAAGCGGAATTCAAAGCCGATCGGGAAGCCTGGTCCGGTGAGTACTGAAGAACTTCCGTTGAAATTTCCAGGATTGATAAAGAATTTGTCTTCGCTAATTTCTGAGCCCAAAATTGTGCCATCTGCTATTTCCAGATATGGATTCACGCTATAGCTAAAGTTGTATTCAGACAGGCCGTTTTGTGCCCATAGACCGAATATGCAAAGTGTTAAGCCAAGTAAAATGACGCTTTTCTTCATTTTAATCCTCTATTATTATACTCTTAAATACTGAAAACATAACTGCTATTTCAGCCCTAATTCGCTGATCTTGCGGGAAAGATTGCCCTGTTGAAGCCCTAAAGCTGCGGCCGTTTGGCTGATATTGCCGCCAAAGCGTTCCAATTGCCGGCTCAGATAGCGGATCTCAAATTCGCGCCTTTTATCCTGGAAATTGGCGGTTTCTTCCCAAAAATGGACACCGTCCTTCGCTAGCGCAGAATCCGGCAAAAGCGGCTGAATGTCTTCTGCCTCCAGCATTTCCTTGTCGCAGAGCAGATAGATGCGCTCCATGATGTTCTTCAGTTCGCGCACATTGCCGGGATAGCTTTGCTGCTGCATTTTCTGCAGGGCAGAGGGCATAAAGACCTTGATGCGGGTACCGAGTTCCAGGGCCAGGTCATAGGCAAAGTGATTGATGAGGAGGGGGATATCGCTGGTTCTTTCTCTTAAAGGCGGGCTTTGGATAGGCACCACATTCAGCCGGTAGTAGAGGTCTTCGCGGAAGGTCCCCTTTTGCACCATTTCCGGCAGGTTCTGATTGGTGGCGGCGATGATGCGCGCATCGATGCGATGGGTCTGATTGCTGCCCACGCGCTCAAATTCCCCTTCCTGGATCACGCGCAGGATCTTGGCCTGTGAAGCCAGCTCCATATCGCCGATTTCATCCAGAAACAGGGTGCCGCCATCGGCTTCTTCCAGCTTGCCTTTTTTGCGGGCAATAGCCCCGGTAAAAGCTCCTTTTTCAAAGCCAAAGAGCTCACTTTCCACAAGCTCCCGGGGGATGGCAGCGCTGTTGAACTTCACAAAAGTCTTGTCCTTGCGTGTGCTGCGGGCGTGGATGAGGCGTGCGATCAATTCCTTGCCTGTCCCGCTTTCGCCGTAGATCAGGATTTTGGCGTTACTGGGGGCCACCTTGCTGATCAGGGCGTTCAGTTCATGCATCACCGGGCTTTGGCCTATCATCCTCCAGGCGCGTTCGCTATCGGCCTGCATGCGCATCAGTTTCAGGGTGAGTGCATGGTAGTCCAGGGCCTTTTTCACCGTGATCTTGATCTTGGGCAGGGACAGCGGTTTCTCCAAAAAGTCAAATGCTCCGAGCTTGATGGCCTTCACAGCGCTGGAGATATTGCTATTTCCGGAGATCATGATCACCGGGACATGCGGCAGGCTCTTTTTGATCTCTTCCAAGGCCTCGATGCCATTGCCATCCGGCAGGATCACGTCTAGCAGGATCAGGTCCGGATCGCCCTCTTCCAAAGCCTGTAGGCCGCTTTTGATATTGGCGAAACTCTGCACTTCATAGCCTTCATCTTCCAGGATGTTGCCCAGGCTGATGCGGATGTTCTTTTCGTCGTCGATGATGAAGATCTTCATTTATCCGTGTCTTCCATGATCAGGGTAAATTCGCTGCCTTCGTCGGGTTTACTTTTCACACGGATGATGGCGCCATTGGCCTCACAGAGCCTTTTTACCAGAGCCAGACCCAGGCCGGTGCCCTTGGACTTTTTGGAGAAATAAGGCTCGAAGATGCGGGGCAGGTCTTTGCTATCGATGCCTTTGCCCAGGTCTTTGATGCTGAGCACCGCATAGCTGCGCTCTTTGTAGAGGCGGATATATATGGCTTTATCAGGTTCCGAGGCGTCTATGGCATTTTGCAGGATATTCGTAATCACCTGATAGAAATGGGTTTTATCGAACTTGATGGTGAGTTGATCGCTGAGTTCGAGATTGATCTGATAGTTTTGCACATAGGATTTCACGATCTCGCGGATGGAGAGGGCGGGATTGAGCTCTTCGGTATTGGGCTGATTCACTTTGGCATAGTTTGAAAAGTCCTGTGCCAGAAGCTGCAGGTTTTCCACTTCCTGGCTGATGATGGAGATGGATTCCGGCAAGAGCTCTCTGATCTGATCGCAGTCCGATTCCAGGCGCTCTTCCAAACGCTGGATCACAAGCTGGATGGGGGTGAGGGGGTTCTTGATCTCATGGGCCAGGATGCGGGAAAGGTCTTTCCAGATCATCTCTTTCTCCGCCACCAGCAGCCGGGTTTGGGTGGTTTCCAGTTCGCGGGACATCACATTAAAGGAGTTTTTCAGCTCTCTCATCTCCGGAATGCCGGTTTCGGGCAGATGCACCGAAAAGTCCCCCTGTCTGATCTGCTCAGTGGCGCGCTTCAGCTCTTTGAGCGGCTTGCTGAGGCGGCAAATAACGAAGATAAAGATGGTGCTGGAGACTACGATAATCAGGAATAGAACCACCGAAGTGGCGATCCTGGAATCCCCCAAAGCCACATTGACCGCGGCTTTGGTGGAGTTAAATTCCTTCATTAAAGTCTCGGCTTTCAGCGAATCTTCCTGGCTGAATAGCCTGATTTCTCTGAGCCGGCTGGAGAGCTCCATTTTCCCCAGACTGTTGTGGATATCGTTATGTTTGACTTGAAATACGTTATTCAGCAGGACGAGGCCTCCGATGGATACAAAGATAAAGAGCAGGATAATCCGGGTTCGCATACCGAGCTTGGGCATTTTATCTCCTTTTATTGAGCTTTGCGTAGATCGATCTGAATTTTGGCAGAAGGTTTTTTATACTTCCAGAGCACCATCAGGTCCAGCTCTTTTCCCTTTTCCTCAAGGCGCACCAGCGGCATTTCCGCTTGGATATTGATGCTGATCAGCCCCCAGGAGCTCTGGTAGGGTACACTGAATTTGTACTTCGAGATCTCTTTGATAGTCTGTGTCACAGAGGATGTGCGCAAGACCTCCGATTCCCCGTCTTTGCGCAGCACGTAGATGCCGGTGGCGGGATTGAAGTTCACCAGATGTGTAAGCTGCTGGCTCACCACTGTGCGGTTTCCGCTTTTGATATTCAGCTTAAAATACACCGGGATGGGTGCCGAAGAGGCAAAGATGCTCGCAAAATCGTTATTGAAAGCAGAGAGCAGCTCTCCGCTCAAATACAGCGTACTGCTGCTGCTGTAATGTTTTATCGCGCCTAGCTGGGGGTCGTTGCCCTGAAATGAGGAAAACAGCAACATGGAGAGCGCTACCACTCCCGCCATGATCCTCGTGCCCAGCAGCTCAAACATCTATTTCCTCAGCAATCAGCTAATGGGTATGATCCTCTCCACCACAGGCGCCAGAGTGAAGGCGATCCTGAGTATGCCATTGATATAGCTCACTTTGGGTTTAGTTTTATCCATCGGGACCTCCGGGAAAAAGATTTTGCGCTCAAAATGTCCCGTTTCGATCTCCATATTATAGTAGCATACAGGGCAGCTTGAGGCCAGAAAGTTCCGCACTCCGCTGATGCGTAGATATTCCGGGCTCAGCGAGATGGAGATTTCATCCTTTTCCACTCCGGCCAGTTCCGCCACCACTATCCACTCTGTATCGGTCTGAAATACATCACACTTGGGATGCCAGGATTCGTCGATGGCATTTGCCATGGCCAGGGGGCCGCCATTCAAAGCATGCACTTCTCCGATCAATTTTAGCATCTCACGTTGGATGCCCACCAGATTGCTAAACAGCTTTTCACGCATAAGGATCTCCTAAATATCTATTACCATTCACTGAGTTCACGGAAGAAGAAGCTTTGCTCCTTGTCCGGATCAAGACTCACGGTGAAGGTAACTGTGTTTTTGAACTCATCATAGCCATAGCGCAATTCCGCGAATGAGACCTTGGAATTGCGGGGAAGCTGATGCACCACGTTTACACTCTTGCGCTCCTTGGAGTTATTCTTTACGCGCACTTGGATTTCGCGTGAAGAAGAGCGCTGGGAAACGGTCTTTTGATTGCGCACAGTGGAGCTGGCCACCAGGTCAAAGGCTGTGCCGGTGGTGATACTGACCTCTTCATTGCGGCTGGTGTGATTGATCGAGTCTTCACCGATAAACTCCAGATTTCCGTCCGTATCGGCTTTATAGACCTTGATCGCGCCTTTGGGAAGAGGTTTGCCCAAGCCTTGATCTTCGGTATTTGTGAATTTGATCAGGCTTTGCACGCCGCTGCCAAAAGTCTTGAATTCATAGACCGAAAAAGCCGTAACCTTTTGCAGGGGATAAAGTTCCAATTGCTTGGTCTGATTATTTGCAAAAGAGACCTTCTGATCCAGAGTGTACATGTGAAAATCGTGGAAAGCCTTTTCCTCAAAGGAGGGAGCGCTCGGGGCCATAGACTCCATCATCATGCCGTCCTCATAGGCTCCACCTCTGCCCATGTATTTGTTTCTCACCTGGTTCACATCGCCGGCGATCAGCTTCAGATTTGTGTCTTCAAAGGCTTTACCGCTTTGGTTATTGATGGTGACCCAGGAATTCAGGTCCAGCTTTTTCCCATCCCAGACCGCGTTATAGGTAACGTCCCAAGAAAAACCACCGCTGAGATAGGTCATCATCATCGGGTGTTTTCCGCCCTTCGCCACGATGAGGTCCCAGGCCAGGGTAGGTTTCGTATAAAAGTTTGTGGGCAGCGAGGCCAATTGGATCCACTGCACTTCACTATCGGCGATCACCAAAAGTCGCTGTGTGTCGCTTTCGATAATCCCGAGATTGGAGCCGTCAAAGAACTTCAGCATACCTTGCAAACGGGATTGATCCTTCATGATCGCCATCACTTCTTTATCCAGATATTTGGCCATGATCTGATGTTTACCCGCCAGATCGTATTCATAATTCTGCTCTGCCACGCGGATGCCGTCACCTTTTACGATCACCGAACTGGGCATGATGCGGGAAGTGATATCATCAAAATTGTATTTTTGCCGCCCACCTTTCAGATCCAGGTTGAAGCTGGAACGGATCAGGGAAAGGTCGTCGTTGTAAATAGTAATCCAGTCTTCCGCCAAAAGTGGCAGCATCAGTGAGAGCAGTAAAACTGCGGTGATTATATGCCTTAGTTTCATGTTAGGCTCCTTATTATCAGCGTTGTTCATTACGGTTCATTGAGGTAATTTCGTAATAATAACAGTCTATTTTGGTGGGGTAGAATGTCAAGGATTAATTGAGATTCGTTTTAGGGTTTTAAGGTTTTAGCGTTTTATCGTAGTGGCGGACTCCTGCTTAGCCTACATCGTAATCATCGTAATCATAGAACACAGATCGGGCGGATCGGATGGATTTATAGGATCAAAAGAGGTTTTAAAGTTTCAACGTTGTATCGTTTTAACGTAGTGCAGCACACCGTTCTTTTCGAAACTTCGCTGAGCCTTGCCTGGCTAACCCGGTGACTGTTTTGACTTACAATTTTGCCTTGGCGAAAAAGCTTCTGCAATTCTTTTTCTTTACTCCCTTGCAAACTCATTACCTACTATCCTATCTGTCAAAATTGTGAGTTAAAACAGGGAAATCACAACGTTGCGATGTCCGATCTGATCAGCGTTGCTTTTAGCTTAGGCTTAGCTTTGCCCTGACTGCTTCTATCCCGCTTGTTGTCGTATATATGACCTGTAGATAGCAGGAAAAAATACTCTTATCTACACGACATCTACACGTCATCCTAGGCAGGAAGAACTCTGTAAGTCCGGATCTGGGTTTGACGGGGGGAGATAATGGATAGCAGAGGGGATTCGTCTGCGGAGCACTGGGCGTGCTGCACCGTCTGAAGACAGTGCTACGGCCGTCTAAAGACAGCGTTACGAACGTCTTGTGAGCAGCGCTGCATTTTCAAGATAGAACCCAAGGAACGCGCCATAATAACGCTTTCGTGAAATTAGAACTGCTTGCCAAAGTATTACATTGACACAAAACAACTGCTCAGATATCCTGTAAAATGTTGATTTTATCTAAGCGATCCAAACGATAATAATAACAAAAAGCCACCTTAAACCGTGGCACAATGGAGGAAACATGCGTAAAGCATTATTGGCATTTGTGCTCTGTATGCTGCTAGGCGGAGCCTTTGCTCTCAGCAGCTATGGCACATCAGCGCCCGTGGCGAATGACACCGTAGATCCCAGCCTTTCTATTCTTAGCCCCACTGGTGGGGAAGCCTGGTACATAGGGGATACGAACGAGATCCTCTGGGCAGCAAGCGATACTAATCTGGTGAATAACTCGGTGAATCTCTGGTATAGCCTCAGTAGCGGCACGGATTATATCCCCATCGCAGAAATGACAGACAACGACGGCACCCAGCCCTGGCTGATGCCATCCACCCAAAGCTACAACGCCAGAGTGAAGATCCAAGTCTCCGATAGTTTTGGCAATAGCAGCGAGCTCAGCTCCGCGGGCTTTTCCATCACCTACGTCCCACCTGCCGAACCTACCGGACTCATGGTGGATATCTCCAATAACGTAGATGCTGTGATCAATTGGCAAGCCGTGACGCACACCATCCCCCCTTACAATAGTGACATCACACCAGATGGCTATATCGTGCTCTACAACGAAAGCCCCTACGAGCATGATGAACATTTCTTTTATTTTCTGACCGAAACGAATAGCTTAAGTTATACCCACCAACGGGTAGCGCGCTTCCGGGATCAGATGTTTTACCGGATCGTGGCCTATAAGGATTATGACGGACGCATGGCGGGTGTTTTGGCGGAAGCTAAGGGTGACTCAGAGCTTAAACTTAGTCTGGCGGAAATCAAAAACCGCTTGCATCGTACCGATGGGGGTGTGAAATGAGAAGGAATATCGTAGCGCTCTTGTTATTATTCTGCTCTTTCTCGCTGTTTGCCGAAACCATCTTGCAGCAAAGCTTTGAATCTGCCGCCACGGATAGCTGGAGCTACACTGCCAACCCCAGCCCGGATGCCAAACGCATCTGGTGGGGACCAACCACTGAAATGATGGGTGGAGCCATAGCTCAGGAAGGCGATACATATTGGGCCGGCTGGGACCTGGACAATGTGGAAAGCACTGTCACTTTTGCTACGCAGACACTTCAGTCCGGCTATACTTATCAACTCAGCTTTTGGTATTTCACCAAAAATCTGATAACCACCAATGACTACTGCCGCTATAGCCTGATGTACGACACGGGCACAAACTGGGACAACTGGGTGACAGTGAATAACAACAGCAATGCCTGGACACAAGTAACGGTGGATATCCCTGCCAATAGCAATAGCCTGCGTTTACGCCTCAGCAGCAAGTTCGACGGCAATACAAAATATGCCCACTGGGACTACATCACAGTAGGAAAGACTCCCAATCCCAGTACTGCACCGGTGGTCAGCAACGTAAGCGCAGTCCAACGCAGCGATGGTAGCAAGCTGGTAGATATCTATTATGATGTCTCTGACGCCAATGGCGATCTTTGCGATATCACATTAAAAGTATCCGATAATGACGGTGCCAGTTTTGACATCATCCCCAGTTTGGCCAATCTGAGTGGTGATTTTGGGGATGATCTAAGCTTGGGCACGGATAAACACATCGTCTGGGATGCCGGCGCAGAAAGCTACACTTTGGAAGGCGATAGCTATCTTTACCGTATCTATGCCGATGACGGCAGCACGCCACCTGTTCCGGAGAACTTCGTTTATGTCCCCGGCGGCACTTTCACCATGGGTGATACCAGAGGCGGTGGATATAGCTCTGAGCTTCCCACGCACAGCGTAACTCTGAATTCTTTTTATCTGGGTAAATATCAGGTGACTCAAGCGGAGTATGCGGCCGTGATGGGTTCCAATCCGGCTTCTGGTTATGGGGTTGGGGCTAATTACCCAGTTTACTACGTTAGTTGGTACTCCGCCATGAAGTACTGCAACCTGCGCAGCCTGGATGAAGGCCTTACTCCGGTCTATAGCATCAGCGGTTCCACCAATCCTACTACTTGGGGAACTGTGCCTACTTCAAACAATGCTACCTGGAATGCCGCGATCTGCAATTGGACTGCCAATGGCTACCGTTTGCCTACCGAGTCGGAATGGGAATATGCGGCCCGGGGCGCCACCAACACTCCAGACTACCTCTATAGCGGTTCGGATGATCTGAACGCTGTGGGCTGGTATGATGGGAATAATAGCCCTTATGGCTCAAAGCCAGTTGGCAGCAAAGCTCCCAATGTGCTTGGTCTTTATGACATGAGCGGCAATCTTTATGAATGGTGTTGGGATTGGTGGGACAGTAGTTATTACAGCAGCAGTCCCAGCTCCAATCCGACAGGCCCAAATAGCGGGTCGGTCCGTGTGTCTCGGGGCGGGTACTGGTACTATTATGCCGTTTTCTGCCGGGTTGCGGGTCGAAGTGGCAACAGCCCGTACTACAGCTTCTACGGCATTGGGTTCCGGCTCTGCAGGGCAGGTCTGTAAACTTTTATGTTTCTTACCTTTTTACCTTGTAATGAACAAAAGATCCTGCGAATTAAGCATAGCCACCGTAGCTCCCCCCAGCGCAGCAAGGGAGCGAAGGTGGCTATGCGGCATGGGGCGCGACGGGCTTTCTTTTGCTTCTTTTCTTTGGGAAAGAAAAGAAGATATAGCTTGGGCGGTTGCATAGATGCTTAGGATATTTACACTGGAATACTATCCGCTATCGTAACGCTGTCTTCAGACGGTGAGTGCAAGAAATGCCTTTGAGAGAATGCTTTGCACAGCTTGGGAATTGCATCGTAACGCTGTCTTTAGACGGTGCGTGAAATGCACTATCTGCTTTGGAAACATTGCTTTAGAAGGCTTGGACACGCACCGTCTAAAGACAGTGCTACGGCCGTCTAAAGACAGCGTTACGATGCTCTTGCGTGCCAAGAAGGAGATTTAAGTTTAAATTATTAGTAGTCCGTTTTGACAGCAGTGGCTTGGAGTCAAACAGCAGTGCAGTTCCATATGAAGTCCAAAGAGCCCCGAAGCCAGTGGATATTTAGAAACCATGAAAGGCTCTTTGAACTCCATACTAACGGCTCTTTTACCTGCAGGATTGGATGCGTCTCGCGTCCAGTTGCAGGATTTGCCTCCTGTAGTCACAATCTCTCCTCCTGCCTTGAAAGACTCCAGGTGGCGGTTTTTAACCGCCACGCCCAAAATTGCCTGCCAAGACAAGACTCTTTCCTGGCCTTTCAAGGCCGGGCACCCGCAGCTCTATGAATCAATAAATCCCAGGCTATAATAGCGGATTCTTTATTGAGGGATCAGCTGTCGTCCTGCGCTGCGCTCCGGACTCTGAATTCGATCTGCCGGTAACCCCAGCAGTCACCTGCTGGGCTATTGGCATTCGCCTTTCGTCCTCCGGACTGCTTCTCTCTGAGAATCAAACAGCAGGAGTCAAACAGCACTGCAGTTCTGTATGAAGTCCAAAGAGCCCTGAAGCCAGTGGATATTTCGAAACCATGAAAGGCTCTTTGAACTCCATACGGAAGGAATCAAACAGCAGGACCAGTGGCTTGGAATCAAACAGCACTGCAGTTTCATATGAAGTCCAAAGAGCCCCGAAGCCAGTGGATAATTTGAAACCAGCAAAGGCTCCTTGACCTCCATACTAACGGCTCTTTGAACTCCATTTTGTCTCGACGTATTACCGTTTACCGTCTAAGTTTATTTCATCAGGATCATTTTGCGGGTGGCACTGAATTTGCCCGTCTTCATCTTGTAGTAATAGACGCCGCTGGATACAGCACGATCATTATCGTCCCTGCCGTTCCAGATTACAGAGTAGTTCCCAAGGGCTTTAGCTTCGTTCACCAGGGTTTTTACCAATTGTCCCTTGAGGTTAAATATCTTGATGCTGATGGGGCCATTGTCCATTGTGCTAAAGCAGATCGTAGTTTCGGGATTGAAGGGGTTGGGATAGTTTGCACTCAGCATGGGCTTTGCCGCAGGGATCTCAAGAGGATCGTCGTTGGCGACATAGCTGCTGCTAAGTGTATTTCCCCAGATGCCGGTATAGGCTGTTTCGCTATCTCTAATTCCCGCACGGTCATCATTCCAGACGAGCACTGCCTGGTTTTCATGTATAGCAATTTTGATATTTTCTTGTTGATAACGCTCCGCGCACAAAGTCTGAGTCTGACTACCCAGCAGAATACCCTGGGGGGTGATCATCCGGTAATACAGATCACGGTTTTCAATCAAGTTGCCATAAGTATTTGAAAAAGCACAGAGATAGGAACCATCGGCAAATCTTGCCAGTCTGGCATCATAACAGTTAAAAAGACCTGTGACTATCGGCTCAGTTGAGGGATCCACCAGCAATTGTCCATCCTCTGAAATCTTTTGGAAACGCAAACTGGCAATATCACCTGAAGAACCAGATAACAGTAATGCGGTTTCTGCACCATAGACCACGTCTGAAAGCCAGTAATATGTTTCAGGGCTGGTCAATTCTACTCCCTGGATTTGCCAGAGTCTTTGAGCAGCGCTGCTGATTTTTTGGGCACGAATAGGATAATCATAAGGCATTGCAAGCGATACAAATGCGACCAGATCTTCTCCCACCAGGCCGGAGCGGACTTGTTCCTGAACCGGATACTCGTCATCTTCCACGATATTCATTCCCACAGGGTTCCAAGCATCGGCTGCAGCCCCATTGGCATCCACACGCAGAACTTTGATAGCTTGGTCCATGCTGCTATTGGTTTCTTTCCATTGGTAATATTGACCGGTCACATTTTGCAGGTAGATACGTGATGTGGGCGCAGGATTCATGATCACCATACCATCCTCACCCCACATTTTCTGTCCGTTGGTGATCCGCTGTCCTTTGATTAAGCCTTGGTTAGCATCTGAATAATCATTCCAGCCCAGGTAGATATCGTCGCCAGATATCCCCATAAAAGTGTTCCGGTCATAGGAGCAAATATCTGCTATTGCGATACCTCTGCCAGGGTAGAGAGGAAGGCCGTTGGCAGCTATCTTCTGGATAAAAGTGCAGCTCATATACTCATTATTACCATAGATCATGGCATTATAGAGCACGGCTACAGAGCCATCCGGAGTCTTTTGGGCACAGAATATGGTTTCTGATTTATCGTCGCCAGGGTTCAAAGCGACCCCATTCAAAGCCAGCAGAGGCTCCATGTTTTGATTGTGGATCTGGTAGTAAATCTTGCCAATCGGGTGATAATCCGTCCAGATACTCAGGGTTCTATCCCCCAGGGCGATAGTGTCGAAGATAAAAGCCTGTCCGTTCGGTCTTTCGATCAGCGAAAGTCCATTGGCAGGCAGATGCATAGTGCCATCCGTATCTATCACTTGCCGCGCGATACTGGTATCTGTCTGGAAACTATATTGATCGGTTTGCCATACAAATAGTCCCTGGTTGTCAAAAGCCAGGCTCATGGGGCTGGCATCCACATTAGAGAGGGTTTTACCTCCTGTTTCCCAGAGCGGTATTCCATCCGGATTCAGCACTTGAGCCTTGCAGGAGGGGCTGGCATCATTTTGGCGCCAACTGATCCAGGAATTGCCGCTCGCATGAACTGCCAATGAATACCGGAACACGGCAGCATCAAAGCTTGCCACCACCACTCCGTTTTCTTGCCACTGCGGGATGAAATTCGCATCGAATTTCTGCATACGGATAGTATCGAGTCCATTTGTAACAGGTAGCCCCCGCCATGCTGCAATGATGGCACCACCGGGGCCATTCTGCAGCGTCAGCGTCGTGATGTAAGGTGAGGAATAAGTTCCTATGTTGTAAGACACGGCTTGCGGCATCAGGAAATTACCCAGATTATCAATCTTCTGAATCCGGAGCATGGAATCCGGCCCCAAACTTTGATTCCAGAGGATAAACTGCCCGTTTTGGTAGGGCATAATCTCAAAAATATATCCCAAAGAGGCATTGGGGGAGGTCAAGGGACCAGTTCCCACGATATCGCCCTCAGCAGAAATTCTGATGAGACGGCTACCGATATTTTGGCTTTGAGATCCCTGATAATTGATAATCATCCCGCCCTCGCCATCGGCGATCGCAGTTTCCAAGCTGAAGTAATGTGGGGGATAAAAGAGCTCTGCACCTTCCAAGGGCCAGATCCGATTGCCAAATGAATCCAGATTTTGCCCTGCTAAAAAGTTCGAAGTCTCATCTTTATAGACGATAAAAGCACCGCCTATGCTATTGGGGATTAGTTTTGGATTTGAAAAGGCGTTGGGGACGCCATTGATTAAAACCCCTGCTAAAGGCCAGAGTGCTTGACCATTGGAGCTGACCTTCTGGGCCCGAAGTTCAGAATAATTGTTAATCTCATATTCTGCCCAGAGGACGATGAAATTATCATCCGAGCTGGGAACCACAGCCAGGAGCTCTTGATCCCCGGGCTGGGAAATGAGCGCAAAATCTTCACTCCAAAGCGGCTGACCGGATGAATTGAGCTTCTGACAATAGACATTGCGATCTCCAGCGCTGAGATCTGAGAAGAATATAATCTCGCAATTGTCCGCCGTACGAAAATGAAACCTTTCCAGACGAAGATCATCAGCACGACGCAGAACCATTTCTTCTGCTTCCAGGCTCAGGATCCCCAGCAGGATAAGCAACAGTAATAAGCATGACTTTTTCATTCTTACCTCCCGGTATGAGATGGCTCAAATCTATGTACATGCAATATTTGAGCCATCTGTGAATAATATGTTTTTGATTTTTTTAGCACCTGCGGGTAGAATTGGGTGTCCGGGAAAGCTGGGTGGGGCAAGGTTTGCAGCATCGTAACGCTGTCTTTAGACGGTGCGTGCAAGAAATGCCTTTGAGAGAATGCTTTGCATAGCTTGGGATTCGCATTGTAACGCTGTATTCAGACGGTGCGTGCAAGAAATGCCTTTGAGAGAATGCTTTGCACAGCTTGGGATTCGCATCGTAACGCTGTCTTTAGACGGTGCGTGATTTGTAATATCTGCTTTGGAAACATTGCTTTAGAAAGCTTGGACACGCACCGTCTGAAGACAGTGCTACGGCCGTCTAAAGACAGCCATAGGGAAATGGCAGTTTATCCTTGACAGATAAAGGCTTTACACTCAAATGCATCTTGTGAAAAAAGTCAGACTTTTTACCTGCGAAATAAAACGACACCGGCAGATAGCCCCGGAGCTATGTGCCGTATGTCCGCGTGTGGCAAAATGCAAGGCATTTAGGGTCTGGCACCAAACTCACAATCAGGAATATCTGGATTTTGTCCTGGATATTGTAAGTAAATTCCCCGAAAAATATCAAATGGAGGTTCAGTTCATGAACGAGAAACAACACTTCGTGCAAATTGTGGACATGGAAACTGGCAAGATTGAACGCATTGCGAATTTAAAAGAAATCGATGCCATGAGCCCGGAAGATAAACTGGCGCTCTCCAAGAACAAAAGTCTTTTTGTGGTAACCCATCGCCTGCAGCCCATCGTGAAAGTGACTCTGAAGAAATCGGTGATTACCAAGCCCATGCAATTTGGGACGATCCCCGAAGAGCTGCCGGAGCCGGAGCCCACGCCCGCAATCGCTCCCAAGGCCAAAGAAAAGAAACCGGAGCCAAAACCTGCGCCCAAGGCCAAGGAAACGAAGCCGGAGCCCGAGCCCGCACCGAAGCCCAAGCCCCGTAAAAAGGCATAAGGGACAATAAACGCCAAGCGACTTGAAAAAAAGCTTTTACAAAATTGCGCTATCTAGAATACTGGCACATAGTAAAAGATTGTAAGTCCAAGACAGCTTATAAGGCAGAAAATGCTCTGCCCAAAAAAGGAGTAATGTATGTTTAATTTAGATGAAAAACATCTGGAAGCAGCTAAGAAAATAGCTCTGGACAATCGCAAGAAGAAACGCTGTGATGAGTGTTACGACCGCGGTTGGATAGGCGTATCCGAGCAGAATCTGCTGGTTCTGTGCACCCGTTGTGTGGATATGGATGCCGCCATGGAAGACTGGAAGAAATATGTAGGCGAACATGAAGAGCTCAAAGAGCACTTTAGTGAACTCTTTGAAGAAGCCCCTGCAGAAGCGGTGGAAGGCGAAGACCACCCCGCTCAGCAGGATTATGAACACAAAAAGTCCCACCCAGTGGGAAAAATGGCCTATACCCCCGGCCCCAAAAGAACAGGAAGAGCAAAGAAGATCTAAGTAAAGCTATGTATAAAACAATCGATCCAAAAGAAAATCCTCGGGATTTCGAGGCCCGGATTCGTGCGTATTGGGAAAAGCATGCTTTAGCCCAAAAAAGCGTCGATTTCAGGGAAGGCAATCCACAATTTGTATTTTATGAAGGCCCGCCCACGGCAAACGGCAAACCCGGCATTCATCATGTGCTGGCCCGCAGCTTAAAAGACACAGTCTGCCGCTACAAGACCATGACCGGATTTCAGGTAAAGCGCAAAGCCGGCTGGGATACCCACGGACTGCCCGTGGAAATCGAAGTGGAAAAAGCTCTCGGTCTGGAAGATAAACGGGGTATCGAAGAATATGGCGTGGAAGAGTTTTGTGCCAAATGTCGGGCTTCGGTGTTTTCTTATGAAAAGCTCTGGCGCGAAATGACCGAGCTCATGGCCTATTGGATCGATCTGGACAATCCTTATATCACTTTGGACAATGACTATATAGAAAGCGTTTGGTGGATTTTAAACGACTTTTTCCAGCGCGATCTGATCTACAAAGCGCATAAGATCGTACCTTACTGTCCCTCTTGCGGCACACCTTTGTCTTCCCACGAAGTGGCTCAGGGCTATCGTGATGTGGAAGACCCCTCCGTCTATGTGCGTTTCAAAGCCAAAGACGAGGAAAATACCTGGTATCTGGCCTGGACTACCACGCCCTGGACTTTGATCTCCAACGTGGCGCTGGCTGTGCATGCTGACAAGACTTATGTAAAAGTACTGCATCACGGACAGAACCTCATCCTGGCCAAGGCGCGCCTGGAAGTCCTGGACGGCGATTATGAAATTCTCGCCGAAATGAAGGGCTCCGATCTGGAGCGTCGTGCTTACGAACCGCTCTTTACTTATGTGCCGGTGGATAAACCGGCCTGGTTCATCGGTCTCGCAGATTATGTATCCATGAGTGATGGCACGGGGATCGTGCACACAGCTCCGGCTTTTGGCGCTGACGACTACACTCTGGGCACGAAATACGATCTGCCTTTTGTCAATCCGGTGGATGCAGAAGGGAAATTCGAAGCAATCGTTACCCCTTGGGCCGGCATCTTCGTGAAAACTGCGGATAAAGAGATTATCCGCCACCTGAAAGACAGCGGCAAGCTCTATCGCCGCGAGCAGATCAAGCACAATTATCCGTTTTGTTGGCGCTGTAGCAGTCCGCTCATCTATTATGCCCGCGAAAGCTGGTATATCCGCACCACGCAGTTCAAAGATCAACTGATCGAAAACAACAAAAAGATAGATTGGTATCCTTCCTTTGTGGGAGAAAAACGCTTTGGTGAATGGCTGGAAAACAACGTGGATTGGGCACTTTCCCGCGACCGTTTTTGGGGAACTCCGCTCAATATCTGGGTTTGTGAAGACTGCGGTCATAAGACCTCAGTGGGCTCCCGGGCCGAACTTGCCCAAAAAGGCAAAATGGAATCCGGCGAAGCAGTGAGTGAAGATATCGAGCTGCATAGACCTTATATCGATGAAGTAAAGCTGGACTGCGAAAAATGCGGATCCCTAATGCACCGCACCCCGGAAGTGATTGACTGCTGGTTCGATAGCGGAGCCATGCCTTTTGCGCAGTGGCACTATCCTTTTGAAAATAAAGAACGCTTTGAAACCGAGCTGTTCCCGGCGGATTTTATCTCGGAAGGGATAGATCAGACCCGGGGCTGGTTCTACAGCATGCTCACCATCTCCACCCTCTTTAAAGGGGTTTCTTCCTACAAAAGCTGTCTGGTAAATGACATGGTTTTGGACAAAAAGGGTCAGAAGATGAGCAAAACCAAGGGCAACAGCGTGGATCCCATCGAGCTTATGCATCAATACGGTGCAGACGCTATCCGCTGGTATCTTCTGGAAGTGAGCCCGCCTTGGGTACCCACCCGCTTTGATGTGGACGGTGTGCGCGAGATTATCAGCAAGTTCATCGGAACGCTGAAAAACGTTTATGCCTTTTACGCAACTTATGCGAATATAGATGGCTTTGATGCCAGTACATATCCGGCAGATTGGGCTAGAGATGCCGAGATCGATCGTTGGATCATTTCCCGGCTGCAGAGCCTCATCCAGGACGTGCGCGAATATACTGAGATATATGAATTTACCCGCAGTGTGCGCGCTATTCAAGACTTTGTGATCGACGAGCTCTCCAATTGGTATGTGCGCAGATCACGCCGCAGATTCTGGTCTTTTGAACTGACTGAAGACAAGATTCAGGCCTATCGCACCCTGTATATGGTGCTGCTGGAAACAGCCAAACTCATCGCCCCCTTTGTGCCCTATCTGGCCGAAGAGCTTTTTCAGAACCTGAAGGGTAATTCAGAGGACAAGCCCAGCCTTGGCAAGCTGGATTCGACACGTCTCGTGTCGAGCAAGGCCACAGGCCTTGAAAAATCTGCACTACAGAGCCTACAGAGCCCACAGAGCGTAGAAAGCGTTCATCTGGAAGATTATCCTGTAAGCCAAACTGAGCACATAGATGCTGAGCTTCAACGCGATATGCAGGCTGTGATCGATGTGGTATCTCTGGGACGTACAGCCCGGGGCGAGAGCAATATGAAGATTCGTCAGCCTCTCTCTGTGATGTATGTGCCAGCCAAATTGCGCGATTCTCTGGACAAAATGCTGGATTTGGTGAAAGAAGAAGTGAATATCCATGAGATCAAATATGTGGAAACCGATAGCGACTTTGTGCTCTATGAGCTGAAGCCAGATTTTAAGGTGATGGGCCCGAAGTATGGCAAGCAGATGAAGGCCATCGCAGCCTATCTGCAAAATGTGGATGCCACTCAGGCTCTGCGCGATTTTGCCGCAAAAGGCTCTTTTGAATTTGAATTAAATGGCCAGCAGGTCTCCCTGTTGCAGGAAGATCTGCAGGTACAGATTCTCCCCCGGGAAGGCTATGTCTTTGCCAGCATGAAGGATATCTTCATCGCTATGGACATCACTCTGAATGAGGAGCTGATCCTGGAAGGCTATGCCCGCGAGCTGATCAATAAGATCCAGTTTTCCCGTAAAGAGCAAGGCTTTGAGATCATGGACCATATCGATATATCCTATTTTGGAGATGCCGAGATCGATAAAGCCATTGCCCAATACAAAGACTATATCATGAGCGAGACTTTGGCCGAAAGCCTGGTAAGGCTAGACGATGCAGATCTGCCACAGATAGATCTCAACGGCAAAGAAGTCGGCATGAAAGTGACAAGGCATCATGGCTAAAACACCGGAGGCTACGACAATGCATTACTGCTTGAATTGTGGGGAAAAGATCCCGGGAAAGGCGAAATTCTGTCCTTTTTGCGGAGAAAATGTGGTTTTGGATGAAAAGCAAGATGTAGTTAAGGAAGCTGCCGGGGAGACTAAGCCGAAAGCAGTGACTCCGGCTGCGCCCCCGGAAGCGATCAACAAGAACTTTACCTTGCTGGATCCCGGAGAGCATTTTGCCGGCTACAGAATCCTGCGCATGATGAATAAAGACAAGGAAGGCATCAAGTACATAGCCGAAAAAAACGGCAAAGAACATGTGCTGAAGATCTTCTTCCAATCCAGCTTTCACAATATGGATACCCTCTTCGGAATGCAGATGCGGCTTACCCGGCTGAACCATATCGAAGATGCCAGCATCGCCAAAGTGACCGAGGTAAACCAAAATCACTCTCCAGCTTTCATGGCTGTGGAATATGTGCATGGGGTTTCTCTGGATGAGATCAAACAGTACAATCCCGAACGTCTGACGGAAGAACTGGTGAGGGAAATCGCCTTAAAATTGATTAAAACTGTAATGCTGGTACGGGGCCATGGACTCAGCATTTCAGATTTGCAACTCAGCAGCATCATGATCAAAGACAATTTGGAACCTGTGCTGCTTTCCAGCGGCATAGGTTACCATGAGCAGGATGAGCGCGAGGATATCTTTACCATAGGCACCGTCATCGCCCAACTGCTGGCCCTGAGCCCTTTGTATCGCAATATCTATAGCCCGGAACGCCTCAGACTCTATAAATATGTGAAGATCGTGGGCGTGACCCTGGCTCTGAATAAAGTGCTGGCAGAAAGCCTGCATCGCAATATCTCGCAGCGCTTTGGGAGCCTGGAAAAGTTTTATACTGCCATCGAAAAACTGGGCCCGGTGGAAGGCGCAGAAAAATGCACCGTGCAGGATACCAGCTTCCTGGATACAGGTAAACCGGAAGCAGCGATCATGCCCAAATCCAGAATAGAATTCGGTTTCTGGATCCTGATCGGGGTGGTGGTGGTCCTGATGATCCTGCTTTTTACCACAAATATCTATAAGGTAGTCTTTGGTGCCGATGAAGATAAGCTGCAATTCACTGGATTTGTCTGGGGAAAAGACGCAGAGTCTGATAGCCTCGCCCAGCGCATCGAGGAGTCCCAGGGACCGATAAGCAGCTCAGATCCGGTTCTGACCACCTATGGGCAATTAAAAGGCAGCTCGTTGGACGAGAGACAGGATCCCAGGCGTCTGCCCGCTTCGCCTCAGGGCAAAGACAGCAGCCCCGCACCGGTGATCAAGCCAATGCAGCCGGGAAGGAATTTTGCCCGCATCGAAGCCTCAACCTTTGGTTTTGGCAGATTGGGCGAAAATCTGGCGCATAACGTATCTATATCGGGATTTTATATCAGTAAACACGAGGTGACCCAGGGCGAATGGAGCCGTTTTATGAAGCCCGCCAATGCCACCACTTTTGGAGAGGATCTCCCTGTGGATAACGTGTCCTGGTTCGACATCGCCATCTACTGCAATGGACTGAGCGAAGCGGAAGGACTTACTCCCGCCTATCGCATCCGGGGGCTGGGCGCTTCGCGGGTGGTTACTTGCGATTTTAACGTCAATGGCTATCGCTTGCCCACCGAAGCCGAATGGGAACTGGCTGCAAAAGCCGGAAAGCTCCACAATTACAGCGGTTCCAATGATCCTGCCGATGTGGCCTGGTACAGGGATAACTCTGCCGGCAAATTGCGCAAACCAGGGAGCAAAAGCCCCAATGACTTTGGTCTTTATGATATGAGCGGAAATGTCTCAGAATGGGTCTGGGACTGGCAGGATGCAAACTATCCCAATGCCTTGACCACATTTATCAACCCTACCGGACCAGAGACCGGAACTCAAAAGACCATTCGCGGTGGCAATGTGATGAACAGCGAAGGCCGCAATCTGAATATACTCTGGCGCGAGCGGGGTGATCCCAATAAGGGATATCAATTCGTGGGATTCCGGCTGGCAAGAAGCAAGTAAGCCCGGCTCACGATCTATCTAAAATACCGGTTCCCGGTGACTTGGACGGGAACTGGCAAAGGGAAGCTCAAGTGCTTACTTTGTCTATCAAGAACAAAGATATAGGATGAATTTTTAATGAAAGAAGTCAGATATGAGATAGTGAAGAATGCGGATAGTTCCCGCATTTTGCACTTATACAGGGCTGCAGGCTGGTGGCAACAGGAAGATCTCCCCGGAGATCTGAAGACAGTGGACGCCATTATTGCCAATAGTTTCTGTTTTGTGATCGCCATCTATGATGGTGAGATCATCGGTATGGGCAGAGCGATCTCGGATGGGGTGAGTGATGCCTATATTCAGGATGTGACGGTCCTGGAGCAATATCGGGGCCAGGGCTATGGCAAGGGCATCGTGAGACGGCTGGTGCAGGAACTGCTGGAGCAAAAGCTGCAGTGGATCGGTCTCATCTCGGAGCCAGGCTATGAGAGCTTTTACACGGCTCTGGGCTTTGGCGTGATGAAGAATTATACTCCCTTCCTATTTTCCAATGAGGATATATGACAATGCAAAATGCAATGCCAGGGCTCAACCGGTTGGAAACTTCGCACACGCTGATGCTGCGCGAATACCTGAGCAAATACCCACGAGAAAATTGCGATTATACGATCACCAATCTCATCTCCTGGGGCGAAATCTATGATAACCACTTTCTGCTGTACAAAGAGCGGCTGGTGATCTTCAACCCCCAGTATCAATATGTCTATTTTCCGGTGGGAGAATACCTGACGCCCCTGGAGCTCAAGGACATGGTTACATGCTTTCAGAAGTACTACCCCGAAGCCAAAATGATCCTGATTCCCAAAGAGTACATCGATCAGTATCCCGGATTGCTAGACTATTTCGACATCAATGAAGACAGGGATTGGGCAGATTACATCTATAGCATTGAAGAGATGGTGGAAATGCGGGGCAAGAAACTGGCCAAGAAAAAGAATCTGATCTCACAATTTCGCCGGGCTTATCCGAACTATAAAGTGATGAAAATCACCGAAGACAGACTACCGGTAATCATGAGTTTTACCCACAAATGGCGTCGGGACCGCGATGCTGAGGGTGCTTATCTGATGACGGAATTGCAGGCGATCGAGAATACCCTCAAACACTGGGATCATCTTCCCGTGCAAGGGATTATCATCTGCCTGAATAACAAGATCGTGGCGTACTCGATCTTCAGCCCGCAGACTCTGGATATGGCGACAGTGCATTTTGAGAAGTATGATCCTTACAAAAAAGGCTCTGCTCAGGTGGTCACCTGGGAGACGGCGCGCTATCTATCGGACAACTATAAGTGGGTCAACCGCGAGCAGGACATCGGCCTTCCGGGGCTGAGACACGCTAAGATGAGCTATGCTCCGGATCGGATGGCTCCTTTCTTTGGGTCGATGCTAAAAGCAGATAGCACACCAGCCACAGAGCCAGAAAAGCCAGAGTAAAGCACAAAATTCGCCGGGGCCGGGGATTCATCGCCATCTGCCAGAGCACAGGATAGCTATCGGCTTTTTGCCAGCGGTCACGATATTCCCTTAAAATGGGATCATTTTCGATTTCTAAGAGTTTGTTTAAACTCTTGATGTGACACTGGTGATAATTCCTGCCCGCCTTGTTTCCGGCCATGTCATAGTAGCTATAGCCGTGATAATCAAATTCCGGCAGCTTCTTGCGCACGGCGTTCAAGCCCTTTTCATATAGATCAAGAGCCAGGGGGTCATGAGTCAGCTCGTGATATTTATGCAGATTCAACAGCACGCTGAGCATGCCGTTTAGCACGTAGTAAGGCTCATCTGCGGGGTATTCCATATACCAATAGCTGCTATCGGAGATGACGTGGGTCAATCCTGCCGCACCGGGGCGGAGGCTGTATAGGGCGCGGCTCGCTATTGCATAGATCTTTAGATCCCGCTGATAGGCGGCTCTGTCTGCCAGAGCGAGCATTACTACAGATTGGGTCAAAGCAGAGCTCCAGGGCGGCTTTTGCCCGTATTCGGGAACGGCAAAATCGTATATTGCCAAAGCGGTGGAGTCTGTTTCTGATAGGTTTTTCAGCAGCCAATCTGTGAGTTTGATAAAGCTTGCATCATCCCCAGAGAGTTGGCGTTGCAGATTCTCCTCTTGCGCTGCACGAGCTACAAAGAGGGGATTGTAATAAGTTTCATTTTTGGAATAAAGTAGCATCGGGATGCCTTCTTCATCAAGAACGGTGCTGGCATGGATGCTGCGTCCGAAGATGCGCAGGCTGAGATCATCAACCGTATCATAGATTTTAAGCTCGGCAATTTGCCAGATCACGCTGATAAAGAGCAGGGAGATCACGGCGCTGAAGAGGGCTATATTTTTTCTTCTCATCTTATCCCCTTTTTGAAGGCAAAGCTAAGGGTGTAAAGCAGGGCCTGGCAGACCACGATGGTGGCGCCGGTGGGTAGATTCAGGGCAAAAGATACGGCAAAACCGCCCAAAGCAGAGAGAATGGCCACTATCACAGAGATAAAGATGGCCTTATGCAGTCTCACGGTGAGGTTAAAAGCCGTCACAGCAGGCAGGATGAGTTGGGCTGTAACCAGGATGATCCCGGCGCTTTTGAGATTGAAGACGATATTGGCTGCCAAAAGCAGGTAAAAGATCTTGTCCACAGCCTGGGTGCGAATGCGAAAGACCTTGGACATCTCAGGATTGTAGCTCAGGTAAAACAGCTCTTTGTAAAAGAAGAGGACATAGGCGATATTCAGTATGTTGAGCAGGCCCAAAGCCCAGAGCTCGGAAGCTGAAATCAGCAGCACATTTCCAAAGAGATAGCTGGCCAGATCGAAAGTGTAGTCTTGCTTCAGGGAGATCATGATGATACCTAGTGCCATGGATAGCGACAGGAAGATGGTGATGGTATTGGCTTCCTGAATCTTGTATTTTTGGGAGAGCCAGGATATGCCCAGAGCCACGAAGCTCACGAACATCCAGGCACCAAAGGTGAGATTGAGCCCGGCTATCATGGCCAGCGCGATGCCGGCAAAGGCTATGTGGGAAAGCGCTTCACCCATGTAGGAAATGCGCCTGAGCGTTACATAGGGCGCAAAGATGGCCAGGGATATTCCGCTCAAAACGGCTCCGGCCAGGGCAGAGATCAGAAAAAGTGGCATCAGTATTCCTTTTCGATGAGGCGCACGCTATCGCCAAATGTATTGCGAATGACTTCCGCATTGATCAGTTCGGCGTTGTTGTGACAGTGTAAACGCCGGTTCAGGCAGATCAGAAACGTGCAGAATTTGGAGAGGGTGTGCAGATCATGGGAGACTGTGATGATGGTCTTGCCAGCTTCATTGAACTTTTGCAGCAGTTTGAAGAAACTGGTGACTCCGGGGCGATCGATGCCGGCCTCAGGTTCGTCCAAAATCAGGTATTTGCTGTCTGTGAGGATGGCGCGAGCCAGCAGTACACGCTGATATTCACCGCCGGAAAGGCTGCCGATCTGAGCTCCTGCCTTTTCCCCGATTCCGCACATGTGCATCACTTCCAGGGCTTTGGCTTCGTGCTCTTTGGTGAAGCGCCGGCCCCAAGGCAGAGTGCCGGCCATGCCCATCAGTACGATATCCCGGGCTGTGGCAGGAAAGCTGCGGTCAAATTCTTCTCGTTGCGGCAAATAGCCAAAGCTGTTCGCCTTCAACCATTTCTTTTGAGAGCTGCCGTCTATCATGATGCTGCCTTCCTGCATCTCGATCATCCCCAAAAGCAGCTTGATCAAGGTGGATTTACCGGCTCCATTGGGTCCGATAATCGCGGCAAACACACCATCCGGGATCTCAAGATTGATATCCTCGAGGATGGTTTTATTGGCAATGTGGTACTGCAGGTCCTTGAAACTAATCATTAAAAAGCCTGTTTCATGGCAGCCCAATTTGCCAGGATCAGTTCTGCGATGGTCTTCACTTTCAGGCTTGCGCCGATGGGATCCAGGGTATAAAGCTTAAGTCCATATTCTTTGGCCAGGACCTGGGCGGATTTCGGGTTTTGTTGCGGCTCGATGAAGATGGCTTTCACGCCATGGGCGCGGATTTTGCCACCTAATTTAGTTAGTTCTCGGGCACTGGGTTCTTTGCCGGGAGAGCTTTGCACCCAGCCCAGATATTCGATGTCATAATCCCTGGTAAAGTAATGAAAGCTATTGTGATAGGTCACCAAAGCGGGCTGCTGCAGCTCGGCGCGTTCGCGCTTGATCTGTTCATCCGCCTGCTTCAATTCCGCTTGCATCAGCTCATAATTGTGGTTGATCAAAGGCGCATAATCCGTAAAACGGGTGACCAGTTCATTCTTGATCTTGGTGCTCAGCTTGCTCATCATCTGAATAGAGGTCCACAGATGCGGATCTGCACCTATGTGCTCATGATGTTCTTCTTCTGTTTCATGCTGATGCATGAGATTGTCGCGCACCTGGTTCAAAGAATCCAGGGCAATGCTGTCGTACAAAAGCTCTGCACAGACCAGATGCTTGTCTTTCATGATGCTCAGGTTTTGCTCGATCATGGCCTCCAGGCCCAGGCCGTTTGTGATGATCAGATCGGCTTTGTGCAGATCGCTGAGATCCGAGGGTTGCGGGCTATAGCTATGCACGGAGGCCGTGGGCGGGATGAGGCTGCGCACCTGAATGGCATCTCCCACCAATTGTTTGACCAGCAGTTCGTAAGGATAGATGGAGGTGAGGATCAGAGGCTTCTGCTCCTGCTCCTGCTGCTTGGGCGCCTGTTTGCAGCCGGCTCCAAAGATGCTAAGTAGAGCGATAAATAAAGCGATTTTCTTCATATATTTTCTCCTGAGAGCAGCATCCGGCAGCGTTCTGCCAGACACGGCTTTCAAATTTAAGCTACTATTCCATGCTGCGCAAGAGGTTCACGAGCAGGCGCACACCCACTCCTGTGGCTCCGAGGCTATCAATGCCATTCACCTTGTCGCGCATTGAACTACCGGCTATATCGATGTGAATCCAGGGCTTATCCTGCACAAATTCCCGGATAAAGAGTGCGGCGGTGATGCATCCGGCCAGAGGTCCGCCGGAGTTCTTCAGATCTGCCACGTCGGATTTGATGAGATCCATATAGGGCTCATGCAGAGGCATTTTCCAGAGCTTTTCTCCACATAAATTGGAGGCGTCACTCAGTTTGGTCAGCCAGGCATCGTCATTGCCCAGCACAGCGGAGTAATCCTTGCCCAAAGCTGCCACAGCGGCACCGGTGAGCGTGGCAATATCCAGGACCCGATCTGCCTTTTCTTTGTCAATAGCATAATGTACGGCATCCACCAAAGTCAGCCGGCCTTCGGCATCGGTGTTTACGACTTCGATGGTCTTGCCGGACATGGAGGTGAGGATATCTCCGGGGCGATAGGCTGCAGAGCTGATCATGTTTTCGGCAGCAGCGATTACGCCGATCACATTTACCTTGAGCTTGAGGGTGGCGATGGCGCTAAAGGCACCGATCACGGCAGCCGCTCCGCCCATATCGCTTTTCATGCTCAGCATACCGTTTGTGGGCTTGATGCTGTAGCCTCCGGTGTCAAAGGTGAGGCCTTTGCCCACCAGAGCGGTAAGCTTGCTCTTCTTGTCCGGATTGCCGTTGTAACGCATGATGATCAGTTTGGGCTCACTTGCAGAACCCTTGCCCACGGCCAAAAACGCTTCCATCTTCAGGCGTCTGATCTTGTCCATAGAGTAGATATCGATGGAGAAACCATATTGCAGAGCTGCCTTCTTGGCATGTTCGGCCAGAGCTTCAGGATTGATCACATTGGCGGGTTCATTTACCAGATCACGGGCCAGGATCACAGCATCGGCAAAGATGCGTCCTTCCAAAATGCCCCGATTGAGATGGCGATTGGTCTTGGCAGAATAGATCAGATGCAGGTTCTCGATCTCATGCACGGGATCGGAACTGCGATATTTATTGAATTTATAGGCAGTTAAAAGAGCGGATTCTGCGAGCAGATGGCCCAATTGCACTTCCGGGATACCTGTATCAAAGTCAAACATGAGAAATACTGTGCGGGCTTTGCAGCGTGTGGCTTCGCGCAGGCTATTGGCTATGTGATTACGCAGCTTGTAGCTTTCCTTTTTCTTGTGTTCGCCCACTCCGCAGAGGATGATAAGCTGTCTCTTTTTGTGCACCAGCCGGGTAAAGCTCTTAATGGCTCCATCTTTGAAGCTAAACTCTTCCAAGGCGCAAAAGTCATTTATGGTTTCTGCCAATTCCTCGCTGAGGACCTCGGTACTCTTGATTTCGGCATTTTCTTCCTGTAATAAGACCAGGGTTTCGAGGTGCTCCGGCAATTTGCGGCTTACATCGATTTTCATGGTTACTCCTTTTATGATTGTACTTAAAAATCTTCAGATAAACTTAGATAGATCTGCGGTTTGCTGATCCTGGAAAGATCGGTAAGCCAGGAAACATCCAGCTTCAAAACAAAATAGCCCAGGTTAAATCTGGGGCCAAATCCATAACCCAGCTTGATATCTTCCAGACGCCCATCGATAGAGCTTCTGAACTTCTCATCGTTGTCCCATACCGCGCCCATATCCACATAGGCTGAGCCGCGGATATTGCTCAAGGCCAGGGGGATGGGGAAAGCTATGGATATATAGTCCAAGAGGGGAAAGCGCAATTCCGCGCTGGTCAAAACTTTTCGATTGCCGGCCAGATTGTAATCCAAAGCCCGCACGCCATAATAGCCGCCCAAAGCAAAACGATCCGGGCTGGAACCGGTGCTGATGGCGGCATTGGCTCTCAGAGCTACGCTGTAGCGCCGGCTGAAGAGGATGTATTTGCGCAGATCGATATAGTTCGTGAGGTAATCCAGGTCTGTTTTGGCAAAGCTTTTACGGATGGTATAGACGCCGCGGAATCCCAAAAGCGGCCCGGTGGAGCCATATAGGGCGTTGTCATAGACCAGACTGAGACCTGGAGCATAGGCTATGTCGCTGGATTGATAAACGTCATTATACCAATGTCCTGCCTCCACATTCACATGAGGCAGATAGTCTTGATGGAGCTCATACTCATAGAGCATATTGTCAAATTCAACGCGGGAAAAGCGGCTGAAGGGGTAACGCGCCAGTCCGTACAATCCGGTTTGGCGTTGGCGGATGCGAAAATAGTCGCTGCCTTCGGGCTTGTAATAGCGCAGGTAGGTTTCATCGTAAAGATTGTAAACCCCAATGCCCCAGTCTATTCTGCGCTTCAAATAGAGATAGGACAGCACCAGATTAGTCTCTTCCAGTTTATCGCTGAGGCCCAGGCTCACGCCAATGCCATGATCGCCCATCAGATCGCTCATTCCCAGTTCAATGCTGCCCACAGCGCCATAGGCACTGGAATATGCCATGCCACCCCATAGACTATTCACTGCAAAGCGGGGTCTGTATTTGCGGATTTCAGGCGGGTTCTGGGCATTTTCCTCTGGACGGGAGTCCCAACCGTAGTTTGTGGCGATCAAAGTGGTATCCGGAACCGCTGGTTCAAAGCCGCTGAGGAAGGGGCGACGGGCGTCCTGGATGCTGCCACCACTCTTGGGCAGGGTTTTCTTTCCGATGATGCCATAGCGGTCGAGCTCGGCAAAATTCACCCTATCCAGCAGGTCATACTGCTGCTCATAGATAGTAGCCTGGGGGTAAGGCCGATATTCCAGATCCTTTAGAGGGTTATTGCCAAAGAAGAGGTCCCAGGCGCCGTCAAAGTAATTTGAAATCAAGAGATAATTTGAATCCTGCGAGATATCCCCATTGAAGGTGCCCGCCAGGACCTGGGTCAGAGGCGCGATCTGCTGCTGCTCAAAGTCCAGAATTTCATAGTTCGTGATCTCATCGCGGGCGGAGACGAAAGCCAGTTTGGAGCCGGAATCTACATAGAAGGGCTGTGTGCAATCAAAAGGCTCTTTGGTGATCTGCATAATGAGGTCTTCATCCAGAAGATACTCAAAGATATCGTGGCTGGTATTGGCAAAATAGCCATAACGCTTTGATCCGGGGATTTCATCGCGCTGGGAGCTGAAAGCTATGCGCTTGCCATCCGGAGAAAAGCGGGGCTGGGCATCGTAAAAGCTATCGTCGGTAAGCTGCTGCAGCTCCTCTGTCTCAAGGTCATAGAGGTACAGATCGGTCTGCATTTGCCTTTGGGCGCTGAGCACGATCTGTTTGCCATCGGGAGCTACATCCACTTCAAAGATAGAGCGAAGCTGGGGAATATCCAGTGTGCGCACGATCTTGCGCTTGTCCATATCCAGGATGTGAATCCTGTCTCCATCTGCGGTTTTGGCGCTGAAAGCTATGCGCTTGCCATCGGGAAACCAGCTCAGGTTGCTGCGCATATAGTAGAATTCTTCCATTTTCCCGCTGGCTTCGCCGGTGATGATCTTTTTGGCTTTGGAGATGCCGTGAGTGCTACCCATCCAGATGCTATAGCGGGCTCCGGCATTGGAAAAATAGGCATAGCGCGAGCCGTCTGGAGAAAAGCGGGGCGAGAAATTGAAGTAAGAGCCGTCTTTTTTGTGATCAGTACGGCGTTCATAGACTTCCTGGGGGATTTTGTGGGTATTGATAGCGGGAAAGTAATCACGCTTGAGCTGATAGTGCCAGCGCGATTCCAGCTCTTCAAATTTGATACCAAATACGCGTTTGGTCGCTTCTTCCAAGCTTCGCATGGTGCGCAAAGAGTAAAAGTATTCGCTCACCTTTTCACGCCCATAAGTATCGGCTATATAGCTCAGAAAGCTCTCACCCAGGCGGTAGGCCAGATAGCCACCGAGATATTCGATTTTGGGCAGATTGTCATTTAGCACCATGTCCAGAATGAACATGTTGTTATACTCATCTTCGCCACCTATAGAAAGGAATTCTGGCAAGCCTTCCGAAAACCAGAACGGAAAGGCGGTGGGGCGCAGAGCCTGAATGGCATTGGTAATCCTGTCGTCCAGGGCATTTACGTAAGCATGGGTCAGCTCATGCGTCAGCAGCTCCTCAAGATTGCTATAGCTGCCGTCAAAGGGTACCACCACGCGGTTGTGCAGGCTCTCTGTAAAGCCGCCAACGCCCTCTGAAAGCAAGGGATAGATGATGTTGGTCACCTGAAATTCGGTGCGGGTGGCATAAAATATGATCGGGATGCGGCTGACCACCGGATACTTCAGATCCTGCTTGAGATAATAGTAGATTTCCTCTGCCATCAAGGCGGCGGTTTTGCCAAAATCATCTTCACCGCGGGGGAAATAGATATCAAAGTGCATGGTTTTGAGCACAGACCAATCCTGGGCCGTGGCGTTTACCTTGTTTTGTCCAAAAGTCTGGGCACACAGCAGCCCTTGAATCAGGAGCAGGATGGCGATGAGTAGTTTTTTCATAAAATCCTAAAAGATTGAGAGTTTCACGTATTTACGGGGATTCGCCTTGATATCAGCAATCAGGGCATCGAGTTTATCGATGGAATTGAGTAGCTTTTCATACAAATCGTCTTCGTTCAGCAGTTTACCCGCGCTACCCTGACCGGTGGCAAGAGCATTTGCGCTGTGATTCAGCTTGGCAGAAAGCACGCTCAGGCTATCCAGAGCGCTGTTTACTTTGCCCAGCACTGCCGGAGTAAGCGCGATGCTTTCCTGCAGCGGCTCTCTGTTTTCGGCGACGAATCTGCTTACCTGCAGGGTCAGGGAATCCACTCTGCCGATAGCGGTGTAGATACTGCCCTTGAGCTCCGTAATCGTGCGGTTGGCATTGCGCATGGTGCTGCTGCTGTCTTTCAAGAGCAGTTCGCCTTGGTCGATGAGGCCGCCTTCTGCACCCACATCGGCCAGGATGCCATCCAGCCGGGACAAAAGCTCGGTGGCTTTGGCGATGATGCTCATCATTCCAGAAGGCTTTTCTCCCCTCTGGACTTGGGTGAGATCCAAGTATTCGCTGCTGGCTGCGGGCTGGATATTCAGGCTTTTACTGCCCATCAAGCTGTCTTCGATATAAAATCTGCTGCCCACTGGAATCTTAATTTCTGTGGAGATTTTGCCCGCCACCAAAATGCCGCCTTCGTGCATGCTCACAGTCTTTACCCTGCCAGCTTCCATGCCGCGAAACATGATCTTATCTCCCGTTTCCAGGCCGATCACATCGCTAAAAAGTACTCTGAGGTTTTGCTGTGCCTTCATATCCAGACGGTTTGTCAGCCAAAAATAGCCAAAGAAAAGGATGAGAAAGATCGCCAGAGTCCAGAGGCCGGTTTTGATCCTGGTGCTGCGCAGATGCTTATAAAACTTTGCCACGATTCTTCCTTCTTCTCTTCAAGTCTTCAGCTTTTTCTTTTCCGCAGCGGGAAAGAGCACGTTGTTGAGAATCAAGCGGTAACCGGGGGAACTTTTATGCAGGTCCAATACGGTCTCCGGGTCTCCCACCATGTGCTGATAATCCTCCGGATCGTGACCGCCATAAAAGGTGAAGGTGCCCTTGCCGATATTGCCGTGGATGTATTTCACATCGCTCTGATTCGGCACTTCGGCCAGGATAATCACGCTTTTCTTGACCTTATCCCGGAAAAATGAGGTGGTTTGCCCCAAAAAGCCATCGATGATATTGGTATGACACTGAGTAAGCATAGTGGGTACGGGGTCATATTTTGCCGAAAAGTCAAAGAGCTGGAAGTAGTCACCCTCAGCACCGCGTAAACGGCTGTAATCACTGGCGTCTATATCGGAAAATTCATATTCAAAGGGATTGGTTTTGAGCTTGAAATCTTCAAAAGCGAAACAGCGCTCATAATCCAGTTTGCTCTGGTATTGGGGGTCGATGCCATCGCCATCGATCACGGCATCCACTATATCTATACCTCTGGCAGCCATGGCGATATCGAAGGTGTCCGTAGCTGCACACATGGCAAAGAGAAAACCGCCGGAAACTACAAATTCCCGGATCTTTTCCGCCACGGCATGCTTGAGCTGCCAGACCTTGTCATAGCCGAATTTTGCTGCCATGGCTTCGTTGACTCGCACATCGGTCTGATACCACTCGATATGGCGGTAAGAACCGTAAAACTTGCCAAATTGTCCGGTAAAATCTTCGTGATGCAGATGCAGCCAGTCATAATCGTTGAGTTTGCCTGTCAGCACTTCATCGTCCCAAAGCCGGTCATAATCAATCTCGGCATACTCGAGAGCCATCGAAACCGCATCGTCCCAAGGCAGAGTATTGGGCGGGATATACACCGCGATTTTGGGCTCTTTTTCCAGAGTGATTATCTCCATATTCGCTTCCTGAATCTCCAGGCTGATAGCGGCTACATCAGCGGAAGTCACAGTCTCATAACGGACTCCGCGGATATTGCAAATGGCGATGATGGAGGGCTCGGAAGGCAGCAGAAAACTGCCACCCCGGTAATTTAACAGCCACTTTACCACCATCTGCTCTTTCAGCCCGGCAAAAGCAACACCATAGGCTTTGAGGTGATTGCTTTGCGTGCGATCCATCGGGATCAGAAGCTCAGCCGAAAGTCCGGTGCAGAGCAGCCCCAAAAGCAGCAAAAGGAGCGCGATCTTAAGGCTTTGCGTGGTAAAATCTATCTTCAAACTGTACTCCTATAGTATTTTAAGATTCGTAAACAATTATCAGTCAGATTCCTGTGTAAAGGCGCAGGGTGTCAAGCAAAATCTTCAGGGAGGGTAAAAGCTTGGCTGGGAGACTGTCCAATGTAGGGGCGTTGGGCTGAACGCCCGAAAACACCCCGTTGATCATACCTTGCATTTGGGCGTTCGGCCCAAGGCCCCTACTGCCCTGATCCGATGCAGCAAAGGTGGATGGTCATAATCCACAAACACCTTCAGGGGATGAGGATTCAGATTTCCCAGGCCGTCTGAAGACAGCGTTTACACGATTTTGCAGGCATCCCCCCATTTTTATATGGGCAGTACTGGGTGCTGTAGTTTATTGAATAGTTACACGGATTTAGCGGATTAAACGGATCAACACGGATCAAAAACAAAGAATATAAGCTCGAA
>Ga0265295_1001612_pt1 | contig 39083 bp, 56 predicted proteins | sample Munlansysbiofilm_FD_192503 | JGI IMG/M metagenome (GOLD analysis project Ga0265295, IMG submission 192503) | Leachate microbial communities from a municipal landfill in Southern Ontario, Canada - Methane capture system biofilm | ecosystem: Engineered > Solid waste > Landfill > Unclassified ... | reverse complement strand
AAACGATTGACTTTTTGGAAATAAAAAACTTAGTAAGAGGCATTAATGCAAACGATATTAATTTAAATGGATCGATTAATAACTCTTTAAATAGAGTTTGTAATTCTACATTTTTACCATACAGTAATGGTTTCATTGAAGTTATATTTAATGACTTAGATGGCTTATGGAGATATAGTGTTTCTAACATTCGTAAAAAAAGTAAAACAACATTTGTTGAAAGTTTTAATAGTGGATGGAAAACAGGCAATTATTCTCAATATGTTTATGATGGCGATGAGATTTTGATAGTTGTTTCTAAGAGAGATAATTCTAACTTTACAATATCCGATATCCCAAGTGGATTGTTGATGTTGAACTTATCTAATTTATACAAAAACATCGTTGATGCTTATGTGGTTAAAGAATTGGAATTAAAAGTCGATGCGTTTGAAAAAAATATTGACACTGGATTAATGCTATCAAGAAGTAATATTTTTGGTAAAAATAAACAATATAGTCATATTTTCATTGGACAAATATATGATAGTTCTAATCCAACCATTCCTTGCCAAAGCAGTTATGATTTATCCATTTCAAAAAGATTAGGTTTCAATATAGTAGAAGCAAACATTCAAAAAACAGCGACCGTTGGAAAATATGTTGTTATGCATGGAGTTAGTGGAACGGTTGGTGGACAATTAGTTTATTTAAATGGAGATAGTGCAAACTCTGTTGTGATCCAAGATACGACTTTTGACGATTTAAGAAACAATTTTAAATATAAATCTATCTATACAAAATATCAAACGAAAATAATTTCGCTAGAAGAATGGTGTGGCGAGGTCAAAAAATTAGGATTAACTCCACTTGTTCAATATGTTGATGATGTTTCTTTAAATATTATTAAAGATTATTTTGGATATGACTTTATACTTTATAATGGCACTAGGGATAAGCATACAGGAACGATCATGAGATATTCTAATACTCTCACTAAACAACAAATGATAGATTTGTGTGAGGAGTATAAACCACCATTAATGATTAATGTTTCTAGTTTAAGTAATTTCGTTACAGATAATGAATTAATTGATGCTATAAAAGAAGTGCATAAGAGAGGGTGTTTGTTTGGTATTTGTGGTTGTTATATGTCTGCCAATGATGCTGTTAGAGCATATCGTTGTGGTGCTGATTTTTCGGCAAGTGATAGCGAGGTTAATCCAATAGAATATGGTGATATTTATGACATAAATGGAGAATTAACATTCAGTGATTTTGCAACCACAGGAACGCTTGTTGATAATTCTATCGTGTTGAATATTGGAGATACAATCACCGTTCCATCTAGCAGCGATATTCCGTTCTTACACGCTTCAAGTGTTGCAATTACATACAATGGAAAATTAACGATTTCTCTTGCTGGATTAAGAAACCCAACTTCACTTTCATCTAACGGTGAAGAATGTGTTGAGTGGAGTGGGTTTGCGATAAATACTGCACCATATCTAACAATTACAGCCAATGAAGAAACAACAGTAAAGTCGATTAGATTTTTGGCTAAAAAAATGTAAGTATAGGAGAAATAACATGAACAAAATAAACCTTGAAGAAGTTCCCGAAGAATATAGGGAAGAAGTGAGCAAGAAATTAGAAGAAAGTGTAGGACAATAAAATGCCTAATGTAAAAGAAAAAACTGCTGTCGATCATTTCAAGTCTAATTACGATTTACACCTAGATTATATGGTGGTCGTAAAACACGATTTAAAAGGTCAAACTATCAAGCCCCTTAAAGATATTAAGGTCAATGAAGAATTAACGCTAGGAGAGTATTTAAAAGCCCTAGAAACGAGAATTCGCTTACTAGAAGAAACCGATAAAGTTTACAAAGAAGAGTTAGCCAAAACAAATGCCGATTTAAAAGAGTTAAAGTTAGTATTTGAAAACACAATTAAGGAGTTAATTACACGATGAACAAGTTTGGAAAAGCAATTAAAATCATAGCACTAATTATAAGTTTCGGTTTCATAGGAATAAGTGGTATCGAAGTAGTTAGTGGTTTACTAGGCGAAGTTACGCTATTTGGCTTTAACTTAACGGAAGCACAACAACAAATTACTCACTATATTACAAGTGGGGGGTTGGCTTTAACGGGTGGCTTTGGTATCGCACTTAATGAATTCTTAAATAAAAAACTCAATGAAAGTAGAGCGATTACTAATCTTACATTAGAAAAGTTTCTAACACTAGCAGATGAATATAAAGTAGTGAAAGGCGAGTTAGTCAATACTAGAAAAGACTTAAATGTATTTAAACAAGATATTAATAATCAAGTGTTTGCTTTAACTAATGATATTAAAAACCTAGTAAAACTTACTAGGGTAGAACTTGAAACAAAACTATCTAATCCACTTATTGATAAGACTGCAAAAGAACTTATTGAAAGAGCATTAAACAATGGCAACGAACAAGAAGAATAAATGGGGTTTGTTATATAAGGTTATTAGTGGATTAACCCTAGCATTACCTATTAGCATTACATTAGTTGTTAGTGCTATATGGTCTAAGCCTAGTGCCGAAATAGTCGTTTTATTTGATACTACAAATGAAGTTAGCAAAGTAGAACAATTAACTGATTACTTTGAGTTTGGTGTTATTGACAAGGACACTAACTATATGAGAGTTCGTTATAATCTAGTTGCTAGTGCCAAAGTCTATTATGCCGACTTTACTACATATGATAAGACAAAAGTTATGGATAGTAGCACTCCTGAACCTTATCAAGTTTTTACTCTTAAAAGTAAAGATTATATTAGATTTATTGGTAATGATATTGATGAGATTATTGAAATTACAATAGACATTGAAAGTGCGACACCTACCAAAGTTAAAAATATCAATATTGAAACAGGCAATAAGTTATCTATGTCGTTTATTATTAGCGTTATCGCCACAATCATTGTTGTATTAATTATTAGTGGTAAGATGAATCTACATAAAAAATATCCCAAGAGTGCTACATTCATCGCATTATTAAGTGCGACAATTTTCTTAGGTGTTATCAATGCCATTATAGGAAATATATTCGCAGTGTTTATCGTTGCTACTATTAGTTGGGGAAGTTATTGTATCGAAAGTTATTACTACAACAATTATGTATTAGAGCAAACTAGCCAAGAGAAAAAAACAAGTGCTTTAACAAAGGCATTAAGAGATTTGGACATTTAATACAATGAACACAAACAAATTACTAGACAAGTTGTATCGTAATCTTACATGGCTTATCGTGTTAATGTCTATCATTGGTTATCTTGCTTATCGAACATTCCAAATGGATGGTGATATTGAAAGTGTTGCTACTGATCCTAACACATGGCTTAACATGGGCTTCGTTATATGGCTTAACCTTAATGTCCAAAGTGGTGCTATCAATAGTGGTATTAGTGCTGGTGTCGATAGTGAAGAGTTTAAAGCAGCTGATGAGATTAATAACAAAATCGTTAAGAGTGTCAATAATGAAATGCCAGAGTTTAGGAAATATGTTAAGACACTTAACTATAATGAAAGAACTAGACTAGAAGAAGATTTGCTTTATAAATATGGTTGTGATGATAAGAGTGAACTTAATAGAAAACAACTAAGGGAATTCAAAAAACTTAAACCTATTAGGCATGATATTGGTGGGTTCAGTTTACCACTCTATTATGAACTAACTAATAATGGCGAAATCAACTATGCTAGTTCGTTTAATAAGAATAAAGGCATATGGACTAGAAGATTTGGTAAAGTGATTAGTGGTGTCTTGTTTGGTGCTATCAGTGTCAATATCGTATTTAATGTCAATGGACTAGGTGAAGCAATGATGAGTGTTATTGTTATCTCGGCTGGTTTGATTATTACTTACCTTGCTTCGTTTATGCCACCTATGTTTAGATTAAAGTTTGCTATTCCAAAAGGTGTTATCTTAAAACATACATTGTATAGCAGTTATATAGATTGGAAAAATGGAACTCATAAGTTAAAAGACATTCCTATTGTTAAGGAAGATAAGATAGTTGAAGAACCTATTGTAGTAGTTGAAGAAAAAAAAGAAGGGGTTTAATCCCCTTTTTCTTCTTGGTCTTGATCGTGGTTGTTATCTTGATAATCTTTTAATATCTTGTCTAGTGTAGTATCAACTAACTTCTTATAATCTTGTTGCCCTTTATCATATGATTTCGCCATGAGTAGCATTAGGTCTTTTACATCTTTTGCCTTGATACCAACGCTATCTAGGACTATCTTAAACTCGATAAGTTCAAGTATCTCTTCTTTCATCAAATTAGTTAAGTGTTTTCTCTTAAATAACTTTTGAATTTGTTCTAGTATTTCTTGTTCAGTATGTTCCATTTTGTTTAATCCACCTTTATAATTTTATCTTGGAAGTATTGTTCTAGTTGATTATAGCGTTCTAGTTCGCTTTTAGTGAGTTTGTAGAGTTTTTTCTTCTCGGTTAAGGCTTTATACCTTTCTAGTAATTTCGTGTCCCTAATGGCTTGTTTATCAATTTCTTCTAGTTGCTTTTTATATGAGTTCTTTTCAGCAACTAATCGTTTCTTATAACTAGCCCGAGCCTTTTTATACTCATCATAGTTTACCCAGCCGGTCGATTTAGCATATTTCATTACCTCTAAACCTAGTGGGAATTTATGACCATAATAATAATCGAATAACTTTTTCTTTAACTTAAATACATCATCGGCGAACCCTTTGACATCAATGGCTCGGCTACGATTTAATGTCCTATCATAAAACTCAAAGTCGGCTTCATAATTTATTGCTTTAATTAACTTTCCGTTTAATTCATAGGCTGGGACTAACTCAAACGATTTATGAGTTCTTAGATAATCAATTTCTTCATTTTCATATCTTTTTAATAACAACTTGTAATATTCGCACTCCTCTTGGCTATCAAATGTAATTCCATTATGCTCGACCTTTTTGATATATTGATTAAATCTTGGCATTACTATTCACTTCCTTTCTTATAATATTTAAAATGTTGTTTTGGTTCTATTGATACTTTTTCTAGCAACTTATTATCAAACATTTGCTTAATCTTCCTTGCTACCAATGGTTCTATTTCTTCTAGGTCAAATGTATCATACGACTTTGTTATGTTATAAACATAGGTTAATAAATTAGTCTGCTTATCTATGAATATCATATGCGTATCTAGTTCACCTTTAATGTTTACTGTAAAGTTTGTGTAATGATAATTAGTTATTCCCATTAAACACATGAAACCTATATTTTCTAGTCTTTTAATATTTTCATCGTTGCTTATAAATCTATAACGCAATATTGGTAAATCGTAATGTTTCTTCTTCATTTTATCTTTCCTTTTTAATTATAATAAACTTAATTGTATGTATTCGTTTTCTTTATAGTGTTCTATTCTAGCGTTGGCAATATCTACATAATCTTGGTTTATTTCACAAGCATACCAATTTTGGAAGTTTGCTTTTAGTCCACCGATAATTTCACTACCACTACCAGCAAATGGATAAACAATTACTTGGTCGTTAGGTGTTTTGAATAGTTTTAATATTTTATCGTTTAGGTCGATCGGCTTTAAGGTTGGATGGTTGTTTGCACTTGGAGATGTTCTAAACCTTTCACTAACATCATCTAGTTCTCCGTTTCTATCAGCCCCTTGAAGCGTTGCTACTCTCTTTTCTTCCATTTCATCTAGTCCATTGTTTCTTTCGCCACCACTTACTTTTGGTTCATAGATGAATAAATCAAAGTCTAGTTCTTCGTAATCACACTTGTGAAGTATCTTTGAACAACCACCTGTATCACCAAAACCATTAAAATCACCCCTTGTAAAATTAGTTGCAGTATTATTATCGTCATATTTTTTTGCTTCAAACGAACCAACACTACTTTTACTAACACCACTTTGTCTATCTAACTTTTCAGCAACTTGACTATCAATAAATGTTTGTGCTGGGTAGCGACCGTTTTCATGCATCGCACTTGGCTCTTTGTCGGTAAACATAGATTTATTTTTTCTTTGATATCCTTCGTGAGCGTTTGTGTGCTTCTTTTCTTTTACTTCCCACTTGTCATTAGTTCCAACCCTATTCCCATCAATATTCAACGCACTACAAGTAATTGTTTCATCGCCATTTTCCATAGCAAGAGTATCGTGTAATACTGAACCTGTTTTATTTGGCTTCTTAAACACCATAATCGTTTCACAAGTTTGTTTAAGTGGTGCTACTGAATATTTATAACCATCGTATTTTTTGGCAAGGTCGGTTGATGGTGCAGTTATGTCTAGATCTATTACTTCCCTTTTTCCTTGCAAAGGTGTTCCACCACTATTTTCTGTTCTTTTATAAGTTGATAGTATTTCTCTCTCGGCTTCTTTAACCGCTTCTGCTAGTGGTAATAATTCTTGCCACTCGTTTGCAATTTTCATAAATGTATCATAAGTTGGTGGTCTAACTCCTGATTTTCTGCCTTCAAACCAAGTCCAATTTGTTGAACTATTACAAAATAATTTATCACACTCACTAACAGTCATTTTTCTTTTTAATCTTGCTTCCTTAATTGCTGCTGCTATATGGTTTGTATCAAATTCCCCCCCGCCTCTTTTATCAATCATCTTACTTAAATCGGTCGCTTTTGGAAAGTTGCTAATATAATACCAATAAATGCTTTGTTGCTCTTGGAAACCTGCTAAACTTGCGTAATACTTGAATAATAGTAGTTGTCTGTCCATACCATACATAAGTAGATAACCACCATATTTCAATGTGCGATATGCTTCAATAAACCATTTTTCCCAATAATCACCTGTTGGCATTTCCCATTTATTCATAAAGTCATTTGCTTTGGCATAATCAACTTTACCATCTTGTCTAATAATAACTTCACTACCTAGTGCGTATGGTGGATCAGCAAACACAATATCGGCTTGATAGTCTTTTAATTGCTTTAAGAACTCTAAACTATCTTGTTTTAGAACTTTCATCTAATCGCTCCTGATTTAATCGCTGAATTGTATAATCTTTTAATCGCTGAGAAGTCTTTAATATTGACCGCATCAACGCCTAAGGAAGCGATGTTTCCACTTTTATATAATCCGCATATTAATTTGTCGGTTTCGTAATTAGTAATACCGTAAATATCGCTAAAAAAACCACTATGTAAATACCATTTTTTATTAGTATCAATAGCAAAGTATCTCGTTAAAGTGAAAACATCACGATAGTCAGTTCTTTCAATGTTTCTAAAAATAGGCTCAATTTTAATTTCTTTGTATTTCATTCGTTTTTTCTCCTTTTCATATCAAAATGGTAATTCATCTAATTCTTCCATCTTTTCTAAATCTTCTTGTGTGGATTCTTGATTAACTACTACACCACCTTCATCTATTTGTTCTTCTACATTGATACCTGTAACCGTTTCAATAAATAAGTTTATATCAGTAGTTTTGCTAAATGTATTTTTTTGTAGTATTAACGAACCTACAAATGAAACATAATCTCCATCTTCTATTGTATCTTTAATGTCCCTATCTTTGAAATTGATGAGTGAACTTAAATATAACTTCTCTTTTGTTTTGTAATCTTTATTGGCTGCTATCAAGCCTTGAAAGTATGTATATTGGTTTTTTGATACTTTCTTATTTACTTTAATAGTTCCCATTACGACAATTTTTGTTCTAATTTTAATCACTTCCTTTCTATAATAATTGTTTGAATATATACATCAGCACATTTACAACTATGCTATCGCCAGCTAAATGATATAGCGATGAGTTGCTTTGATTTGCTGCTATTCTTTGATAATCTTCATCTTTTACACCCATTAGTCTAAAACATTCTTTTGGTGTAAGTTTTCTAATTCTTAATTTGTTATATATAAAAGTGGCGTTGCTAGCATCTACTCTTGTCGTTATTGTTCCAGCCATTTTATTATTTATGATTTGGTTGTAAGCATCTAAAAATAAAGTATCATTTTCATTAAATTGTGTTTTTTCTATTAACTCAATTAAACGCTTATTATTAGTGTTAACTACTACTGCAATGTCATCACACTTTGTTTTTATGGTTTGTATTTTACCCTTTTGAACTACACCCCTTTTTTGGTGTGGTCGGTTGATGTAAATGCCATCGCCATCTTCGGCTATTGCATATCCTTTTTTGGTTTTCTCGGGCATGATTATAAAATTATCACTTGGTGTAAGTTTTCTAATCTTGTTATTATCATATATTTTAATTTCGTATGATTTTGTGTGTATTGTTGGTGATAACTCTTTCCAAATAAGACATAAACTTTCAAACTGTCCATTGTATCTATCATATTGAGTAAAGTTAACTGTTTCTTTGCTAGTGTCTTTAATGTGTTTCAATATATCACCACTTAAATAATATCTTTCATCAACATTCTTTTCTAACATATCTTTAAGTTTCAACTTTAACGGAATGGGGTTTGGAAATGTATAATTGTATTCACCTAGTATGCTAATCATAAAGGTTCTATTTCTAATTTGTGGTATTCCATAATCAGTTGCTATCATATTTTTAATATATGATTTATAACCCAACCTTGATAGGAACATATCCCACTTTTCCATATTTTGAATATTGCCTTTACCAATTACTTGTATAACATTTTCCATTAATAGCACCTGTGGTAGAGAGTTTGTTTGATTAAGTTCATCAAGTATTCTTTTTACTTGCCATAACATACTAGAACGAGTTTCGCTATCTTCATCCATACCACCTAATTTACCAGCTATTGATAAGTCCTGACATGGAAATGAATAAGTCATAATGTAATCGTATTTATCTTGCTCTTCAACTTCTAAATCCACACCTTTTGTATTCATAATATTAACTAGGTTATCAGTGTTTTTAATGTTGTTATAGACTTGCTTACACCAATTTAATCCCTTACGAACTATTTGTTGCCTAGTCATAGGTTCATTATAGTCGCTGCTAATACCATAGTTTAACAACTCATCTACTAAATCATCGAAAGTTTTATTGGATGTATGATCATCATTTCTATCGTGAAAGTGAGCGTCTTTGTATGCTTGAATACTAGGAACAGCCCACTCTACTATTTTGTGGCTAGTAACATTAGCACCTAAATATTTAAGTGCGAATAATTGACTTCCATACCCTGCAAACAATTCGATGATTCTAATGGGTTTCTTAATTTTGTAATCTTCATATAGATACTCAAATATGCTTGTTTGATTCATTCAATTTCCTTTCTAACCTTTTTAGATATTTGCCATAGTCATTTTTTAAATGGGTGCTGCTTGTTTGATTAATTGCTTTTTCAACCCTAATAATTTCTTGTTCGATTTTATATTGTGTCATACAACAAATGTTTCGTGATATTTCTCGGCTCTGCTATCTTCATCAATAGGATTTAATTGATTAGATAAAACTTTACCTTGATTATTTCTTCTTCTTTTCTCTTGAATAAAAGTCATTCTACCTAGTAGTTTCATCGCTTGATTATGTAGTTCTTGCTCTAATTCAACTGCTTCATCTTCGGTAGCAACTTTGAACTTGTTGTCTTTGACTAGAATAATCTTATCGACTTCTAGTGAGTTGTTAAGAGCAATACGATCAAGATTAACTGTTGAGCATACATCATGTGTTGTATCACTATAATTGATTTGATAATGTTCTTTACCAATATGTTCGGCTATTTCAAACTTATCTACCCATCTATTAGGATTGGTTTCGGCTACTGCTACTAATAAATCGTATAGTCTAAATTGTCTAGTGTTTAGTTTTTTCATTTTCATTTTTCCTTTTTTATAGCAAGTCGAAGTCTGTATCTAACAAACTCGTTTGCCCATTCTTTTTAATGCCATTTAATCTATCAACTGCTATTGTGTAATATTCTTTGTTAATCTCATAACCGATAAAACTCCTATTAAGTTCTTTACAAGCAACTGCTGTTGTTCCACTTCCCATAAAAGGATCGAGAACTATATCATTTTCATTTGTTGCGTGGGCTATGTGTCTTTTAACTAATTCGATAGGTTTAATTGTTGGGTGTCCATAGTCATCTTTATCGCTTTTATTAATTGGGCTGTTAAACCATTTAGATTTTAATTCATAACCATCGTTTAATTTTATTCCCTTACCTCTAAAATATAAGCAGTATTCCAAATCACTTAACCAAACATTGTTTGTGAATGGTGTAGGGTTATCTTTCGCCCAAACTAGTATCTCCATTGAATAATCTTTGAAGTAGTTTGCTATGTCTAGTATTTGTTGCTTATTACACCAAATGAATATATTAACCTTTTTCATGACTCTAATTAATTCATCAAGCAACTTGTAGTCAAAGCCTTCTATAATGTTTTTCATATCGTTTCTTATAAGATTATGTATCCTATTTCCTAACGCACCCCCCCCCTTACCACCACTCTGCATCAAGTAAGGAACATCTGTGTAAATACAATCTATACTTTTATCAGGAATGTTTTTGATTAATTCATAAGCATCCCCGAATTGTATTTCATTTATTTTCATCTTTGCGTTCCTTTTCTTCGTTTATTTTTTTATCTAGTTCTTCAAATAATTTTTTGTATTCATCAACTGCTTTTTGCTTATCTTTTTCTCTCTCTTCTGGATGTTTAAGATAGAATCTTGCTTTTCTAATTTCTTTAATGTCATTAATTATTGAAGTTATCACAATACCTAGCATAATTATTAAATGTAATACACTTACTACATAGGCTATTTTCATCAAAGTGTTATCTATAAATGTTATTTTGTCTAACTCTTCTAAGTAAACAATAACAATAAGTGTTGATAGTATTGTTGGCAAAACAACCGCCCAAATAATAATAAGTATATCGGTAAAACTATATTTATTTTTCATTTGTTTCCTACTTTCGCTTTTCTTTCTAATCTATTCAATAAAACATTGATAGATTTTTGATAGTCTTTAATCTCTTCAATAATGTCATCAATAGTTTCTTCTTCATATGTTTGCTCTTCGACTTTTTCTAACTCCTTTTCGCTTAAAGTCCAAAGCCACTTATTATCGCCATCAATTTTTACATAGTAAGGCATTGGGCTTGATGAATTCACATCTTCTATAACCCCAATTTTCCCATAAATAGAATATATTGTGCTATTAACAATAACTCTAACCTTATCACCTACTTTAAACTTTGGTTGCAGGTGGTATTTAATGATTTGGTAACCGCATAGAGCATCATAGATTTTTTGCCCAAACAAAACACCTTCTTCTGTAATGTGATAACAAGTTTCACCTTCATGTGTTTTCCACTCATTTTTTTCTATTAAACTTTTACCCGAACGCCATTTATACCCAAGACTATCCGCAAGGGCTAGAAACTCGTTAGCCTTTTCTTCGGTATCGCAATGAACTGCTTTGTTTAAATATAATTTATCGAATTCTTCTCTTGTCATAATGTTCCTTTTCTTCGCTAACCCACTTTTTAAGTCATTGTAGCGATATTTTTTAATTTAATGACTGTTTGCTTGTCTAAACTAATTTCGTTCAACCTTGCCTACTTTATGTAAGTTTCATAGAGTTCTAACATTTCTTCCCTATGTTGTTTTAGATAAGCAATACCTAATTTATATTCATCATCGGTAGTATCGCTAAATGGATTTGTTTTCCAATAATCATCATCTAGTGTTATTTTTCTAACACAAGAGAAGATAACGATGGCTTCGGCAATTTCTTTTGCTAACCCAATGTTTTTATCGCTAATCGTTTCACTTTCACCAATTTTCAACTCACTAATCGGTTTTTTATCAACGATAAGTTTATCAATGGCACGATCAACTTGTTCTAGTGAGTATTGTTCAATAAGTTTATCTATCGTTGCTTCATCTTGTTTAGTAGGAACTATACCATTGACAATGAGTTTGTATTTTAATCGCTTTTCCACAATTCACAACCTGCTTCCTTTTCCATTTCTTTGACATCGTTATCTTTTTCAATATAACCAGCTCTTTTAACCCAACCGGACATCGCCATCTTCCAATTCTTCATCGGTGATTTACCAACTAGCCAACCTTTGCTTTCGTAAAACCTAATAAAATCTTCTGCTATTCCTTCTCTTTTGCTTTTAGGAACATACCAATCTTGTAAATGTTTTACTAACTCATCTACCGAAGGTTTAACAAATCGAGTAGATTTGGTTGTTTTTTTTTCTTTACTAATTTCTTTTTTAGACTCTCCTAACTTATCCTTACCTAACTCTAACTCTAACCTAACCTGTGGATACATTGTGGATACATTGGCTTCTTCTTCATCAAATAACCTAATTTCTTTAAGCGAATATCCATCTTTTTCGTTAACATAAAGTTGTTTCTTTTCTTCTTGATACTTTGTTGGTGTGTAGCGATCATTTTGAATATAGTTGTGAATTTTCCAATGCTTAATGACTACCACCCCACTATCGAATGGGATGATAAACCTTTTTGCTTCTAATACTCGGAAATCATCATCTTTGCTCCCAACAACTCGCATAATTGATTTAGGGTTATTAACAAATCCATCATCATCTGCTCTCATTGATAAATGAAAGTAAAGATTTTGCGTAGTAGATGGCATATCAAGAAATGCATCACTATCTATAATCGTTTTAGCAAACATTCTTCTATTCGCCATATCTATTCTCCCCTTTCTAGTCTTTCAATTTCGGTAGCAGGAATCATTTTATTGCCACCCATTACAACGGTTTTAATCTTGCCATCGTTGATCCATCGCCATAAGGTAGTTCGATGAATACCAAGCATACTAGCAAACTCGCTTTGTTTATAAAACTTTCGTTCCATTTAGTTTCTCCTTTCCTTGTTATAACTATAATATAAATCATAAAAAAACAATTTGCAACAACTATTTTAATTTATTTTGAAAATAAAAAAGGGTGATATTTCTACCACCCTAGTAGTCTAATCTCTAATTAAAATGCTTCTTCTTCATCAAATGCTTCTTCGAATAGATTAGACACATCTTGTTCGGCTTCATTTTCAACTACAATGGTTGTTTTAGGCTCACTAGCGACTTTTTTTGTAGTCTTGATAGGTTTACTATCTTCTTCAATAATTTCGCCTGTATCAACCACTTCTTCGTAATCGCTATTATCGACATATTGTTTGTTGCCTTTTTCATCAATGACTGCTTGATCGGCTTCAAACGCTTGTTGTAATTCAACACTTAATAAACCATACTTACTTAATAATTGTTTTAATACTGTTTTCATAGCCATTAAATCAAACGCATTAGTCCATAAGTCGGTCTTACTACCATTACCAAATGATTTAGAGTATTGCTTTGCGTGTTTGGTTGTTTTTTCTTTACTCCAATATAGTTGTTTGTTAAAACCATTTAAGAGTGTAAAGGTTGCCATGTAGCCAATGACTTCTTTTGTTTCGGCTACTTCATCATCTTCAATGAATTCAAAGATAGGTCTACCTGTGTTTTTATCTCTACCTTTATATTCGCCATCTTTAATAGTGAATACATCAATGTCAAGATATTGTCCACTACGAATTGCTAATTGCACGAATCCACGATATCCCAACTGAAATTGTGCCTTATCACCATAAGGAACTACATAAGCATAACCTAGACTTTGATTAAGTGGCAAGTTAAGACTTTCGGCTTGGAAACCAGCACTTAGAATACTAGCAGGTTCACACTTTTGTAATTGATAATTGTTAGATACCACTGAACTAATGTTAGCGATAAATCTTTGTGCGATTTTAGGATCGCCGAGAGTGTCATTAATAAGTTTCTTATAACCTTCGCTTTGTAAGGCTACACTAAACTTTGGGCGATTAGATAGGCTAGTGTTTTGTTTTGTAAGATTTGCCATAATTTAATTTCCTTCTTTCTTTTTTGTCATTTTAGCACCGATAGTTTTAAGAAATGTTTGGACTTGATACCATTGTTTCTCATTGACTGTCAAGATAACTTCAATATCTTTGGATTCTAGTTGGTTGTTTTCGTTTAGTTCCTTGATAAATGAAGCTGCTTCTTTGTGCTTTTGTGTTTCTTCTTCGATACTTGATAACAAGTTTAAGGTTTCAAGAAATCTCTCTTTGATTCTTGCCTTTAACATTAAGTCATCATTAGCAACAGAGTTAGTGATATATCTAAGTCCATCATCAACCTGTGCTTTTAATTGTAGTAATTCATCGTGAATGGTTTCGATTTTGTAAGTCTTGTTTTCCCACTCTTGTTTATAGTATTTGTCTAGTGGAAGAATGAGTTTGATTTCGTTGGCAAACATTTCGATTTCTAAACGCTTGGCATTTTTAGCGGCATCATCTAGTTGTTTAACTCCTTCGTTGATCGTTTCACTCACTTCACTAACAAGCCCCATAAGTTCTTTCATTTGAAGTTCAAAGTTATCATAGGGAAGCATATATTGTTTCTTGACATCTTTTTTAGCGTTGTTTAATGTTTTCTCGAAATTGTTAAGTGCTGCCTTTTTGCTTTTTGCTTCCACATAAGTTTCAGGTGTTACTTTGAAAGTCTTATATTCTTCTAGTGAAGTGGTTAAGTCTTTCTTGATTTGTTCAAAGTTAGCGAGAGTAATCTTACCAACTTCAACTTTGTTTTCTAATTTGAATTGTGCCATAACTTCTCCTTTTCTATAATGTTAATAATAAGTCAGGTCTTTTGTTTTCTTCTAGTCTTTGCCAAAACTCTAATTCGGCTTTTTTAAGGTTTTCTATTTCTTCTAGGTAATCACTCCTTTCTAAATGGTATGTATTGATAATTTGCTTGTCTTTTCCATAGATTAGACACGCTACCAACTCAACGAAATCTACATCATCTTTGACTAACATATAGTGTAAGACTTGTATTAAGTAGTTGTTAGGTATGTTATCTCGCCATTTCTCTTTGCTAACGGTATTTAAGATAGTGCTAGTCTTAACTTCAAGTATGCCTTTACGATTAGTTTCTAGTTCGATTAACTCGCCATCTAATGTCGCTGTCATAAATGGGTATTCATCACTAACTAGCATTTCAATATAGCCATCTTTTTCTATTGTCTTTGGTGCGATAACTTTGTATTTATCTTTGTTAATTAGTGCGTAGATATATCTAATAGGACTTTCGGCTTTCTTTCCAAACATAACCGCTTCTTCGTTGCTGATCGTGTCCTTGATTTGATAGCCTTTTTTAATCTTCATCATATTGTTGAAGTATTGAACATTCGTTTTGTAGGGGTTTTCTCCTACGATGGCACTAGCACCACTACCACCGATAATTCTTCCACCAAGCCAATCTAATTCGCTTCTAAATTGCTTTCTAGTGTAACTCATCTTTTTGAATCCATGTAAAGAAGTAATCTTTGAACCTTTTGTTTGAAATGCCTAGTGCGTTTGCTATATCAACTAATGAAGCGATAGAAATGCTTTTGGCATTTAACTTGTGTGATAGGGACTGTTTAGTAATACCTAACTTCTTACAAAGGTTTTGAGTAGTTCCATATTTCAATCTAATTCTTTCATCTAGTAGTTCACGATTAATCTCGTATTTAATTGCCATGTAATATCTCCTTTCTGGTGGCTTATTTCAATTCCACTTTAATTTTATTCTTTAAATAGTTGTATTCAGCATCAGTTAATGTTCTAACTTTTCCATCAGGTTTTCTTAATACATATGTTTGTTTTCCAAATGGTGATACTTCAACTTCGATTCTTGCTTCCATATTATAATTCCTTTCCTATCTACATATTATCAAAAGTGTTTACTAATAGTCAATAGTTTTTATAAATTATTTAATAAAAAGTGTTTACCAAAAAGAAAAGTGGCATAGATTAGCAGTATCTATACCACCAAAGACAACATGATAAGCAATCGACAGAATGCATAACTATCATTTTATTGTCTTTTATTATGGGCATCTACTAGCCGAAAAGGAAAAACTTCTAGTAGATATAATTATTATAGCATGACTTTATTTATTCTAACTTATCTTTTATGCGATTAATTAAATTACGATAGGTTGGCTTGTGCTTTTTTGAAAAGCAGAAGTATTTATCAGGTAAGTCATCAACCTTAACATAAATGTCATAGCGATCATTCTTTGTTTCTTCCATGCTTACTATCTCTAATCTTCTAATTCCATTGAATCTAAACTTATAAACCATTCCTTTTCTAACCAGCTTGTCTTTATGTAATGCTTCATTGTTAGATACTTGTTTGACACCATCAATATAAACATCATAATCATTGTGTGGGCGATATTTTCTATGCTTGTTTTTTACATGAAACAAATATAAACGATATGCACCTATGAATTCACTCGCTTTATTGCTAGATTTAGTTGTAAATACAAGTTCTTTGGTGTTTCTCTTATAAATATCATAAGTGATAACTTCCTTTGGTTTGTTTATTCTGGCAGCATTTGCTTTAATAGGGGAGTAATTTGCCATTTAAACCTTTCCTACCTTCCTTGTTAATGTTTTTGAATTCCTTTTTCTTATCATACATAGGTTTGATTTCCGTTAGTTCTAAATTAAAAGTGTCTTTCCACTTGCTATATTTAGCATATCTTAATCGACACTCGGCATAGACTATCATACCTTTGCTAACATTTTCTTCTACTTTAACTGCGTTCTCTTTGTTGGCATAAATCTTAATAGATTCATTGCCTTGACTAACAAGTAAACTCGTGAATATTGATCCATCAGCTAGTTTCTTTAATTCAATATCAGTCATAACTTCGCCAACGATAATAACTTTAACCATTTCTTTTCATCTCCAATTCTTTTTGTTTTGTTTCTAGTGCTTTAACTGCTCTCTTATAGGCACGATTATATTTTCTTCTATAATTGTCTTTTTCAAACGATGGTTTCTTCTTGTATTGTCCTGTAATGATGTTATCTAAATTATCGTAATAGACAATAAAATGGGTTTCACTGCCTACTTTCCTAATAGCGACATAGCCTTTAACTAATAGTTCTTCTACTAATGTTTTAGAATAACTAATACTACAATTAAGTAAGTTGCTAATAAAAGCATAACTAGGGCTAATATCTTTTTCGGCAAATAGAAATAGTTGATACAACCATAGTGCTAGGGGTGTTAAATCTTTCATCGCTACCATAAGGCTACCAACTATGTTTAACTTCTTTGTAGGACTAGCCTTGTATAACCTAACCACTTTGTATGTTTGTGGTGGTCTAGCCATTTCTAACTCTCTTTAAACTAATGTAGTCATTGTTCTCGATCATAACTCTATTTTCATATTTTTTAGTGATTTCGAGAGTTTTATATCTTAATAGATTATCGTTAGACTTGCTAATACGCTCTAATAATCGTTTTAAAGCCCATAGGAGCAATTTTTTAGTCTTTGTCATATAAAGTGTCCTTTCATTTAATTTTGTTTAATCTAGGTCTTAATTAAACTTTTCCTTTCACATAAGCATATTGCCAACTTTGGGGTGCTTGTTTTATTGGTGTGTATCGTTCTTCAAACTCGGTTCTATACTTAAATTTGTAGAACTGACCTAACTCCATCGGCTCAAAGGTAACTAGATTATCAATGTGCCAAGCGTAAATGTTTTTATCACCTGCATAATCTTCCATATCACATTGTGTCAAACAAGACTTTTTTTCTAATTGGCTTCCTGAAATGATGGTGTTCTTCCAATAATAAGTATTCCAATCTTCGCCTTCAAATTCCAATTCATAACATTTATTTAGCGTAAACTTGGCGACAACTTTACCATCACGATGAAATAGATTTGGGTTTAATAACTTTCTATCAACTTTGCTTGTTTCCCACTCGTTTTCGTATGAATTGAAATATAAAGTTCCTTTCGTGCAATATAAATACACATCAATCGGCAACTCACATTTAGGCATGGTTTTTCTAATATCAATCGTTTTATCACCATTTAAGATTTTTGCTAACCATTTAGGTTGTATAGACATTAGGATTGCTTTATTCATTTTCTTTCTCTCCTTTTAGTTTTTTAACTTTAACTACTACACCATATTTACTTGCTATCTTTTTAAACCATCTGCTTCTAGTTCGTTTTATATTCATTTTTCGTGGATACATATTACTTGTTCTCCCCATCGTGAATATTGCCAATGACTTCAATGTTGTTTTTTAATTCGTCATAAGTTCCAATATATCGCCAAGCAAAACCTGCAAATACAATGAATCCTCCACTCTCAAAGCCAACTGTAACTACACCATTTTTACCAACTTCGTCAGTCATTGAAAGTCTATCTCCATAATAAATCTCAACACCATTCTTATCTTCTAGTCCTGTGTATTGTTCGATGATGACGGAACTAAAATTATACAAAACATTATTGTGATAACCTTCATCTCCAAATTCATAGACATATATAACTTCTCCAACAAAATCTAATATATCAACAGGCAAATAGCGTTTTTGCTCTTTATGCCACGCTCTAAACTTAATACCTCTCATTTGTCATCACTCCAATCTATTTTTTGTTCGCTCTTTTTTAGTTCATTTAACTCTTTTTCTATCTTGGTAGCGTAGGCAACGACATTGTTATACATTTCTTTGAGTGCTTTGTAATTGTGTTTAGCATCTTCAAGTTCGTTCAGTGCTTTTTCAATTTGTGAAAAATATCCATTACTATCTTCATAACTATTGATAAGCATTTCTTTAACTTCGTTTCTTAAATCGGTTGGAACATAATCAATCCTAGTCAAGTTTTCGACTAAATCACGCAGTTTTTGTAGGGCTTCTAATTCTTTACTCATTTTCTATTTCCTCCAACCTGCCTGAGCGAGTATTTGTCAGCTCTTCATCCAAGTTAATCATGCTCTGGGTATCGCTATAAAATAATCGGTCGCGAAGATACTTAGCGGTATTTTCATACCCGTAGTTTCTCAACCAGTCGCACACTTGGCTAATGGTGTTTTCAACCACTTCCATGGCATCTTCTTGTTGGTGCACTTTTATTGCGAACTTAGACCCGCTGTATTTTTTACCAATTTTTATCATTTTCTATTTCCTTCCTTCTTAATTTCTTCAATTTGTTCTTCGGTTAAATCAAACAATGGTCTTTCAGCAGTTGAACTATTATCTAAATCATCTTCATCAATGGTGCTATCTTCACTGCATTCACCTATGTATGTCATTAAGCAGTTTTCACAACAAAAGATTTCACCATCATAGCGAACACATTCATCACCATAATGAAGTTTAGAATAACATTCATAACAATAACCTTTACCATTTTTTACTGTTTTAGTTAGCGGGTTATCTAAATCATACTTGACACAAAGGTTGTCTACCCATCCTTTTTGAGTGTTTGTAAGTTTTCCGTTATAATAACCATCAATGCTTTTTATTGTATAGTGTGTTTCTTTCACATCTATAATTTGAACAAGAATTTTTTTGTCTGTAATTAAGTCGCCAACTTTGAATTTACTCATGCTATTTATTCTCCCCTTGTTTTTTATCAAAAAATCGTTCTATTTCACCAACAGCATAGTTAGGAAATGTTTCTATGACATAATTAAGATCACGCTCATTTGTTATATGGTTAACTTCAAGCGATAAATTAGTTTTTACATTGACCATCTTGGTTGGCTCAATGTCCCAAAACCTTTTTCCAATAGATGAAGCACCTATTGATGAATAGTCAATTTGAGAACTAACTTTCATTTTTTCCATTAGATGATTCTCTAATGTTTTTTTCTCTATGATTACATAGTCCATTTTTAGTTTATTTAATATATTTAAAACTTCTGTTACAGAGTCTCTTCTCATCATAATTTCATCTGCTCTTATTGTGTGCATTACCTTGACAATATCATTTTTAATTTTACTCATATCATCTTTCTCACTTTCTTAAACTTTCTTTCATATACTTTTATATGTCCCCAACCATTACCACCTTTTAGAATTAAAATCTCTTCAACATCAGCATCAGGACTAAACGACTTAACATACTCTAATGCGTCGTCAAATTTTGTATACTTCTTAAAATAATATATATTATCACTTTGTTTAATTATCATCATATATCTATGACAAATAAATATTTTTTGTGTTTTTTCTATTTCTCTCATATCATCTTTCTCACTTTCTTAAACTTTTTAATTAAGTCTAGTAATTCTTTTTCGGTTTTGACACTATGATTAACCAATTCTAAATCAACACCTGACTTTGTTTCTTTTTGTAATGAAATAAACCAACACGAACCGCTTTTCATCACACTATGATTTAGGCTCTTCGAGTGATAATGGGTAGGATAAACCTTACGCTGATATAGGTTAATACCTAATTCCTTCTTAATAATCGCTTTGATCGTTTCGATACTAATTAAACTACTTGTTTCTCTAATCATAAATAATCCCTTTCATTGATATTTTATTTGTTTGTTCTACTCTTGCTAATGTGCTTTTATAAGTGAATTCTTTCAACTCATCAAGGTAATATTCGATATTGCTAATTCTTTTCTCTAACTTACGATTGGCTTCTACTAAATCATCGCAGTCGTGATCGACAAATGGTTTATTGGATAAAAACTCTGCTTGAACCTTTTCTTCTTCTCTCAACTCATCTAGTAAATCTTCGGCTTCTGCTATCAAACAATCATCGACTTCTTTACCATTTTCGCAATCTAGTATCGCTTGTTTTAATTCCTTAATCATAATTAACGATACCTATTACTATTAGTTTCAATAGCCCTTTTCTTAATAATGTCTAAATAGATATAGAGTTTATTATCTTTTACAACTAACTTTTCAACTTCATCATCGGCTTTAAACTTTTCTAAATCCATGCTAAATATTAAGTCGTTTACCTTTCTTTCAAATTCTTTGTTATCGGTTATATCTACGATAACTACTGTGAGTTTTAAGTCTAGAACTTTAATCACTTCTAGAAACTTCGCCTTTTCTATTTTTGTTTTTGCCATGTTCCTTTTCTCCTTTCATGACTAATTTACAATTTCATTATATACCATAGTTTTCGCTTGTCAAACAAAATGTGATAAAAAGTGTTGACTATTTTTAATTAAACTAAATCGCTTTCTAAAAATAGGGGGGTGGGGGTATGTTTTTAATAGTGCTTTTCCAAACTAACTTACATATATTTTCTAATCATTATACGCAACAATTTTCGAAGTTTCATAAAATGACTATTACTAACACTATGAAAATCCGTTTTTTTGATGCCCCGAGAGTGTCAAAAAGTTCAAAAATTCAATGAAAATATTGATTTATCCACATAAAAAAATCGATAGCCGATCCCGTTAATGATGAATTATTTTTATAAAAAGCGTTGACAATAAAACATGATAACCTATAATGAAAATATCATTTTAGAAAGGAAAAAGAAAAAATGAAAAAATATAAAGAACCTAGCCTATTCGATAAAGTGAAAATTAATGATGAAAGGTTTACCAATTATGGGTTGATCGGTAGGGTTTGTGGAGTTATTGATAGTTATAACTTCATGGTAAAGTTTGAAAATGGCGATGTGTTTGATTATCCTACTTATGTGTTAGATGTAAAAAAACAATAGAAAGGAAAAAGGAAAAGATGAAAACATTTGAGTTATTAAAAAGTAGTTATCGACCGTTTATGATGTTCGGGGCTTTGATTATTAAAGAGGGGACTCGGTGGTATGAATTGAGGACTGAAGGTTTATCGTTTAGTTATTCGGTAGGGGAAGAAAATGGAGAGGTTTTGGGAAAGAAGGGTCGTAGATATATCTGTAACGTTGTCGTTAAAGAAAATGAATAACAAAGTTAGTTATTAGCCTTTAGCCCTTCAGAGGGTTAATGAGTGGGTATTACCACTAGAAAAGGAAAAAGGAAAAAATGAAAACGAAAGAAGAAAAAATATTTACATTTATTAAAAGGCGGAAGCTGATGCTATTATCCCACTATAAGACAGAAACGATTACAACAGTTAAGACAATAGACAAAAAGACAAAAAGACAATATCAATTTATTTACTAAATCGATCCCGCGATTAAAACTAAGGGAAGAAAAGGAAAACAAGATGACAAACAACGGAAGATTTACAATCTATAAAGAAGGCTGCCAAGCATTTAAGCAATGGCAAAAAAAATACAAAAATCCGCTAGATTTAGATAACATTTTACATAGTGAAAACATAAGACTAAAAGACAATGACAGCGGCAAAATATTCTATGTAAATATTAAAGCGATGGAAGAAAACACGAGACATGGCAGGATCGCATTTATTGGAATTACAATAAGAAGCGGGAATCTATACGATTTAGCAACGAGAGAAGAAGAAGCAGCCATCCGCAGCTTACTAGATGAAAAGTTAAAAACAATAGCAGAAAAACACAACTGCATTTATTAAAAAGAAAAGGAAAAAAGAAAATGAAAAAAACATATTTAAACGATTTAACAAGTGAAGAACTAAAAAAACTATTTACAAAAAATGAGCATCTGCAAGAGTTAGCGAATCAATTACATCAAGATAATGTTATGTTTTGGATTGGCGAAGAGATCGGGATGTTTTTGTCGGCAATGAGTGATTGGACAATCGGTTTTGATTGCTATAACTATATTAAAGTTAAAGATGACTTCCTATTTATCGAACAATATAAAAAATATATTGAAGTTTATTCTAGCGATGACAAAACAATCGAGTTAGTCAATAAAGCAAACGAATATTTAGCGAATAATTATAAAGATGATGACTATGATGAAAAAATCGAAGAATTCGCTGAAAAGTTAAAAAATGATCTGATCGCTTACTTCAATAATTGCATAAGTTATAGCAATGATGAAGATGAACTCATTGAGTATTTAGAAAATAGCAACATACTAGAAAACTATTACATCATGGATGATGATTTATCTATTGTTTATGAAGAAATTACTAAAACATATAAATAATATTACTAGTTATTAAGTATTAAAGTATTATCTTACTAGTAATTAAGTAAGTAACTATATTTAAAGTATTTAGATTAAGTATTTAAAATAAACTAAGTAAATAAGTAAGTTAGTAAATTAAAGTTAAAGAATTAAAAGACTCTTATATTAAATATATTTATATAGTTACTAAGTATATAAGTAAGTATTAAGTATTAAGTAAGTAAAGAAGGGAAGGCAGAAAATGGATGTATGAAGTGTTAATATTTATAGCAATAACAATAATAGCGTTATTGATTTACAAACAACAGGCAGCGATTAAAAAATACAGTAAGTTAAAAAGAAGTATAAAAAATAGTAATGATTCATTAACTAGCGAGAGAGAGAAGCAGAAGCAATTACAAGCGATAGACAAGCAACGAGAGAAAGAAAGGAAGATAGAAGCAGCAAGACATAAAAAAGTTATTGATCAAGCCTATAAAGATACTAGCAAGGCGATCAGCGATAAAAAAAGTATTTTATTTAAAAAAGTATTTAATGAGTTGTTAAGCGAATACATGGAGGAAGAAGAAGAAAAAAGAAAACTATATCAAGCAGCTAGCGATGAATAACTAAAAGTAATTAACTAGATATGTAAAAGTATCTAGTTTTTTATTTGTCTTTAATCTAGTTATATATTTATCTAGTGCTATTTAGTCAGGCAGCTGATTATGTATTTATTGCTATTAATCATTTAAAGGTATCTACTAGCGTGATTTTTTATTGAGTTGATAAAATACATATGAAAAGTAATTCCGTTTAATGGTGATATGTTTAAACGCTAAATAGATACATATATGCTATTGCTTGATAGTCTGTTAATGGATTGTAAATAAGAAGATGAAAGAAAATAAGAAAGAAAATAAAAAGATTTTAACTATTTTTTTATGTATCCCCTACCCCTTGTAAATATGAAAGTTGATGGGTGCTGTGTGGAATCACCCCATAAATATTTTGAAAAAGTCGAGGGTTTAATAAAACTATGCTAAAATAAAAGCATATGAAAAAGGAACGAGAGATATATCAAGAAGCGATAGGGGATGTAAGAACTATCGTAAAGACTAGGAAGATAGAGAAGATATTGAAAGATGTATCGCCTATTTTGACATTGTATGGGGCAACGGGAAATGGAAAGAGTATGTTAGCGACATATAAAGCGTTGAGTAGGATTTTCAGTAGTGATAGGAATAAAGCGTTTTATGTATTAGCGGGGAAAGATATAACGACATTAGAGAAGCGATTTGTTGAGAGTAAGAATAGTGTGTTGAATTGGAAGCCATTTAGGGGGAAGTGGAGATATAGTAAGCAACAGACGGGTGGGGCGAAGATAACATTGTTTACGAAGAGTGGGAAGAAGTATTGGTATTTAACACCGTTTGGAAATACAAGCACATTTGAAAGAGTATTAGGTTCGACTATCAATGGGACATTTATTGATGAAGCACCTGAAAGTGATGAATTTTTCTTAAAGGAAATTGTTGCTAGAACGATAAGAACGAAAGATAGTTGGTTAATAGCGACAGGGAATGGTGGCGATCCAAAGCATTATTTTTATAGTGGAATAGTAGATAAAAGTAGGGTAATAGAAGATGAAATAAGTAGTGAAGAGATGAAAGAATATGGGCTTATGCCAACACCAAGAGAAGAGATGGAGCATATTTTAAAGAGTTCTAATGATGAAGATACATCTAGGTTTAGGAAGAAATCAATAATGTATCATTTAAGTTTAGAAGATAATCCTGTTTACACTGATGACCAATTATCGACCTTTCATAACTTGTATCCTAAGGGAAGTTTCATGTATTATAGTCGTATTTTAGGCATTAGGGGATTCCAACAAAATAATGCGTTCTCTGCTTATGTGAATAATAATAGTTTCTTGACAATGAATGACATAAAAACGAAAGAATATAGTATGTTTTATCCTAATGAGATGGTGTTTAGTGTCGATAGTGGTGGTCATGTGTTTAGTAATAGTGCTTTCAATGGCATTATGCGAGATAGCACATATATTGAAGGCGATTTTGGAACGGAAGTAGGTGGACATACGATATTTTTAACTTGTGGGTTTGATAAAGATTATCGTAATATAATCGTTTTAGATACATATTTCCCTAATGACATGGAACAAGTGGCTAATGTTGAGAAAATAAACAGGAAGATTATTGAATATTCACAATTATTTCCTCATGCCAAGCGAGAATATTTGTTTTGCGATCCTGCCGATAGTTCAATGAGAGCGACTTTAATTAATAGAATTCGTAATGTTAGAGATATTAGAGCCGCTGTTAAGCGAGATAGTGAATTATCATTAGATGAAACAGTGATTATTGCCTTAATACAACAATATATGATGAAGGGAAGATTTAAGATATTAGATACCGAGAACAATAGGAAGTTTTTATATCCTATGCTTACTACTGCTAGACAAGAAGAGAATGGTAAAATATTCGATAATGGTAGTTGGGAAGCCGATGTATGGGATGCTTTGAAGTATGTGTTCATGAGTATGTATAGAATGTTGTTAGACAAATAAAAATAAATAGTGTTATAATCAAAATATAACTAAAAGCATGGGGAATAATGAAAATATGGCAAAAGAAACAATAGATTATGGAAGATTATATAACGAAGAAGCGAGTAAACTTGCTGAAATTAGTTATTCTAAAAGACTAAAAATCGTTTTAGATAAGCGAATTAAAGACCTAGTAGGAACAAAACTATATAGCGATATTAAGGAAGCGTTTGATAACGAGATTAGTGAAGAAGCAACGATGGATGAAGTTCGTGTTATGACTTTGTTTAGAAACATTCTAAAAGGTGGCACTGCTGGTATGAAAGCATTAGAATTAACCTATCGACTTGATGGTAGTTTAGTTAACATTGAAAAAGAAGTTGACTTTGAAGAAGTAGAAGAAGGAACAAAAGGAGTTAATTAACTATGATTACTAGCAAGGTTTATAATCCCCATACCGAGAGTAATGAAAAATACTACAATATTCTAAACTATGCGTTGATTAAGAAAGATTTTGAAGGATTAAAGTTCCTTTTAACCAAAGTTAGTCAATACACAGGCGATCCTTTTGTCCAAAAGCGTATTAATTCCTTGTTTATGAATAAAAACGAGTGTAATAAGTGGTTTGGTATTAGTGAAGCCATTAATCAAAGCACCGTTAATATGTCTTTTAGTGGCAATATTAAGATTAGAGTAAACAATAATGAAGAAGCCAATGATATATTAGAGCCTTTTATCTATGAAAGCGACTTCATGGAAACATTAAAAGAAGCATATGCTTGTGCTTTAAGTTGTGCTGGTGAAGCAATTTCATATATTGTGATTAGAACTTCAAGTCAATTTAACCCTAACACTAACATGAAGATAGGTAATCGCTTTATCGACTTTGAAGTATTGAAGAAATATGAAGTTAAAACACAAAAGAATAGACTTATTAGAGAGTTTTATAAGACTTTTGATATTTGGAATGGTGAAAATACAGAGAAGAGAGAGTTCAAGTTTGTCTATACATATAGTGTTGTAAATGAAAATTATTCAACATTAAGAATTGAAGGCTTTGAAAAAGACACTAAGATTAGTGATGGTTTAGTCAAGGAACTACTAGAAATTGATATTTTGGAAGATGAATATGACTTTGTTCCATACTTCGAATTAAGACTAGGTAGGGGACAATTACCTAATGCTATCTATATCGAAGATAGTTTAGCCGAAAACCTATACTTTAAGGGCTTTGATGTTCAAAACTCTCAAACTAGAAAGTTTGTTCCTGAAACTATGATGTATGAGAATTCAAGACCTAATAGTAATTTCGCACCTTTAATTGATGATCCTTACAAAATGACACACCCATTGAGAAATAACATTGATAAATCGGGTATTGTGTTCCAAGAAGGTATCTCAGCAGTTAAAGAATTAGAGCAACACATGAAGTTAGACATTTTACAAGCGTGTTTAGATGCGAAAATTAGCCCTATCTCACTAGGTTTTAGTCTATTAGATAGTCTTGCTAACAATACAGACAATGCTATTAGTAAAGAAAGAGTAAGCATTAGATTAAGAGAAAGTAATATAGTCTTATTAAAGATATTTATTTCTAAAATTATTAGGGCTTTCTTAAAAATCAACTTAATTGAAACGGAAATTACTGACATTGCCGTTATCTTTGATCAATACATTACACCTAGTGTTGAAACATTGACTAATGTTCTCGCTAAACAAGTTCAATTTGGTCTTAAATCTACTCAACAAGCAGTGTCTGACCTTAACAAGAACGAAATGAGTGATGAAGAAATCAATGAAGAAGTTGCTCGTATCAAAGACCAAGTAGTTGAAATGGACTATAATGTCCAACAACGCAATAAAAACTTACAAAACAAAGAAGAAGTCGATGATAAAATAGACAATAAGGAAGATAATGTCCTTAAAAGTGATGGCATAGTGGAATAATGCCCCTTGATTATAGACTAGGAGTGTATTTTTTAGCACTTCTAATCATATTAAACTTACTATTAACAAAAGAAGTAGCCATTAAGATAGGTAAAAACTTATTAGAATGGCTTTTTTCACTACTTGTTATTTTTACTAGCCCTAAAATACTACTTACTTTTGGCATAGCGTGGATGATTACTAATGGTTGGAGTTATTTATTTGTCGGATTTGGAATTGCGTTTGATATCAAGTGGATGTTAGTTGTTGGGAGTGCTTATCAAACATTTTTATGGCTACCTATCACACCTGAAAAAATCATTACTGTGGCTATTTCTATATGGCTAGGTAAGTTATTTTTCCCTAAGGACGACAAATTACAAGCAAGGTTGTTAAAATTAAGCCCAAAAAACATTGTTAAAATTAAATAAAAGTTATGCTATAATGAAGTTACCTAGAATAAAGGGTTAATTATTCAAAAAAAGAAAGGGTTAAGACAATGAATTTATTTGAAATTGTTGGCTCATATATACCTGATGAGCAAAAAGCCAACATCAAGGCTAAAATTGATGGTGAAATTGTAAACATTACAAAAGGTAATGAAGCAAAACTCAAAAAAGACTTATCTGAGAAGTATGGTGTAAATCTATTTGAAGAAGATGTTGAAAAGGCATTTAGTGAAACAGCCTACATAAGGAAAGATAATGTAAAAAATCTTTACACAGAACTAGAAACCTATAAGACACAATTAGAAGAAAAAGAAAAAACACTAAAAACTTTAACAGAAGAAAGTCTAATTAACAAAGTAACTATTCGTTTAGTAAAAGAAGGTTTTAAAGAAGAGCGACTTAACTTAGTCAAGCCTTTGCTTAAAGATGCTAAGGAAAATGAAACTATTGAAGAAAAAGTTCTTCGTGTAAAACAAGAAGTGCCAGAATTGTTTCAAGGTTCAAAGGATGCTAATCTATATCACAATGGTGGTAGTGATTCTAAAAAGACAGGCATGGAAGAATACTTTGAAAAACGAAGAGAAGAAATGTCTAAAATAAAAAAATAAAAAAACACAAGGGAGATTAAATTATGCCTATCGCATTAACCGATTTATTAGTATTTAATAATGTAGAAAGCACCGATCCTTTACTAGGTGCTACTAAAATTCCATTTTTCAAACAACCAGCATATATTGCCAATGTAACCTTCGTTAATGGTTATGAAGAATATTTTGTTGGTCGTGGTGGTCGTGGTTCACAAGTCCTAGTTCGCAAATTAGGAAAAGGGACTGCTACAAAAGTAAAAGTAACTGCTGCTAATGCTCTTGATTACACCCATGCCGAAACTGCCGATACACTCCTTACTATTCCACTAGATGACATCATCAAACAAAGTGAAAAGATTTATGAAGTCGTTGAAGCTGTTCGCAATACACCAACTGCTGCTCGTAAAGCCGAAGTAGTCGCAATGAACATTGCCGATAAACTTCAAGAAACAATTAGTGGCTATCTACAAGCAAGTGCTTTAGATTCAGCCAACCCAAAAGCCGCACCAACTGTTTTGACAATTAAGGGATTAATCTTAACTGATTTAAAAGCATTTGATTATGCTCCAAATATCTTAGTGGTTTCACTAGATACCAAAGCGATTTTACTCGACCTTACTACACAAGAAGGTTGGACACGCTATAATGGTTTTGACACAATTCATAGTGCCGAAATTGGCGAATTCTTAGGTATGAGAGTTTATGTAGACCAAAACTTAGGTGCTACTGTTGACTATGTAATGTATGACTTTACAAAATTCGCAGTATTCCCTGTCTTAGAAGATTTAGATATCGTTCCAGCAACCGACTTCAAAGGTTCATACTGTCGTGGTATGTTGCTTGTTGGCAACGAAACTAACCTAGTTGGCTATGCCCCGATTGCTAAGGGTAGTGGCTCATGGGCAGTCAAGCACTTAAATGCCTAGATTAGACTATTAACATATCCTTCTTGGTAAGTTGGTAGCATACCTCTACCTACCAACACATAAGAGCATAGAACTAGCGTAAAAAACTACACTCTATGCTTTTTTGTTTTTATGTTATAATTTAATTAGATAATAAAGCAAAGGAAATATTAAAATGTTAGAAAATGAAGTTGTAGTTGTCAATTTTGAAGAATATAGTGGGGACTTTAAGTGGGACAAAAGATTACACTTCCCTATACCAACAGCTGAATACATACTTAATAGAACCGACATTGACATTAATGAAAGACATGACACTTCAACAAGTGCTGAAAACACATTAGTTGCGATCGTTAGAACTGCTAAAAACTATATGTTTAAAAACAAGACTAGATTAGATAAATTAGGGACTGAATTATATATTGCTATGAGCATTGAAGTAATCTATGAAGTGCTAGAATACATTATGGAGTTCGTTAACATTTACTATACAAGTGGAAGTTATTTAGACCTATTTAATCTAGGTGGCAAAGTGAGTATTCCTGCTATTGAATATGCTTTAAATAGCACTAATTTATTACCTAACTATTCAACATTTTCAGTTTTCTATAAACAATATGAAGGACAATTTTAAAGATGAACCACTATGAGATTTTACTAAATAGTAAGTATTGTAAAGAAAAAGGCTATTACATTAAGCGTGTGGTTGCCGAAGATATTGATGATAGCAACTTTTTAGACTTTGCTAGTCCTATTAGATTTGGTTATTCAAATAAGTCTAGTAAGGCAGAGTATCTTACACCTAACATTAGGACAAAGGGAAACTCTATTACAATACAACTTTATGGTATTAGAGATATTGAAGTCGATGATCTTATTCGCATTGACAATAAGTTTTACCATGTTGAAGATATTAACCAAGTAATTGAAACGAAAGGCATGAATAAAGCATATCACTACTTTATTACATTAAAGTGATGAACAAAACAACTAATGGTGTATTAGCCGAAATATCATTATCGCTAAACTCTATTCATCAACATTTAAAGTCGTTAGCACCTAGCAATAGTAAATACACAGGCATAGACGCTTTTAAGAAAGTTGATTATATTTTTGTTAATAACAAGAGAGTTTACACTAATAGTGGTAGGCTCAAAAACTCGGTTATGTCAAGAGATAAGTTTAAGGGGACTAAATTAGTCCACGAAGTCTATGTATCAGGTGCTAGTGTGCCTTATTATGCGAAAGCAGTGCTAAAACCAACTATAACAAGAGCAAGACATTATGGTAGATTAGAATATGGCGAAACTAGATATACAAGTAATGTTAGGTGGAAACAAAGTTTAGTTGAAGAAGTAGATAATAGAAACTATATGTATTTCCAAAAGGGTGCTGCGTTCATGAGAACTGAATTAATGAAATATAATAATAGAAAAATATATGTAAGCGATGATATAGGGAGATGGCAAAATGGGTTATAACGAAGAATTATTAAGCAAGATACAAAGCGAGTTAAACATTATTGCTAGTTCTTTTCTAGGCAACGAAATTGTTTTTGATGGCGAAGTTGCTTTCTATGATTATGATTGGATTAAGAAACAATATAATAAAGACATTTCACCTTTTGCTTTGACACTAGAAAACAGCGATACAACGATCGAAGGTAAGCCTATTACCACTAATCAATATGCTATTGGTTTCTTATGTAAGGAAAAGTTTAGAAATACCTATAACGCTATATTTAACGCATTTAGAGATGCCATGATTGACTATACATTCGTAGAAGATGGTTTTACTTATAATATTAATGTTAATGACTTTCAGTCTGGCGAACCATTTAATGATGGTAGTGGTAAGGGTGAAAAACTATTTGAACAACTTATCGGTTTAGAAGTAACTATCATGTATGGTCTTACAACAGGAAAAGATGTTTCGGTATCTTTTCAAAACATAACTTTACCATTTAGAAGTTTTAAAATATTGAGTGGCGTAAGTAGTTATGCTAGTGCTAGTTCTAATTTTAGTGATAACTCTAACTTGCTTAATAATAAAATGACTTTCGTTGTTGAAGTCTTTATTGAACCATCAATTAACCAACTATTAGAATATAATTCGCTAGTTAATGTCGATGGCGATTTAGTTTTTTATATTGCTAACTTTGGTTATATTATTGATGATAATGCTAGGTTTGATGGCTATGAAATGGCAGGAGAATATAATGGTGTATTAACAGCTTACCTTTACTTCACTGCCAAAGGTATTAGTGGTAATCCTAATACATTTACTATTGATGGCTTGTCTTTCCCTGTTATTGATTATTCTATTGGTATTAAAAATATCACTAAAACAATTAGTGTTCCTAACTCTAATTTAACCAAAGAAGTCTATCTAGGTAAAAGTAGGGCATATGTTTTTAATGTGCTTAAAACTAACGCAGTTACTTTTGCTACTTTATATAACAAGTTAGTGAATAGTTTAATGGGCGAAGGTTCTACTGCTAGCGAAGAGTTTCTTACACTAGGAATTAAATTTGGAACTACTACATACACAAAACAAGTTATGCTTAGTGAGATTAGTGATGATAGTTCTAATAAAGGTATTTGGAAAATAACAATGGTGGAAGGAGAACTTTTATAATGGCTGATTTTATTCAAAGTAAAGTTTATCTTATTCATCAAACACAAGCACCTAAACCAACTAATGATACCAAACCAACTCAACCTAAAACAGGTGGTGAAATAACGGAAGAACAAAATAAACCAAAAGCACCTAAAAACAATGTTAGTAGTGGTGAAGTTGATGATGAAGCAGGAGCAAAGAGAGTTGTAGGTAGTGTTAGTGTTAAAAGAAGATTAACTAATCTTGGTGTTAATACTGCTTTAAGCACTTTCACATATATTAATCAAAATAATGAGTTTATACAAAACTATGTAGGTAATAGTCGTGGTGCTATGAAGATACAACAAAGAAGGCAATTTGCCACAGGACTTGCTCAACTAGGCACTAGTGCTGCTTCGACTGGCTTTACTGCTGCTGCTTTGGGTAATCCTGCTATTGTTGCTATTTACGCAGTAGGTCAAGTTATGGAATTAGCGAATAGAACATTGATTTATTTTCAAGAAATGAAACAATATAACATGGAAAGAGATAAGGAATTATATGAGAGTAGATACACTCGTGATCGTTTAGTGCGAAATGTCTATAATCGTAGGTAATCATTATGAGATTTAGTTATAGAAAAAGAAACGAAACAATTTGGAAAGAAATTCCTAATGTCATTATGCCTATCGCTATTAGTGATGTCGCTGATGACACTTTTGACAATACAAAGTTGTCCTTTTTAGTAAGTGGTGATGATAGCGATTATAACGAGTTAAGATATATGAAGCCTAAAACATATATTAGAATTACTAGCACTGATGATGATAATGATATCAACGAAAGAAATACCTATTATTTTATTACTACCAAGTTGCCAAAAGCGAGAATTAGAAAAGAGATTAAGAACGATTTAGATGTAATTACCACTGAAAAGTTATGGCAAGTTGAGATAGTCGGTATGGAGTTGATTAAAGAGTTAGAAGATACTAATATGCCTAACTACACAATTACTCAACCTAAAACACAATTCTTTAATAGATATAGAAAGATATTAGAGGAAACATTTCTTACTAATAAATACATTACTCAAAATTATAGTGGTGCTACTGTGTTCACAAGTTCAACAAAACAACTTGAAAACAACAATGGTGTTACGACCGAAGTATCAAGTGCTTTAAGTCTTGGTGGATATGAGATAACAATTAATAGCATTAATCAAGAAAGTTATAGTTTAGACTTTGTTGCTGAAATAGCAAAGACAGCAAGAACAAACTTTCGTGGTGTCTTGTTTACTAACGACATCTATAAATCACAAACCGACACAAATTTGCTACCCCAAAAAAATAATGATGAGTATTTTAAACTAATAAAGACATATTATAATTCATTAGATAACATTATTAGTTCAAGCGAAGAACTTTATACAGTTGAATACAATGGTGGCTTAGTTAATGTTACTTCCATATTAGGTATTCCACAAACTATAAACTCGTTAGGTGCAACTACCTTAATAACTTTTGGCACTTCTATTTTATCAATGCCGGCAGCAACAAAAGCAAAAATTAGATTAGAACATCATTTCAAAGATCCTTTGTATAACATGGCTAGTGTTCCATCTTTAAGTGGTGGAAATGCTTATTATGATTTACCAACTAATATAGCTGGTTTTCCAAATGACACCTATGTTAAATCTTTAATTTCTAAAATCACATATAAAGCAACAAGTAACCAATTAAGTGATGAGATAAACATAGAAAAACAAACATTATTAAACTTCGTTGAAAAGGCTATATTCGACTATAATTTTAATCGTAGAAACAAGATAACATTAAGTAATGAATCAAAAGTTTTATTAGATGTTTTCGCAAAAGAAAGTGAATGGAGTGGCTATAATTTTAGAGAACTATTAGTTCGTGCTTTTAAGTATGTAGGTGCTATTCCATATTTAACAATAGATAGAGTTATCACTCATGTTAAGCCAAAAATGTATGACACTACATTAGTTATTGATGATTTAGAAGATGATGATGAGAACATTAACGATGAAGATTACTTTGATACAGTTGTTTCTAGTGCTAAAAACCTAGTTAGTGATACTGACTTTGCTACTGAAACTGTATATATTGGTAGTGGTAGTGATGAGTTTAGTCAAATAACTGATAACAATGCCACTTTTACTTTTAATGGATCGATTTACTATATTTCAAAGGCAATTTTATTTGCCCCCTCTATTACATTTGACATACCAACAAAACCAGATGGAGAAAGACTAGTTAATAGTAATATGAACCAAGCCAATTATTGGGACATTACCGAGAGGGTTTTAGATAGCAACCTATATAAAGCATTACCTAATGTTAATTTTAGTAGTTTATTAGGTAGAACTTCTAGTCAATTAGGTCAAGGAAACACAATTAGTTTTGTTAGTGGTGGAAGAAAAGTAGAGAACATAGGTAATAAAGCACCTGATATTCCAGCTTTTAATGTAATTAGTAATAATCCACAAATTAGCGAATATGCTATTGTTGAACTTTTACTATGTCTTGCTTATGAATACTTAATGGCTCAATATGGTTATGATGTTGATGATTTCAATTCATATTCACTTAGTGCCGAACTAGACAAAATTATCAACCTACAACTTACATTAACTTTTGTTCCTTATCACAAGGAAATTACAACAAAGTTTATTAGTAATAAGCAAGATAGAAGTGGTTTAAACTATCAAAAGAAACTTAATATTAGCGATAGAACTATTGACTATAAGGAAAGTCAGCTTGTTTTAAGTAATGAAATGAACAAAAAAGGTAATGTTCAAAAGTTTGTTACTATTAAATACAAGACACTAGATGAAGTTATTCCCGTTGGTTCGATCATTAACGATGGCGAGTATGTAGTTAGTAGCAAGAGATTAATTTTACATAATGAGATGGTAGAGTGTGAATACACCCTTGATAGCGAGATACTTAATCAAAACACTGATATAGGTTTAAGTGTTGATTATGAAGCATACAATGTCCCTTATGAGTTTGTTTTAAGAGAAGTCTTTATTGATAACCACCTTCTTTTTAGCAAGAGTCCAACAAGTGATTATAATGGCGAACCTATGGGTTGTAATATTGCTTTATTACAAGACATTTTTGCCCAAGATATTTTTAATGACTTAACTTTAAACAAAGAGATTTATGCTAATGTAACCATAGGTTATGAAGAAGTTGGTGCTTCTACTAATAATTTATTTATGAATATAAAGAAACTAACAAGTAGATTTAGCATGATACTAGGTGGTAATTTTATTGATAATTATAGTGCTGGCAGTCAAAGATACATGGTTTCTGTTGGTGGCGAAGATATTTGGTATTCTCAACCATATAGATACACTGATTATCGTGGTCGATTTGATAAGTTATCAACTGTTATTTTAGGCTATACACCTAACGAGAGATATCACATTGATGATTATTATAACTTAAACAAATTCCCTGACACTGATGGCTATTCAATTATTAGACCACTCTACACTAGACTTGAAAGTCATGTCATGTTAAAAGATAGTAGAGAAGCAATAGCGATTAATCATCACACATATTTAGAAACAATAGATGAAGATATTAAGTTTTATGAGTTCATGACAATTAATGCTTTTGGAACATTAAGGGGTGATTTAAACTTAACTGATAATTTAAAATTAGAAGATGTTGATTTTACATATTGGGAAACGATACCTATTTCAGCTTCGTTTACAAGTATCACTAATGGTTTTATAGTAAGGATTGGTATTCCTACCCAAGATGTAGTTCTTTATAATATTAATTTAACTAATGGTATTGTGCTTTTAAATACCGATGGAAAGTCGCTTGATATGATTGGAATAGTAAAGACACCAACGATCACAACAACTCCTATTGAAACATATTTTGAATTCTATATTTATAGCACTAGATATGGTAAAAAATAAATATTTTGATAATTTCTATATTAGATATATAATGTAATCATAAGAATATATTTTCTAGGGAAAGGAAAATAAAATTATGATTCAAAACATACTTACATTTTGTGTAAAAAACGACTTAACCTTTGTTGAAGGTTCTATTCCTAGTGGAAAATTAGTTGCTAACGATATCAATAGAAATAGCATTTATCTAGTTACCCCATATGATGAAGCCATTGTAAAGGCTAACTTTCAAACTAACTTACAAAGCGATACACCTACTAGCGTATTAGGTATTTTAGTTAATGGGAAAATAACTATTGATGAAATTGTGCCACCTAGCAAGTCTTACTATAACCTAGTTAAAGATTGGAACATTTATGAATTCAAAGTTCCTAGCACTACATTATCTTTTATTTCTCGTAATAGAACAGGTAAAATTGGTATTAACTTTTCTATTGAACAAAGATTAGTTCCTACTATTAAAGATAGTTATGGCGAATATCAAGGCGAGATTTTATCACAGGTTCAACCTTTACTTGAAAGTGGTTATTACATTAATAAAACTATTGGTTTTGATTTAGATACAGGAACTGTAATTGCTTATGATTTAAACGATATTTTAGTATTAACCATACAAGAATCACCACTAGATGATATTCAAGTTAAAATTAGTGCTTATAGTAATCGTGGCTCTACACCAACTACTTTATATAGTGTCGATCCTAGTTTATTAAATGACAACTTTGAAACCATTGAACCTAGTTTAACTGCTCAAATCGTTCAACAAGTAAATGACAACACAGGTGATATTGTTTTACTATTCCAAAATATAGGTATTAATAATGCTACCCTAGTTGATTTTGAAAATAGAATTAGTGTTAATGAACAAGATATTGATACTGCCGAAGGAAATATTATTAACTTACAAGGTCGTATGGCAACTGCTGAAAGCGATATTGAAGATATTGAAGATGGCACTACCATTGTTGAAAAAGCATTAAGAGATAGTTTAGGCAATATTATTAAAAACCATTATGTTGCGAGTGTTATTCCTACCTATGATGATAATACTAATAATTTTTATCTAAACCCATACAATGGCGATGAGAGTTTAATGCCTACTCGTGTCGAAGGTGTTACTTTACCAAAAGCAACCACATTAAAAGATGGTCTTTTAGCCAAAGAAGATAAGACTAAGATTAATGCTATTGCTAGTGATATTGCTAGTGCTATTTCAACTCATGATGGTAGCGAAACTTCACACTTGTATATTAGAACTTTAATCAATAACTTACAAAAAGAAGTCGATAGACTTAATGCCAAAGGTCGTTCATGGGGCGAAGTTGATAAAACATTTAGTGAACTATGGGCAATGGCAGAACCTACTAGAAGTGATTACATTAATACATTTTTAGCCACTGCTTTTAGTGGTTATACACCTAGTAATGGCGATTTAGTTTATACAATCGTTAGTAATAACGAAGAAGTTCACGAATTAGAATATAACTCTACTTTAAGTCAATGGGTTGATAATGGTGCTTATATTGTAGGTAAAGCAAGTAATACTCAAATGGGTATCGTTATGGGCGATTTAACTTATGTCAGTATCTTAAATGGTATTATTCAAGTATTAAAGAGTGATTATGCGACTAATGTTGGTAGTAGTGGTGCTAGTTATGATTATGATGATTTACTAGCATTATTTACCGAAGTTGCTAATGATATTTATAAGAAAAACGAAACATATAGTGCTACTCAAATTGAACAACGCATTACCGATTTATTAGGTTTAGCCAATTTACAAGATACCGCTATCGAAAAGAGTGCTGGTGTTTTTACCTTTGACAATGGAGATAGCATTTTAGCAAGTTTATTAGCACAATATAATTGGGTTATCACGAGATTTTATAATGTTGATGGTGGCGTTCAAAATGTTCGCTATAACTTATTTAAACCTAGTGAAGCAGTTATTGATAATCGCACGATCGTTCAAATTGATAGAAGTCCTGTTCGTTATGCTGAAATAAAGCGAGATAACGGCAATATCTTATTTAGAATAGTTGATGAAAGCGACACCTTTGATAGTGGTTATGTCTGCACGATGAAAATGTGGGGTGTTAAACTAGATGGTATTAACGCAAACGAAGTCGATTATGACAATTCTACAAGTGGCTTAGTTGCTGATAAAGTTCAAGGTGCTATTGATGAAGTAGAAAATCACAATTACACCACAATTCTACCAAATTCCTATTCTAGAACCTCTTTTTATACACAATACACAACGGGAAATCAAATTCCATCTGGTTCTTATTTTGTTCAAGAAATAATTACAAATCCTAAGTTTACAAAAATATTAACATATGCTGTTGCTGGAAACACAACACCAGCAGTTATTGCTTTTTATAATGATGAGCTCACATATGATTCTTCTACATATATGAGTGCATATAGTGTTCAATTCTCTATTCCAGATAATACTCCTAAGACATATTTTTCATTTATTCCTTTCGGTTGTAAGGCTGTTGTCATTACCTCACGAAATGATTTAGGTGGAATAGATGCCCCATACACAAAATGTTCCGATGATTATATTGCTGATAAAATATCATATTCAAACGGCGATAGCGAGGATTTAAAATTGATTGCCGTATCAAGTTCTGCAAACACTCTTGTTTTTAAAGAAACAGCAAAAGTCGATGAATTAATTAAAGTAGTTGTCGATAGTTTTAATTTTTCAAACCCAACATTCTTATCTTTCTTGCCTAAAACAACAGGAACAGAAAACAGAATCATTATTAATGGAGTTGGAGATTACTATTTTCAAGCTGGATATGAAGTGGACAGAACATATTGTGGGGACACTAATTCGAATATAAGTTATAAAGTATATAGAGTTCAAAATCTTTATAGTTATTCCCAAAAACAAAGATTTATTAAAGATGATTTCAGGAAAAATGATTCGCTTCAAACGATTGACTTTTTGGAAATAAAAAACTTAGTAAGAGGCATTAATGCAAACGATATTAATTTAAATGGATCGATTAATAACAGTTTAAATAGGGTTTGTAATTCTACATTTTTACCATATAGTAATGGTTTTATTGAAGTTGTGTTAAACGACATGGATGGCTTATGGAGATATAGTGTTTCTAACATTCGTAAAAAAAGTAAAACAACATTTGTTGAAAGTTTTAATAGTGGATGGAAAACAGGCAATTATTCTCAATATGTTTATGATGGCGATGAGATTT
>Ga0265295_1001611_pt1 | contig 39083 bp, 56 predicted proteins | sample Munlansysbiofilm_FD_192503 | JGI IMG/M metagenome (GOLD analysis project Ga0265295, IMG submission 192503) | Leachate microbial communities from a municipal landfill in Southern Ontario, Canada - Methane capture system biofilm | ecosystem: Engineered > Solid waste > Landfill > Unclassified ... | reverse complement strand
ACAGCCTTCGGGAACGGCTATGCGGTGTTTGGTTTGTACTTGGAAGAAGTAGGGCATGGCCGTTCCTCTATGGTCCTGGGTGTTGAGTTCCTTTGAGAGGTTCATCAGGAAGTTGTACATTTGGTCGGTTACTTGTATTGTTTTCATTTATTCCACATTTATCGGTTCGTAATGGGTGTCTTGCGCTTGGCGTCGTTGATAGTTGAATTCTTCGCGCTGCATATTGGCTATTTGGAGGCTATGCAGTTCGCGTGCTTCATCTCTAAATGTCTTAAAATCGTTTAAATTAAATTCAAGTGTAATCATACTGTGTTATTACGCTTCAGGGAGTTCTTTTACTTCTTCGATAAATCCACCTTCTACAGCTGCTTTTTTGAAGCCGTTCGGGTTATCAGATTTGGAGTACATTGACAGTACTTGCGCTTTTACTTTGTAACCATCGATGATTACTTTACCAATGCCTGCAATGGTTCTAGCGGTTTCGATATCCATTCTTTCTTTTGGTTCTGCCTCGGGATCCGAATTATTTTTCAATCCCTCGATTGTTTCAAATAGATGCGAGTTGAGTGCGTCTATTCCTGTAATTTTTCTAGTTGTCATGTGATTCCTTTTTAAGTTGTTTATTTAATTTTCCAAGCATTCTCATTGCTTTTTTTAGCTCTTCAGGGTATCGGTGAATGCTGTTGTTAACTCCTAACTGTTCCGCCCTGGTAATTATGTATAAATTTTCGAGCTCACAATTGAGCCGGTTGCCGTCTTTGAATTGAATGTTATTCCCTGCCGGTATTTCGCCAAACTCTTTTTCCCATACGAGCCGGTGTTTGAGTTTAAATATGTTTGGCTCTTCGGTTTTCACTTCGATGTAACCATCTTGTGTTATGCGTTGGTAGCCCACAGGCTTATGGTTATGTGGCGTATTACCTTTTTTAAACCGTGTTTTTGCTGTCTTGGCTATTGCTTCAGGTGTCATGTACTCGGTTTGTTTCTTGCCTTTATTCGGTGGTGCGGTGTTTTTTTTAATCCAGTATTTTTTGGCTGGATGATCTTCACGCTGCATATTTTTACGTGCCACAGCTGCCATAAATTCAATATCTTTTTTCAATCCATATTTGGTGGAAATGTTATTGATTCTGTATATCGAGCAATTGTATCGTTTTGCCAGCTCTGATGACAGTGTGGTAGGGTAGTCCTTGATACATTCCGCCAGCTGCTCTTCAGTAAATGGATATTTTGTGGCCATGGCATCAATATCTAAATGTTGTGAATTGAATAATTGCCATTGATTTACTTAGGTCATAGCCTTTGAACCAGGCTTTGAAATCGTCGAACGAAAGTCCGTCATTTAGGGCTACACAATCTTTAAAACGGTATCTAATATTTAGTCCTATAACTGAATGAATGAGAGCATCAGTATCGGTAATATTGTCAAATCTTTGTACTCCGCATCCTGAATCTTTATCGAGTGTGGCAAATGGAATGGCTTCGTTACTTGGTGTAAATCGTCCGCCTGGTAGTTTCCAATAGCACAAGTCGATCAAGGCTTTACCTGCATGCACTTTTTCCATACGTTTAACCCAAAGCGGATAGTTATTTCGTATGGTGTGTAGTTTGGGTTCTACGTGAATAATGCCGGGCTTAGCGTGTTCAATAATATTACCCGCTTTGAATTTACCAAGTGCTAGTTCGATTTTATCTTTAAAATAGGTGCGTTGACCTTTACGTGGGTGGCCAGCAGGAAATACTGTGCTAACCATTATTTTGTAGTGTATTATTTTTTGAGTTGCCATAGTGTTATAGTTTTTCAGCGAGTGCGTTAATAATTTGTTCTTTAGTGGCTGTGTATGGTAGTCCTGTAAGGCGTGCAAGACCACGACTAAGGTCATAAGCTGATAAATCGCCAAGATCATCCCATGTAGAATATAATTGATTATCATCATCGTCATCCTCATCTGGAATTAAATCTCGTGATTTACATTCATTCAACAAATCATCCGAGTCTAACTCCCAAAACACTTTATCCTCGTCAACATAAACATCTATTGAATTTTTGCTCCTGCGTGTATCTCTGCGCAATTCTTTCTCTGCAGCTTTACGATCGCGACCACTAACGAGTTGTCGTCTTCGTTTAACCTCTTCAACCAAAGTGTAAGTGGTGATTTGGTCTAGAACTTCATCTATATCTACATTTATATCCATTTTCTACGGTTTTTGAGTTGAACGATCCCAATCAATCATATCTTGTTCGTACGTTTTACCTTCGTAAAATAGTGGTATTTGCATTTGGTCGGCAACGAACGCCTCGATGAGTGCGCCTCGTGATTTGTTCCAACCTTGGAGCAGAACTACGCCATCGCAACTGAGTAGTATTTCAATGTCGCGTACCATGTGCGCATTATAAGTGGACGTAATGGGCAAGCCGTTATCGTGTGGAATGATTGGTAAGAAACCAAGCGTGCGTAGGTGACTTGCCATTTCTTCGAATTTGTGGCGATTGAGTTCTGGCATATCGCTCATTGGACCACTTATGTAGATTCGCTTTTTCATTGTATTTGTTTGTTATCAGTTGAATTGTGCAATCCTTTATTAACAGAAACAGTTCGGCCATGTTCATATCCTGAACTGAATGCGTTGAAATCTTTTAATGGTGCTTTTGCGGAGCTGGTCTTGCGTTTTGGCATCAAGTTTTTTGAATTGAGGTACTTTTCTACAGCTTCAGCATTGTATTTGATGAGGGTGTTAGTCATGGCATTTTGTTCACGTTGTAGCTTTTCTGCTAGCCCAACAATGCAACCCTCAAGGAATGCTTCGATAAAGCCTTTCTTTTTGCTCATCAACGTTATTTGCTTTGCACCAATTTTGGCGTTATAAATGAAGTTGTTGGAGAGAAACGAGTGTAGATACCAGCACGCTTGTACGTTTACTTCGTCGCCTACAACTGTTATTTTCTTTTCAATAGCACTAATTGAAATTAGTGATCGGCAATAGTTGTATTTGCATAAACACATCATTAGTCGGCGACTAAATTGTTCGTACCTTATATCCACCTGCTCGGAGTGTTCGCCAACTATTTGTTCATTAGGCGTATTGTCGTCGCCAGTGAACATGGCTATGTTATATTCTGTTAGAATTTTATTGATGGCCAACGCAGCAGCTTCCGCTTCGTAGATGTTACCAATGGACATTGCGCCATCGCGCAATGCCATTAGTTTTTTGAGTTTAGCAACGATATGTTTAGATGCCTCTTTCATGGTTTATTCTTCTGGTTGGTTATCATCTTCCTCGGTAACATCCGTTTCGCTTACAAACGATACAATTTTGCTTTCTTTAATTTCGGAAAGTACCATGGTACCAATTGAGCTACGAATCATATCATCCACTTTTCGTTTAGCGGCATCAATATCTGTAGCTGTTAACAACCATTTAAGAGGTAGACGTTTTTCGGTTCCTCTTTCTTCGTCAATTGACAAGGCGTTTACTTTAGCAATGAAAAAAGAATCTCCCTCTTTCTTTTCAATCACTAACTCGTTGAAAGATACTAGCTTCATGTGGCAGAAACCGAAGTCGCCAGTTACTAGAGGTTGAACAGCCTCAGATACCATTTTTTCAGCTTCAGTAAAGCTGAGAGCATCAGTCAAGTGAATTTCACTTACTCTACGTACAAGCCCTTCTTCAGATAGGGCATCAAATTTTACTTTACATTCAATTAGTTGCATAAATTTCCAAATTTATAGTTAAGGCGGACTATTCCGCTTTGCACCTGGTAACTGTATCACGAGTTGCCAGGCTCTTGTGCTGACTCACGTCTGGGCAAGTTCAAATAATACAATAAAAAAAAGAGCGTTATTTCTTTTTAGAACCACCGTGTCTACGGTAGTATCTATATTGTCTTCCTGTGATTGGTGTAAGATTATGCTTGGCACGATAGTCATTAATCTCATTTAACAATTCATTTCCTTGAATATTTTTAACTTTAGTAGGTTCAATAGAGCTCATAGATTTAATTTTATTAGTTAATAAATTATAGAATATCAAGGGCTTTTTCGCCCTGTTTGATTAGTTCATTAATGTTACTTGGTTGATTATCTTTTGCCATAGTTTCTAAGAATGGAATAAGTACGATAGAAAACCATAGTTTTACAGTTCTAATTCTTCCTGGGTGATTCATGTTGTAAGAGTCGTTGCTAAATTTGCATTGACGCATGAGGCTATCAAGTATTTTTCCCTGTTCTTCTTTGTTGAATTTTGTATTGCAAACTGCATCTACAAGGGTAGAGGAGTCAATCGGTATGATTATTTTTGTTTTGCTCATGGCTTTATTCAATAACTGTTTGTACAAAATAATGGTACTTATAAACTAACTTTTGGGCTGGTTTCGGCAGGTCCTCCAAACAGGTTCCTACTGGCACGCTAAATGTTTTGCTCTTGGAGTGCAGTTTACACCCAGCTTTGCGTGCTTTATAATGTAGGTTATACAGTGGCTGCTTATCCGTAATTATGCTTTTTCCAACAGGCGATGATTGATTTTCCATAAAAGTATTTTCTTGAGTTTGGTCTAACGCCTCCTATGGGCAGGCTTCCGTCGTTAATGTAAGAGTCGACTGTGCCTTCTGACACGCCCAGCGTTACGGCTACTTCTCTGCGCCCATACGCTGCCATAGGTCTAACACGTGGTTCTTCTTTTACTAGTGGCATAATCTATTTTTTAAAGAGGTTATGATTTTGTGCATAAACAATGAGATCCGATTTGCTGTGCAAGCTGAGGCGTGCACAGGCGTTACGAATGTGATTTTTTACGGTGTATGGCGACAAGCATAATTTGGTAGCAATGTCGTCAGGCTTCAAACCTTTGCATAAGCCGTCTATCACGCGCATTTCGGCATCGGATATTTGTGTAGTCATGGTAGGATGACACACAATGTTTTCGAGTGGGCATTCGCCACGGAGTGGACAAGGAACGTGTTCAAAGTTGAATACGCCACGATTGTCTACATCCATCAAAGTTTGGTCGATAGCAGAGAAATTACACTTGCAGAAGCGTTTTACAATACGATGTCTGAACATCGATTGATTGATAGTTAACTCCTTGAATGTTTTTGAAAGCGCTTTGTAGGCCTCAGGATAGAGTGTTTCCAGTCTGTCTATCATGTAAGCGATCACCTCTTTTTTATTCTCGGTGAGCTGCTCGCAGGTGTTAGTTTCGGCATTGCGAAACCATACTTGCTCTTCGTAGTTGTAAAATTCTAGTTGCATAAGATTAATGTCTTACAAATAGTTTGTCTTTTCTAATTTTGGTTTTAGCTTCTAACACCTTTAAGCATTTAGCGTCTGTGGTTTTAGAGTCTAACGAGCACCATCTCTCAACGGTTCGAACTGAACGACTAGTTAGCCGAGCAATTTCTCGGTAAAAATGTGCTTTCGGAGTACTAAGCGCATTTACATAATCATTTAGATTTTGGTCTTTTTGTGCCATTTTAATAAAATTTATTTCAAGAATTTGTGAAACCAACTCAAAACCACTATATTTGTCATGTTGTCGGTGGTGGTGGTGGTGTGTGCAAAGATACACCGCCTTGAAGTATTATGCAAGTATTTTGCAAGTATTTTTACAAAGAAATATCTATTTAGACAAAATACAAATATGAGTTTAGGTAATAGAATAAAAAAACTCTCTGATGAAAAGGGAGTTAGCAACTATCAGGTAGCAAAAGGAACTGGTATTGCGCAATCAACTTTAAGTAGGTTGATGACAAATTCTACGTCTAAACTGAATGATTCTAATTTGGAATTGCTTGCAAAATACTTCGATGTTTCAGTTGATTATTTGCGTACAGGAAATGAAGATTTAAGGGATAAAAGTGCAAAATCAGTAAGTGAGCCTAGTATAAATTATCAGGCTAAATGTGTACGATGTAGTGATTTTGAGCAGCGTGTTATCGAATTAAAGGAAACAATAGAGGCACAAAGGGAAGCAATCGACGCACAGAAGGAAACGATCGATGCTCAAAAATTGGTGATAGGAATGCAGCAGGATATTATAGATAAGCTAAAAAACAAATAATACATATTTATATGAGGAAAATTTTACTTCTATTATTATTCGTTTCACAGACACTACTGGCACAAACTTTAGTTTTATTACCAGAAGGTTTGAGATCTGAAGCTGACAATACAAAAACTTATGTGGTCATAAATGCTGATGGTATGAAAGCTGATAAACTTTATACTAACGCGTATAATTACATTCAGAAAGCCTACGTAGACCCACAGAAAGTAGCCGGTGGAAATGTTGAGAATGAATATTTAAGCGCAAATACATTTAAGAAAAACATTTCGTATTATCCAGCTGCAATGTTTAAATATCCAATCGATGTGAAATATACTATAATGCTCACATTTAAGGACGAAAGAATAAAAATAGAGTTTGGGAATATTCAATACAATTTGTACACGGGACAACCTAGCTCAGTTCCATTTCAAATATGCGGTTCTACCATGTCATCTTTCCCAGTGTACACAAATAAAGGAAAGTTGTTTCGCGAAAATGTAAAGCAGGATATTGAGAAGTATTTCAACGATGAAATAAAGACATTATCTAAAGCGATAAGAGGTGAAACAAGTAAAAATGATGAGTGGTAATTTGCAATTTTTTTGCAATTTTTATTTTTAAAATCGGAATTGTCTGATTGTTAATACATTAAAGTCTGAATAAAACTGCTTTGGGAGCAGGGGGTCGTGGGTTCGAATCCCGCTACCCCGACAAAATGAAAGACTTTGATTTATAACACGTTATGGTTAATAAATCAAAGTCTTTTTTTCTCGTAAGATAGCGACTTATTAACAGTTTTTAATACAATTGACTTAAAAAAGGCATATTTTAATACAATTATTTTGCAATTTTTTTGCAACAAATAAATTATGATTAACACCTCGATTATCATTGACAAGCGTAAATTGTGTAAGAACAATACGTTTCCTATTAAAATCTATTTTTCCATTAATGGAAAACCTATCTTTATTAAGACTGGTGTTTTTGTTACTGAGGAAGAGTGGTCCAGCATGAACACCAATCCTACTCCAAAACAAAAAACCATAAAAAAATACTTAACCGGAAAACAACTGCAAGTAGATGGCAGGCTTATGGAGCTGGAGCGTATCGACCAACTGCACACGGTGACGGCTAAATTACTTGATGATAATAACTATGACTATGTTGAAGCTGCGCCAAATCAAGTAGAGTATTACCTCGATCTAAAGATTAAGCAGGCAAAAGCATTAAGTACCAAAGAAACTTATCAGGACACGCTGCGCATACTCACTCGTTTTGCAGATATTACAACGCTTCAATTCAATGACATCACTGTATCGTTTTTAAAGCGGTTAGAGCTATTTTTATCAGACCGAAGTGTAAACGGTAGGGGCGTGGTGTTTCGTAACATCAGAGCCGTGTATAATGATGCTATTGATGATAATGTTGTGAGTATAGCGGATTACCCATTTAGACGGTTCAAAATAAAGAAAGAGGAAACTGCTCACCGAGTTTTAGACATTACCACCATGCGTAAAATTAGGGATGCACAGATACCAGAATGGGCGCAAAGGTATCGCGATCTGTTTTTATTGAGCTTCTATTTGGTAGGCGTAAATTTTTCGGACTTACTACAAGCCACTGAAGAAAATATCAAAAATGGACGGTTTGAGTATCGCCGAAATAAAACTGGCCGATTATATTCTATTAAGATAGAACCTGAAGCACAGGAGATAATAGAACGATACAAGGGCGAAAAATACTTGTTGAACTGCATGGACACACGCAGCAACTACAAAGATTTTTTACATCGCACAAACGATGCACTTAAAAAAATCAAGTATGATCCAAAAGATAAAGAACCGATAATGCCTGAATTATCCACGTATTATTCACGCCACAGCTGGGCAACTTATGCAGCAGACAATAATATCAACGATTCAGTTATATCATTTGCTCTGGGACATAAAGCAAGCAACAGAGTAACGGACATTTATGTTCGTCGCAACAAACTGAAGGTTGATGAGGCAAACAGAAAGGTGATAGACTATTTCAATAGTAACGATATTATTGAATACTAGTATCAGGTTCCTGTTCGCGCAAAGTTCTCAATCTCACCTTTTGATCTTCGTTGGTAAGTGGCAGAGTATATACAATTGATTCTATCAGTACCGGTTGATTTTCCAACATCGATGGCGCCGTGATGTCCAGCTGCGCAAACTTGTGGAATGGAATTCTACAAGTCGTATCAATTATTACATTGGCTTTATTTCTGAATGTAATATAATTCTTATACAGCACATCGTGCAGCTGTTTGTAAGTTGGATTCTGAAGAGATACATCGTAATTTACAAATATCGATTGCGCCACATTTGCTTGTACTAAATCAATATATTTAGTTCTGTATCCACCAGTCATGTATTCGTAATCAAAAAATCCGTGATACATTTGGTTACGTGATTTGAGCAGGCACCAGGTGGACGATTGTCGCACATCAGCTTCAGTAATGGATGGTTCGCCGCTGGTGGTATCAACCACTTGTGTATTCAACCATACAGGCTCTTGTATCTTAGCAATTTGCGACAGCATTTTACCTTGGTAATTTATTCCCCAGTAAACAACTTTTATATTCCACAAAAGAAGATCCGTGCCTGCGGCATTAATAGTTTCAGCAATCGTAGGTTTTGCTCCTGGTAAAGGATTGTTTTGTGTCCAATTTTTAAATTTTAGATATGCGGTGTAGCTATCAATTGGAAAAGGTCTAAAAGGGGAATTAGGATTTTCAGGTTGTGGACTTCCGTCAATGAGTGATTCAGCCAACACATAATCTTCACCAGCTGTAATATTTACAGCTATGTCGTAACTTTTTTCTTCTACTGTTATTATAGGATCATCGGTTGTTCTAAAAGTGTCGATTGTTCGATTGATAGGTTTATTCGTAGAGGTTCCAAAAGGCTCATACGTTACTTGTCGACCATTAAACACAAACCGAGCACACTTAGCTAACTCAAATTCTTTGATAAATTCGGCAATAGATTTATCAGGTACTAGCTGCTTATAATACAATACGCCTCTGCATAAAGCATCTACAACGCTATTACTCACAACATCTTCCGAAAAATCAACATGATTGGGATTGGTAAACTCAAATCCAAAATAGGAGAAGATATACTGAAATACCCATTTAGTTTTAAGCATGGGCGTAATCATATACAATGCAGGGAATCGACACCAATTTTCACCCTCTTTATAGTAATAGCGAACATGCGAATTTCCAGCTTCAGCCAAAAAATCGTTTGTTTCCTCTTGCAGTTCCACGGTATCGTTTTCTCCTGAAATTGGCATGACGTGCAGAAAATAATTTCGTAAATTCGTAACCATTGGAAGTTCGCCTAAATCATACTGTACGGTAAGCGTATCATCAGAAACTAAAGCTAAATGAATCGTTTTATTGAGCATTGTTTCCATTAGTTTCCAGTTGGCATTATCAGTACCATCGTACACACGGTGGCAGCGCGCATACCAGGCAGCTGTGTCTACTTGGGTTTCGGTTGGCCACACAATGTCATCAATAAGATTTTTGCCATCAATCAACGAATAAAAATTGCCTTCTGAGAAATAGATGGTTGCCGGTATATCTTTATTACTGTGTGAATGGAATACCATATTAGCTTTACGACTAATCGTACCATCTTGTACAACCACAGTCATTTGCTTGAGCGGTTGAGTGAATTTATCGAGCCTACTAGAATAGTTGGTTAGAAACTTATTGTTAGGCGTACCTTTGAGGGTAATTGGATACGACTGTTCGCCTGCATCCGATACAAAAGGATTGTACTTTGAAATTTCTAGCGTAAATCCATCGGGCAAATCGAAGTCGCCACGTTCACAATATATTCTCATGACTTTCTCCCTTTATTTTTAGATTTTTCCATTAACAGCATCTTCTTTTCGAGCTCCGTAATTACGATTGGAGCTTCAATACCATTGTCTAATGTAGCAACCAACTGGTCTATGGTCATTCTTAATTCGGCAAGTATAAGCTGTAAATTAATGGAATCGGCAGAACTCGCAGCACTCACATCCGAAATACCACTATAATTGCCCTTGGCACGCTGTGGCGTTCTAGCTCTTTGTATCTCTTCGAGAATCCAAGGTGCATTCATACGGATATTACTTAATGTAGGATGATCCACAATTAATTCAGAACCAGCTTCACCAACGAGCGTAGGCGTGTGAATGATGCCCGTTTTGGCTGGTCCAACATATTCAACATTATCGTAGGCTTTGCCATCATCTGCTCCAATTACATTGTAACGTCCCTCTTTAGCTTGTGGTAGTGCCACACGGCTAACAGAACCTGACGAAGAACTGGACGCTGGTGCCTCAATGGTCATGGCTTTAATCTTTTCACGTTCAGCATTAGCCTGTGCTATTTGCGCAATACCTGTTCCGACCAATAATGCGGTTAAAATACCAGCAGCGATTGGTCCTGCTACTGGGCCAAGCATCATGGAGCTTGCCCATGCAGCCATAATACCTTGCGCCATACTAACAGTAACACTGGCAGCTTGCATGGCAAAATTAGCATCGGCATATTTCTTTTCAATCTCCAACGCATCAACTTTTTGCTCGTAATCAAGTTGTGTTTTTTGATTATTGTAATCTTCTTGCGAGATAATCCCAGCATTATAGCTTTTAGTGAGTGCTGATAATCGTTTTTCGTATTCCGCATCTAAATTGGCTGTTTCAGACGATTGCAGGGCTTGTGTAAATGCGCTTCCAGCATTTGCTATTTGTGCGATTTGGTCGGCAAATTGTTGAGCATATTTCAGTTTCACGTTAGCACGTGCTTGCTCTGCCTCTTTCTCTGTGGCGCCCATCTCTGCCAAGTGCTTTTCGAGCGCAGCCATTTCATTAGCATATTGGTCTAATAGGGATGCCAAACCAATAGAAGCCGCCATTTGGTAACGCTCATTGGCATATTTTTCTTCTATTGCTTTTTTAGCAATCTCATAAGCCTCTGTTTGTCCGAGTTTAGCTTTAACTAAACGAAGCTCCTCAGCCATTCGGTCGGCTAAAGTGGTGGTTTGGTATTGAGCAAGCAGTTTTCTTTTCTCAATAAGCGCATCAAGCTCTGCTTGAGTCATGTTTTTTAAACTCTCGGCAGTGGCTAGTTCAGCCTCTTTGAGTGCTTCAACCTGAATTTTTGTGCCCGATTTTACTTGCTCTTTAATATCCGTTTGATATTGTTGGTGAGCATCTAAGCGAGTTGTAAGGCTCAAGAATGTAATTCGTGCAAGCTCTTGATTATATTCTTCTTCAGTAAGTCTACCATGAGCATAATCATCTTTAGCCTTATCACGCAATAAAGCCAACTCTTTATCTCTTTCTTCAATGGTTTTATCGCGTTTTTGCTTGAGGAGTTCTATTTGCTTGAGTTGAAGATTTTCGTCGGCTCCAATTTGATCGTCGGCTGTTTCCTGCGATAATTGCTTAATCCATTGCTGATTTTCGGCAAATTGAGGCTTAAAACTTTCGAGCAGTTTTCCTTTTTTCTCATACAACTCAACGTCTAATTTGGCGAGGTTCAGGTTATATTGTTCAGTGGTAATTAAGTTGGCATTTAGTTTTTTTCTTTCGTCACTTTTATAGTTATCATACAGCAACTTTTGGTCGTTCAATAGTTTCTCGTATGCCTTTTTTTCTTCTGATGCTTTATCATAGCCAGCATCTACACTACCAGAAGAAGATGTTGCTTTCTTAGTTTCTACGGAGCTTGTGTCATCTGTAATCTCTTGTTTAATTTGATTGGTTTTAGAAATTAACGGGTCAAACTCCTGTTCAATTTTAGCTATCTCTTGCTTCATTGCTACATTTGACTTTTTAAATGCTGTCACCAAGTTAGCCAGTGGCACACTAAACATATCAAGTGGAGCTGTTTTTAGTTTTGTTTTCTTGTAAAAATCTTGCAAGGTTGCCACGTACGTTTCATCGGATGTGTTCTTGATAATATCAGTAAGTTGGCTCATATAGTCTGACACCAACTCCTTATTCCCACCTAATTGTTGTTCAAGATTTTTCCGAATACTACCAACTAATTCAGCTTGTTTTTCTGTACTTTTTGTTATTTGTTCCTCAATGGCAGCATCCCTCATTTGGAGTGCTATTTTATTCTGAAGCCCAATATTAACAGATGTAAGTGCACGTGATAATTCTTCGGTGGTAGTTTTTTCGTTCAACAGTTTTGGCAGGTACTCTCCGTATTTTTCATTAATGATACCAATATATTTGGCACGATCTTTTGAGCCGATAGCTGCATTCTTAGCAGCCGAGAATAATCGTTCAGCCTCTGTTGTTTCTTTGGCTATTTGAGCGTTTGTTTTTCTGAGCGACTTTTCGAGTTCTGTTTCATACGTTGCCCATTTATAAATGCCTACGCCAATAGCCGTAACAGCTACAAGGATAGCTCCCCAAGGAGTTTCGGCCATTGTAGCTTTAAGCATTTTTTGTGCTGCAGCTGCCCTTGTCGTGTTACCTGTTAACGTGTTGTAAGCCACAGACGCAGCAAGTACTACGGTTTTTTCGGTGGCTTTCCATGCAACATTGGCTTTACTGGCTAATTCAGAAACCTTCGTTGCCACAGTGCTTTTAGTTAACGCAAGAGCGTACACTCCCCAAGCTACTGCTAGCGTGATAATAAGACCTTTATTTTCTGATAACCAAGGACCAAGCTCGGACAAACCCTTAACTAGATAGGTGGTTGCTTTGGTTGATTTCAGAAGCATTGGCGAAAGACTATTACCAAGTGCTTCAGAAGCATCCATAAATGCTTTTTGTGCTTTTTCTAATTGTGCCTGAAGGTTATTATTTTTGGTATCGTATTCTTTAGTAATTGAAACACCTTCTGTCATTGCTTTGTTGGCTATCACTTGCGCAGCTTCTACTTTATCAATGGAGCTAGCCATAGACGATAACACACCAACAGCACGAGCGCCATCAAGCCCCATGTCTTTGAAAATAGGTATCAATGCCTGGAATCCACCTTTTTGATTAAGTGCTGCTAATACTTGTTTGATTGCAGCATTTGCATCGGTGCTCAAAAGTTTAGTGAACGATGAAACCTCAAGTCCTGCAAGACGTGCAAATTTTGCAGGATCTCCCATAAGTTTCATAATGAAGTTTTGCAATGCCGTTGCTGACATTTCTACAGCTTGCATATCCTGATCTAAAGCAGAACCATAGCCAAGAATGGCATCCATACTAATGCCAGCCTGTGTGGCCACACCACCAAGGCGTGCCGCAAACTCAACAAGGTACGGTTCATTAGCGCTGGATGTTGCTCCAATTTCATTTACTGCAGAACCAACAGCGAGCATTCTCTCTTTTAAATCTTTACCGGCTAATATATCAGTGCTTTTGGCATATACTTCAGCCATCTTACCAATATTCTGAATCGCATCCTCGCCAAGATCTTCGCCAAGGGCTACTTTAATTTGGTTAGCACCTTCAACAAATTTCAATAAATTCTCTTTACCACTAATACCCAACTTACCTGCATCACGGGCTAAGTTGTTAAGGTTCTCGCGACTGGTCCTTGTGTCCATCGCTTTGAGTGATTCATTCAAATCAAGTACTTCATCCTTTGTTAAGCCTGTAGTCTTCATCACGTCCGAATACACATCGTCCATGTGAGCAGCATCTTGCGCACTTTTACGGAGCGTGAGCGAAATGCCTGTGAGTGCAGCTGCTGCACCCATTATGGTAGTGCCGTATTTATTGATACGATTGGCTAAACGAGAAAAACCACTTTCTTGTTTAGTCATGGCGCCGTTCATATCGTTCATCACGATTGTACGTTGAGCCTCAACTCGTCGAAGTTGCTCAAGTGTAGAGGTGTATTTTTCAGTTCCTTTGATCGACTTACCTAGCTCCTGGCGTAAATATTTAGATTGAGCGTTGAGCTCGTCTCGCGTAGCTCCACTCAGATTTTTAAGTACACGAGTAGTTTCTTTAATCTTTGCTTCGTAAAGACCTTGCTGCTTAATGTTTGAATCTAGCTGAGATTTTACCTTGTTAAATTCCACGCCGTTGGCTTTCCCTTCACGTTGTAAATCGTTTAACTTTTGGGTAAGTCGTTCGGTAGATGCCGTAAGTTCATCGTATTTTTTATTGGCATCTGTAGTGTTTAGGTAGATGCGAATCGAACGGTTAATATCTTCAGACATAGTGCAAATTTTAAAATTTACACAAAGATGAAGTTATCTTATTTCAAAAAAAAGGACAAATCAGCCACTACAAAACGATGTAATAGACTGGCAGAAGTTTAGATGAGTGCGAAAAGTGTGTTTTACCAAGCAGATAATGCAGTCGAAAAAGGGTAGTGTTGCCTTGAATATCGAGCAGTTCTTTTACCGTGGCTTCAAGACCAGGCAGCCAAGCCTTTTCAACAATGGAGCCAACAATGAATTCATAATAACCAGGCGTTTCATCTTCGTAGAAAAAGAGAGTAACTATACGTTTTCCGTATAGGCTTTTGGCGTCCTGTTCTGTAAGTGTATTAGCAGAACCTGAACCGATGGCAGATAGAAGTATATCTTTGTTAGTCATTGTTGCCAAGAGGCAACAAAAAAGTGGCTGCCCCCCAAGTCGCTAAACCATTAAATACAACCATCGGAAGTATGTAATAAGGAAGCAGCCACTATATGGCTGTTTCCGATAGATGTATAAGAACTCAATGGTTTAGCGGTACAAAGATATAAAAAATTATGATGTGATTATAATTATCAAAAGTTTTTCGATGCAACAGCTTTTCAAAAATGTTGCCCGGTTGCTTTTGTCCACTTTTCGTTGACGGACACAACGAAAAGTGGCGCATGCAAAAAAGAGGGGCGTGTGCCCCTCTTACTTACTTAATTAAATCCAATTCGATTTCAGAAATTTTTTGATTTATCTTTTCGGTGATAAAATCAACGAATTGCAACAATATAAACCGATTTGATATTTTAAAAATTTCATCACTATTATAAGAGCCTGCTTTAAATGTCAACCTGTAAACATTGGTTTCAAAATCTGTTTGTTCTTGCAAATTCTTCTTTGCCTCGTTCAGGTTGTCAATCGCCTCTATAAATTTCGAGCGGTTGTCTGATAACGATTTTTTACGTGTTAAATCTTCCAGGCACTTTTGCAGCTCTTTCGTTTTACGCTCGATGTCTTTTTGAATTTCGAGGGCGTTTGGTTGCTCGTTTTTTACTGTTGCCACTTCTGCGCTTGTGGCTTGCGCTTTGTTTTTTTCGTTCTTTTCCATGTTGTGAAAATGTTAAATAATTAATAAAATATTGATTGTTAGGCTTGCGCCTTTGGTTTCATCTCTTGCACTTGTGAGCGGTCGAATAGGTGGCACACTGGGAAATAATCCTCTTTTGGGTCGGTTTCGGTTTGTTCGGCACGTTCTTTGGCTTGTGTGCTTGCTACAGGTTTAGCCCATACGAGATAACTGCTTTCGCCTTTTTTAACCGTAAAGCCCAATTTTCGCCACTCTTCAAAGGTTTTCAACTCGGTTACTCCTTTGGTCGATTTGTAAAAATCAACTACAAATTCATTGATTGGTTTATTACATTGTTTTGCCACCTCTTTAAATTTTAATGACAATTTTTTTAACTCTGTGCGCTTTTCAATCGCCTTTTGTTTTTTTTCTTCGCTTGGTTCAAATGTTCTCATAATTAATCTATTAATTAAAATATATATTGGTTGCTTGTTCCACGCTTACGCCGTATTGATAGGCTAATGAAACCAAGATTTGAGAGGGTTTAAAATCTTTCCACGTTTGGCGTGGTGTGTTTGGAAAATGTTCGCATCTTGAAGCTGAGCTGGTGTTGAGATTTTTGTTTGTTTCCATTGTATTTGAGTTTTTTTTTGAACGCTTCCGTCAGCGTCGCAGTCTGTTTTCGATTTTTGATGTGCAAAAAACAAGGTAATCACGGAATGAATGCAAGAATTTGAGCGTGTAAATACTACCCGAATGGCGTGGAGATTTATCGACAAACACGGAGTGCCTGTCCTTGCATTCGCAATGGAGTGAATAATTACCTTTGCACACGCAAAAACGAAAAAACAACAGACGGCCGCTTGATGAGAAGTTGCCATCGGTCTTATAAACGAAAATGCAATTGAAGCCAGGAAACAATGAAACCAACGTACTCTTGGAGCGAGGTCGTTTTAAAAGTGTGTTGTGTGCCGGCAGGAACGCGGCACGGACAACGTAACGAAAAACGTAAACCGTAGCGACAAGTGTACGCCTTCCGCTGTACGGCAATACGTTTGCAGCGAAGTAATAAGAATGAATGAGAGGCAATGGTATTGCAGGCAATAAAAAAACGCCCGGTCACTTCTCAGTGATGGGCGTCGCAACTTAAATATGGAAAATGAACTAAAAAAATGTAGTTATAGCCAAGCGAGCAACCAGCTTGTGGCCGGATAACTCTTAATGATAAAAATTAAACCAAACATACCACAGGCACCCACTAACAGCCACCAATACCAATTATCTTTTGGTGTTTCTTTTTCACTAGTAGTGGATTTCAGTTTTTCATTGAGTGCATTCACACTATCCTGCGAATGTTCGTATAATTCCGTAAGCCTTGTTATTGTAGTTTGTTGATTCTCGATCGCTTTATTTTGTTCGTTGAGCGTTCGTGTGGCGTATGATAGTTTAGTTTGCAGCTCTTTCTCTTTTTGAGAGATACTTATTGCAGCCACATTGGTAAAGTCACCAGTCTGCTCGTTATAAGTTCCACCTGTTGGGCCAAACGTAATGAGCGTATTGGTGTCTTTATCTTTAATGCTAGTAGCTTGCGAGCTACTGTCATTGGTTTGAGTGAGGTTACTACTCACATCTTTTGTAGATTCACTCACAATGGATGTAGAGTCTTTCTTTGACGTTTCGGTATTTGATACTGCCGTACTATCGTTAGTAGTACGATCAATCTTTTGGGTGAACTTGGTAGTCTTACAGCTGCCGAGTAGAACCACAAGAAACACAATCGCAAAAAAGCGAGCAAACGAAATTAGACAACCTGGTCCAATTTCAGAGGCAGTGAATTTTTTCATAGTTTATGGTGTTTACAGTTTACTTTACTACCTCTGAAATCCAATCAGCAATCGCTTCAGCGAGCTTTTCGCGTTTCATCAGGTATTTAGCGGAATCGAAAGAGCTGGAGATAAAGCACACCTCAAGCAATAAGTTACAACAATCAAAACCTGAAAGCATAGCAAGGCTACCATGTTGGCCAGCATCTTCAGGTTTAACTCCACGGAGTTTTACGCCGATAGTATCAACTACCACTTGTAAAAGCTCGGCAGATAGTTCCCGTTCGTCCACAGTGGCGTTTTTAGGTATTAGCACTTCAGCTCCTGTCGCAGATGTTGAGCTTGAAGCATTGAAATGAATATCAATGCAAACATCTGTTTTGCTTAGTTCTGTGCGCAGCTCTGTTACAACACTGTTGAGGTTGTCTGTATCGCAGTCTACCACAGGCACAATGTTGTACTTGGTACACAAGTACCATTCTATTTTATTGCGCAACCAAATGGTTTCGGCTCCTTCGTCGATGGTTTTGCCAGCGGCGCCAGTTCCACGCCCACGGTGTCCACTAATTATTGCTATTTTTTTCATCTCTTTTTTCCTCCTCGTTTACAATGTCAGCTACTTTATCGCCAAACAGTTCTCTGAATTTGAATGATATAATTGCATATAATATGCGGATAAATTTAATGTGTGGATATACTTCTTTTAGATTACGCAGTCCATTTCTGAAGTACACATAAATAGCTACAGCAAAGAGCCATTGAACAACATATACACTTTTATCATCATAATCCATTAGGTCGATAAAACCTTTGAGTAGATACGTTATAGAAGTGATCAAGAACAATTCAAGCAGTGAGTCTTTAAATTTGTTTCCCTTAAAATTTTTGAACGCAACTATTGGAGGGAAAATTCGGTGTAACGTTAACTTAACTTCATCGGCACGGAATCCAGCCAAAATATTAAACGAAAATCCAAGCAATAAAGCAATTAGATAACTGAACGTTGAATCCATAAAAGCGGCGCAGCTTGTAAAAATAAAGACCATCACTCCTTGAGCGACATTGTAAAATCTATCCATTAGACTTCTGTATTTAAGGGTTTAGCAATTTCTTCCAAAGGTTCGGCATCCACGCCTAGCGTGATGCTTTCGTAGGTATTTTCACCATCGGTGAGGACATTACCTTCAACGTCTGGGTATTGGCATTTAAAGCCTTGAGCATTGATTTTTATCATGGTCTTGAATTTATGCTGGTGAGATATTCCAATTCTTTGCAACAAGAGTGCTTTCGGCAGCACTGCCACGGATGGCTTCACGGATTTCGCTACTGAACGTAATCGTTTTAGCGGCTAATCCTGTGTTATCTTTCATCATATCGGCAATACCTGTTTTGATATTGGCGACCATTTGAGCTTTTTGGGTGGGATCAGACACAACATTGGTTGGTTTCCAATTTTCTATGTTTAGGTTAATATCTACACCAGCACCGAAAATAATGTTATTGATATTTACGGAACCTCCAAAATAACCAGTAGCTTGAGACGCACTTAGCGATGTAACTTTACCAAATGTAATTTTTTCCAGCGCGCTACAATTGCGAAAACATCCTTGGGAATTTGGCAGGCATATATCAACATTCGGAAAATATGCCTCTACTAGATTAGTACAATAATCGAAACATTGACTACTAAGAACTTTAGCAGCAGGAATTGATATTTTTTTTAAGTTTGATACACGATTAAATGCTAAGTTCCCAATTGTTATTGCACCTGAGTTCTGCGGCAATGTTGCATTATACATCATTGTATTATTACCACTGAATGCGTTATCGTCAATACTTCCTACAAGATTACATCCTGTTGAGAATATCAAGGTATGCATGCGGTTATAATTAGTAAATGCACCAATTCCATTTACATTGATATTATAAACTCCAACAGAAACAAGCTCCGTTGCACTACCAATAGCAACTAATTTCTGTGTATTATGAGGTGTGGTAAAAAATAATATTACAAACTTATAAATTGCTCCTGGTACAGTTCCAAAAGCATACGTGCCATTGGCATCGTATATAGGTGTATCGGGCGCATCACTTTTAATGAGTTTATCACACGAATAAGGCAAAGTGATAGACGTTGCCGTTGTATCAAGCATATAACCTATCATGTGTGGATAGGCGGGGTCGTACATGCTCTGCATGGCAGCCAATACGTCCTGTGTCTTGAACGCATCGGTTACGATAGGTGTAACTGATGTTGTTTGTATTGTTCCTATGCAAGCAGGCAATTGATTTATTCCTTTATGAGCAGGCATGGTTGCTCCTTTGGCTTGTGCTGCTGTATAGCTCTCTTGTAATTTAGTAGCTATTACTTGAAGTTTATCTGAAGTTGCCATATTATTCCCCCGTAATTATAAGATCAAGAACTGTGTTTATGTCGCCAATCGCTTCGTCCACATAAGCGGTGGTAGCAAATGTTACGTTGATCCAATCGTACCATACTCCAGTACTTGTTTGACGTTTTCGCCAGCTATAACCATTTTTATTTTCAAGATATTGACTAACTATGCCAACAGAACTTTCAACACGAAGGGTGTATGATACGACAGATTTTCGACCAGATATAGTTTGAATCCACAGCACCATATAAACACCTACTGTTGTTTGATCATTTAAATCACTCAGCGAGTTAATGGTAATTGTGGTAGATGATGCATTAAGTGGCGAATAATCGCTGCCATTCCAGTAATACATATCGTCAGTCGATAGGTCGATATAAATTGTATTAGCCGCGCCAACAACAGGGCGGTCGGCATACGTTGGCCATTCTACCACTTCTTGGAGTGAAATAGGCGTTTCGGCGGTTGAACCGCTTAACGCCTCAAGTACTTCGCCAAGATCTTTAGGTGAAATGGATAAAGGCACTGTAGCGTTTTTAATCGCAGCTATTTTAGCAGCTAATTCTTGATCGTTCATATTATTGGAATTGTGCTCCGAATGGGCTGGTGAATATTCGAGTGTTATAATTCTTTTTATGGAAAATGGCAAATTCTGATTTATCAGAGAACTCCAAACGCAACGAAATAGGGTATTCTTTACGTTGGCTGTCTACTAGCGTATTATTTTCAGGCGTTACCTTAACCACATATTCGCCTGTTGGTGTTACAAGCGTATGTTCTGCCGACTGAAGCATATCCATCACAAATGATAAGCGTTCGCCATAACAGATTCCAACAGATCCAGTCAAGGTATCAGAACGCAATACACGCTCGTATTTCGGCATCAACTTCGCCTTAGCAGGATTGTAGCGCATATATTCGCCACGTTCGTCATACGCTGGCGTATAGCTCAACGCAACGAGTTGAATGCGCTCCTTTATACCGAATTGATTAGCAAAATCAATGAAGTAAAGTTCGCTAGCAACTTCCGCCTGTGTGATATATACTGTAAAATCGTATTTGGTGTGTAATGTATGTGCTATGGCGTTGTAATACTGGAAGCAAAAATGAAATACATTGTGCAGTTTATTTTGAGTAGTGAACAATGTTTTACGCAATTGAGCCAGCAAAATAGGACTATTGTCGGCAATGGTATGGATTGTTTCGCCAGCTTCGTCTTTGATGAGTATAAATTCGGCAGGTTCTAACGTGTTAAGAATATGACGGACCGAAAAGACATCATCGGTTAATTCCGTTTCAGGTATGAATATTTCCGAAGAAATGGATCGTGTGGTTAGTAGCCAATTTTGGCTTTCTGTTTTACTCAATGTAATTTTTGCCTGAGCGACTTCGTCGCTTTCACAAGCGCCAGGATATACGTATAATTCTTCTGAATTTCCGTATTCTTGTATATCCTCGTCGATATGTCTAACCTGTATGGTTAATGGTGTACGATTTGTGATGCTTGTAAGAAAATCGGCTACATCAACAGCTATTTCAATTCCAGCCATTAAATACAACTCGCCCATGTACAATTCCACAGGTTCAGCTTCTCCATCTACCGTGATAAGGATTTTCATCGTGTAGTTACCTGTAGCAGTAGCCGTTATGCGGATATACACCGGCATACCAACCATAAATGATTTATGTGAAGTTACTGAAACCATTATTGATATATTACACGCGTTATTGTTGGGGACAGAACCTCAATTTTTTGAGTGAAATTATTTAAAAACAAACTCCGTTCGAGAGATGGCCGAGAAATAAACTCGAAAAAAGCATCCATCGAGGTATCACCAGTGGCAAAGGTTGTTTTCCACTGATCATACTTGGCTGCTACATCGGTGATGTTCGGAGCTAGTGTGTTATTACTATTGTCTGTAAATAAAATCATACACGAAAATAGAGGTAAGATATAAATGTAACAAGGACAAATCAGCCACTAATGATTCATACCTGCCCAAGTTTCGCTACTGCCCGAAATTCCATTCCAAAAGAAATTCGCGCCCAGAAAAAGCGTATCCCACGCATCGGTTACGTGGGTTTTCGTTTCGTCAGGATTTTCGGGAGAGTCGGGTAGTTTCTCATCCGATTTATCTTTTTCAAATCCGTTTCGCCCCACTTTAATGCCTGTGCGTTCCATGGCGAGCTTCAGATATTCGTTATTCATTTCGTTGAATGTTGGCAAAAGCAAATTAGGACTACCTTTAAGCGCCATATCTATCTGGTTATGTTTCCAGTCGTGGCGTGGTGCTTGACCTATGTATATCGCCGTAACATTGTAGCCATTGCTTTCAAGTACACGAATAATGGTATCGCAATACGATTCTGAATTGTTACCGGTTACCCATACGAACGTATGATCATAATAAAAAATAACTTCTTTGTTCGTTGAGCGTGAATAGTAATCGCAGAAATCCTGTACCACAGCATCGAGTTTGCGTGGTGTTTTAACGTAAAATGATTTGAGTGTTGGTAACTCCTTGTCTTGTTCGCGAACTTGACCAACGCAGCACGTAGATATGGCAGCATTACAGTCGAAGGCAATGTGCAATGGTAGTGAGGAATCATAATCACCATCCGATTGACAACCATACGGTTTTTTATTGCCTCTAAAGTCAGCAGCTTCATAGTCACGAGGATCGGCAGGAATATAAAAGTGTATTTTATCATCCAAAGCAGAGTAGAAGCCATTGGCAACTTTAAAAAGTCGCTCATTCAACATACTTGTTCTAAAAACAAGCGGTGGTAAGTCGCGCTTCATTTGCCAAATAAAGTCCTCGCCAACCACTTCGAGGTTATCAAAAACATCATATTCGCCATAAAATGTGGTATAATCTTTTGTTTTATTGGCATCGAGCGACGGTTGATATTTGCGTGCTAATGCCAAATCGGCTTCGTATTGGTCGAGGCGTTGCTGCCACCAACCTTGATTGACGTATTCGGCTTTCCGTGCTTCGTGTTGTTTTTTGGCAACAAATAAATTGCGGATAAAATTAATGTGATCCGATTGCATCTCTTTCTCTTTATCCAAAATCCATTTGCCCGATCTACTGGTTGGCATATCGGTTGTGTACATTTCGGAGTGATGCCATGGGCACGAGCCAAAATATTGTAAGTTACCACGGTTAGCAGGATTTATTTCGGTTTTAATCTTATCGTAGTTGAGGAATTTTGCTTCAGGTCCTAAAATCCAGTCCAACGACATGGAGTTGGCCGACATACCATTTGTGAGTGATAGTATCACCAAAATGGTGCCATTCCAGAAATGGATGCAGTTACTCCAGGCGTCACGAAATGGTGGACGCTTTGGTAGTTTAAAACCTGCCGAAGCTGGCGCTTTGCGACCAACGTAGTAATGTACGTTTTCAATGTAGCCCCAGTTGGCTAATGCGTGACCAATAGCTGGCAATGTATTACCCCATGCTTTAGCGTAGGTTGGCGATATAAGTCCACCCATAGAACCAGGCATGGCCCACACATTACGGAGTATGAAGCGAGCGTCCAAGCCTTCGGATTTACCTGTACCACGAGCAGCTACAACGTATTCGTGGTGAGCCGAAACCATCATAGCATCGAGCTGCATCCGGTTCATAAATTTGCGGACACGCTCCTCTTGGGTATGCAATAAATTAATCTGATCCATCATCGGTTACTTCGTTAGCATCTTCCATTTTGGATTGCATATAAGCCTTAACACCAAAGTGTTTACGTAAATCACGACGGCGTTGTTCTAAATCGGGCATTTGTTTAATGTTAAGCACACTTACATCGGGCGTAAATTCGAAGTTAGGTGGTATCATATCTTCGAAACTGAAGCCATTATCGTCCACCTGGTCTACACGTTGGTATTTCCCAATCTTATCGAGTGCCATTGCCATGGCTTTAGCATCTTTTTGTCCTTTTGCCACTTGGTAGGCTTCTTTAGCCATTTCAGTAACCGTATATCTCCACCACTCCTTACTTGCCATATTCACCTTGCTAACAATTGATTTGATAATTGTTAAGTCTTGGTAGGCTGCTTGTTTTGAAACAGGTGTGGCAAAACCACCACAGCCAGCTCTAATGAAATCAACCAACTCTTTATCGGTCATGCTTGGTTCATTCAGGTATTCTGCAACAGCAAACCGCCAGCGTTGGCGTATTTCAATTTCCTGATTCGTTAGTTTCAGCTTTTTGGAAACATCGTCATCTGGTTCGTTGATGCTAATTACAATTTCATTAAGTCGTTCTTGTTTCATGGCATGAGCGATTCTATTAATTTCAAAACTATAGGCTGCGCAGCAGGCGAACCCGCTTTTGACAGTTGCACTAATTTTTCATGTAGCTCCGCTTTAGTTAGCAACACACCTTTGGCGTAAGCTAAATGAAGCTCGTGATGTTTATGATTTGACAATACCTGTAAAAATCGTTCTTGATCATTCACAGGAACATCAAGTAATATGGCACACTCGTATGGCTTCATAAGTGCTTGAGCATACTTTGTAAGTAGTTCCAAGTCGGCTTGAGTATAGTTGTCAACAGTCATTCTAGTATCGATTGAGATAATGCGATGTCAAACATCTTTTCAAAATAATCATAATGCTCACCTGCTGTAAAGTAAAATCCACTTTCCCATCGGTGATTTCTATTAAGGTTTGCACTGCCAACAATTCCAAAGCGATGTTCTTTATCTACATCAACCAGTAAAATTTTGGCGTGTACGGCATCCGTTCCTATGATTGGTACAAACCCTTCAGCAAACAATAATAATGGCAGCTTATGCCGTTTAATGGTCGTATCGAGCAACAATTTAAGGCTCCGTATCTGTTCTGATTTCGACAAAAAGAATAAAGGCCTCAAAGAGTCCTCAGATATGGAATAGGTAGCTATTCGTATATCAGCTTTTTTGTTTAACAAAAACACAGGGAGAATTTCGTGCACTGCCCAGTCGCCTTTTTGTAAATACGGCTTTATTGTGCCGGGCTTAGCGTGATCTGGAAACAGCAGGCAAAATTCTTCCTGTGTCATAATACTGAGAGAAAAAACGTTATTCTGCCACCTCTGCGGCTTCCACTATTATCAACTCTTTGGTGTATTTTTCAACTAACCCAAGAGAGTTTTGGCGTTTTTCTTCGGTGGTAGCATTTTTAGCAGCCTGGTTGTTGCGCTTAATTTTCTCTTTAAGGTTCTTAATTGCTTTGTTTTTCTCAGCGATGGTAGTAGGCAGTACTACTTCTTCTTCAACCTTAGGAGCTGGAGCAGCATTTGCATACGCATCAATATCGCCCCACAACTCGCGACGTTCTGTTTCCAAGGCTACAATTTCTTCCGAAATCTCTTTAGCTTCAGCAAGAGGCAGATTTTTATCTGCTATTTTAGCCGTTAAAGCGGCAATCATTGGAACAATCTCTTTGATACGTTCAACTTTTGGTTGAAGTTCTTCAGGAACTGAATCCAATTGTGTCAATGGTCTATCCTCAACACTGACTGCTGGAGCAACAGGCGCTTCAACAACCTTAACAGCTTCGGCTGGTTGAACAGCTAAGTTGTTGCGATGGATGAATGTCAATTTGTTGATAAGCATCGAATATGGAGTTTCGTGTGCTTTTGCGTTTTTATTCGCTTGAAAATACGGAAGGTATTTAGCACGCAACTCTTTAGGAGCACAACGTTCAAAAAGTTGAACGCCAGCATCCATAGTACGTTTGGTGTCTTGCAACCATTTTTCTATTTCTTTATTCATAGCTATTAAAGTTAAAGTTTGCAGTATCTTTTCAGACACCGCAAACTATAGATTTTACAATAGGTTAAGCAGGAACGATGGTTGTAATTACCAAGTCAGCAACTGTAACCACACTGCCATTTGCCAGGGTGAATACTCCATTAGCCGAAGCGGCAACACCTACAGCCAAAGGTGTAACGGTTGTAGTGAACAACGTAACGCCTGTAGCATCTGTCCAAATGTAAGGTACTGGTGCTGGTTCTGGATCAGGAGCAATTACAGCATCCATATCGATTGGTGTAGCCAATTCGATTTGTGGAGCTACGCTGCTCGCTTCGAATGTAAAGCTATAACCACGTCTGTCAGAAGCAGCTTTACCAAGGTCACACGATGGTTTAATACGTGCATTAAATACAACGAACTGCTTGCCATCACGATCTTGTAAAACTAACGATCCTCTCATGTTGTTTACTTGACGAGCAAAAGCGGCAACCTCTTTAGAATTACCAGGGTGAAAGAATTCACCAGAGATTTTAAATGATTGTCCATCCGTGTCGCCTTGATTTTCTACTTTATAACCAACAGTATCATCCGTACAGTAGACGTAGATCGGTTTATGATTATCTTTCATGACAAATGCACCTGTGGCAGTAACCAAATCAGAAAGCACCGATGCGATAGTACGCTTCGGCAATATTGGTTTTTCCATTGTCATACAATCTGGGTAAAATAAAATTTTACCCTCGAAACCACCAATATTTTCAGTGCCACACTCAAAGAGTACAGCTCCAAAGAAAGTTGCAGTTGACACCGCAGAGGCGATAGCAAAATCACACACAAAGAACGCCACTACAGCCACTGTAATCGCCAATAGTGACACAAGCGCTAAACGATATTTTGAAAATAAGTTTTTCATAACTATAAATGTTTTAGAAATTATTTTTTTGAATGATGAGAAAAAAAATGATTTAAAGGAAACCTTCTATAGTTAGAAGGTTTCCTTTTTTATTTATCCACCTACTGGAGGGACTGGTTCATCTTTGTAGTCGCCTGCCAAATCAACCGCTGTTGATGTTTGTTCGTTCGTTAAGAACATTTTTGCATGAACATCGTTTACACGTGTATCGAATGCAGCTTCCATCCAGAACTGAACAATGTTTGGATCTTTGTAAGGTGTACGCACCTGTACAAATTCTTTATCGCCTTGGTCGCCCATACCGAAATCAAGAACACCTGGTTTTAATAAGGTTAACTTATCGCCAGTGCCTAGAGCTTCGTGCGTAATCAATTTGAGTGATGGAGCTTGCGCATCGTCACGTAAACGTTCGATCATCATTTCGGTAGTTGCATACTCGAAATTTTTGGTCTTGTTACGGAAAGCATCGCGTGCTTTAATGATTAAATCAGAGCTAGCCATCAAATTCACTTCGCCACGACGTAACAATGGGTTACCTGCGCGAACAAATGCTACCAACTTGTCGTAAGCAGCAGTATCAGTACCAGATGCAGGAGTTACAAACGCACCAGTGGTGTGCAAGTTTCCTTTTGCTTCAGCAATTTCGCCAGCCGTTACCAACATGTCGTAAATGGTATAAAAACCATTGAATGCTGTAGCTGGAGTAGTACCTGCTTCAGAGCGTTCGCCATGGAACATGCTGAAAATTACATCTTCGCCGAATGATTCAATCATCGATTTGATGATGTAGAATTCGAGCGGATGTTTTTTTGCTTGCAAATCCACTTTTTCACCTTTATTGGATAAAACTTTTTTCTCACGGTAGTTGGTGATGTTGTCATCAGCAGCTCCGTAAACCAATTTAGGCTCCAAGGTTGATTCGTAGAATTTCAAAATTTCTGCTTGCATGGCAGGATCTCCGCCTGCAACATAAGGTTTGAGCAATCCTGCTTTACGGCGAGGATTCATTTGAACGTGTTTTCCACTTACGGAAAGTAGGTTCAAGGCAAGTGCTTGAGCCACTTCATTGAATTGAAAGGCTGGTAAAGCACGCAAAACATCATTATACTCAGCAGCAACGCGAGTTAATGAGGCAACGGATACTAAAGGTGTTGGCATAACTGTAAAATATTAATTGGGTGATGGTAAAATTCCTTCTTCTTGCATTTTGGCAATAATTGCCAAATGATCGCCAGCGTGTTCTTTGGCGAATGATGCCAAGTCACTATCTGCATTTTGGGCGATTGGTTCACCGTCTGCATTAAGTGTAGCGCTAGCTGCTCCTGGTGTAGCAGCTTCTAACTCGGTTACACGTTCTTGAAGCGTGGTGTTTTGAGTAGTCAAAGAGTCTACTGTTTCTTGCAAAGTTGTGTTGGCTCCTGTGAGCTGGTCCACTTTACTTTGCATTTCTGCTAATGCTGTATTATCAGGATTGAGCAGCATTTCAACAGCCTGTTCAGGCGTGAGCTCAGTTGAATATCCTTCAGCGCGAGCAGCATTGAGCGCCTGAACGATTTCATCGTGTTTGGCTGCCTTTTGGCTTAAAGCATTAAAGGCTTCAGCGGATAAAATTTTGATTGCCATGATTAAAAGTTTTTTATTATAAATTGGAGAAATAATTTACCACGTTGTCGAATGTGTCGATAGCATCAATTAAACCGATGCTCAATGCTTCGTCCGCGAAATAGGTTTTACCTGTGCCCCATTCGGAGCGAGGTTTTAAGAGTTTATCGCCACGACCTTTTTCAACATTAGAAATAAAATCTTCGGCATACACATCGAGTTTTTTGATTAGGGGCTCTTTATCACCATCGAGGTAGGCGCGATATTCAGAGTTTTTGTCAGGTGAAAGAGAAGAATAAATATCATCCTCTGTAATGCCTATTTTTTCCAAATACTTACGTTGATCCATAATCGTTATCATGGTACCAATGCAGCCGATTTGAGCTGTTTGATAATTGGCAATAATCATGTCGGCAGGTGCTACCATGTAGTAACCGGCAGAGCAAGCCATATCTTCAATGAATGCGATAACAGGTTTATTTCGGCGTTCGATGGCTTGGTAAACATGGCTACAAGCCCGTGCTTCGCCACCAGGTGAGTCTGTTTTAAAAATAACAGCAACAACACTATCATCGGCATAAGCACGATCGAAAGCTCTAGCAATTGATAGCGTACCCATACTATCTTCACAAGGTTTGTCGTATTTTGTTACTACGCCAGATAAACTGATTACTAAAATCTTTTTTACCTGCTCTTCACTTGATACGTTGACCGGAAATGGTTGTGCTTCTTCAGAGAGTGGCTCTGAAGACATTTGCAGATTACCTTTGAGGTAGGCAGCAACGATTCGTAAGTAATTACCAACAAAATCGGGGTGAATAGAGAATACGGAAGAGGCTGTTAACAATGCTTTCATGCTTCTGTTTTTTATAACAAAAGCAAAAGTATTTTATCTATTTAGTGAAAAAAAGGACTAATCAGCCACTAATTCAAGCATATAATAGGAAGAAGTACAGGAAAGATTAATCTCCATACCGGTATAACCTGAAGCGTCACCAGGCAACAAATGTTTGGTTAGAAGTGTAAGAGGGTAGTGTTTGGTGCCTAATAACCATTTCTTACCATTGTGAGCTGTAACAATGGCTACGCATTGTTGTCCAGTGAGTATGTAGGCGGTGATGTTGGTTTGGTCGTTGAGTTCAAATTGAGGAATACGAGCAGTGAGCACTTTGGAGTGCGATGGTAAAGCAGATGTTTCTTGCGCATCGTGCGAGAGCGTAATACTTTCAGGTGTTACGGCTGGTTGCCACGATACTGATTGACCTGCCAAAACAAGACGCGCTTTGTTTTCAACGATACCAATCGCCCCAATGGAGCGTACTGGTATGATTTCTATGTTTGAGTAACCTGCTAAATTATCCATTTTTTTATCGTTTTTTGTCGTGGGGACAAATCGTTTTATTTTTTATTGCATTTTTTTTACTTTTTTCTCGCGTGAAGTGTTTTTTTACAGCATCGTAAGATAACGACTCGATTTTATAGGTTTCCAAAAATGAGTAGTACGCCGACGACATAGATTCTCCATTGCGATGAGCTTCTTTGATGAAAGCCTCAGCTTCTACCCAAAAACACCACGCCACTTCTTGTTGGAAGTCGCAGCGTGCATTTGAGCTAAGCACGTAACTGATATTCTTTTTAAAACATTTCTTACCTTGAACAATAAATGATACATTGTTTTCCTCAGGCAATTTTGTTTTTTGTGTGTTAGGTCTAATTGAATTCAATAAAACCAACAACAGGTAATTTGGTAATGCGATGTGTTCGCCAAGGCTGTGCTTGAACTTCAAGTATTCAACCAAGTGTGGTTTAAGGTAAGTGTTGATAATCATATTATTCTTAATGCTATAGTTGCGTTTTCGAGCATATATTCTGCTACAATATTACTTAATTCGTTCATCATTGGATCTAGCACTTCGGTGATAAAGTGGTTAGGGTGTCTTTTTGCGCTACCAGCTCTGCCAAGTGATTTTGGATTGGTGGATCGTTCGATGCCTTTGTAATTCCATTTGGATCCAATTAGTCCAGCGTATGATTTTGAGGCACCGTGATAAACATAATAACCTCGTCTATCCATGAGAAAATCCACTCGTATTGGCTCTCCGTATCTGTTTGATGTTACACGTGCTTTAATGGATTTAGCCACAGTCATAGACGAACTAGAGGCAGCCATGCGTAGGCTATTTGAGGCATCTCTCGACCAGGCGTTCAGTTTGGCAATAAATTGTTTGGTGCTTTCTCCACCATCGGCAGTAATGCGTGCCACAGAAGCAATGGAACTCTCATCTAAACCAATCAGAAACGAATTCCCTTCGCCAGTCATGCGGAGAGTTTTGTCAATGCGACTGTTGGATTGTTTTATGCCTCTGATGATTCCCACAATTCTTTGGTTAATTGAAAGTTATAATTTTCTTTTAATGAAAAATAGACTACGCTGCCGTAAAAGTTATCGCCAATTGGACCAATTCCTGCAAATTTTACGTTTGACAGCGGTTTATTGCGTAATTCGGTATTGTTTGTCTTGACATCTATGAGCATTTTTTTATAAATCTCTTCGGTAACAACCCTGCATTCTTCGGCTGCTTTAAAAATCGTGTTTTCGTCCGTTGTAGTGCATGGTTGCACTACAATGATGGCATACTGCGGTAACATCAATTTACTGTCGCTATCGGCTTGTGATGCCTCTGCATCGTAACCATTCACAGCAATCAAGCATCTTTTAGAAATTCGCGAAATTTTGGCTTGGAAGTCCAATAGTTCTTCCACGCCAAAAGCTCGCAATAGTGTTTTATGCTCAATTGGTTTTAATGATTGAACCAATGTTTCGGCATAGGCAAACAAATTAAATTTGCTCATGTTCTAAATGTTTGTAGTAAAACACTTCCAAATCAGGCAAAACAACAGGCTCTTCACCTTCCACAGGTTCTTGTGGAGCTGGTGCGTTGATGTCCGTCCATTTTTTGGTGGTTTCGTCATACGTGCATAGCACATACGTTTTGAAATCTATTTTGCCAACTACCACTTCGCCAGCAGCAGGTTTTGTTGTTCCTTTGGCGTCAATCCATTGAAACAAGGCTACAGCCTCATTAAAGCCATATATTGCACCATCGGTGTAATAGGTTGCTGTGATTTCTGCTACTTTAGCAGCATAAGCAATGTGCTCGTTGAGTCCAATAATGAGGGCTTTTACTGAGGTTTTGATTTCCTCTACTTTGGCCAATAAAGCCACTTTTGAAATTTGTAACATGATTGTAAGAATTAATTGTTATTTATTTTGGGTCGATAGTTCTAGTGTGTACAGCACATCGTAAAGCATTGATTTACGAATGATTTCTTTTTTGGTGACATCATTGTGAGCCAAATGATCGATAATTCGGTTTTGCGTATCGAAGCTATTTGACTTGGAAGAAGATCCACCCGAAAAGCAGTGAGGGAAACGTTTAGCTAAAAAATCCATAGTGGAATTATAGAACCAGGTTATGATCAATCGCATATTGGGTGATAACTTAGCCGTGTTTAGGCTTTCTTTAAGCACGTTGGCTGCATCAAATTTTCCTTTAACTGGCAAGTACATACAAGCAATCATAGCGTCTGTGTTGCCTTGTGAGGCATATTCCATCATGTAGATAAATTGCTCATAGGTAAAATCAGTCATGGCGTCATCGCAGCCATATAGCATTTTGCAACCGGCTTGTATTGTTGGGAATAATTGCTTGGTCAATTGCGGTTTTACCACAATGGCGTCATCAATTTTATCAAACAAAAAATCGAAAACAGATGTTAATACCACAAATTGGGTGGGAGTCAACGCATATTTGTGTTTTTGAACACACAAAATGTGGCGTTTATCTTTGGTTGTTTGAGTATATATTTGTCCGCCGATGCAGCAGAGGAATAATTTCATCTTTAATTCTTCCACGCTGATAGCTTTTTGGCACAGATTAGCCAAGAACAAAAGTTGCTCTTGAGTAAAATCATTCGCCGTGCTAGGCATTTGATAAGTTTCTGTATCTATTTTGAGTTCAATCATACAAATGCTACTATTTTACGTTCCTCAGAATTCCAATTGAGTGATAAGGATTCTACCGTGATGCCTAGTTTTTCGGCATTAGCAATGATGTAATTGCTAATTTCAGAAGCCAACAACGTGGCCTGCTCGCAGTAGAAATTATTACTTGTATTCGCTGTCAATGGTTTAATAACTGGTTGGTAGTCGAGTTCATTAGCTGGTACAGCTGAGAACACGCAAGCGGCACGATGTGCCAAAAATCGACACACTAACAACTGAAGTTCCTGGTAAGTTGGAGCCTGTGTTTCTGTGTATGTTTTTTTTACAAGTGGATTGTAAGCCTCGCCAAGCAATGGTTTAACTTCGGTTACATCCAATGATTGAATTGGCATTCTCAATTTCTCGAATGTCAATCGTGAGTATTGAATATCCACCAAACCTTTGTTTTGAAACTCTTCAGCCGATGAAAAGAAATTACCTTTTCGGGTGTGATATTGTGGAGCGGCTTGCCACTCTGGCCACACTTGTGGGTGTTGCTCAAGGAGTGATAGTAATTGCTCCAAATTAAACCAGCTTCTATCTTTGAGCGATGATTTATATTTTGCTATTTTAGCATCTGAAGCAGGAGCAAGTTTATCGGTGCGTGATACGGTATGACCAGTATCACCGAAATTGATAGATGTTTCGTCCACGGCTACCAATACAGCGAATGGAGCTGCTGTTTTTTGGATGTAAAGTAGCAGTTTAGACCACAAAGCGCTATTGTCTTTGGTTGCTTGAGCTTCGGGCGTGAGCACGTAAAATTCTTCCACTTTATCGAGCAGTTTCATGCCAAGATATGGATTGATGTATTGGTCCATAACTTGCTCGATGTATGGTTCAATAATATCAAATTCGAGGCTTTTGTTTATTTTTACGTGCTTGGCTAATTCTAGCGTGGTTTTGAGTATCATAATCTTACATTTGTTGATTGCCTATTGATTTAACAGCTCCAGTTCCTTGGTCGAGTGTGGTCAACATGATGTTTGGTATTACAAAGTGAATATCATCCGCCCACTTATTTATTTTTTTAACGATGTAGAGCGGTGATAATAACATATCGCGTATAGGTTTAGTCATGGCTTGCTTGATGATAAACAGCTCACGAGCTTCTGTGCCGTTGATATTTTTACCTTTACCAGGCGATGCACCAATGAGCGATGGATGCACGCCCATGCCGTAACAGATGATATTGTTAGCTTCCTCAGAATCATTGATATATTCACCGCCAGCGATGTCGTTTTTAACAGCTTCAATTATGAAGTTATCTTCGCGTTCTTTTGAACCGGGATTGTATTTGAACGTTGATAGAAACGCTTTACCTGCATTTTCGGCACCAGCTAAAAATTTATCGAGTTCATCAAGCACTTCTCTTTTGCGTACTTGTTGTGCCTTTTTTTCTACAATTCCTTCAGCAATAAACATCTCTTTAAAAAATCCATCACGAATTTTTACGTGAAACCGTATTGCGGTTTGGTTATTCAACAAAGCGCGTTTGAATTCGGGGATAGCACAGGCAAAGTCATACCAACCCGATTCAAAAATAGACCACCACCAAGGTTTGTTGTAGTAGTATCTTCCTGGTGTAGGTAATGAACAGTTGAGCATAAGGCGTTTTTCGCCTTTAGCGGCTTTTGCTTGTATGTCGGCAATGGGGCTGTTACGGTTGATAATTGGCGAAACCACGCAACTCTTTGGTGTGTTGTGCGACCACTCGGTGCTGTAACCATGGTATTCAATCTCTCCTTTAGTGTTGGCTTGTGTTACGCGTGAATAGCACATCTCTTTGTGTGCCATTGAAATAATTTTGGAATTTGCTTTTGCAGAATCCAATAAAAACTCGCAATAACTGTCGTAATACACCGAAACATCGTTTGCCAGCTCTTGAATCATTCGTGCAACATTGTTACGATTGATAAAATCAAACACTTCGGGTGCTTCGCTATCGAGTAGTTCTTCGTAGGTTATTTTGCCGTCTTTTTTAACTTTTTTCACCACCATAAGCCCAGCTCCGTAGGCTATTTGTGAATTGAAATTGAGGTTGGAACTCACGGTGACATTTTTGTACACTTTTTCCAATATTTCCATCGGTAATTTATTACCAGATCCCCAAGAAACGAACTTCAACGCTGGTCCCGTTGTTTTTTCTTTTCGCGGAATTGCAACCGTTGTTACCGTTGTATCAACCGTTAAATTAATCGATTCAGCTGATTTCATTTCGATAACAGCTGCTTTCGATGTAGAGAGATAGGCAAATGGTCCTTCTTGGTAAATTTCCATAATTAGGCGATGATTTGTAGTCCGTTAAATTTTACAATGAGGCAACGATAAATTTTTATTGGGTGGTTTTCGCCCACTCTCATGATGTTACAGGTTAAGCCGTCGGAGTGCCAAGATGTGAGTATTGCTCTAGTTTCCACGTATTCGCCAGTTGATATTTTACGAAATGCGATGTCAAACTCAAGGGGTTCACCGTGTGATCCACGTCGTTCCATGAGTTTATAAAGCCGCGATTTGTGTAAAAATTTAATCATGATGTCAAAATTACTTTGCTATATTCTCAAAAAAAAGGACAAATCAGGCACTGTTTTTATTCATTTTTTTTGATTTTTTTTCGTGCGGGACTTCTTTTGTGCACTTTTCTGCGCCAAGAAGGCAGAAAAGTGCCGTTTTTGAGTCTATTTTCAAAAAGTGTTAATTTATTGAAATTAAAACTGTTTAGGGGTCAAGGGGTATTTTTATACCCCTTGTTCGTACGAATGTACCGCGCACCGCCCTGTTTAGAATTGTGCGCCGATTGTTCATTTTGCGCCTTATATGCTGGGGCGGTTTGCGCTTTAGGTGCTCCCTTGTACGCATCGCGCGCGTGAGCTTGCGATTTCGTGCGCCTACCTTGCACGCTAGCGTTAGCGTTGTTGGTTTTTGAACAGTTCTTCTTGACATTTTCTACATAATCTCAATTGTATGTTTCCATTTGGTAGAATCCAGTGATGAACACGAACACGACTTTTCTTTACCTGCCGGTAATAATTTCATTTGTTTTATCTGATCTTCAAGGTATGCAAGCCTTTGTAAACGTAGTAGCACATCTTCCTCAAACAGTGTATGTCCATTCTCGGTGAATTTATTTTCACGCTTTTTGTATTTATATTCAATCATAATTTGTTTGTTATTAGATATTTAAATTTTATCTTCTTGAGTTGCCCTCTAGTATGATGACGTTGTACGTCTTGAAGCGGTCGTTGGTTCGTCCGAACTCGTCATCGAAATACTTCTTGATGTCGGAAGCTGTGAGGTTGGTGGTGATGTGTGCGAATTTCCCTTGTTGGCACCATATCTCGTTGCGTGCATGAAAGAAGTCGGTTACTATCGTCTTGGTGTCAGTTCCAAAGTGTAGGTGCGTTTGCATCCCTACATCGTTGAGGCAAATGTTGTACGGTTCGCCATCGAATGCGTTGGTCGTTACCTCGTTGTATGTGTATTTATCCAGATGGTTGTGCAACTTGTAATAGTTGATCATCTGTGTAACAGACAGATTGTAGTATCTGTTTGGGTTATTGGTGAGCGCCAGGTAATCGGCAAAGATTTGCATGATGAGTGTTTTACCTGAACCTACAGGCCCACACAGCATGATGTGCTTGTAGATCTTGTATTTTTTATTCGGCAGCATTGTTTCGAATCGTTGGCAGTTGTTGAAGTAGTACAACAACAGGCGCAATACCTCACGGTTCTCATCGTCGACTACAAACTCTTTGAATTCTTTAGCCATGCGAGCCATGCCGCAGTGATGAAGTAAGTTGGCGTGTTGCTTGTAGATTTCCTCATTGGTGAGATCCTCAAAACCCTTCGTCATAGCTTCCACTACTCTTGATTGCACTTTTGTGTGGAGCTGTAGTAGTTTGTTTGTTTCCATTGTTGTTAGTTGTTTTAGATATGCGGTTATTTTTAATTCCTAAATTCTTTATCACGGTTGATTTCCAGTTGATGCTTTTGGATGATCGTTTGCTGGTTTTGTTTATCCACCCATCCTTGGTGGCCCAAAAGTCTTTAAACATTTTTTGGATGGATAGTTTAACATCGCAAAAGGGATAGTATGTTTCTCGGCTTAGTATAAACTCTTCATCGTTCAGGAGCTGGTGCATGGCTGCATTGGCTTCTTGCACATAAATTTCAAAATTGTTGCGCCAATTATCAACAACAGTTTTAACCTCTTTCTCTTTTCCTTTCCCTTTGCATTCCCTTTCTTTATTACTATCTACATCAGTAGTATTAAGTATATGTTTAGATGTTGTTGTATATGAGGCACTTTTTTTAGCTTCAGAATTAGAGTCTGTTTCGTTATCGTTAAAATTTTTAACATCTTCCTGATTTTCAGCCGTTTTCTCCTGAAATGTATTTGCTTTTTCTGAAAAAACTACCGTGCTAATCACGGCACTTTGCACGGCTCTTTGGTCGGCAGTTTGCACGGTGGTTGTTTTTTCGGGTTCGACTGCCGTGTTTCGCACGGTACTTTGGTCGGCAGTTTGCACGGTAGTTAGCTCGGCAGATTCAACGGCAGTTTGATAGGCACTTGCTGTGAGAAAGTACTGTGTGGATACGCCTTTATTGGTTATAAAGTAGAGTAGTCCGCACTTGCGGAGCTGGTTCTTGGCTTTGGTTACTACCGTCCAGTCTGTGGTGCCTATGGCTAACATCATTTCGCGATCTGATACTTTGATTACTTCTGACCAGGCGGAGCGTTCCCACTTGAGTAGAAGCTCTGTGTAGAAGTCGCGCGTGGCGTATGATAGTTTGAGCGTGCATTTGACGTCGCTAAACTCTTGTAGTTTGGTTTGTAGCTTCGGTAGTTTCATTGTGATTATATTGTATGCTGTTGTCGTTGGGCGCATGGATATACGTTGCCTCTTGTGAGCTGTGCTTTGGCTTGCTGGAGCAATTTAGGGGCTACTATTATTCTAAACTTAACCTGTGAGCTTGTGCTCCTGAAATAGAACACTGTGCCGCGTCTGTAATAATACTGAACCTCTGTGGCTATTGCTGGGCTGACTTGCTGTATTAGCTCTGTGATGTTGAATTGCTGCATGGTTATAGGTATTAATTTATACGTAAGCTAATGAACCGCAGATTTTAGAGAAGTTAAATTCACCAGCAAAAGCTGCACTTACTGTTAAATCTGATAAATTAGGATTGTAGAAATGAACTAAAAATGGCACCCCATTTACAAAGTATGTTCGTTTCTCTAAGAACAAATCATCCTCACAGTTGCAATTTGATTTGATGAAAGCCTCAAGATCATACCTACTTTGAAATTCATAACCTTTTCTTTTAAGCCCCTCAATGAAATATTGGTCAAGCAAATGATTTAATTCTGAATTTATTCTTCGTATTAAATTGGCTTCAAATGTTTCAGGTTGTTTTTCTTGGAAAACGATACACATAACATCTGGATGTTTTACCTCATAAAGTTCCTGCATTGGTTGATTTCTAAATCCAAAAGAAGCGTCATCTGGATAATTTTCAATCATTTTACGAAGTTCACCAATCGTAGTGGCTACACCCAACGAACGAACATCTCTACGATTAGTGCATGATTGATTATTTTCAGAAAGCAATGAATTGTTAACGCTACTTTTATTCATTAAACTTTTCCATTCATTAAGTTTTAGGCTGAGTTCAGAACCGTGTACGTGTTCGTCATTTTTCCACCACATCAGTGAGCCTTCTTTACGATAATATCCTTGTGCCTTTAACCAGGTTTGAAATTGATTTTCCATTTTATTTTTTGTTAATTATTTGTGTTGATAATAGTTATTCCCAATGTATAGAATGATACAGTCCATCTTTTTGTGAACAGATTGAAGGAATTGGCGGAATATCGTAACCCAAATCTTTTAAAGTGTCTAAAACTTGTTTTGACAAAGGGTTATAAATGTGTAACACTTTTTTACCTGACTGTGCGACAATTTCTATGTGTGCCATAATTTGTTCTAACTCTGGATTTAAGATCTTTTCTGCCATTTCTTTTGCTTCTTTTGCTGAAATTAGTTTCATATAATTCCTTTTATTGATTAATAATTACTTAAATCCAAATACTGGTAAATTGTGTTTATCCTGTTCCCACTTTTCGGTAACCTCTTTTTGAAGTGTTGCCCATACTTTTTTTGTATGCGCTATTTCGCTTGAATAACTTTCGTAGGGTATGCGTTCACCAAATATTTTTGTTGAGCCGTCCATAAACACAATAATAAAGCCAGCTTCTCGATTGAAAAACATTTTTTTGTCTCGCTCAATATCATATATTTCTATGATCTTTTTTGTGTCTATTACTTGATCTAAAACGATAATTTCCATACTGTTGATTTTTATGTGGTTGATTTTATAATTTATTATCCCCATTGCGTAAATGCAGCGATGGCTAGAATGCCAGCCCACACGATGAGTGCTACTATAAGCCCGAAGCGGACGCGCTTCTTATTTTCAACGCCCAGATATATAGCGAGTGCTATGACTGTGATGGCGCTTAGTATAATACAGATTAAGTTTTCCATGGTGCTAGTTGTTATTTATATTTTTCGAACCAAAATACAACCTCTTTATGGGTTTCTTGGACTAAATGATAGCGTGATGCGAATTTGTATTGCACCGAATAATTATTTAAAGACTCAAGCATTTTAGCAATATTCTTTCGAAATGATTCAATACTCATCGAGTTTTTCATGCGGTTACAACTTGGGCAGCTTGGATTGTAATTCTCAAATGTTTCATTTTCGGGGTGTTCGCATTTGCTTTTATTGGTTAAATCACGTACTATCGGCTTGATATGGTCCGCGTGCCATCCTTTTTCTAAAAGTGTTCCACAATACGCACATCTACCATCATATTTATTGAATATTTTATCCCTGTCTGTCTTTTTCATGGCTTGTGTTTTAATAAAACTTACCGTAATTGATAGATATGAAAAACCCGAAAAGACCTAGTAGAATAAATTTTCGATTTCTATATGGAAACATACCTCCATAGCTTAGATAAAATCGATTAGACCAATTCCTTTTTAATTTCCAGTTGTTAATAAATTTTACAGTCATATTGTTGTTATTTATGTAGTTGGCCACCTGTGAGCTGGCAAATGAATGAGAGTACTTGTTCGAGTTCTGGGTTACGGAAAGCGTGCGATAGGTAGCTTTGTGGCTGGCGCAGGTTGTGTTTGTTGATACGTATGTGTTCCTCGCACGCTTTTTCGGTAAGAAATGAATTCTCAAGGCGATTTT
>Ga0265295_1001609_pt1 | contig 39087 bp, 40 predicted proteins | sample Munlansysbiofilm_FD_192503 | JGI IMG/M metagenome (GOLD analysis project Ga0265295, IMG submission 192503) | Leachate microbial communities from a municipal landfill in Southern Ontario, Canada - Methane capture system biofilm | ecosystem: Engineered > Solid waste > Landfill > Unclassified ... | reverse complement strand
TGGTGGATTTTGCCGGTTCGGATAAACCGCTGAAACAAAAAGAGCTGGAAAAAGGTAGGCTTCATATGTTCCCGACAGTTGTCGGTTCTGTTGTTCTAGCCTATCACCTTGACGGGGTCAAAGACGGGGAACTGAAGTTGAGCCGTAAAGCAATCGCGGGTATCTTCAACGGTACGATCACCCACTGGGATGATCAGGCGATCATGGAAAACAATGCGGGGCTTCAGCTTCCCCATGAGCCTGTCACGGTAGCAGTCAGGGCTGACAAGTCGGGTACGACCTTCAACTTTACCTACTTTTTGAACCAGATCGATGAGAAGATCAAGGTGAGCAAAAAACCGACATGGAAAGCGAACAAGGTGATCGCAGGAAAGTCCAACTCCGGTGTCTCTGCAAATATCCAGCAGATCAAAAACTCCATCGGTTATATCGAATACTCCTATAAAACCAAACTAGGTCTGGCAGCCGCACAGATAGAGAACAGGGAGGGGAAATTTATCAATCCTACACTGGAGTCATTCCAAGAGGCTGCAAAATATGCAACATGGAAACCGGAGAATGACTTCTATGCAGTCATTGGCGATTCGGCAGGAGATGCATCCTACCCTATCGTTGCTGCTACTTTCCTTCTCCTTCCGGCAGAGAAACAGGCGGTGAATAAAAACGTTACCAAGTTTATAGAGTGGGCATTTACCAATGGAGATGCCGGCGCAACAGAGCTTGGATACGTACCGCTTCCGAAAGAGACAAAAGACCAGATCAGAGCATACTGGGCAAGCAAAAAGATCAGATAGTTTTTTCTTTCAGGCGGTTTCTCCCGCCGGTAACAAAACTGTAATATATTTGTTACCATTTGCCGATATACTCCGCGCTCAATACACAGGAAGGTTATAACGTATGGGTGGTAAACTCTTTAGAAATTTTTCATTTTTATCGGCTACGCTCTCTTTTTTCATCCTTATCGGTATTTTTGCCGTACTCTTTACCTATGCACAGGAGGCGCTGCATGAATTCGGTATTGACTTTCTCTACAGCGACAGCTGGGAAGTTGATGAGGATGATGAGGGGGGGCTCTTTGGCGGATGGATCCCGATCGTTGGTACACTGCTTAGTACCTTGATCGCCATGGTCATTGCGATACCTCTGGCAATGGGAATCGCCATTTTCCTGACGGAGATAGCGCATGAGAAACTGGTTAAACCGGTCTCTATCGCGATTGAGCTGCTTGCGGCTATTCCTAGTATCATCTACGGGATGTGGGGGCTTTTTTATTTTGCACCGATCGTGCAATCTACAGTAGGCGGTGATGGGGTAGGGCTGCTGACTGCGGGTATTGTACTGGCGATCATGATCATTCCTTTTATGGCTGCAATCACAAGGGATGCGATGAATACGGTGCCCCCGGTCCTCAAAGAGTCGGCATATGCAATGGGAGCAACAACCTACGAAGTGGTCAAGGATGTGGTGATGCCCTATGCCAAAGGCGGTATCATCGGATCGATCATCCTTGCGCTCGGACGTGCGCTCGGAGAGACGATGGCAGTTGCCTTTCTGATCGGTTCGGTAATGAGTATTCCGAGCCGTATTACCGACCCTACGACATCGATCCCTGTACTGCTTGCAAACAACTTTGCCGAAGCGCAGGACCTTGAGATCAGCGCAATGTACTACCTGGCGCTGATCCTGTTTGTCGTGAGCTTTGCCCTGATCTCTCTGGCAAAGTTCTACTTTTTTAGAAAAACGGTATAAGGAGCAAAAGAGATGAACAGACTTTTATTGAACAAAGCGATTCTGATGCTCTCCACGCTCTCCGCTGTGATAGGGCTCGGATTCCTCCTGTGGATATTGATCACCCTGAGCTATAAGGGGATCATGAACCTTCACTGGAGTACCTTTACCAACGACCTGGTAGAAGGGGGGATACGCAACCTGCTTGTAGGGCAGTTTACGATGGCATTGATGGCGAGTATGATCGCCGTGCCGATCGGGATGCTCGCGGGGATATATCTGAGAGAGTACAGCAACAACGGAAAGTTGGCTGCGGTGATGAGGAATCTCAGTGACGTGATGATGTCGGCACCTTCGATCGTGATCGGTGTGTTCGTCTTTGCGCTTCTGGTTGATCCTTTCGGCGGATACAACGGATGGGCGGGTATTGTTGCCCTGGCGATCATGATGATCCCTATCATCATCTCCACGACGGACAATATGCTCTCACTTGTTCCCCAGGAGTTGAGAGAAGCGGGGATGGCACTTGGCGGCAGCAAGCATAAGATTATCCTGCAGGTGGTTGTGAAAGCGGCCAAAGTAGGGATCACTACCGGGATACTGCTCTCCTTTGCACGGATTATCGGCGAGACGGCACCGCTGCTTTTTACCTCGGCAAACAACCAGTTCTTTACGATGGACCTGACCGAGCAGTTTCCATCACTGACGGTCAGTATCTATAACCTGGCAACTTATCCGGACGAAGCAAGTAGGGAGTTGGCATGGGCGGCATCGTTTGTCCTGACCGCGGTAGTGCTTTTGATCAACCTCATGGGCCGTTATATCACAAGAAGTAAGAAATAAGGAAAGTTTAGAGATGAGAACAAACAGTATGATTATGGAAGTCAAAGACTTCTATTTTACTTATGCAGGGGCATCGGCGCCTTCACTTAAAAATATCAATCTGCCTATCGAAAAGAATAAAATCACGGCACTGATCGGCCCAAGCGGCTGCGGTAAATCTACGCTTCTTCGCTCGATGAACCGAATCCATGATCTCTATCCGGGTAATAAATATGAAGGTGAGATCAAGCTTTATGATCACCGCGAAGAGATAGAGAATATCCTGAATATTAAAAAAGAGAACGACTTTATCAGGCTTCGTCAAGCTGTAGGGATGATTTTCCAGAAGCCAACCCCTTTCCCGATGAGTATCTACGAGAATGTAGCCTATGGGCTGAAACTGGCAGGAATCAAGGATAAAAGCGAGATCGAAGGGCGTGTCGAAAAGGCGCTTCAGGATGCAGCGATCTGGGGGGAGACCAAAGATCGGCTCAAAGAGAGTGCGATGGGGCTGAGCGGAGGGCAGCAGCAGAGACTCTGTATCGCCAGGGCAGTAGCACTGAAACCGGATGTTCTGCTCTTTGACGAGCCAACCTCCGCGCTCGACCCTATTTCTACCGGGGCGATCGAGGAGTTGATCGCTGAGCTCAAGAATGATGTTTCTGTCGTGATCGTGACCCATAATATGCAGCAGGCAAGCCGCCTGAGCAACTATACTGCTTTTATGTATCTGGGGGATCTGATCGAGTATGGTGAGACCGATAAGATATTTTTGAATCCTTCGGTGAAATTGACAGAGGATTATATTACCGGCCGGTTCGGTTAAAACGATTCTTGCATAGACTAAGCATCAACAAGAGGTATTGAAAAGGCGGTAAGCCCCTTTTAAACTAAGAAAGCAAATAAGGAGTTTGGAGAATGTTACCGGGTTATAATGAAGCGAGATATGAGGTAAGGCATGCCGTACTGCAAGTGATGAGAGATCTTGCCGAGACCAACAGTCATGCACTTGAAGCGATAGAGGCAGGGGATATCAGTGTTCTAAAAGAGGCGAAAATGCCGATCTTGGATATCGATGAGCGTACAGAGAAGATCGATAATGACATCGTGCTTATCTTCGCGAAGTATACACCTGAAGCCAAGGATCTGAGAGAGCTGGTCTCGTATCTGAAGATGACCTCTTCGATCAACAGGATCAGGGCCAATATCAGCAACTATATAACAAATATGGAACCGATACTTGCCGGGGCCGATAAAGAGATGCTCGCATTGATAATGGATTCTTTGAGTATCAACAGATGTACGGTTCATGCGTTTGAACAGGCTCTGGAGATGCTGCAGTGTTTTGATGACAATGACAAACTGCTGGATCTTTCCGCACGTATCGAGGTAGAGTATTCCAAGACAGACGATATCTACTCATTGCTTGAAAAAAGTGTCATGCAGAAGATGGGGAGTTCTTTTGAGCTCATCGAAGAGTATTTCAACCTCCTCAAATATATCCGTAAAAACCTTAAGATCATCGACAGGCTGGAGAGTATCTCAGGGCGTATCATCTTTGCACGCATGGGCGGGAAGCTTTAGGTTTTCCTTCTTCCCGCTTACGAAGGGGATATATCTTCGTATAAAATCGTCATCCTCCTTTTAGAGATTCTGCTATATAATGAATCTATGGAAAAAAATATTGAAATTATCATCATCGAGGATGAAGAGGATATCCTTGAACTCATAGAGTACCATCTCCAGAAAGAGGGGTATGAGACAGTGGGGTTCCTCTCTACAGAGAATGTCGAGCAGTTCCTGGAGGAGGAGACCCCCTCGCTGATGATTATCGACAGGAACCTGCCGGGGGTCGAGGGAAGTGATTTTGTATCCTATATCAGGGGGTTGGGCTATGATATCCCTGTGATCTTCCTGACCGCCAAAGACCAGGAAGGGCAGCTAGTAGAGGGGTATGAACGCGGCGGCGATGACTATATGACCAAGCCCTTCAGCACAAAAGAGCTTCTGCTTCGGGTCAAAGCACTTCTGAAACGTTCAGGGGTTTTGGCACGCCAGGAGAAAATCAAATACAGGGATATTACGCTGGATATAGAAAAGAAGATCGCGTATATCGGCGGCGAGACTATCTCCTTGACTCCCCGCGAGTTTGATCTACTGCTTGCCTTTATAAAGAATGCCAACAAACCTTTGACACGGGATTTCCTGCGCGACGAGGCATGGGCAGGCGAAGGGGATGAGATCAATGACAACGCGGTGAATGTGGCGATCAACCGTCTGAAAAAAAAGATCGACCCTACCGGGGAGAAGGATTACGTTGTCCCGGTATGGGGTGTGGGCTATAAACTGCTCTAGAAGTCTTCTAGGCGCAGACCCTCATCAGATTGATATACCAGTCTTCGTTGAGTTCGTTTTTTTGGATATCTGTCAATACGACTTCAAGAAGGCCGTTGGCGACCATCTCCGTACCGTAGATCTTCTCATCCGGAATCTCCAATGCTTCGATACAGTACTCCTCCTGGGCATAGATATCGTTTGTCAGTTGGTTGATATCCCATCCGTCATCAAACTTTTTGATCATAAATATACTTTCCATAGATTACTCCTTGTGATATCGTAGAAGAATCGTAATATGATTTGGTATCATAGCAGTTACATTTTTATAACATTGATGTTGCAGTCTGGTAAGCAGATTTCAGAGAAAGGAACGCTATTTTGAAGCCTATCTATATATTTTTGGTATTTTTTCTTTGGGGATATCATACGCTGTGGGGCGGGGAGAAGCTGGAGATAATGTTCGAGCCTGTCGCTTTTCCAAAGACAGTATCGGAGAAATATACACTGCGTGCTTCTGATGAAGCGGTCATCAACAATGAAAAGCAGAAGATAGGATTCAGTACCCTGATGATCACCGGCGAGAGGGACAACGGTGAGGTGTATGGTTTGCTCAAAGACAGAAAGGATGCGCCATTGACACTGCGCGACGGCAGTCCCTATATCTGCAACGGCACCTCCAACCCCTTCGGTTCCGGGGCGGGCCTGGATCATGTATCGCTGCTCCGAAAAAACGGCACACTCTATATGGTCTCGCAGTTTGAGTGCCAGGTGGGCGCCTACTATATCAATGAGCTGGAGCAGGATGCGCAGGGGGGACTGTATCCCAGACCGGGTACCCTGAGATACATCTCCCAAAAAGAGGAGTTCGGCGGCTATGTACACTGTGCGGGGATGAAAACCCCCTGGGAGAGCCATCTGGGCAGCGAAGAGTATCCTCCCGATGCGAAGCTGCGGCAAAAAGACGGTTCGATCGATCTCTACTATGATTTTATCGCAGAGTTCTGGGAAGGCGACCTTGCTCTGGCCAACCCCTATTACTACGGATGGGTCCCCGAACTCTCGATCGGTCAGCAAGGTGAAGTAGACTATACCAAGCACTACTCCATGGGAAGGTTCTCCCATGAAATGGCCTATGTGATGCCGGACAGAAGGACGGTCTATCTCTCCGATGACGGTACGAATGTCGGGTTTTTCATGTATGTGGCAAAACGGGCGGAAGATCTGAGCGAGGGGACGCTTTACGCCGCAAAGTGGGAGCAGTTAAGCAGCGATAAGGGCGGAAGCGCAGCACTCTCCTGGATCGAACTCGGCAGTGCAAAAGACAGCGAGATCAGGGCGATGCTCGACCCCGACCACAATGTCTCCACCAATGACGGCCTAAGTTTTAACGATATCTTCGAAAAGGGGATGGGCGAGGGGGTCTGCAAAAAAGGGTATACGTCTATCAATACCGAGGCCGGTTTCGAGTGCCTCAGGGTCAAAAAGGGGATGGAGAAAGCCGCAGCATTTCTGGAGACCAGGCGTTATGCGGCGATGATGGGTGCGACCACGGAGTTCCGCAAGGGGGAGGGGATCACCTTTGACGCTGCTGCCCGCAGGCTCTATTTTTCTCTCAGCGAGATAGGGAGGGGGATGGAAGACCATGCAAACAAAGGGAAGAAGGATAGCCGGTACGACCGGGGCGGTCACAACCATATCCGACTTCCCTATAACCGCTGCGGGGGTGTCTATGCGCTCACGGTTGACGATAGCTACAAAGCAACATCGATGAAAGCGGAGTTGGTGGGCAAGCCGGTAAAAGAGGGATTTTCTCATGGGTGCGCGCTTGAATCTATCGCCAATCCCGACAACATTACTTTCTTGCCGAATTCATCGATCCTGGTGATCGGCGAGGACAGCTCCTATCATGAGAACAACACGGTTTGGGCGTATGATACCGGCACCAAAGCACTCACCCCCATCATCGTGCTCCCCAAAGGGGCGGAGGCCACTTCGCCTTTCTGGTACAGCGATATCAACGGCTATGGATACCTGGTGCTCGTGACGCAGCACCCGCATCCCAAAAGCGAAAACCGGGGAGAGTCCGGCGTGGGGGTCCTTGGAGCGTTCAGGGGGCTTGGCCGGTAATCTGCCTGTTCTGCATTGTTATCACTTTGTTATGAACTGAAGTTATCATATGTTTAAGAAGACCTAATATATCAGTTTTATTTCTCATTCTCATGGTTTTTCCCAACGCCTGAGAATGCACAGTTTCCTTTCCAATCACTTCAAATAAACATATATAATTCGCGATTAGGTCTTCTGTCATCGATGCGAAAAACGTAAGATCACAAAAAGTGAAAATTGTTACCAAATCGTGATACTCTTGGGTTAATATCACTGCATGAAATATCGATCAATTTTTGTCTCCGACATCCATCTAGGTACCAAGTTCTCCCAGGCAGATGCATTTTTGGAATTTATGAAACATTATGAGTCCGAAAACCTCTATATGGTAGGCGATATCATTGACGGCTGGGCGCTGAAACGGAAGTTCCGCTGGAATCAGGCGCACTCGGATGTGGTACAGAAGATACTCAGAAAGGCCAGAAAGGGCACCAATGTCTATCTTGTCACAGGAAACCATGATGAGTTCCTGCGCCCTTTTTTGCCTCTGATGCTGGGGGACAATCTTGAAGTGGACGATGCTTTTGAGTACGTAAGTGTTGAGGGAAAAAAATATTTTGTCACGCACGGGGATATCTTTGACTCGATCACCCTGACCAAAAAGTGGCTGGCGGTCCTTGGGGACTACGGCTATGAGGTACTGCTCAACCTCAATCACTTTTTGCATTTTTTCAGGCAGAGGATGGGGATCAAACGTTACTGGTCACTCTCCAAATATGTCAAAGACAATGTGAAAAAGTCGGTCAGTTTTATCACCGACTTTGAAGAGATACTCTCTCAGCATGCCAAACACAAAGGGTATGACGGCATTATATGCGGACATATCCATAAAGCCGAGATGAAAATGATCGACGGCATAGAGTATAAAAACTCCGGGGACTGGGTCGAGTCATGTACCGCGCTTGTGGAGACCCTCGACGGGGAGTGGAAAGTGATCCACTGGCATGAGAATGAAAAGCATTAAAGTCCTGCTCTTTACCGATACGCTCTGCGATGTGAACGGGGTTTCCCGTTTTATACAGGATATCTCAACGCTTGCCTGCCGAAAAGGGCTGGCCTTTTATGTGGTGACCTCTACGGTGAAACCCTGTCCCGACCTTCCCAATGTACAGATCATCAAACCTTCATTCCGTACCGGGATGCCCTTCTACCCCGACCTGGATCTTGTCATCCCCTCCTATCGCAAGCTGAAATCCATCACGGAGGAGATCGATCCCGATGCCGTGCATATCTCGACGCCAGGATTTGTCGGGCTGATGGGGCGGCGGATCGCTCAGAAAAAATCGCTGCCGATGCTGGGAACCTACCACACCGATTTTCCTGCCTTTGCCTATAACAATATGCCCTATAGGATCGTAAAGTATATCGGCAACAGGGCGATGCAGTGGTTCTACCGTGATTTCAAGGCGCTTTTTATCCGTAGCGAGGCCTATCAAAAGATCGTCAGGGAGGATGTCAGATTCGATCCCGGAAAGATCCATACCCTCAAAGCGGGGATAGATACCCGGAAGTTTCATGCCGGCTACAGAGATATGGGGATATGGCAGAAGTACGGTATCCCCGAGGAGTCCGTCAAGGCACTTTATGTCGGCAGGTTCACCAAAGAGAAGAACTTTCCCTTGCTTCTGGAGCTGTGGAAAGCCTACTACACACAGAGCAGAAACAAAAATATCTACCTGGTCACCGTCGGAGGAGACCTGGATGACTTCCTGTTTGAAAGATACCATATCAGGTCACTGGGGATCAAAAGGGGCGAGGAACTTTCAAAGCTCTATGCCGGCAGTGACCTCTTTCTGTTCCCTTCGACAACGGATACGCTGGGACAGGTGGTCATGGAAGCGATGGCTTCGGGCCTCCCGGTCATCGTCAGTGATCAGGGTGGCCCGCAAACCCTGATAGGCAAAGAGCAGGAAGCAGGCTATGCGCTCGACGTGAACAACAGGGGGCTGTGGCTGGAAAAGATCATGGCATTGATGGAGGATGCAGCACTCAGGGCCGAGCTGGGTGCCAAAGGGGCTCGGTCGATCGCCCGGATGGATATCGAGAAAAGTTTTGAAGCGTTCTGGAAAGTGCATATGCAGCAGAGCGGGAGGGGATAACAGATGGGACAGAAAGTCTATGTGGTCGATACCAATATCATATTGCAGGATATACAGCATCTTTATGATATTTCGGATAAAGGAAGCAATATCATCGTCATTCCCGAGACGGTGTTGATGGAGCTTGAGGAGAAGAAAAAACTCTTTAATGAGCTGGGGTACCATTCGCGCGCTTTTGCAAGGCTTCTGGCGAAAGCAAAGACCAAAGAGGTAGACCATAAGATGTACTTTAAGGTCGTTAAAATGGTTGTGGATACGATGGAACTTCATCTGATATCAAAAGATCGGTATGAAAGTGAGATGCTTGAGCACAATCTCTCGGAAAGCAACGACAAACGTATCATAGAGATCGCGGAGATCGCACAACACTACTATAAGGGCGCAAAAGTACATTTTTTGTCTATCGATATCTATGCAAGGATGTTCGCGCTCCTTAAAAATATCAAAGCGGAGACACTGCATGATGACAGGGCGGATGTACCCGAATTTCATTTTGTCAAACAGATCACACTGGATTCAAACTATTTCAATGCGCTACCCTTTGCCCCGATCGTCTCTTATGACAAACACTATATGCCGGAAAACTTTTGCTATACCTTTGTCTCCGATGACGGAAATACAGCACATGGAATCATTGCCGATCAAAAGATAGATCTCGTGGAGGATGCGGATTTTCACGGGCTTGCCGTAAGGCCCACCAATCTTAAACAGAGATATCTGTGCAAGGCGCTCCTCTCCAACCGCTATGACCTGGTGGTAGTGGATGCCAAGGCGGGGAGCGGCAAAACTTTGATCAGTATCGCTTCGGCAATGCGTCTGATCGATCAGGGCTTCTATCAGAAGATCGTCTATGTGAGAAACTCTATCGAGTCGCTTGACAAAGGGGCGCAGGTGGGATTTCTGGCAGGGAATGAAGAGAAGTTCAGGATATACAATATGGCACTCTACGATACCCTGGAGTTTATCGCAAAAAAACGTATCAAAAGATATGAAAACAAGGAGAAAGAGGAGTCTATCAAATCAAAAATCGATCATCTGATGCAGAAGTATACGATAGAGATGCTATGGCCCGGCGAAGCCAGGGGAAGAACGCTCAGTGATGCGGTCGTGATCATGGATGAGTGGCAAAATGCTTCGGATAAAACGACCCAGCTCATCCTTTCAAGGCTTGATGAGAGCTGTATGGCTATTGTCATAGGATACAACAGACAGATCGACAACTTGTATCTGAACCGCTACAACAACGGACTGACAACCCTGCTGAAACAGACAAAGTTTTCACAGGAGGGCATAAAGATCTTTGCGATTGAACTTGACAGGGCGGTAAGAGGGAAATTTGCGGAGTTTTCTGAAAGTATTTTTGAACATAAAAGGTAGGTTGACAGAGGATATGTTTTGTAATCGGAATGTAACCGTTCTGTAATCTTTGTGTAATCAAGAGCTTCTATGATTGCACTATAAAGAGGAACTAGGATGACACAGATGAAATATGAACCAAAATTCGGTACAGTCTCCCCGGATAATATCGACAAGCTGATCCGGAAGATCGGGAAATCACTCTTCCTTGATGATGAGGTAGCGAGTGCGCTGATCTATAAAGAGTGGGAAATGGTTGAGTTATTGTTTGAAAAACACAAAAAAGTCAAAGCCGTACACAAACATCTGCTTCTGGAGATCGAGGGACACTACAGAGGGAGGATCGTATGCAGCAATTGAGTGTTGAGAGCTTTATGGTGCATCACTATCCCATGATCGAGCAGTTTCCACATACTGCGAAGAAACTTCTTTTTTCGGGGATGAAGAGGCTGTGCCATGAAAACCAGATTAATGAGTTCCTTGTCGCCAACAGGCACAAGGATGCATTGAGCTTTATAGAGGCGATCATTGACTACTTTGATATAACGATCGGACTGAAAAAAGATGAGATGGCACGTATCCCTGCCTACGGACGCACGGTGATCATCGCGAACCATCCCCTGGGAGCACTGGATGCCCTGGCACTGATACACCTTCTCAAAGATGTACGCAAGGACATCAAGATCGTGGCCAATTCATTTTTGGGCCAGTTTGAAAACCTGAGAGATATTCTTATCCCTATGGATAATATCAGGGGAAAGATGGACAGGGGGGTTGTCACGGGGATATACCAGGCCCTCTCGGAAGAAAAGGCGGTCATCATTTTCCCCGCGGGGGAGGTGAGCCGGGCAAGACCGAGCGGCGTAAAAGATACGAAATGGAAGAGCGGCTTCCTGAAGATCGCGACGAAGATGAAAACCCCTATCCTCCCGATCTATATCAAAGCAAAAAACTCAAAGAGCTTCTATCTGCTTTCGATGGTCAACCGTTCACTGGCTACGGCTACTCTGCCGCATGAGATGTTCAAAGGAAGAGGAAAACAGATCGACTTTACGATCGGCAAATCGATCCCGTATGCCTCCTACAATATTGCCATCCCGACAAACGAGAAGATCAAGCTGCTGCGCAAACACTTTTATCGGGTTGCACGGAAGAGGCAAGAGCTTTTCAAGACCGAAAATCCTATTTCGATGCCTGAAACCCCCGGCGAGATTAAAAAAGCACTCAAAAGCGGCACACTGCTTGGAGAGACACTGGACGGGAAACGCATCATTCTCTATGAGTCTCTGCAGGAGAACTGCGTGATCAAGGAGATCGGAAGGCTCAGGGAGATCAGTTTCCGGTTTGTCGGTGAGGGGAGCGGCAAAAAACGGGATATCGACGGATATGATTTTTACTACAAACATCTGATCATCTGGGATGATGAACAGCTGGAGATCGCGGGTGCCTACCGTTTGGGCTTGAGCGGACAGATCGTAGAGGATTTCGACAGTGACGGACTCTACTCTTCCTCTCTGTTTGATTTTCATGAAGGATTCGAACCACAGCTTGCCAGCGGTATCGAACTGGGCCGGAGTTTCGTTCAGCCCAAATACTGGAACTCAAGGGCGCTGGATTATCTGTGGCAGGGGCTTGGTGCATTTGTAAAAGGACGTCCCGATATCCGTTATCTCTTCGGTGCGGTAAGCATGAGTGACAGCTTCAATGAACAGGCAAAAGCCTTGATGATCTACTTCTATTCACACTATTTTGCCAGTGATGAGGTGCTGGTCACGCATAAAAACCCCTACTACCTCTCTTCCGAGATGAAAGCCTATTGCCAATCGATCTTTTCGGGAGAGGACTACAAGGCTGACCTCAGGGTGCTCAAAGAGGAGTTGGGGTATATGGGATACATGATCCCCACTCTCTATAAACAGTATGCCGAGGTATGCGAAGAGGGGGGCGTGAAGTTCCTTGACTTCGGATATGACCGGGATTTCAACAACTGTATCGATGGGTTTATCGTTGTTGATCTCCAGAGAATGAAAGAGAGCAAAAAGAAGCGATATATCGGATAAATATGACAATATGACATCTTTTCATCTTCTTTTTTGCAGATAACGCTACACTTCTCTTATGAGTAAATTACAGATTTTGAAAGACTATTTCGGCCATAGCGGTTTCAGACCTCTACAGGAAGAGGTGGTAGATGCGATCCTTGCACAGCAGGATGTGCTGATGATCCTTCCTACAGGGGGAGGGAAGTCGCTCTGCTACCAGCTTCCTACCCTTCTGATGGAGGGGGTGACAGTGGTGGTCTCTCCATTGCTTGCCCTGATGCATGACCAGGTGACGGCGCTGAAAGCCAACGGCATCACTGCCGCGATGCTCAGTTCGATGCAGACGCCCGAAGAGTCCCAGCGCACAGAGTCACAGCTGAAACAAGGGAAGATCAAACTGCTCTATGTCGCTCCCGAGCGTCTGCTCAACCCCTATTTTCTGAATTTTCTGCAGCAGCTTCCACTCAACTTCTTTGTGATCGATGAGGCGCACTGTGTGAGTGAGTGGGGGCATGAGTTCCGTGAGCACTACCGCGGGCTCTCCCTGCTGAAAGAACGTTTCCCCGATACGCCCATCGCGGCATTCACCGCCACGGCGACTAAAGTCGTCGAAGAGGATATCGCTGAGAACCTGCGGCTTCGGTCACCTAAAAGAGTGAGAGGTTCGCTCTTCAGAAGCAACCTGACCATCCAGGCACAGCACCGCATCAAAGACGGGCGTGAGCAGCTCCTGGAGTTTCTGAAAAGCCACAGGGACAGCTCGGGCATCATCTATACGCTTTCAAGAAAACAGACCGAGTCGGTTGCCCACTTCCTCCAGACCAAGGGGATCGAGGCACAGGCCTATCATGCGGGTCTCAGTACCGAGGAGAAGAACCGTACCTACAAGGCGTTTGTGGAGGACAGGATACAGATCGTGGTGGCCACGATCGCATTTGGCATGGGTATCGATAAGAGCAATATCCGCTTTGTGGTGCATCTGAGCCTGCCAAAGACGCTTGAGAACTACTATCAGGAGATAGGGCGTGCAGGGCGTGACGGGCTGGACTCCGAGACACTGTTGCTCTTCTCCGCCCAGGATATCGTCCAGCAAAAGTCATTTATCGAAGCGCTTCCCGATACCCCCTATAAGCAGCATGCGTTTGACAAACTCGATGCGATGGTCCGTTTTGCGAATTCCGAGAGCTGCAGGCACCAAAGCATCGCGGCCTACTTTGATGACAGGATAGAGGTATGCAGCGAGAAGTGTGACAACTGTACCGCAACAGACATGCAGAGGGTTGATATCACCGAAGCTTCGCGCAAGCTGCTCTCGGCGATCTATCGCACCGGGCAGAACTTCGGGCTACACTATCTTGTCGATGTACTGCGGGGCAGCAAAGAACAGCGCGTTCTGAAAAACGGCCATGACAAGACGACGGTTTACGGTATCGGTGAGGAGTTCAGCAGGAATCAGTGGTTGACAGTGGGTGACAAACTGCTGGAGCTTGGCGCAGTGGAACAGGGTGAGTTTAAGGTATACCGGTTGACACCTTTCGGGGTGGAGGTGCTGAAGGGTGCACATGCCATCGAGATCAAAAAAGAGCGCCTGAGCCTCCAGAAAGCAGCACCGAAACGCAAAGTCACCTTCTTTGACGACTATGATGCGGAGCTGTTTGACAAGCTGCGCGATCTTAGGGCCCAGATTGCCGAGGAGAATAGTATTCCGCCCTATATTGTCTTTTCGGACAAAACACTGAAGGACCTTAGTGCCAAAAAACCTGTCACCAAAGAGGAGATGCTCCAGGTACATGGGATCGGCGAGGTGAAGTATGAGCGTTACGGAGAGGCGTTTCTGGAGCTTTTGAAAAAAGAGTAGCCTCTCTTTCAATGGAGCAAAGGTATAATGCCAGGTATGGAAGCAGAAAACAGCAAACCCCTTTGCGGGATAGACGAAGCAGGCCGGGGGCCTATCGCGGGTTCACTGGTGATAGCGGGTGTGGTCTTGACAGGCAGGGTAGAGGGGTTGATGGACTCCAAAAAACTGTCAGAGAAGAGACGGGAAGCGCTTTTTGACCTGATCAGGCAAAACAGCCGTCACCACATTGTCCGCTTTTCAGCGAAGCAGGTGGATCAACTGGGTATCTCCAGATGCCTGCAGCAAGGGCTTAAGGCAATCCAGCAACATCTTTGTGAATGCCACTACCTGTTTGACGGGAACAGCACCTTCGGCGTGGATAATATCACGACGATGGTGAAAGCCGATGATAAAGTCGAAGAGGTGAGTGCCGCGAGCATCCTTGCCAAAGTCACCAGAGACAGGGAGATGCTGGAGTTTGCCCAAAAATATCCGGAATATGGGTTTGAGAAGCACAAAGGGTATGGCACCAAGGCGCATATCGAAGCACTGGCGAAGTATGACAGGTGCGCAGTGCACCGTACCACTTTCCGGATCAAAGCATTGGATGAGCCAACGCTCTTCTGATCATTCTAGTGATTACAGCGAAGATTACTTCTTGAATGGATCATATTATCGTGTATAAATCTCTCTGAGATGATCCATCTTTTTGCCCATATTGAGCAGCGCCATATCGGCCAGGGTGAGTGCCATCATCGCTTCGCAGACGACGGCTCCTCTGATCGCTACACACGGGTCATGGCGCCCTTTCAGGTTGCATTTGACCGCTTCGTTGTGCGTTGTGATCGTATCCTGCTCCCGGAAGATGGACGGGGTCGGTTTGAAATATGTTTTCACAATGATCGTATCGCCGTTGCTGATGCCTCCGAGCATCCCGCCGGAGTGGTTGCTTTTGAAACCCTCCAAAGTGATCTGGTCGTTGTTTTCGCTCCCTTTGAGATGGGAAGAAGCGACACCGTCACCGATCTCCACGGCTTTTGCTGCGTTGATCCCCATCATCGCTTCCGCCAGTATCGCATCGAGTTTGTAGTAGAGCGGTTCACCAAGTCCGACAGGTACGCCTGTTGCGGTAGTGAGTACCACGCCGCCCACCGAATCATGTGCCTCCTTTGCTTTGAGTATCGCCGCTTCCTGCTCTGCCTCTTTGTTCGGGTCAAGGGCGTACATTTTGGAACGCTTTGCATACTCAAAGTCCTGTACTTCCCCCTTGATACCGTCGACTTCACACAGCCCGCTCCGGATCTCTATGTCAAGTTCGCGCAGCATCAGTTTGGCGATCGCACCTCCGGCCACTCTGGCCGCGGTTTCACGTGCCGAACTTCTTCCGCCGCCGCGGTAGTCGCGCAGACCGTACTTGTGAAAATAGGTGAAATCCGCATGTCCGGGGCGGAAAAGATCCTTGACATTGTCGTAATCTTTTGACTTCTGGTTGGTATTGAAGATGATCATCGCGATCGGTGTACCGGTACTGATGCCTTCAAAGACCCCTGAGAGTATCTCTACGATATCATCCTCTTTGCGCCCGGTCTCCAGTTTGCTTTTGCCCGGTTTTCTCCGGTCCAGTTCTGACTGGATAAACGCCTCGTCGATCGCGAGTCCCGCAGGTACGCCGTCAAGGATACATCCAATAGCTTTTCCGTGCGACTCGCCAAAGGTGGTCAGTGTCAGTTTTTTCCCAAAGGTATTCATTTTTTAAGTTCCTTCATTCTGTGCTGATTGAAAGAGGGGCAGATCGCCGACGCTCTTTAGCGGTGATCATTGACTCTTCAGTTTTCCCAATGCAATCTCTGCAGCCTTCTGCTGGGCATCTTTTTTGCTTCTTCCCTTCGCCTTGGCGATCGTTTTCCCGTCCAGAGTTACGGCGATTACAAACTCTTTTTTATGATCGGGGCCGGAAGCGTCAAGCAACTCATAGGTCGGTGTGACTCCGTGCGTGGCCTGGGTAAGTTCCTGAAGGGCGGTCTTGAAATCTTTTGAGAGAGAATCAAGGTCGATCTTTGGGTGACACTCCTCTATAAGTGCTATCGAGATCTCTCTGGCTTTTTCAAGGCCTGCTTCAAGGTAGATCGCACCGATCACAGCCTCAAATGCGTTGGAAAGCAGGGAGGGTTTGTCTCTCCCGTTATTATTCTCTTCGGCTGCCGAGATATAGATATACTCTCCCAGTCTGATCGTTCTTGCGATCATGGTAAAGCCCTGTTCATTGACGAGGGAGGCCCTGATCTTGGAGAGTATCCCCTCATCGGAGGTTTTGAATTTGTTGAAAAGGTATTCTCCGACGATCAGGTCAAGTACCGCATCCCCCAGGAACTCCAGCCGCTCATTATTGTAAGGCTTTTTGTAGCTTTTGTGTGTCAAAGCCTCAATAATCAATTGCTTGTTATCAAATGTATAGTTTAGCCGTTCTTCCAGTTGGCTGTAATGGCTCATAGAATCTCCTCTTTTAGTGATTGTTGTATGCGTTCTGCTTCGCTCCGGGCAAGCTCATCGCAGCGTTCATTTTCGGGATGGCCGTCATGGCCCCGTATCCATGTCCCGTGTACCTGATGCGGTCCTGCAGCCTCAAGGTAGGCTTCCCAGAGATCGACATTTTTGACCTTTTTGAATCCTTTGGCTTGCCATCCCGCAAGCCACTCATTGATCGCTTTGACCACATAAGAGCTGTCGGAGACCACCTCTACGCGGCACGGCTCTTTCAGGAGCTTGAGCCCTTCGATGACGGCGCGCAGCTCCATCCTGTTGTTGGTGGTATGCACTTCTCCGCCATAGTACTCTTTGCGTTTGCCTCTGTACTCCAGTATCCCGGCATAGCCGCCGGGACCTGGGTTTCCGAGGCTGGAGCCGTCAGAATAGAGAGTAATCTGTTTTCGGGTCTGATTTTGCAATGTGTTCCTCGACTTCTACCGTGTGCAGTGCCATACAGTTCGGACAACGTTTAAATGCGATGGGAAAGCTCTGTTTGCATTTGGTGCACAGATAGGTAAAATGCAGGTCTCCCTCTTTAAAGCCGTTCTCTTTTGCCGTTGCCAGCATATCCAGTGCGAATATCCCGCTCGAGGCTGCCGGCTCGAACGTGTATCCCTTGGCATAGTAGAGTGTTTTCAGTTGTTTATTTTCTGCAATTATATCCAAACTCAGTTGTGACTGGGGTAAGAACCAGAGGATGTCGATGATCTCTTTGATCCGCGCCGTATCCAGGGCCTGCCATGCCGCCTGGGTATCGAGATGGAAGAGTACACCGATAATCTCCCGGTAAAGGCCCGGCTCTTTTTCAAGCAGCACTAAAAGTCTTTTGACTTTCTCTTCTTTGGGGAGGCTTTTGTCGGCTACGAGTTCGGAAAAAGCGAGAAATCTTTTGAGGGTCTGTGTCTGTTCTCCCATGGTCTCAAGCGGTTCGACTACTTCCTTGGCCTTGGGAAAGTTGAGCATCTGCTCATAGACCACTTCGAGCATATAGAGCGCTTTGGTATTGCGCGGTTTCTTGCGAAGTACCTCTTCATAGATGGTTTTTGCACGCTCCAGAAAACCTGCATGAAAGTAAGTTTTCCCCAGTTTCTCCATCAGTTCGAGCTTGGAGCTCTCTTCCCGGATATTTTTGATCAGATAGAGATAGATACTGATCGCCTTATGGTACTCCCCGGTGTTGTCAAATGCCTGCGCAAGCAGGGCAAGCGGTTTGAGCATATGCATATCAAAAGGCATGGAGGTTGTATCCAGCATACACTCCGAAGTATCAAACTTCTCCAGGAATTTCAGGAGATTTCCCTGCTCTTTTTGCTGCTGATAGACTCCCCACCCATAGGTCACCAAAGAGAGTATCAGGGCGATAACGATGATCAGCAGGATACTGAAAAGGGGGTCATTGTATGCCGGCAGTATGTTTTCCACGCTATACCACCCTTATAGATGGCTGGAGTGAATAGTGAATAGTGAATAATGAATAGTGTCGGTTTGCTTTCCGGAAGAAAGCTTTGATTGGTGAAGTGTTGTGAATATCCGCCATTCCTGATCCCTAATCCATAATTTTTAATTTTTAATTTTTAATTTCTATCGTAGATTATACCCAATTAGATATAATGCCATTATGATAGATAATGCCTCCATAGAATCCCTTAAAAACAGTATCGATATCGTAGATGTGATCGGCAACTATATAGAGCTGAAGAAAGCGGGTGCCAATTATAAAGCGAACTGTCCTTTTCACGGTGAGAAGACCCCTTCGTTCGTGGTGAGCCCAAGTAAACAGATCTACCACTGTTTCGGCTGCGGGGCGGGGGGAGACACGATCAAGTTCGTGATGGAGATAGAGAAACTGAGCTATCCCGAAGCGATAGAAAAACTGGCGTCGATGTATAACTTCTCTCTGCGCTATACCCAGGGAAGTTCGGATTACAGCGATGCCAAACGTGTGCTGGAAGCCATACAGACCTGGTATGTGAAAAATCTCGACCAGAATCCGACGGCACAGAAGTACCTTGCAGACCGGGGTATCAGTGCCGCATCGATAGAGAAGTTCGGCATCGGCTATGTCCCTTCGGGGATGCAGGTAATGCAGTTCCTGCAAAGAACGATGCTGCCAAAACCCCAGGCTGCCGAAGCAGGGGTGATCGCGCAGGGAGAGAGAGGGGAGTACTATGCAAGGCTGGTCGAACGTATCACTTTCCCGATTTATTCGCCGGCAGCTTCCATCGTAGGCTTCGGCGGCAGGACGATCACTAACCATCCGGCAAAATATATCAACTCCCCGCAAACCAAACTCTTTAACAAGTCCAGGCTGCTCTACGGATACCATCTGGCCAAAGAGAGTATCTACAGCAAAAAGCAGATCATTGTCTGCGAAGGGTACCTCGATGTGGTGATGTTCCACCAGGCGGGATTCGACACTGCAGTGGCGACACTGGGTACTGCATTGACCGCAGAGCACCTTCCGCTGCTTCGAAAAGGCGATCCCAAAGTCATTCTGGCTTATGATGGGGACAATGCCGGTGTGGCGGCAGCCCTCAAAGCCGCCATGATGCTTTCACATGCAGGTTTTGACGGCGGTGTCGTTCTATTCCCCGACGGGCAGGACCCTGCGGACCTGATCGCAAAAGATCAGAGCGAAGCCGTCGCCAGACTGCTCAGGACATCCAAACCGCTGATCCCCTTTGTGATAGAGAAAACGATAGACTCCTATGACCTCTCGGATCCGCGGGCAAAAGAGGCGGCTTTTGCCCAGATAAAACAGTTTCTGGACGGCCTGAGCCCGATCATCAAGGATGCCTATATCCCGCTGGCAGCGACACAGCTGGGGATCTCCGCCGCGCTCTTCGGGAAACAGACGCAGCCCTCCAGAGCCAAAGAGAGTTTTTCCCAAAACAAAGAAGACCAGGATGTACTTGATATTTTAAAAACACTTGTAGAAGAACCCAATTTGCTGGAGATCGTCCTGGATATGGTTGATATCAAAATGTTTGGCAGATATGCCGGGTATTTTGATCTGCTGGTAAAAGGCGAGTTTAACCATCCTTTTTTTGTAGGGTTGAAGATCAAGGATGACGTCTATGTTCTGGATGAAGAGAAGCTGATGTTTTCGCTGCGGAAAATACTTGTAAGATTCTATGATAGAGAGCTAAAACGCATTGTTGCGGACCAGAATATCCCTTTTGCCAAAAAGAGTTTTCTTATACGGAAGATCAAAACCGATATTATCCCCCGTTTGAAGCGCGGAGAGCTTGTGGCTTACGATAAAGACTTTTTCTCCTAGCACTCTTTAGCGTTTGATCTTGCCGATATAGGCATCAGAAAAGATTTTTCGGTATGCAGGAAGCAGTTTTATGAGATATTTTTTCTCATCCGTAGGGAGTGTGTATACATAGAGATAGCGATCTTTTTTATAGGTGTGTACGGTTTTTTTGAGCGCAGGCGAGAAAGTGTCAATCGTATTTAAAATACGTATTTCGTTCTTGAGATCAAAAACGCCAAGCCTTACGGTAAACATCGGCGATGAGATCAGGAAGGCAGAAAATGAAATCGCTACGAAGAGGACACGAAACATAAAAACTCTTGTAAAATTTTATTTGGTTTGATAATTATAGTGAAATTTTTTTAAATGGAGTTGTTGGTGACCCCACGGAGACTCGAACTCCGGTAACCAGGATGAAAACCTGGGATCCTAACCGCTAGACGATGGGGCCAACAATAAATTAAAAGTATAAACAAGTTAAAATGGTGACCCCACGGAGACTCGAACTCCGGTAACCAGGATGAAAACCTGGGATCCTAACCGCTAGACGATGGGGCCATCAACTTGTGGACGGCATTATAGTAATTTACAGCTTAAATATATCTTAAAAATAGACAATTAAGAGGGAAACGAGGAGATAAAAATGAAAAAATATCGATTTTTGGTGCTTTTTTTGGCACTGATCTGGATATCAGGGTGTGTACAGCGTGTCTATACCAAACAGAATTCGGCGCTGATCGTCTTTAAGACACCGACATACAGGTATGCGGATATGGGATTTATCTATGAAGGCAAAGAGGAGATGAAAGTAGAGATCTACAGCAGCGGAAAACCGCTGACCTCATTGGAGTTCTCCAGAGGACAGGTCTGTATGAGCACCCTGCAGTGTATGCCCGAGTCCAGCTTCAACGCCCGGGTATTGAGCAGGCATTACCCCGAGGGGCTGCTGCGCAATGTATTCGGGGGCAGGGCTATTTTTGGCAAAGAGGGATATACGATAACGCGTAACGGCTTTACACAAAAACTTTATCAAAGCGGCAAATATGATATAGAGTACACGGTTTTAAACCGGCAGATCGTATTCCGTGATACAATAAATGATATTTTGATCAAAGTACAACAGCAAGGATAAGTAAGCGTGAAAAAATTTGTAGGTGCACACGTAAGTGCAAGCGGCGGTGTGGAGAATGCACCGCTCAATGCCATGGAGATCGGGGCAAAAGCATTTGCCCTTTTTACAAAGAACCAGAGACAGTGGAAAGCAAAGCCGCTGGAGAGCAAGAGTATCGATGCATTCCGGAAGAACCTGGAGATTTCAGGTATCTTGCCCAAACATGTCCTGCCGCATGACTCCTACCTGATCAACCTCGGACATCCCGAAGCAGAACAGCTCGAAAAATCACGGGATGCTTTTATCGATGAACTGGAGCGCTGCAGGGTGCTCGGGCTGGACAAACTGAACTTCCATCCCGGATCACACTTGGTGAAAATACCCAAAAAAGATCCACTCTATGAAGAGAAGCTGCTTGAAGCAGAGCTGGGGTGCCTGGATGTGATCGCGGAGTCCATGAACAGGGCGATAGAAGCGACCAAAGGTTCCAACGTTAAACTGGTGATCGAAAACACCGCTGGACAGGGGAGTAACCTCGGTTACAGGTTTGAGCATCTGGCACACCTCATAGAGAAGGTCGAAGATAAAAGCCGTGTGGGTGTCTGCCTGGATACCTGCCACACGTTTACGGCAGGATATGACCTGCGTACCCGAGAAGCGTATGATCAGACGATGGGGGAGTTCGACCGTATCGTAGGGGCCAACTATCTGATGGGGATGCACCTCAATGATTCCAAGCCGCCGCTTGGATCGCGGGTGGACAGGCACCACTCTTTGGGCCAGGGAGAGATCGGATGGGATGCCTTCAGGTTTATCATGAACGACAGCCGCATGGATGATATCCCGCTGATACTGGAGACGATCGATGAGTCGATCTGGGCAGAGGAGATCGCAGCGCTTTACCGTCTGGTAGAGTAGCCTCCGTGCACTTGTGCAAGTTTTTGTATAAAGTTTGCACAAGTTCATAAAAGGGTGAATATCAGAACAAGGAGGGAATATGAAATGGGTAAAAGGTCTGGCACTCAGTGCCGCAGCAAGCTCGCTGGCAGTGGCGGGAGGGTATAAGATCCCTGAACAGTCTATCAACTCGACAGCGCTCGGCGCAGCCTATGTGGCGCATACGATGGGGGCGGATACGGCATACTGCAATCCCGCAAACATGGCTTTCATGGAGGACAAGCACTATCTGGAGGGCGGGGTGACCCTGGCGCACCTTCCTTCCAACGAATATACCCTGGTCGATCCCTACTCGGGAGAATCGGAAGTCGAGGATCTGCCGATCCCCTATCTGCACTACGTAAGCAGACCGATGGGTGATTTCAGGTGGGGTGTGAGCCTTACGGTGCCGGGCGGACTGACGAAGCGCTGGGAAGATCAGCCTCAAAAGTCTTTTGCGGAGGAGTTTACGCTCAAGGTGATAGAGCTCAACCCGAGCCTGGCGTATAAAATAGCCGAGAATTTCAGTATCGGCGGTGGTGTGCGGCTGATCTACAGCGAAGGTGTGGTCAAGAGCAGCGGCGAGGTATCGAGGGATATGGAAGGTGATACGGTTGAATTTGGGTACAACCTTGCCATGACCTATAAGCCGGCTCCGGATATCACGCTGGCAGCGACCTACCGGTCAAATATCGATCTGGAAGAGGAGGGGAGTGCAAAACTCTATTCGGGTACAACACTTGCTTATGATGGTGATGCAAGCGTCACGGTCCCGCTTCCTGCTGCACTCAACCTGGCGCTGGCAAAAACCTGGCAGGAGAGATTTACTCTGGAGTTCGTCTATGAACGCACCTTCTGGTCCGAGTATGAAACGCTTGATTTTGAATACAAAGGAGCCGATATCGGAGGGTTGACCCCCTATTTTGATGCGCCGATACCGAAAAACTGGAAAGATACCGATACCTTCAGGATCGGGGCGACCGTCAAGATGGACAACAGGATCACCGCGATGTTCGGGTTTGCCATCGATGAAACCCCTGCGCCGCTTGAGACACTCGGCTTTGAACTTCCCGACAGCGATGCCAAGATCTTCTCCATGGGATTCAGGTATCAGCAGAACGAACACCTCTCCTGGGGTGCGGCGTTCCTGTATGATAGCAAAGAGCCGGTCTCCATGCCCGCAGGCATCAATGAAAACCCGGTGCTTGCCCATGGGGGAAGCTTCCATGAGGGCGGGGCATTCCTGACAACCGTAGGTATCGCATACGAGTACTGAGATGGGATACAGTTTCAACAGTTTTTATGAGCTCATCGGCCATCAGGGGGAAAGGCAGAAACGCAAAACGGCGCTTTTTGTCGATGAGGAGAAGATCACCTACGGGGATATCCTGAAAAGAGCCGATGCTGTAGCGGCATTCCTGGCAGCCCAGGGGGTACAGAAGGGTGACAGGGTCGCACTTTTTCTGAGAAACTCCCCTGAGTTTGTCTATACGATCTTTGCGGCATCCAAGCTTGGGGCAGTCGTTGTTCCGATCAACACCTTCCTGAAAGAGGAAGAGCTCTCCTATATCCTCGAAGACAGCGGCAGCAGCGTACTGGTCACTTCGATGATCCATGAGCAGGTGGTCAAAGCCAGCAGCGCAGAAGCACTCTGTCGTTTCATCGTATGGGAAGGGGATGCGTCTGTGCAGCAAGATGCGCAACACTACGGTTTTGATGAGGCGGTCAGTTGTGCTCAACGAGTTGCAGCCGATACCGGAAGGCTTGAAGATACGGCGGTGATCTTTTATACCTCCGGGACCACAGGCAAGCCCAAAGGGGCGATGCTCTCGCATCAGAATATCTTTTCCAACTCTGTAAGCGGGATCAGGCATATCGATGTGAAACCAAAAGACCGCGGGATCGTTTTTTTGCCGATGTTCCACTCTTTTACCTTTTCGATAGGGATCATCCTGCCCCTCTATGCCGGGGCAAGTATCGTGATCATCAAGTCAATTCAGCCGTTTTCCAATATCTTCAAACAGACGCTGATGAAGCGTGTGACGATCTTTTTCGGTGTTCCTGATGTCTACAGTGCGCTCTCCAAGGCGAAGCTTCCCTGGTACTTCATGTGGTTCAACAACCTGCGTGCCTTTATCTCTGGTGCAGCCCCCTTGCAGCCAAAAACGCTTGATGCGATGGCAGAGAAGTTCAGACGGGCGAAACTGCTTGAAGGGTACGGCCTCAGCGAGGCAAGCCCCGCGGTCTGCATGAATACGCTGCAGAAACAGAAGGCAGGATCAGTCGGGACTGCACTGGCAGGATATGAGATGAAGGTGGTGGATGAAAACCTTATGGAGCTGCCGAGAGGCGAGATCGGAGACATCATTGTCAAGGGCGACAATGTCATGCAGGGCTACCTGAACCGCCCGGAAGCGACAGCGGAGACGGTGATCAACGGATGGCTGCTTACCGGAGATATGGGGTATATCGATGAGGAGGGGTATCTTTTCATCGTTGACCGGAAAAAAGACCTGATCATCTCCAAGGGGATCAATATCTACCCAAGAGAGATAGAAGAGGTGATCGACAGGTTCGAGGGGATCGGTGCCTCCGCGGTGATAGGCATTGCCGATGAAAAGAGCGGAGAGATCCCTGTGGCCTATGTCGAACTCGAAGAAAGCGTGGAGAAGGTCGATGAAGCCGTACTCAAGGGATATCTGCGCGAACACCTGGCAAACTTCAAGGTGCCAAAACATATCCATGTGATCGAAGCACTGCCCAAGAATGCGACAGGCAAGGTACTCAAGCGCGCACTCAAAGAGCAGCTGAGAGAGGGAGCGCATCAATGATGAGAGCGATCATCAATGCCCGTTTGATTGGGAGTGACAGTGTTGTCGGGGGGAAGGTCCTGCTCTTTGACAAAAAGATCATCGGTATCGCAGACGAGGTGCCTGAAGGGGCAGAGGTCATCGATGCCAAAGGAGCCTATGCGAGTGCAGGGTTTATCGATTTGCATATCCACGGGGCAGGCGGGGCGGATGTGATGGATGCAACACCTCAAGCGCTTGAGACGATATCCGATACACTGCTGCAGACCGGCACCACCTCTTTTTTGGCCACGACGATGACGATGTCAACCCAGGCCATTGACACCGCTTTACAGAATGTCAAAATGCACAAAGAGAAGGTAAACGGTGCGCAGATACTGGGAGTCCACCTCGAAGGCCCTTTTATCAATCCCTCCAGGCACGGGGCGCAGGAGATCGCGTATATCCAGAGACCCAATCTTGACTTGATAGCAGATCATATGGAGTCTATCAGGATGATCACACTGGCACCTGAAGTGGAGGGGGTCGAAGCATTTATCCGGCATCTCGGCGAGCAGTATCCCCATATCATCCTCAGTGTCGGACACTCCGATGCGAGCTATGATCAATGCAAAGCGAGCTTCGGATGGGGGGTCTCCCATGCGACGCATCTTTTCAACGCCATGAACGGGTACCATCATCGGGAACCGGGAGTCATCGGAGCGGTCTTGGAGAGCGATGTGACCTGCGACATCATCCCCGACCTGGTGCATACCCATCCTTCAACCCTGGAGCTGACCTATCGGCTCAAGAAGGATAAACTGATCCTGATCACCGATGCGATGAGGGCAGGGTGCATGAAAAGCGGCATCTATGAGCTCGGAGGGCAGAGAGTCGTGGTAAAAGAGGGCAGGGCCGAGCTTGAAGACGGTACATTGGCGGGGTCGGTACTGCGCCTCAATGAAGGGCTGCAAAAAATGGTGGCGCACACCTCCATGACGCTTGTCGAAGCTGTCAACAGCGTGACAAAGATCCCCGCACGCAAACTCGGTATACCCAAAGGGGAATTGCGTGAAGGGTATGATGCGGATATAGTCATTTTTGATGAAGATTTCAGTATCATATCAACACTGGTGGCCGGAGAGCTGAAGTATATAAGGTGAGATAATGTTCGGATTTTTAAAACGAAAACAGAGAGAGATTTTTGCACCTGTCGATGGTCAGGTGGTTGCGCTTGAAGAGGTGGAGGATGAGGTCTTTTCACAAGGAATGGCGGGAGACGGTGTGGCGATCAAGCCGGTTTCGGGTATATTCACGGCGCCGATCTCAGGCCAGGTCTCCAAGATCTTTGAGACCAACCATGCTTACAGCATCAAGAGCGACAAAGACCTTGAGGTGATGGTGCATATCGGCCTGGATACCGTTGCGTTGAAAGGCGAGGGATTTGAGCGGCTCGTGCAGGAAGGGGAGAGGGTAGAAGCGGGAGACCCGGTCATCAAAGCGGACCTTGCCTATCTTGAAGAACATGCCAAAGATACAATCACCCCTGTCCTTGTCATGGAAGAGAGTGATGTCAAAACAATAGAGAAAAAACTCAAGATCGTCAAAAGCGGCGATCTTATCATGGAGGTAAACTGATGCCAAGCGGTGACAATCTTTACTATTATCTTGCCTATGCGATCATTGTGATCGTTTTTATCGTGGTTTTAAAGATGCCTAAAAAAGAGAAGGGCAAAACGTCCAAAAAGGGACCGGTCTCCACTTCCAAAAAGTTTCAGAAAGAGAACGAAACACAGCAAAACACTACAAAGGATATCTGATGGCATACAATGAACTGAGCCCGGAAGAGGCGTATGTGATACTGCACAAAGGCACAGAGAGGCCTTTTACGGGAAAATATGTCGACAATAAAGAAGAGGGTGTCTACACCTGCAGGCAGTGCGGTGCACCGCTTTTCCGGTCCGATGCGAAATTTGACAGCGGGACGGGGTGGCCGAGTTTTGATGATGCCATAGAAGGTGCGGTTGCGGAAATTCCCGATGCGGACGGAAGACGCGTAGAGATCGTCTGTACCAACTGCGGCGGGCACCTCGGGCATGTCTTCAGGGGAGAGGGATTTACCCCTAAGCAGACAAGACACTGTGTCAACTCGATCTCGTTAGATTTTGAAGCCGATAAATAAGAATCAATATCTCTTCGTCATCGATCCGATGTGCTCCTGGTGCCACGGGTTTCATCCGGTGATGGAGGCCATGAGAGCAGAGTACAGTGACAGGTATGACTTCTCCCTTGTTGTCGGAGGGCTGCGTACGAAAGGCGCGATGGCGTGGGATGAGACGACCAAAGCCAGACTGAAAGCGACATGGCGTCAAGTCGCAGAGACAACCGGACAACGATTTACAGAGAAGCTCTTTGAGCGTGAGCGTTTTGAGTATGATACCTATCCCGCATGCAAGGCGGTAGTCACTGTACGTGAACTCTGGGGAGAGTCTGCCTCCTTTGCGTACCTCGGCAGGATACAGAATGCTTTTTATCTTGAGGGGGCGGATATCACAATGCTGCAGGTGTTGAAAAGATGGATCGACCCTGAGAAGCAGGAGGCGTTTGCCGCCTTCTTTGAGAGCGAACGGGCGGAACAATTGATGCAGCATGATTTTTCCAAAGCCCGCGCGATGGGTGCCAACGTATTCCCCTCCGTGGTCAGGATAGACAGTGACGGGCATATGGTGTGTACAAAAGGTTTCCAAAGGATTGATGAGATCATCATAGACAACTAAATCTCAAGTACCATTTTGATGCCGTCTCCATCCGGGTAGTACGCCTTGAGTATTTTGAGCGGTTTGAAGCCAAGCAGAGCATAGAGATGCAATGCCTGGGTATTGTCGGTTTTCACCTCGAGCAGAAGATACCCGGCCTTGCCTCCTGCATCCTCTCTAAGACGATTGATCAGAGAACGTCCAAGCCCTTTCCGTCGAAACCCCTCCGCTACGGCGATCGAGTAGATGCGCCAGCTCTTCTTGTAGGTGAAAAAAAGCAGGTACCCGACAACCCTGTTGTCAACCCTGACAACAAGAATATGCTTTTTTTTGATATGGTAAAGAAAATTTCTTCTCGAAAGCGGGTAGCTGTCCGCATCAAATGTCTGCTCCTCTATCTCAAGCAGCTTCTCAAGGTCACTGTAGCCGGCAAAGTCTATATGCATCAGTTTTTCTGGTAGATACTGTATTTGGGCAGGAGTTTGGCCGGCCTGTAGGAGAGCTTGACCTTTTTGAGGTTTTCAAACCCCATATCATCCCCTGCGTTGATATAGAGTGAACCGTAATGTGCTTTGAGCAGTTTGCAAAACTCCCTGAAGATGAATTGTGCCGAACCCAGAATATCAAATTCGGTTTTTTCTATCAGGATCGTCGCAGTGGTTTCGTTAGTCCGTTCGCCCACGGTAAATCCCATCACCTCTCCGTCAATACGCAGCACCATCCCAAAGAGCCCCATCTCATGATAGTATTTGAGTATTCTTTTGATCGCAAAGCGTTCATAGTTGATACCGTCAAGAAAAGCGTCCAGCTCCACTTTTGGCATATACTTCATGCGGTTGATGACCCAGCGGTTGAAGAGTTCGGTGATCTCTCCGGTATGGATCGCAGGATCAAGCAGCTCTGTCGTGAATCCGGGATAGTTCTTTTTGAACTTGTTGATCTCGGTACGTTTGGTATGGTAGCCGTTGCCGCGCAGTTCGATAAGGTCGTCGATATTGTAGACATAGTCTGCGAGCTTCTTTTCGATCAGGTAGTTTTCCAGTATCTCAAAGATATCCTGTCCTTCCACTTCTTCGACAAAATCCGTCATATAATACTCATCGACATAGTCGATACGCGAGAGATACTTTGACGAGTTGTTGAGGTTCATGATCTCAAAGCATTCGATGATCGCGTCATTGATACGCTCTTTTTTCCCCAGGGGCGGCAAAAGCATGGAAAGTTCTCCGCCATTGAGGATAAAAAGGCAGAAAGTATCTTTGACAAGTGTGTAAAAGCCGCTGGAGTTTGCCAGCCACATAAAGTTCGCTGCAAACGAGTAGTCGCTGAGACTGCTGTGAACTTCCCGGAGATACGCTTCCATCAGCCCTTTCGTGTGTATGGTAAAGGGTTTGAGCAGGTAGTTCCCTATACGAAAATCGACCATATGTTTCCTTCTTGATCAAATAGCGAATTGTACACCACTTTACAGCGCTTTGCGGTGGTGATTTTTCATAAAATATAAGTTTTTTAATGAAGGAAAAAAATCGGTTACAGGTAAAAAAAGATCGTACAGAATATGTTTCAAAAACTTTAGTTTTATCAACTACAGATGCTATAATAATCTTTTGTGCTATCTCAAAACAGGAGGAGGAAAGAGCGTGGAAAACAGGTATGATCTGATCATCGTCGGCGGAGGGCCGGGCGGTATTGCTTCAGCAGTGGAAGCATCGATATTCGGGCTTGAAAGGATACTCTTTATCGAGAAAGGGGACAACCATTCCCAGACGATCCGCCAGTACTACAAAGACTCCAAAAGGGTTGACAAAGACTGGCAGGGGCAGAGCGTCGAGATGGAGGGGAATGTCGAGTTCTTTGACGGGACAAAGGAGAGCACGCTCGAGTACTTTGAGTCGCTGCTCGATCACGAAAATATCGATACGCTTTTCGAGTGCGAGGTGGACAGGGTCGTCAAAGAGGAGGGCCTCTTTACCGTCGTGACCCCGAAGGGGGATTTCACGGCGAAGAACGTCATCGTCTCGATCGGACGTATGGGCAAACCCAACAAACCCTCCTACAAGATCCCGGCCTCTCTCAAAAAAGTGGTCAACTTCAACCCCTATGAGTGCCGCGGCCATGAGAAGATACTGGTGGTCGGCGGGGGCGATTCTGCGGTGGAGTACGCCTGCCAGCTGAGTACCATCAATGACGTGACGCTTGCCTACCGAAGAGAGAGCTTTGCAAGGATCAATGATATCAACCTTGAGATGATTACGCGATATGACCAGGAAGAGCGCCTGCGTGTCCGCTACGGCATTGATATCGACTCGATTGAAAATGAAGAGGGAAGGGTCCGGGTCAACTACAACAACGGCTTCCATACAGTCTATGACAGGGTGATCTATGCGCTGGGCGGTACGACACCGGTGGATTTCTTCAGAAAAAGCGGCATGGAGCTCGATGAGCATGAACTGCCGGTGATCAGCGAGAAGTTTGAGACCAGCGTCAAGGGGCTCTATACTGCAGGCGATATCGTCTATAAAAGCGGCGGTTCCATCGCCATGGCGATCAACCATGCCTACCATATCCTCAAAGATATCACCGGGGAGGACGGGGGTCTGGCATGAGGGCCCTGCATGACCCTGTCATACTCAAAAGAGCAGGTGCGTGATCATTCGGAAAATGCCTGTAGCGCTTCGGGATCAAGCAGGTAGAGCTTCTTTTGGCGTACCTCGACCCACCCCTTCTCTTTAAAGGTACGGATGATCCTGGAGGTACTCTCCGGTGTCAGTTTGATACGCTGTGCGATATTGCGCTGTGTCAGGTGATGCAAATGATGCTCGTGGTCTACCAGAAAACGCGCCAGGCGTTTGGAGGCATCATCGATCAGCGTATACCGCAATACCCCCTCCAGCTGTTTGATCTTGCGTGTAAGAGAGTGGATAATCGGCAGGATCAGGTGGGTATGCCCATACAGGTAGCGGCTGAAGGCATCAAACTCGATCTCAAACAGTGTGACCTCACTCAGGCATCGGGCGGTTGCGGGGTAAGGTATAGACTCAAAGAGCGCCATCTCTGCGATCAGCTCCTGGGGATAAAAGGTTCCCATCACGATCTCATTGCCCTCTGTGTCATGCTTGTAGACCTCCACGCTTCCCTTTGCCAGGATCAGCAGTGATTCCGGGGCGTCTCCCGTATAGAAGAGGATATTGTTTTTCTGATAGGTTCTCTTCCGGGTAATGGACGAGAGGAACGCCAGTGAGTCCGGATCAAAACCTGAAAAGAGATCAATGTCGCTGAGATCCATCTGCTTCCTTTTTTAAACTTAACATAGATCAATATCTATTTCCCCAGTATAGCATATACTCAGAAAAAAAGGAATCAAAATGCTAGAGAAAGAAAAATTGCCGCGTGTTGCCTATGCGATGATGAATACCGTGCACGAAGAGGAGGTTGAACTCCTGCAAAAGCTTGAGTCCGCGTTGAACCAAAATCCTTTTAAAGTGATGGAGGTAGATCAGGTACTCAGTGAACTTTTAGCGCATACCCAGGAACATTTTGCAAACGAAGAGAGACTGATGCAGGAGGTCTCTTTCCCTGCGATGATGATGCACCAGGGGGAGCACCTGCGTGTACTCAATGAGATGAAGCGGATCGTCAGCCACTGGGAGCAGACGAGGGATCCGGAGGTGGTACGGGAGTATTTTCTGGAGACCCTGATGGAGTGGCTGATGCTGCATATCACGACGATGGATACCGTCACTGCCCAGTTTATCGCGATGCACAAAGGAGCATAAGATGCAGAAAATCTCATTTATGGATAAACTCTCCTTTTCAGACAAACCCGTGATCACGCTGATGTGCGAAACCTCCCATAGCAAAGAGATACGTATCTGTATGGGAGAGGGCAGCAGCATGAAGGAGCATACCGCACCGGGAGCCATCACGATCATGCTCATCGGGGGAAAACTTCTTTTGGAATCACAAGGAGAAGAGAGGGTATTGGAGGAGGGGGAGATGGTCTGTTTTGATCCCGGGATACCGCACTCGCTTCAGGCAATGGAAGCATGTATCATCCGCCTTACGCTTGCGAAACATGACAGCGTGGAGAGGGTCAGGAACGTCATTGTACCTTTTGGTTTTTCACAAGCCTGATATAAAGCGAAATGGGGGAAGCAGTGTTATAGGGCGATCTTTTTATAAGATGGACTGAAGAGGATAAGATTGCCATCAAAAGATTCATGATTAGAGTGATAACGATCGGCAAAAAGGATCATTCTGATCCTCCCTATAGAGAACTGAAAAAGATTTTATGTTTTATAGTGTATTTTTTGTAATAGTTTGAAATAAATTAAAAGTAGAATAATTCTTCAAGATAAAAAATATTTAAATAATTTTAAATAATACGTATAGATTAAGGTACGATCATGTAAGATCGGAATATGTTCATTCTCAACATAAAGAAATAAAAATGAAGTTTTTACGATCTTTTCTAAGCGTCTTGCTGGTAACGGGATATATGGTGACCAAGATTTTTGCAGGGGATCTTTTGTATGGACCAACACTTGAACAAACCGGTGTTTCTTCTACTGAAGGATCTATTGTCGTTTACAGGGAAGAGGATGGGGACACGAGGAGTACCCCCGCGATATTTATCGATGGTAATATCGTGGGCTCTCTGCTTCCCGGTGAGTTTTCACAGACAAAAGTGTGTGGAGATGCGATAAAGTTGCGTATTGCTACAAGAGGGGGAGTAGTATATAAAGGTCAATCACAAAGGCTAAAAATCCATCAAGGAAAAATCACCTATGTGAAGATTACTCAAATAGCCGATCATACATTCAGGCCGCTTATTGTAAATGAGACAGAGGGAGAAGAAGCGCTTAGGAATATTAAAAGAACAAGCAATATCCTCAACCGCTATGTTGCACAAGTAAAATTTGATACGGATAGTCTGTTTGCATTTGACAGTGCCAGATTGATGCCTTCAGCCAGCAGGGCACTGGATAAGCTTGTACGGGATATCAAATCGTGTCCTAGCCAAATCAAACATATCCAGATCATAGGGCATACCGACAGGATAGGAGACAAGGCATACAATCAAAAGCTCTCCCTGAAACGTGCCAGGGCAGTCGCTGACTATCTTGCCAAGCGGGGCGTTGCGATACCGATGGATGTAGAGGGCCGCGGCTCCAGCGAGCCGGTCACGAGAAACTGCCGCGGCAGATTCTCATCAAAACTGATCGAGTGTTTACAGCCTGACCGCAGGGTCGTAGTCAACTTATTAAACGGTGCGAATAACGATTAATCGATAAAGATATCACATACTAAATAGTTTTTAGGAGAAAAAAAATGGCAAAAGTAATTCAACTGATCACAAAAGGTGCCACTGAAGAGGTAGCGACTGTAGAAGCAGGTGCGGGAAGAGTTGCAAATACACTGATCATCAAAGCGCAGGCAGGTGTCAAGTATGAACTAAGGGACGCTGCGACCAAATTCGCGCCGCAACAGTTATTGGTCATTCGTCAAGGAAAAGATCTCTGGATAAAATTTGAGGATGAAGAGGAAGATGAGTTAAACACAACGGATGCTCCTGATATCATTATCGAAGATTATTATGAAGATTCATCCGGCAGTCTGATTGGGTTGGCTGAAGATGGAGAGTACTATAGTTATGCTCCGCAGGAAGGGAGCAGTGATCTCTATTCTGTCAATATGGACGATGGTGAATTCTCCTACCAGAGTTTGGGGTATTCTGATGTAACCGGAGAAACCAACTGGGTACCGCTTGTACTGGGGGCACTATTTTTGGGAGGTTTGGCAGTTGCGTTAAGCAATGACGACGATGATAGGGGTCCCGACGATGGGCCTACTGTCGATACGGTAGAACCGGGCGCTCCCGGAGCAGGCGATGATGCTGTAGAGGAGGGTGAAAATCTTGTCTATACCGTCACGCTTTCTGAGAGTACTACGACGGATACGACGTTTAGCTTCAGCCTCGGCGGAGGAAGTGCTTCTCCGGGAGATGACTATAACACCACTCCTGTATTCAGTGATGGCGTAGTCGATAACGGTGACGGCACCATCACTGTTCCTGCCGGAGTGACCAGCTTTACAGTAACCGTTCCGACAGTGGATGACAATATCGACGAACCGGATGAGACAGTGCCGCTTGCTGTTGGCGGCGTGAGTGCTACAGGTACCATTGTGGATAATGACGGTGCACCGACAATCGATACGGTCACCGTGACCAACACAAGCGGAGAGGCTACCGAGGGTGATGACCTGATCTATGCGGTTACGCTGAGCAATCCAAGCAGCACCGATACGACGTTTAGCTTCGATCTTGGTACCGGAGGAACTGCCACAGCGGTAGATGACTACGGAAATGCCGTATTCAGTGACGGTGTGACTTATGATTCAGGTACCGGAGAGATCACTGTTCCTGCCGGAGTGACCAGCTTTACAGTAACCGTTCCGACAGTGGATGACAATATCGACGAACCGGATGAGACAGTGCCGCTTGCTGTTGGCGGCGTGAGTGCTACAGGTACCATTGTGGATAATGACGGTGCACCGGTTCTGGATCTTGATGAAGATGACTCTTCAGGAGCAACAGGTGCCAATTTCAATGCAACCTTTACCGAGAACGGTGGAGCGGTATCCATCGGGGATACCGATGTTTTGATCACCGATACGGATGATATGAATATCGAGAGTGCGACGATCACCTTGACCAATGCAAAAGCCGGAGATGTGCTCGATGTTTCCGGCGTAGCAGGGTTGACGACAAATGTGGATACTTCGGTTTCAGGTGTCATTACTGTAACCTTGAGCGGAACGGCTTCGCTTGCGGACTATGAAGCTGCCATCGAGGCGGTCACTTTCAGTAACCCAGACTCTGGTCTGGATGCCAGCAACCGAACTGTAACTGTCGTAGTCAATGACGGGACGAATGATTCCAATACGGCGACTACGACGATTTCGATCAATACGATCGCCAATGACGCGCCGGTTCTTGATCTTGATGCAGATGACTCTACAACAACAGGTGCTGATTTCAATACAACTTTTCCTGAGCTTGGAGGACCGATATCGATCGGGGATACGGATGTATTGATCACCGATGCTGATGATACGAATATCGAGAGTGCGACGATTACCCTGACCAATGCACAGGCCGGAGATGTTCTCGATGTTTCCGGCGTAGCAGGGTTGACGACGAATGTGGATACTTCGGTTTCAGGTGTCATTACCGTAACCGTGACCGGTTCGGCTTCGCTTGCGGATTACCAGAGTGCTATCGAAGCGGTGACGTTCAATAATACACTCGACAATCCCGATACCACCCCGCGGATTGTGACTGTCGTGGTCAATGACGGAGATGATGATTCCAATACGGCAACCACGACGATTGCGATCAATGTGACGCCTATCATTGTAGATACTGCCGCCAATGTATCCGAAGAAGGTTTGCCGGGAGCAGCATCAGATACGACCGGTACCCCTACGGATACTACGAATGCGGCAACGGTTTCAGGCACGATGTCTATCACTGATGCATCCGGTGTTGATTCTGTGGCTGTAAGCGGGCCGGCCGGGTTGACTTCCGGCGGGGTCGCTGTCACATGGAGCGGCAGTTTTGTCGGAGATACCTATACTCTTACCGGTATGGCAGGGGCAACGACTGTGGCTACACTGACACTGGATACCGCGGGTGCGTACACCTTTACCCTACTGGAGCCGTTTGATCATCCGGTTGCAGGTGTAGAGGATATACTGGCACTTGGCTTCAGTGTGACAGCGACTGATATACACGCCAATACAAGCACACCCGGCACCCTGACGATCAATGTGGAAGATGATATGCCTTTGGCCGCGGACGCTACGACATTTGTCATGGAGACACAGCCCGATACGGCTGAAGGATCGCTTGTTGTCAGCCATGGTGCGGACGGCGGTTATGTGTCGGAGATCTCATTTGATGGTATGGTTTTCACATATAACAAAGATGCCAATAGTATATCTCCAAGTGGTAGTTCTTCATCAATAAACGGCGCCTCTTTCAATACCATTAGCCATGAATTAACGATCAACACGACCCAGGGTGAAACGTTTGTGGTAGATATGCATACTGGGGAGTACAGCTACGCAGCATTGGGAGCAGAGGAGCAGGTAGGGCCTGATGTCAATGTCAACCCCTCTGAAAGCCTGCTGGGGATTGCCAATGCAGAAGCACTTGGTTTGATAGATATTGGTACCAATCAAATGTTCACAGCGACGGATGCCAATAATGATATCAAAGAGGTAGTAGTGAGAGCTGACAGTGTTATCAATCTTGGGTTGGGAAATTATTATAACCTTGCCTGGTCTTCGGAGATGGCAGCCGAGTTTGGTCTCAATGTTGTAGAGACGAATGATATCGTTAATCTCATATTGGTCACTGCGCAGAGCTATTCGCAGCTGACGATCACATCCATAGACGGAGGCCCGATTGATAACCTTCAGCTCAATGAGTTTTTGGCGACCGTCTATGTGGATCAGACCGGACTGGATCTCTTGTCACTCGGCCTATTGCCGGAGCTATCCATCACGGCGACCGATTCGCTGGCAAACAGCGATACCGATACCGAACAGGATGTGCTCGGACTCAGCCTGCTTGATCCTGACAGCGGCCCGGCCAATATCACCGAAGGAACCAGTGGTGCAGACAGTCTCAATGGCGGTACTGAAGATGATCGTATCTATGGATATGGCGGTGATGACACGCTTAATGGCGGTGAGGGGAATGATCTGCTGCGCGGCGGCGAAGGAGATGATATCCTCGTAGGCGATGCAGGGAATGATATCCTCATAGGCGGCAGCGGCAATGATATCCTCATAGGCGGCAGTGGTAATGACACTTTTATATGGGAAGAAGATAACGCAGGTACTCCCGGTACACCGGCTATCGATACGATCACCGATTTCAATAAAGCACCGGTGAGCGGGGGCGGTGACATCCTAAAACTCGGCGGTATGCTTCAGGGTGAGCTTGCAAGAGGCAATACGGTCGGTAATTTGACGGATTATTTAGCCTTTTCTTCATCAGGTGGAAATACGATACTCTATATTAGCACTACCGGAGGGTTCTCTGGCGGGTTCAGTTCAGGGGCTGTTGACCAAGCGATCGTATTTGACAGTGTAGATCTTATTGAAGGATTTATAACACAGCAGGAGGTGATCACGCACTTATTGGCCAATGGGAACCTGGTTGTTGATCAGGAGACCACAGCCACGGATCAACTCAATGGTGTTTCGACATTTGACGCGGTGATCACTGACAATGATGGCGATACCGCTTCCACTTCCGTCAGCTTCGATACCAGTGACCCCGCGGCTCCGATTCCTGGAAATGTAGCACCGGTGGTTCAGGATGATGCGACAGCCCTTTTGGGTCTGGTGGGGCTCAACCTGCTTGATCTCATTGACCTGGAAGCACAGGCATTTGCCGCAGCTGATGCAAACGGAAATCTACGTTCAGTGGTTGTAGAATATGTAGGGCTTTTAGATGTTTCTCTTGAAGATCCGGTCTTTATCGCTTCACAAAAGCTGGCAGAGGAGCTTGGGCTTACCTTTGAAGTGGTGAGTACTACGGGTATACTTGGTGCTGTTGCCCCAACCTCTACCATCACTATTACCGCACTGGATGGCGGCAATATCGATAATAAAGCAGTCAATGAACTGCTTGCTACAGTACGCCTTGAGTCAACAGCTGATCTGCTGGGGCTGGTGCCTTCCCTGGATGTCACCGTGTTGGGATCTTTTGATATCACTGCCACAGACAGCGAAGGACTTACTGCTACAGAGAGTGTAACCACCCTGGCTAATGCAAATGTGCTTGAGGGGCTTCTGGGCGATGAGGGTAACCCTGATATTATCGAGGGAAGCGCTGAGAATGATACCCTCACCAGCAGTGTCGCAGGAACTTCGGATGAGCGTCTCTATGGACACGAAGGTGATGATACCATTGACGGCGGTGACGGCAATGACCTGATCCGTGGAGGTGCAGGCGACGATACCCTTATTGGCGGAGACGGCAATGATATACTGATCGACGGAAATGGTGCAGATACCTTCAGCGGCGGTGCCGGTGATGACTGGATCGTCATATCCGATACCTCGTCGTTTGTCTCCATTGACGGAGGGACAGGGATTGATACGCTTTTCCTCTCCGGCAGCGGTATGACACTCGACCTCTCCGGAATCAGCGGAACGACGGTCGCCAGTATCGAGAAGATAGACCTTGAAGGGACAGGGGACAATGCCCTGATTGTAGAGTACAGTGATCTGCTTGCACTGAGTGAAAGCAGCGATATCCTTTATGTCACAGGAGATGAAGGTGACACGGTGACACTCTCGGCAGAAATGTTTTTAGCAACAGATACGGTTGATGGAATCACCTACAATACTTATGATATCGGCGGAACCGGGGATGCGGATATCTGGGTACAGCAGGGTGTCACGGTGCTGTAGCTTATTTATAAAGAGGAGGAGGAACGCTCTATTGGTGCATGGTTACGCACCCTACGAGAAATCAGCCTGATTTCATCGTATCGGTATTCTTAGGTCGGGATATCCTTATTCCGACATCCGCTTTTTATGGAGAGGTTACCAATAATGTCGGGGTGGGGACACCCCGACCTACACTATGAGATATTTTCCCTTTCTTCCCCAAGCTATAGAGAGCCTAATAGAACACCACTCTCATCTTTGATTTTTACACTCTCTACCGGAGTGAACGAGGGTGGGTTGCTTTTTTGAACGGCTTGAGCAGGAGCAGCAGCTTGGGCAAAAGGATCAGATCTGATATCAGGGCAGCGACCATGACCACCATAGTAAGCAGCCCAAAATAGATGGTCGGGATCAAATTTGAAAACGTTAAAATGGAGAAACCTATCACGATAACAAGCGTGGTGAAGTACATCGCATTTCCAATACTGTTGTTTGCTCTGTGCATACTGAAGTAGTAACGATTGTCTTTTGCAAATTCCGCTTGAAATCGGTGAATATAGTGTATCGTGTCATCGATACCTATACCCATAGCGATCGCTGCGATCGTGATCGTCATAATATCAAGCGGAATATGTAACCATCCCATCAATCCGAAGACCATACCAATAGGGATAATATTGACAATCAAAGCGATCCATGTCAGTTTCAGGGATCTGAAAAGTAGGTAGCGTAAAAATATTTCTGTAAATTCCAAATCAGCTATGATAAAAAGAAAAAGGAGTCATAGCGATGGAAGTAAAAGAAAATAACAAAGTAGAGTTTGATCTGGAGGAGTTGGCGCCGCTGCTGT
>Ga0265295_1001608_pt1 | contig 39099 bp, 27 predicted proteins | sample Munlansysbiofilm_FD_192503 | JGI IMG/M metagenome (GOLD analysis project Ga0265295, IMG submission 192503) | Leachate microbial communities from a municipal landfill in Southern Ontario, Canada - Methane capture system biofilm | ecosystem: Engineered > Solid waste > Landfill > Unclassified ... | reverse complement strand
TGCATCAAATGGCTTAAAATAATTTCCGGTCAACGATTCAGCCAAATCCAATTCATTTTTGAATTTAATTTTCGATTCAGTTGTTATAGAACCAACTTTAAGAGTATGATTACCCCCTATCCCATAAGCAACATACGGCCCAAATCCTAACATAATATAACCAGTACCAACTTGTGCTTTATATAATATATTAAGGGGTAATTCAATATATGAAATTTTGTATGTGTTTTTTGTGGTTACACCTAGAATAGTAAATTCGTTTTTTGCTCCCTTGGTGCTAAACATTAGCCCAGGCTGAAAATAAAACTGAGGAGCAATCGGGACCTGAACATTAATACCAGCATGGTAACCTATAATCATATCATTTTTAAGATCATTCCCGCTTATATTTTTTCCATTTAGGTTTTGCATATTAACTCCACCGAGAATAGCAAAAGAAGTTTTTGAATCATTATCGTTCTGTGCAAAAGCTAGAGTTGATGAAAGGATAATCATCAGTGTAATTGAAATGAATTTTGTTTTCATGTTTTTTTGTTTTTATTATTTAAATTTAAGGAAATTTGGTTAGCTGTCAATATTTTACAGCTTTAATTTTCATGTTTTCAGAATATCGACCACATTTCTAACACTTCCATAAAAACTTTGTTCATTAATGTTCGGCACTTACAGGATGGAAATTTTTTATTCGCAAATCCAGATTCAGGGAATAGTTATCAAATTCACTCATGTTTGCATAATCAACCTTATCTTCATTTTTTTTAATAACAGATACAGTACCGCACTGTTTATGCAGCTCCAATAGAAGGATATATAACCACAAAAGAAGAAGCGAAGGCAGTTTGGAGTCCTGTAAGATGGTCACGAAATAATGGTGGCAAAGCTTGGCAACGCCGGGGTGAGAACCAGAAGGGCGGGAACCCATATCAATAGCATTTTTTATAACACCGGGTGCCGAGCGGTTATATTCAGGCGTCAGAAAGAGAAGTCCATCTGCAGCGATGATTTGCTCGCACCATCTTGCTGGGTTTAAATCGGGAGTGGATTAAAGGCAAGAACTCCATACATATTTAAAGCGTTATAAAAATAGATTTTCTTTCAATATTCTGAAGATTTCTTGTTTTATGTCCTTTGCCTTGCGTATCCTCCAATAACAAGATGTCGCCTCCTTTGAAAGCCCTTTTTTCACCCAATGAGGTTTCAATTTCAATTTCTCCATCCAATAATATGATATATTGCTTTTGTGGTGCATTATGGAAATCGTAATCATATCTGGACTTTACCTTTCTAAAGATGAGTTCTTTAACGGGGATTTTATCAGAGAGAAAACCAATTTCACCATCATTCTTTAGCGGTATTTCAATATCCTCAAAGTTACTTTCTCCGTTTTTATCGCTATATACTTTGGTAATTTTAATCATGGTTATTGTTTAAGTTTCTAATGCATACCTGTTCCATTTAGCTAATGTTGCGTTCACGTATGTAATGTAGCATAGGTGTATTTCCCCTTTTTGTAAGATAGTGCAGGCCATTGATTCCTCATTTTATTTTCTTATTAAATTATTTAAAAATCAATCGGTTTGCTTCTTCTATCTCATCTGGAGAGATGCTATGTGGTCTACCCTCAAGCACCTGTAGATCCACCTTTGCATTCATTTTCTCCAGGATGCTGACACTATCATTTACGCGGTCTATGGGTACATGCACATCTGGATTTCCAGTACCAATAAATATGGGTGTCCCGTTAAAGTTGCCGGAATAATTCTCCCGATATATTTTGTCACCAATAAGCCCACCGGTAAATGCCACAACGCCTCCAAATTTCTGCGCATAACGCGTAGCAAACTCCAAGGCCAGGCAAGCTCCTTGGGAAAATCCCAGAAAGTAAGTCTTTTCGGCAGTGATACCCTGTTTCGCTACTTCATCTATCACTTCTTTCAGTAAATCAAGAGCCGAAGAAAGCCAAGGTTCATTTACCTCAGGTTTAGCCATAAACGAATAGGGATACCAAGTGTGATTAGTAGCCTCAGGGGCAAGTAAGGCGTATTCAGCCACATTGAGATGTGAAGCAAGTCCTAGAATATCTCGGGCATTCGCTCCACGACCATGTATCATAATTAACACCTTTTCGGCTTCTTTTAAAGATTTGCCTGCCCTTTGTATATTCTTCTTGTGCATATTGCTTGTCATTACATTTGAAGTTCTGGTAGCCCTTTTTCAATCTTATCCCGCATCTGTTTATATTGATCGGGTAATTGTAGCGAACTTCCCAGGTTTTCTACCGTCTCATCCGTTGCGAATCCGGGATTGTCCGTCGCAATTTCAAATAGTACGCCGCCCGGCTCACGGAAATAGAGTGAAAAGAAATAGTCCCGGTTTATTTTCTCGGTGATTTGAAGATCTCTTGCTACAATTTTTTCTCTAATCGTCATCATTGCCTCTTCATCTTTTACCCGAAATGCCACATGATGATTAGTACCCACAGAATTTATGCCTCTTCGGGCTTGTGGCATTTCCAACAGATCTACTATCGCCGCATTTTCTACAGTATCGGTTTGATAGCGATATAAGTTGTCCTCCTGTGCTACCTGTTTGTAACCGAACACTTCGGTTAAGATCGCAGCAGTGGCTTTGATGCTATTCAGGGTTAATGTAACCGTGTGAAATCCTTTGATCGCAACATCGGCTTTTATTTCAGCGGTCTCAAAACCTTTTCGCTCATCTTTTTGTTTCGCTTCGATCAAACTTAGCCGCAATCCGTCAGTATCCTGAAAAACAATGTGTTTTTCTTCGAAACTTTCACTCATATCGTAAGGAATATTGAGTTTTTCGAAACGAGCTTTCCAAAACTTCATGCTCCCTTTTGGTATGGAATAGCCTATTCCTGTGGCCATACCTGCACCGGTCTTTCCTTGGCTGATATTTGCCCAGGGGAAAAAGGTGAGGATGGTTCCCGGAGTGCCTACCTCGTCTCCAAAGTAGAAATGATAGGTCTGGGGATCGTCAAAATTAACGGTTTTTTTGACCAGGCGAAACCCGAGAGTTTTGGTGTAAAAGTTGTAATTGCGCTGAGCATCGCCCGCAATGGCCGTGATGTGATGTAGTCCTAATATTTTGTTCATAATCTTTAAGTTTCATTTACAAATTGAATAACAGCGTTAACTTTAATCTCGTTAGCCACCATAACACCTTCAGTTTCCAAGGCCACTTACCAATTAAGAACAAAGTTTTTTCGGTTTAGTTTAACATTAAACTAAACCCATGCTTTTTCATGGCCGTAAGGATATTTCATAAAACCCTCAAATTCTGTGTCTACCGTAATTTAGTTGGCGATCCCTTCAATTGTAAAGTCACCCACCAGCTGAGATTCATCATCATCTACTTTTTTAATCGAAGTACTCACTTCCGAAATTAAATGATGCCAGTTTGTACTAGGAATGGGTATCGAGAGAAGATTTGATTGAAATGATTTCCGTCAAATTAGGTAAGCAAAGAAAGAATTGATGGCTTTAATTGAATGACTTGATTATCCTGTCATAACCCCCTAATTCTCTGGGCAAAAACTAAATGTGTTTGAATGTGCGGTTGGTTTTCTACAATGAGGCACAACTAATCGGCAAGTTCTACATTTATATAAAAGCACAAAGTATCATCTCCAATAAGACTATTCAAATAATCAAAAGCTAAACTTTATTTTATAAATTGATTGATTGTTGCTAGCAGTTCGTCACGAACAATTGGCTTTGTATGGTAAACAGTAAAACCAACATCCAAGTACTGCTCCTTATCGCCAGACATGGCGTAGGCCGTTAGGGCAATAATTGGTATTCTCTTGTTAATGCTTCTAATTATTTTGGTTGCTTCAACACCATCGAGATTTGGCATTTTAACATCCATTAGGATGATATCAATATCCTGATTCAGGTTAAAATGCTCAACAGCAACTGCCCCATCCTCAGCCTTTATTATCGTTGCACCTGTCTCATTTAGTATTTCAGTAATGTAAAATATATTAGTAGGTTCATCCTCTGCAACTAAAACTGTTATACCCCTAAAATCATACAGTATCTCGCGTTTTACAATACGATTTAAGTTAATGGCAATGGGCTTATACTGAATAGTAAAGAAAAAACGCGAACCTTTGCCAATCTCCGATTCTACACCAATAGATCCCCCAAGCAGTTCAGCAAATGCTTTACATATTGATAATCCTAGGCCCGTACCTCCAAAGTTCTTTTTGGGTTTAGCCTCTGCCTGCCTAAAGCGCTCAAATATCAACTTTTGATCTCTTTTATCAATACCAATGCCTGTATCTAAAACTGAAAACTCTATAAAATCATTGATAACTGAATACGAAACCTCAACCAGGCCGTTATCAGTAAATTTAACTGCATTGCTCACTAGGTTGGAAAGAATCTGGTTTAGTTTAGCCTCATCAGATATAATAACGCATTCATTATCGTCTAAACTAGGCTTTATTTCCAACCGATTACCCTTATTCTTAGCATTGTAATGAAAAAGGCCCTGAATATTTCTAAGTAGCTTATTAATGTTCAATTCGCTTTCGTAGGTGTCAACCTGCCCCGTTTCAATTTTGGAGATATCGAGCACATCGTTAATTACATTGAGCAACTGTCCACACGATGCGTTTAGCACTCCAGTGTAAAGAGCCTGCTTTTTCTTTGTAAGGTTGGGCCTAAGTAATATTTCGGAGAAACCAATGATGGCATTCATGGGCGTACGTATCTCGTGGCTCATATTGGCCAAAAAGGCTGATTTTAGCCTATCACTCTCCTCTGCTTTTTCCCTCGCCTCCTTTAGGTCTGTATTGATATGCTGAATATGAACATTCGATTCGATAAGTTCTTCGTTAAGGGATTGGTACTCTTCGTTCTGCTCTTTTAGCCGCTGCTCGCTATCGCGTAAGCGATTGTTTATATCGAGCAGTTCTTCGTTTAGAGCATGATACTCATCATTCTGCTCTTTTAACTTTTGCTGATTCTGGTTAAGGGTTTGTTCCCAAAGTTTCCGTTCCGATATATCAATGTGGATTCCATACATTTTAAGCGGTTTTCCATCACTTGTCCAATGAAACACCTTACCCCTATCCTGAATCCATACCCAATGCCCATCCTTATGCTTCAACCTAAACTCACACTCGAAAAATTCCGTTTCTTTTTCGAAGTGCTTTTGAATTAAGATTTTTACGTATTCGCTATCATCAGGGTGCATTAGGCCTTTCCATGTTTCAACAGTTGTTGGCGTTAGTTCCTCAATGGAGTAGCCCAGCATACTTGCCCATCTCTCGTTATAAATATTTTCCCCCGTTTGCACTTCCCACTCCCATGTTCCAACATTTGTTCCCTCAATAATATTCTCCAACCTGTATCGCTCCTCAAGGAGTCTTTGTTCTGCTTCGTATCTTTCAGTAATATCCTGTACATTAACAATTCTATACCAAGGCTCACCTTCCTCTGTAGTAACAGCCGTAATGCTGAGGCTAACAGGGAATCGGGTTCCATCCTTTTTTTTATGCCACGACTCGAATACATGAAAACCTTTCTCATACCCCTTCCTAACCTCATCCGCAATCCGATTTTTCTCATCTTCAGCAAACACAAATTCAACGGGTTTACCTTCTAATTCATCAATAGTATATCCATACATATGAGCAAAGGCTGGGTTCATTGTGTTAAAAGAAAGCTGAGTGCCTGTGCCTAAAACAATTCCTACCCGTGTTGATCGAAATATTAGTTCCCATCGCTTAAGCTGATCTTCAGATTTCTTCCGTTCATCAACATCGAATAGAGAACCAACATAGCCCAATAAATTTCCATACTCATCGGTTTCGGATTCCAATTGCCCAAGCAACCAGTAAGGCATTTCGCTACCATGATTAACCCGAAACTCTAGATTAAAAGGAATACCCTTACCGATAAGGTTCTTTAAGTTATTTTCAACTTTATTTAAATCCGTGGGATATACCATACTTGCATAATGCTTTCCAACAATTTGATGTTTGGGAAGGCCTACGATAGTGCACCACCTATCGTTTACAAAGGTAATATTACCGTTAGTATCAGTTTTACATATACCAACCGGAGATGATAAAGCTAAAGAACGAAAAAGCGACTCACTAGCACGTAAGGCGCTTACTATATTGGTTTTAATTTCTTGATCATATAATATTTTTCCGACAAGAATGGTGGCCAAAGGGTAAAATAAAATAATAGCATAACCAACATTACGAAGAACAGCAATAGCGGAGTTAAGTGGTAAAGTAAAAGCCAACAAGAGCATTACTGTGTGTACAAAAAAACCAAATCCAAAAAAGAAAAGCATTGAAAAGCGCTTATTCCGTTGCTTTCTTCGGTAATGGTAAATTATACCTATTACTGCTGATGCTACACTAACTGAAACGCCCATTATAGTGCCAATACCACCCTGAAAAATACGGAGCGCAATTGCCATCATAGCAGAAACGATAGCTGCAATGGGGCCAAAAAACAACCCAGAAAGGCTAATTGCCACTGAACGACCATCAAAAATCAATCCCTCTTTAAAAACTAAAGGATTCATCATTCCAAGCATTGCAACTACTCCAAACAATAAACCCTGAAGCAATGCCCCTTTTTGCGTAGTACTAGTCCAACGTTTATTGATAAAACCAGAAACTATGCTTAGCGCAACAAGAGTGGATAGGTTATAAATTAAATCGATAATAAACATTAGCCTTATAGTATTGGTACTTTATCTATAAATGGATGCATACTCAGCTACTAAAATTACGTAAAAAGTTGCCAAACATCGCCCAAGTTTAAGCGTTATTAAAAATGATTTATCTCACCAAGCCTCTATAAGCAAGGGATTGCAGGCAAATAAACTATTCTTCTGATAAGTGGAAGGGGTAAATAAAAAACCCGAATGAAGATTGCTCTATTCAGGGAACTGCATTGCTGACACTTTCGTGCTAATCTGCAAATTGAAAAATTACTGTTTGCTTTAAATCTGAATGGAGGCTATTGGCAACAGGGCACTCCTTAGTAGCCAGTTCAAGCAATTTACGTTCTTTGGCAGAGTAGTTATTGTGTGGAAATGTAAGGTTAACTATTACCTCAACAACCCTTCGGGGGTTAGTCCCCATAACCTTTGTAATTGCAACCTTAGTACCATCTATATTAAAACCGTAGGTTTGGGCAGATATTCCCATGATGGTTAACATACATGCACCTAGCGATGTTGCAAGTAAATCGGTTGGTGAGAAGAACTCGCCTTTTCCTTGGTTATCGGGCGGTGCATCGGTGGTTAACTTATTACCCGATAGGGTATGAACTGATTCAGTTCGAAGTTCGCCAAGGTAAACTATCTGTGATGTTGTCATAAAATTTATCTTTTTATTAATACCGATACAAAAATAAGCAACTTTTAAAATGGCAATAAAAAAAGGGAGTCGAAACTCCCTTTTTTATCATATAATTATTGAAAATTACATTACTAAACCAAGGTCGCACATTGCATTGGCAACTTTCATAAAACCTGCAATATTGGCACCATTAACGTAGTTGATGTAACCATCTTTACCTGTACCATGGGTAACGCAAGCTGTATGGATATTCTCCATAATCTGCTTAAGTTTAGCGTCAACCTCTTCGCGAGTCCAAGCTAATTTTTGGCTATTTTGAGTCATCTCAAGGCCAGAAGTAGCAACACCACCAGCGTTAACTGCTTTACCAGGAGCAAAATTGATCTTTTTCTTAATAAAAGCTTCAATAGCCTCTGGAGTACAACCCATATTAGAAACTTCGGCTACGGTAGTAACACCATTCTTAATAAGAGTGGCAGCATCGTCACCATTAAGCTCGTTTTGGATAGCACAAGGCATTGCAATATCAACCTTTACTTCCCAAGGTTTTTTACCAGCTACAAATTTAGAACCAGGGAATTTCTTAGCATAAGGAGCTACGATATCTTGGTTAGAATTACGTAATTCTAACATGTAATCAATTTTCTCTCCGCTAACACCAGCCTCATCAATGATGTATCCATCAGGGCCAGAAATAGCAATAACTTTACCACCTAGTTCGGTAGCTTTTAGTACTGCACCCCAAGCCACATTACCGAAACCAGATACAGCAATAGTTTTGCCTTTAATGCTATCTTTTTTAGCTTTAAGCATGTGGTCTAGGAAATAAACAGCACCAAAACCAGTAGCCTCAGGACGAACTAAAGATCCACCCCAGTTTAAACCTTTTCCGGTGAAAACACCAGTGTGATTGCCAGCAAGTTTTTTATACATTCCGTACATGTAACCAACCTCACGTGCACCAACACCTATATCACCAGCAGGAACGTCAGTTTCAGCACCAATATGTTTCCAAAGCTCAAGCATAAATGCTTGGCAGAAACGCATAATTTCATTGTCGCTACGTCCTTTTGCATTGAAGTCGGAACCACCTTTACCACCACCCATAGGTAGAGTAGTTAAAGCGTTTTTGAAAGTTTGCTCAAATCCCAGAAATTTAAGAGATGACAGGGTTACACTTGGGTGGAAACGGATACCGCCTTTGTATGGCCCAATAGCACCGTTAAACTGCACACGGTAACCAATATTCACATGAATATTACCCTCGTCGTCTGCCCAAGGCACCTTAAAAATAAAAACGCGATCGGGCTCAACAATTCGCTCCATAATTTTATGAGCTTCGAATTTTGGGTTCTTGTTGTAAACTTCTTGAACAGATTCTACAACCTCGTGAACTGCTTGTAAAAATTCTTTTTCACCAGGGTGCCTCTTTTCAAGATCGGCCATAATTTTTTTTGCATCCATTTCTGTAACAATTTAAGTGATTATATTAAGGTAAAATCAGTATTACCAGCATGGGTTTTCACCCATTTGTAAACAGCTGTAAATTTCAGCTTAATAAACGAATTATCAAAGGAAATGTATTGTATAAATATATGATGTTAAACAGTTTTGCTCCCAATTCTATCCTGATCGGAGGGATTCTCAATGTCCTTTCCCTTTCCGGGCATGAATACAACTCCCTTGTTATTTTTCCCATCAATATGGATAAGTATTGGGTTGTTGAAGTGTACACACCTAACATGTTCTGTTTCTATTATAGCAGATTGTTTCTCAAGAAAATCTAGATTAAAAACTCCATCGTTGATAAAGGGATTAATGGTGAGATAGCCCACCCTAAACGATGTGAGGTTTTGAAAAAAATGGGTTCCGTGGCTAGGATCTACTCTAAAATTATCCAATCCTGACTCGACAATTACTCTAGCCTCGGAGATTTGCGACCATCTTATGGGAATTCCAAGCCATGGGTCGCTACTCCCCCATCTGCCTGGCCCTACCAAAACATAGTTACGTTTATTCTCCATAAAATACGTATTAACCTCCTCCAACTCAATGGCTATATTTTTGGTATGCGCTGGGTTAAAACTACTGGGTACAACATAAACAAAATCTTGTATGCTATTAATCTGTCCATGACCCAAGGCCGATTCGGATAGAATTAAGACATCATTTTTATCCACCTTATCCCAAGGAAAGAAATCAGTTTGCTCATTTTCTACTATTGGTCTAATCTGCAAGAAATTGAAAACAGCAGGCATGCCCTCAGGCACATTAAGATTAGCGGCAAACTCAATTTCAACAGGACTGTTCATCTCTTTTTGGCCTATCTCAAGCAAATCTCTTAAAATTTGAGCCAATGGGAATGTATTGTACTTAAGGATATTGGCAAAACTCACCAATTTTTGTCCCTCACCGTTCACACCATCATTTATTGTTTGATCTTGAAAATTGAAGGTTGATACTACTTGTTCAAACTCCGGAATTCCTTGGGCTTCAGAAATATCGAAACGTTTAATGTTTACCCCATCGTTTGTTGAGGGTATAAAACTCTTGGGATCCATATCAAGCGCATAGAAAAACTTTTGCGTTTGCTTAAGGGCCATATCGGGTTGCGAGAGCTGTAAAATTTTCTTTGGAAACTGAGGCGAGAAACGTAACGAAACGTCTCCTTCTGCAATTAGTTTGCCCAAACCAAAGCCCACTGTTGCAATTCCATGTTCGGGCTTTTCAGAGCCAATGGGATAAAAATTAATGGAACGAGCGACCCCCGAAAGCGTGGGCAAAAAAATATTTTCATGCTGATTTCCACATACCTCTTGAAGAATTATGCCCATCTTCTCCTCGTCAATTACATTGCTTGTTGCAGCCATATATGCTTTGCTTGCCCTAAAATAAACCGAAGCATAAACGCTTTTTATGGCCTGCTGAAGCATGGTAAGCATTAACTCCTTGTCGTTAACATTAGGCACCATATACGTTGAGTAAATCCCAGTAAATGGCTGATAATTTGAATCCTCCAGTTTGCTCGACGATCGAACTGCAATAGGACGCTTCATTACATCAACCATCACTTCCAAATCATCAATTAAACTTTGTGGCAAGGTTGCGCTAATAAAATGGTTGAGAATCTCCTCATCGGGAATATCGGAAGTCCCAACTTTGAAAAGGTTATTTGATTCGATAAACTCATCGTAAAACTCGGTGCTAATTACCACCGTTCGGGGTATGGCTACAACAACATTGGGATACTTATTATTGATATGATTATCCTTAATCAAAGAATTGATAAAGGCTAAGCCCCTAGCCTTACCACCAATAGAACCGTTACCGATACGCGAAAAAAACTTATACTCATCAAATCGTTTACGGTCAAACATGGCAATTACACCTCTGTTCTTACTCATCCTATAGGCCGATATGGCCTGATAAAGAAATCGTCGGGCATCGTCGAGACTCCCAAAATCGCGGATTGAGAGGGGCTTAAAAAGTTGCCCAATTACAAAAAGCGCCCTTGCGTTAAGCCATTTTGAGAGGTGATCACGCTCAGAGTGATACATTAAAGAATCGTCGGGAACATCAAGGATTAGTTTTTGCAAAGCCGATAAATCCTCTGCCCTAAAAATCTCCTGATTCGTTTTTGGATCATAAAAAACAAAATCGCCGAAGCCAAAATTACCAATTACGTAATCGCGTAAATCTAAATTATAGGTTTGTGAATACTTATGGAGAAAACCTGCCCCCATCTGTTTTGCATAAGCGCTGTTGTCCTGATTAGAACTTTGAAGCAGAAAAGGTAGATTTGGATCATCCTTTCTAATCTCCTCACATAGCTTAAGTCCCAACTTTGTCTCCTGATCGCGATGTTGATTCACCTTAAAACTCACATCGGAAATTACACCCAGCACGTTAGGCTTGAACCTTTGGTATAGTTCTATGGCTTCATGGTACGACTTTGCCAAAAGGATTTTAGGTCGACCCCGCATCCTCAGCACTCGTTTATGCTCGTTAAGGGCCTCCTGCATAAAACTTCGGGCTTGCCGCATTACCGTTTTATACAATATCGGGAGTATGGTTGAGTAGTTCCTAACCGAATCCTCAACCACTATAATCGACTGAACACCTACCTCAAGGATATCGTGGTCGGCATTCATCCTATCCTCAATGAGCTTAATAACAGCCAAGAGTAAATCGGCATTCCCCAGCCAACTGAAAATATAATCAACTCCGGTTAAATCTTCCTTCTCCAGTCGAGCAGAGACCTCGCGAGAAAAATGTGTGAGAAGAACCAGTGGAGTGTCAGGGAGTCTTTTCTTAATCTGTTTTGCCAAATCGAAGGTGTCCACATCACCCACATTAAGCATGGAGATAATGAGTTCTATCTGCTCACCGCTCTGAATAACCTCAAGAGCCTCTCGCGCAGAGTGCACCTGAATAAAGCTTGGCGGATAGCGTAAGCTAAGAGAAACGTACTCGTTAAAAATTTGCTCGTCGATACGCCCGTCCTCCTCAAGCATAAAAGCATCGTAGTGGCTACAGATGAGTAGCACTCTGTAAATGCGTTTCTGCATAAGCTTATCAAAAGCTGTTTCAGAAAAATCGAGGGCAAAAGCGCTATTATAATCGGGATAGTTCAGCATAATACGGCACAGATTGCATGAGCTAACTATTGTATTCCGTAGCAAAGCAGTAGCGAGTTACCTGAACTTGGAGCTATCTGCTGTTACACACCATTTTTATGGTAAAAACAATTCAGATGTACGTTGATAATCGGTGTAGATTTATATAGATAATCGCGGCCAAATCTATTTCTCTCTTCCAAAATTGGCTAAGATTATATGCGTTCTGTTTTAATGAAAATTAACAGCCTCAAAAACTGCTAATAGTCCTGTTTTGTTGGAGTTTAAAGATAAAGTATCTCCATCAATTGTGTAGTTGTCCGTCAGCTCAAAAACTTTTATAAAAGCGCTTTCATCAACATCAACATCTGGGCATGCCATCATTGTCATCGCCATGTTTTCATTAAATGTTATATTCCCCTCCACTAACTCGTAACTTCCATTAAAATGATTGCAGCCGGCAAAGCCTGAAATTGTACTGTCACTTTTAAGAATAAAATATTGTTCTCTTTCTTGGTTTTCGGCCATTTCCACCTTTTGTCCATCGAGCATTTTGAGTTTCCAATATTTGTTTACAATCTCATTATCACTCATTTTTAAGAATGTGGCCAAGGGATCTCCATGGCCAATGCTGAGCACTAAATTGTTATCAACAACAGTAAAATTGTTAACCGAATTTAACATCTGTAAAATCTCAGTTTCTAATTCCATTTCATGGCAAGCCATCCGGGTAGTGGCTAGTTGCGTAAAATGGATTTGGCTACCATTTTCCACCGTAAAGGTTCCTGTTATTCTGTTACACCCCACAAAACCACCTATTTTGTTATCATCTGTTAACTCTAGGTAAATTGGCCCTTCTGTACTTATAGGTTGACCATTTAGTATAGTTAGCTCCCATTTAGTGTGTAAAGCACTGTTGTCTATCTTCTTCTTGTTGTTAGTGCCACAACTTGCAAAAAGGGAAACAAGCATCAAAATCATTAATCTATTCATAAGCCTATTTTTTTTAATTGATCTTAACAAGTTAAAGCCATTAAAGTTAACAAAATTACAGCAATCATTTAAATAACTCACGGCCTGGTAGTTAAAAATCTACTGTTCAATAATCTCACGAATTGGCGTTCCGCTTGCACCACTTGGCCAACTTATTCCAACCAAGGTTGATATGGTTGGCGCTATATCGGCCATACTAACCGGCGAAAGAATCTGCTGCCGCTTTGTTCTCCAGCCATACCATATAAGCGGCACATGAGCATCGTAGTTATAGGGCGAATTGGATGAGGTAACTCCTCCGTTTCGCTCAACCCATCCAGGCTCTAAATTTATAATTACATCGCCAGAACGCCTTTGGTTGTAGCTGTTCTGAAATTTTTGAAATATCCCACTGGTAAAATTGCTCGATTGCAGCGTATACGATGTTACAGCGTTAGCAACCCCAGTGAACTGAAGCATAAACTGGGCAACCTTGTCCTGAAAATCGCGAAGCGATAAATTTGAATCCTCAATCAATCGACGATTAAGGTAAATCTGTTTTTCGTTGTACCCCAAAACCCACAAACCTGTTCCGTAAGTTATGTTAAGGAAACTGCTTAAAAGCATTACAGCATGTCGTGGTTCAAAATACCCCCCAGGAATTTTTGATTTTTCGAGGTGATCGGGCGATGAGGCTACTCCCTGATCGGACGTTAAAATCAACAGGTAATTCTGTTTTCCAATCTCATTGTTTAAAAGTCTTATAAGGTGTGCCAAGTCCCTATCCAGCCTAAGGTAGGTATCCTCCATTTCGATGGAGTGTGGGCCGTATTTTTCGCCAATCAAACGGGTGGGTGTAAAGGTGATTGACAATAGATCGGTATGCTCATCTTTGCCCAAACTCTCGCCAATAATCGCCTCAATGGCCATATCTTTTGTATAGGTAATTCCAAAAGGGCTTTCGAGCAACGGGGAGAAGTCGCGCTGTAACTTTCGGGGCTTTACTATTCCCTTAACCAGGTTGGCCAATTTTTGGCTAATCCGTTTTTTCGCTTCAGGTGCTTTAACTATGGATGTATCGGCTTCGAAATAGGAAGAAACATCGTTTAAAAGGCTCCAGTCGCGATCTAAGTAAACCGAGCCAAACGCTTTGGCGTTTAAACTATCAACCCAAGCTGGTAGGCTTTCAATGTAATACGAATTCGATATCCATGTACCTCTTTCAACATCAAGCCAATAGGCAGCGTTGGCATTATGCCCACTTGAAATTATTGCTGATGCTGGTTCGAGGGATACGCCAATAACCTTAGAGTGGCTATCGATCAGCCTCATCTCATCGCCAATGGTACTTGTAATTAAATTTTTAGGCGAATACTTTCCGTTATAATAACTACCTCCAACGGTAGATATGCTCTGATCGTCGAGGGCATAAACCTCGCTACCATTAACTATTGAGTACCATTTATTTGAAACAATACCATGTACGCTAGGATATGTACCCGTTGAAATGGTTGCAATACCGGGTAGCGATTGGGTTAGTAAATAGTTGTACCTTGCATTACGGCAGAATGAACCCCCGTTAACCAGTTGCATAAAACCATCGTCACCAAACTTATCGGAATACCGCTGAATATAGTCGTACCGCATTTGGCTAACCACAATCTGAACTATTAGTTTTGGCTTTTCGGGGGGGATATTTATTTGAGCAAATGATTTAGTTACTATACCGAAGGCAAATAAAACTGACAAGCACAACCTGAAAAACTTTTTCATACTAAAGCAGGATAATAAAGTAAGGGGAGCCAATATGACTCCCCCACAAAAATAGAAAAAATTGAATGCTTATAAAGGGTAAACAGCTATTTACCTGAAAAAACTACACGTTCTGTCCTTTCACCCTGGTTTGTGATTATCCGAATAAAGTAAACTCCCTGAACCATATTTGAACTGGCTGAGAATGGGCTCCAATGGATTTGGTGCTCACCTGAGTGCATATGTTCACTAGCAATAGTTGCCAATTTCTGTCCGGCAATTGAGTATACAATAATTTTAACATCCGTTGACTTGCTTAAATTTAGTCTGATATTAAGATTCTGGCCAAATGGATTGGGCCACAGGCTAAGCGAACTAATACATGATTCATTCGCAATAGAATTTATTATGGTCAATTGAACTTCTACGTCAACATCTTCAGACACTACGGTTACCATACCCTCTTTATCCTCATGATCAACGCAACTAACTACATAGGTGTAGTCACCTGCCCCCACTCCTGAAAAGACAACCTGACCGTTTACGTCGGTATATTCTTGTCGTTCATTAAATACTATTAAGGCGTTTATTAAGTCCTGATCTTCGCTATAAACATGAAAGGTAACGCTATAAACAGGTTCAGTATCCTCAACTAAAATTATTGATAGGTTAACATCATCGGTACTAACCGTTACGTTTCCTGTATAGATATGATATCCATCCTTTGAAACACTATATGGGAATGTTCCATTGTAAAGTATAAGGCTTGCTTCACCCTGTGCGTTAGTCTCCAACTGTTGACTGTTAATGCTGATTGTAGCACCTTCAACTGGATCTGTACCATCGGAAACGGCAAAGGCAACAGTATACTGCTCTGAATCAAGGCTGACCTGTTCGTTAACATCAACATAATTAACTTCCACATTACCCGTTGTGGAAATAAAACCACTCTTCTCTACTGTATATTGGCCACTTGCACCTCGGGTTTGATTGCTGAAAGTTGCTTTACCTGATGCATTTGTAATTAAGCTAGACTCTCTGAAATTTACCGTTGCGCCCTGAAGCGGTGCGCTGTTGTATGTAACAGTGAAAATAACATTGCTCTGCGATTGGGGAAAGGTTATGTAATCAATCCAAGCACAGTCGCTACCACTGCTAGTGGAATAATCCTTTTTATACTCCCATTTAAAGGTATGGCTACCGGCGGTTACCGGGAATGAAACCTCGGTCCAACCAACTGTTCCGCTCCATTTCCCTTTCTCGTTTCCATCAATATAAAATCGGAGATGGTCCCATCCACTTTCCGATGAAACTTTATAGGCGAAAGATATTTCAGAATCTGCAACAATATCAAGGGTTAGCTGCATTGCAGTAGTTTGGCTATGAGTAATTGAAGCCGATTTCATGCTGTAGGTACCATCGAATGCGGTTGAATTATCGCGAGTCCAATTGCCACCAGAAAAGGAGAACCCTTGCGGTACTATAGTTTCAAAACTTTCAGGATCGCTAGGAACTAATGAAAAATTCAGTGTATTCGATTCTCCAGTTAATACTTGAGTTATAACCTGACTTAAATAATTATTTTTAGATACCTTAATCTGATAAGTATTCTCTGGTATTGAAGCAAAGCTATACAGCCCAGACGAATTAGTAAAAACAGGACTCGTAATTGAATTTATCAATTCAATTTTTGCACCGTTAATAGGATTACCAGTATCTGCATCTGTAACCACCCCTGTTAGGCTAGTCTGCTCTGCCTGCACTAAAACCACATCTTTAATAACCTTTGAAGTGTAGCTACTTAAAGTTATTGAATGAGTTTGGCTTATATAGCCTTCGGCAGAATAGGTAACATTATATGTACCCGGCTCAATCATCCTAATATAGTTACCATTTGTGGGGTTGGTAACTACAAATGAGTTGTCCTTGTCGTGGCCAACAATAGTAATGGTTGCATTGAGCGGATCGCCCTGCGAATTGGTAACCGTACCCTGTATGCCAGTATAAAGCCACTCGATGTGGCTTAACATTGCCTCCTTGTTATAATTCCAAAAGCTTGGCAGCTCTGAGCTTGCAGGGTTTTTGTCATCAGAAATCTCAAGCGTAATCTCCTTGCAATTTTGCCAGTAATTCATGTAATCCTGACGACTGCCCGACACAACATACCAGTCGCCACCTTGGGTTACCCCATTACTCTGACCAGTAAAATAACCGTACGGACTATCGGCTTGAACCAAATCGGCATACTGCCGTGAAATGGTGTAAAACCAATTATGATCGGCATGGGCATTACTTGCTGTTGTCCAAGCATCCCAAGGAAAATTGGCTAATTCTATTCCACCATGGTAATTGGCCGACATTACAAAATTACGGCTAGCGGCATAGTTCATCATGGCAACGGTTTCGGGTTGATAAGAGTTTCCATCAGGATTTGCACCAACCCTAGGATCTGGGAAGTTCCTGTTTAAATCAACACTATTTCCATTGTATCGCTTTGAATAATTAACCGTTCCATTATTAATCGGGGTATTCTCTCCAAAGTATGTCCCATCGGGATTTGCGTTGGGGTTTATAAATATGGCAACGTTATTCACCATATCGGTTACCCTTTGATTGGTTCCGTAGTTCGATAGTAGGTAATCAATTAGCCTTAGCATAAGCACATACCCCGTTATTTCATCACCATGCATGGTGCTAGTGTAGAAAAACTCAGGCTCAGCCTCATCGACAAGAACGTTGTCGGAAATTTTTAAAACGTATAGCTTTCGGCCTTGCACTGTGGTTCCAATGCTATCGAGTTTACATAACTCGGGGTAGTCCTGCTCAAACTTCTTCATCATTGTGCGATAGACCTCGTAGGTGGGATACAGATCCCAATTGGCCATTTGGGCAACGGTGGTAGCCATTCCCCTGTCCTTTATTGTAGAAGTTGGATTTTCCAACAATTCGGGCGAATAGCCCAAAGCCTTTAAGGCTTCAAACTCCTTTTGATTTGCATATGCAAAAATTGTTTCACCCTCAACCCTATCAATTGATACGGTACGAGTAATTATGGTATTTACAAGTTCCTTGTTCTTTTCGGAAATTTTAAAGTAGTATTCCTGCGCTTTTACCGTTTGTGGTAGGTTTAAAAAGAGAGAAATTACAAATAAAAATAAAATACGTTTCATCTAAAAGCAGTTTTAATTACGGTATACAAATAAGGGTTAGTAGAGCCCAAAGTTATTAGAAATAGAATTAAAGTGTTCTTAAAATGGTCTTTTTTTATAATTAATGCTTATACAACACTAAATTCAAACAAAAAAGGAGCTGCTAGCAGCCCCCTTATATCGTATTAAATGTATGAGTTTACACGTTAAACCTAATATTCAAAATATCCCCATCCTCAACTATATAGTTTTTTCCCTCAATGTTGAATTTCCCTTTTTCCTTACATGCCTGTTCTGAACCTAGGGAAACATAATCGTTGTACTTCATCACTTCGGCACGAATAAAACCCCGCTCCAAATCGCTATGGATAGCTCCAGCTGCCTGCGGTGCTGTTGCGCCACGCTTAATGGTCCATGCTCGGATCTCCTTTTCTCCAACAGTAAAAAACGTATCGAGTTCCAATAATGAATATGCAGCACGAATCAGCTTATCTACACCGGGTTCCTTCAACCCAACATCCGAAAGAAAGGCCATCCTATCCTCTACAGTTTCCAACTCAGCAATTTCGGCCTCCATGGCTCCAGCAATAATAAGTATTTCAGTGTTCTCATTCTTTAAGTAGTTCTGAACCTGCTCTACATATTTGTTCCCTTTAACAGCCGAAGCCTCATCAACATTACAAACGTAAATAAAGGGCTTGGTTGTAAGCAGAAATATGTCGGCAATAAATCGTTTGTCATCTTCGTCAACAGGTGCAGTTGATGCGTTTTGAAAGGACTCAAGATGATCCTTATAAACTTTTAGCACATCAATGCCTTTTTTTGCATCCTTATCGTTAGCTTTTACGAGTTTCTCAAGTCTCTGTATCTTTTTCTCAACTGATTCTAAATCCTTTATTTGAAGTTCAAGATTAACCGTTTCAATATCCCTAATTGGGTTAACTGAACCATCAACATGTGGCAGTTTCTCATCATCGAAACAGCGCAAAACATGAATTAGCGCATCGCAGTTTCGAATTTCGGACAAGAACTGATTTGCTCCCTTATCGGAGCGGCCTGAACTTTTTGTTAAACCTGGAATGTCAACAATCTCAACAGTTGTATGGACTATCCTTTGCGTAGCCGCAATACCCTCTAGCACGAACAAACGAGCATCGGGAACGTTTATTACACTTAGGTTTGTTTTATTGCTAAACGAAAAGCCACTGGCCTCTGCCTTGGTGGCCGACATGCAATTAAAAATGGTTGATTTGCCTACGTTGGCAATACCAATAATTCCGCACTGTAAACTCATTAATTAGTTAATTTTAGTAATTAGCCTGCAAATTTAGCTCGAAATTTTGGGTTTACTATAAATTGCCTGAAGAATCATAAAAAAACAGGGTGTGACATGGAGTCAAACCCTGTTCGCAAAATTTATAAGTAAACCTACATGTGTATCACCTCACCGTAAGCTGCAGCAGCAGCCTCCATAATGGCCTCGCTCATGGTTGGATGCGGGTGGATACTCTTCATTAACTCGTGTCCGGTGGTTTCCAGATTGCGGGCAACTACCAACTCGGCAATCATCTCGGTAACGTTACCACCAATCATATGGGCTCCAAGTAACTCGCCGTACTTAGCATCGAAAATAAGTTTTACAAAGCCATCGCGCATACCAGCCGCAGTGGCCTTTCCCGAAGCAGTGAATGGGAATTTACCAACCTTAATCTCATAACCAGCTTCAGTAGCTGCCTTTTCGGTCATCCCTACTGATGATACTTCAGGATTAGTATAGGTACATCCAGGTATGTTCTTGTAGTTAATTGGCTGAACTTCCATTCCTGCAATCTTCTCAACGCAGGCAATCCCCTCGGCAGAGGCTACGTGAGCAAGTGCCGGACCGGGAACAATATCACCAATGGCATAAACTCCCTCAACATTGGTTCGGTAGTAATCGTCAACTTTTACACGTCCATTCACCATTTCAACTCCCACGTCCTCAAGTCCAATACCTTCGGTATTTGGTGCAATTCCCACAGCAGACAGAACAATTTCTGCATCAATTACCTCTTCGCCCTTCTTGGTTTTTATGGTAACCTTGCAAAGTTTGCCACTGGTATCAACCGATTCGACCGATGCATTGGTCATCACCTTAATCTTATTCTTTTTGAAAGAACGCTCAAGCGTTTTAGAAACCTCCTCGTCCTCAACCGGAACAACGTTTGGCATAAACTCAACAAGTGTAACCTCTGTTCCAATTGAATTATAGAAGTAGGCAAACTCGCTGCCAATGGCTCCTGAGCCAACTACAACCATTGACTTTGGTTGCTTTGGAAGAGTTAACGCTTGGCGATAGCCAATAATCTTTTTGCCATCCTGTTTTAGGTTGGGCAACTCACGCGAGCGAGCACCAGTAGCAAGGATAATATGCTTGGCAGTAACCTCGTGTTTTTTACCATCAGAACCGGTAACCTCAACAACTCCTTTGCCTTTCAGTTTACCAAACCCGTTAATTACTTCAATCTTATTCTTTTTGAAAAGGAATTCGATTCCCTTACTCATGTTAGATGCCACATCGCGACTACGAGCAACCATTTTTTCAAAGTCGGGTTTTACATCATTGGCCAAAACGCCATAATCGGCAGCATGCGATGCGTACTCAAAAACCTGAGCACTTTTAAGCAAGGCTTTTGTGGGGATACATCCCCAGTTTAAGCAAATACCCCCAAGGCTCTCTTTTTCAACAACGCCAACCTTCAATCCAAGTTGACTTGCCCTAATTGCGGCAACGTATCCACCGGGGCCGCTACCTATAACAAGTATGTCAAAATTCATGGTAATTGTATTTTTATGTGCTTACTAAATTATACTGACAATGCGTTTCTTTTAACTTTAACAAAGATATAGCTTATAAGTTTAGCGATGGCAAACATACCCACCAACGCAATAATAATGGTTGCTCCCGAGGGCACATTCATCCCAAACGACATTATAAGCCCAATTAGTGCTCCCACAAAACCAATCAAAATGGATATGATCATGATATGGTTAAATTTTTTTGTAAAAATATTGGCTATCGTTGGCGGTATTGTTAGTAACGATATTAAAAGAATTATTCCTACCATCCTAATACTTAACACTATGGTAAGCGCAATAAAGCCTTTTAGGATATAAGAAAAAGTTCTAACGGGCACACCCTGCGTTTTTGCAAAACCCTCGTCAAATGCAAGGTAGAGGATTGCCCTATAGAACAGTATAAAAAAGATTACCATTACAACGTTGAGTGCAAGCAACATTAAAATATCTTGGCTAGTTACGGTAAGGATTGACCCAAAAAGGAACGACATTAAATTGGGCGAATAGCCCGGAGTGAGGTAAACAAAGAAGATACCGAATGCCATACCCACAGACCAGAGCATACCAATGGCAGAATCTTCGCGAACATCCATCTTTTGGCTTAAGGCCTCAACCCCAAATGCAGATAGAACAGCAAACACAGCAGCCCCAAGAATAGGGTTTAAACCAAGATAGTAAGCTATACCTATTCCTCCAAAGGAGGCGTGGGTAATACCCCCGCTCAAAAAAACTAGTCTGCGCGCTACAACGTACGAACCAATTAGCCCAGCTGCAACCGATATGAGCAGTGCAGCCCAAAATGCATTAGCAATAAATTGATACTGAAAAAGGGCTGATATTATATTTTGCATCAATGGTTTTGTATTGTTGATTACTTATGGCAAATGTTATTTATTGTGATCACTCAAAACGGTGTGTGGTACAGGTCCGTGAGCGATTATCTGAATTGGGCAATCGTATGAGGCCAACTGCTCGGAGGTAATCATGTTCGACCTATGATAATGCAAATGCCGGTTTACACAGGCAATGGTTTTAACATGGGATGTTATGGTTCCCATATCGTGCGAAACCATTATGATGGCCATCTCCTTGTTCAGTTCCTGAAGCAATGCGTATAGTTCCTTCTCAAAACTATTATCAACATATGTATTGGGCTCATCGAGAATAAGCAAGCGCGGATGGGCGATTAATGCCCTTCCCAAAAATGTTCGTTGCATCTGGCCACCCGAGAGTTCTCCAATGGCCTTGTTGCTAATTTCTTCAACTCCAACTCTTTTGAGCATATCCATTGCCAAACGCTTATCTCTGGAATTATACCTGCCCGACAACCCCTTTCGGCCCATTAATCCTGATAGTACCACATCGAGCACAGTGATGGGGAAACGCTTATCGATATTCGCCACCTGAGGTAAGTACCCAAAAAGAGTTTCGTTTGGAGCAAGTGGATAGTACTTAACCTCACCCTTAAAGGGTTTTAAATCACCTAACAACAGTTTTAAAAGAGTAGTTTTACCTCCACCATTGGGGCCAATAACGCCAATAAAGTCGTTATCGTTAACCTCAAGGTTAACATCTTTTAGCACTGTATTATGGTTATAGCCAACCGATGCCGATACAATCTCTAATATTTTTGCCATTTGCCTACTACTTTTCAATCGCTTTTTTAATTTGCTCAGTAATGCTATACATATTGCTTAGCCAATCGGCTTCCAATGGATTAATTACAACCACCTCACCCCCAATATCAGCAGCAGCAGTTTTGGCGATGTTTATGTCAAACTCCTTCTGAATAAAAATTGTTCTGATTCCCTCAGCGTTTGATTGCTTCATCACATTCTTTAGATGCTTTGCCGATGGCGATTTTCCCTCCTCTTCAAATGAAACCTGCACCAAATCATAATCTCTTGCAAAGTAACTTAATGCCGGATGAAAAATAAAAAACTTTGCTCCCTCATAGCCTTCAAATACCTTTTTAATATGCATATTGAGTGATTCGATATCTATGATAAACAAGTTGGCGTTGGCTTCAAATGTTTTAGCATGTTCAGGAAACACCTCGGATAGAGCAGCTACCATGTCTCCAACAATAGCTTTAACCTCCAAAGGCGATGTCCACACGTGGGGGTCATAACCATGATTATGGGCATGCCCATCATGCAAATGATTGTGCCCCCCCTCAATTAAACTTAAACTTGCCGAATGTACAACAGCCTTAACGTTAGGGTTTTGCTCTGTGATTTTCCTTAAAGTTGTTTTTTCAAAATCAAGTAGTCCAAGTGAGAAGTATATCTTTGCCTTACTAAAGGCAATTAGTTGCGAAGGCGTTGGCTCATAAGTTTCTGGGCTTGACCCAGGGGGAACCATCACCTCAACGCGTAAAAGCGTATCGGCAATGCGTTCAACAAAATATTTTTGGGGTAAAATACTTACAACAACTGAGGGTTTATTCTGCTCAACATTCTGATTAACACAAGAAAATAGAACTGCAGAAAAAACAAATGTAATGAAAATGCGTTTATTCATGGTCGCGTTTTATGGAGGGGTTCTAAAGCCAAAATTACCTAAAAAATGCTAAACATAAAATTGTCAAAAAAGTTTATACAAGCCGATTGTTCATTAAATTTATAAAAGATTAGGGTTAATCAAACTGATTGCAAATTTTGGCTGTGTCAAAAAATAGTTGTCCTGCAATAGGTTATACTTATTTTTAAGTTATATTGCATGTGTATTGCTGCTTTTATTTAACTTTGGAATAATTAGTTAGGGCCAAAATTCATACCTAGCATAGTTCATATTGTATTACTTTTTTTATTTCTTTGGATAAAATTTAAATTTATATGCTGCGCAGGATACTCATAATTTTTTTTGTAAGTTTTTACCTTTTCTCAACTGGTCAGGAAATATCCAGCGAAACGGATAGCCTAATTACAGTTTTAGAAACGGCTAAGGATATTGACAAATTCTCTGTTCTTATTAAACTTAGCAATGAAACAATATACGAAGAAGAGGGAATTAACTATGCAAAAAAAGCATATGATCTTGCAAAAAAACTAAAAGACACAAAGGCTGAGATTGAAGCACTTAACGCCATTGGCAAGTTCTATGTAATACATTTTGAGGAAGTTAAATCATTGGAGTATTTCTTTGAGGCCTTAAACTTATCCCAGCAATTAAAGGATAATGATTTAATAGGAAAAGTTCAAAGGAACATTGGACAGGCATACTACTGGCTCGATTCCCTTGACAAAGCAAACCATTACACTAAATTAGCCCTTGAATTATCCAGAAAGACTAACAATAGGCTGTATGAGGCAGATGCCCTAATTGATCTTGGAATGTTGGCTCAAAGGGAGGGTAAAACTGACTCTGCCCTAGTGTTTATGAATATAGCACTAAAAATCAGGTATGAGGAAAATTCTATGCTTGAGGTAGCCTTGGCATACGGGCGAATTGGAAGACTATATTTTGATATAGGCGATTTTCAGAACTCAATTAAAAATCATCAGAAAGAGATTGAGATTAAAGAATCACTCAACGATCTATCTGGACTTGCAATTGCCTACAATAACTTAGGGAGGATTCATCGTACAGTAGGGAGCTACCAACTTGCACTTGAACAATATCAAAAAAGTTTATCAACGTTCGAAAGGCTTAAGAATAAAACTTACATAGCCTCGGTTTCAAGCGAAATTGGGTTGGTATATGAAAGTCTTTCAAGAAGTACCTTAGCAGTAAAAGATAATTTGATTAACTATAATAAAGCGCTCGAATTTCATCGGGCAGCCCTAAAAATTTATGAGGAAGAGGAAAATCTTACGAAAGTTGCACAATCGTTAAATAATATTGCGAACAACTACTCACGCCTTGCTACGAATGAGTATGTCTCTAAATACGGAGAGTTTTGGGAAGATTCGCTCATTAAACTACCCTCAAAGGAAATACTGTCCACATTCACCAATGCTTTCGAGTATTACAATAGAGCTCTTACAATCTTCGAAAAGATTGAAGACACCAGAGAGATTGCCAATGTTAACATCAATCTTGGCAGCCACTATATCTATACTCGTGATTGGGAAAAATCAAGGCAAAGTCTCAGTAAGGCATTAAGTTTGGCCCGTCAAATTAAAAGTCAGCAAGAAATTGCGCTGGCACTTTTCCATTTTGGAGAGTTTTTCTTTCGGCAAAACAATCTTGAATCGGCTGAACAATATCTTATCCAAAGCCTAAACATAACCAAAGAGTTGGGCATAAAAGAAATTGTAATGTTCACCCATCAAAGGCTTGCAAAAGTTAATGAGCAAAAAGATAACCTCCCAAAAGCGTTAAGCCACTATAAAAGTTTCAACTTAATAAAGGATGAGCTCTTCTCGGAACAAAGTCAGAAGATAATTACCGAGATGCAGACTAAATACGAAACCGATAAAAAGGAACAAGAACTAAAACTGATGCGAAATCAGGATGAGCTTCAAAAATCGGTTATACAGCGACAAAAACTGACCCTTGCCATTACAATTGGAGGCTTAGTGGTATTCCTTGCCTTTGCAGTACTTCTTATCAACATGATTCGTCAGAAACAGAAAGCCAATAAAATACTTGAGGAGAAAAATGCACTAATCTCTCTTCAAAAATTAGAGATTACCGATAGTATTCGTTACGCCAGCAGAATTCAAAATGCCATTCTTCCATCACCTATTCTGCTTAAAGAAATGCTGAAAGAGCACTTTGTGCTATTCTTACCCCGCAACATTGTTAGCGGAGACTTTTACTGGTACACCAAACAGCAAAACAAGATTGTTCTTGTTGCTGCCGATTGCACAGGACACGGAGTACCCGGTGCATTTATGAGTATGCTTGGGGTATCGTCTCTATACGAAATAGTGAACAAGGAGGGGGTTATGCAACCAGCACAAATCCTCAATATGCTTAGAGACTTTATTAAGCAAACCCTATCGCAAACGGGCAAGCAGGATGAGCAAAAAGACGGGATGGATATTTCACTTTGCATGCTCGATACAGAGAATATGAAACTTGAATGGGCAGGAGCATACAATCCGCTGTTGCTTATTCGCAATGGGGAAATTACTGAATACAAGGCCGATAAAATGCCGGTGGCTATCCACATAACCGATCATCAGCCATTCACTAATCATGTAATTGACATAAACCCCGATGACCGGTTCTACATGTACTCCGATGGGTTTGCCGATCAGTTCGGGGGTGACAATGGTAGAAAATACATGAGTAAAAGATTTAAACAACTCCTAATCGATATCCATCAGAAACCCATGGATGAACAGAAAGAAATTCTTCATCAAGAGCATCTAAATTGGCGAGGTGATAGTGAGCAAATTGACGATATCGTAGTTTTTGGTGTTAGGGTATAATCAGTTATCGTTAATAGGATAGATGGGCAAAGAATTTGGATAAAATTCATACCTTCGCATTTTCAATTTTTAGGCTAAATGGAACACAAAAATCAAGCTAAATCTGCCCTAAAAGTAAACCCTGGAGTTGAACAACCTCCTACGGTGAACAAGAATATTATTGCTAAGATAAGGTCTAGTAAAAAAAAGGTTTATTCCCCAGAGCATTACGTTGACGGAATACTTAAACAAAACACTACAATTCTTAGTCAAGCCATTACTCTTATAGAAAGCTCGCTTTTATCGCACCACGAAATTGGCCAAAAGGTTATTGAACTATGTCTACCGTATGCAGGCAACTCTATCCGCATAGGTATTACTGGAGTTCCCGGAGCGGGAAAGAGTACATTTATTGAGGCACTTGGAGGAACAATTACTAAAGCAGGAGGAAGACTTGCCGTTTTAGCCATCGACCCAAGTAGCGAACGAAGCAAAGGAAGCATTCTTGGCGATAAAACCCGCATGGAAACCCTTTGTAACGATCCTAATGCCTTTATTCGACCTTCACCTTCAGCAGGCTCACTTGGGGGTGTGGCTCGTAAAACACGCGAAATAATTATACTCTGCGAGGCCGCTGGTTTTGATACTATATTTATTGAAACGGTGGGGGTTGGCCAAAGCGAAACAGCGGTACACTCTATGGTCGATTTTTTCCTTTTGCTAATGCTTGCCGGAGCTGGAGATGAGCTACAGGGCATAAAAAGAGGCATTATGGAAATGGCCGATCTAATTGCTATTACTAAGGCAGATGGCGAAAATGTACAAAAAGCAAAAGTAGCTAAAGTGCAATATGAGAGTGCATTACACCTTTTTCCTTCACCAGAATCGGGATGGTTACCTAGAGCCCGCACTTGCTCATCCTATACTAAGGAAGGAATAGAGGATATTTGGGAGGAGATTCTAGACTTTGAAAAAACAACTAAACAGTCAGGATATTTCCAGAACCATAGACTTAGTCAGGCAAAGTACTGGATGTATCAAACCATAACCGAAAGCCTAAAGGATGACCTTTTCAATAATCATAATGTACAATCAGTTATTGCAAAAATTGAAACAGAGCTACTAGCAGATCGAATTAGTTCATTTGCAGCAGCAAAAAAAGTTCTCGAATTCTATAAATCGCTTTAAACATAACTCCAATTTCAATGTTATTAAAAACAAAAACATCAAACATGAAGAAACTAATTTTAATTATGGGCGTAGCCCTACTTGCCTTTTCCTGTACAACCAAAAGTTACAAAATTCACGGTATTATTGAGAATGCAACCGACCAAATGGTTTACCTAAAAACCATGGTGGATAAAGAACTTATCATCAAAGACTCAACCATGATGGAGTCGGGTAAGTTTGCATTTAAAGGAAGCGTTGAAGTACCCGATCTGTTTGCTATTGATTTTAAGCTAAAAGGTGATCGTATTATACTTTTTGTTGAAAACTCAGAAATTCTAATCACTGGCAATGCAGAAAACATTGTAGCAAGCGAGATTAAGGGTTCTAAAGCTCAGGACCTGCTCCTTGAATTCAACGCACTTCAAGAAGAACTTGCGAAACCCCTAATGGATATTCAATATAAATTTCAGAGTGCAGCTATGGACGGTTCGCTTACACCTGAAATGGAAGAGCAACTCAGGAATGAGTATATGACTGAAAGCGAAACTCTTGCCGATTCTGCGGTTAAATTCGTTAAGGAAAACCCTAACTCTGTTGTTTCTGCATACATTACGCTAACTCAACTTGCCAATCAGATTAGCTTTGAAGAACTGGAAGGCATTGTTAATGGTTTTAGCAAAGAGATATCTGAATCACCTTTTGTAATTGCCCTTAAAGAAAAGCTTGAACTAGAGTTAAAAACTGCCGAAGGACAAGCATTTATGGAATTTTCTCATCCCGATAAGGATGGAAATTCGGTTAGCTTCTCATCAGTTACTGGTAAAAACTATGTACTACTCGATTTTTGGGCAGGCTGGTGTGGTCCTTGCCGAAAGGAAAACCCAAACCTTGTAAAACTTTATAATGAGTATAACGCAAAAGGGTTTGATATTTTTGGCGTTTCGCTTGATAGAGACAGAAAAGAATGGCTTGATGCTATTGAAGCAGATGGGCTAACCTGGAACCATGTTTCAGACATTTCAGGCTGGGAAAATTCAATTGCAAAAATGTATGGCGTACAATCAATACCTGCAAACTTTTTGATTTCTCCTGAAGGAAAAATTATTGCAAAAAATTTAAGAGGAGAAGAATTGGCGCAAAAATTAGCCGAACTTTTAAATTAGCATAAACAAAACTTTTTAATAAGAAATGGGAGCGATGCTCCCATTTTTTATTGCATATCATCTTTAGTCTATCCCATCGATATTTGAAATAATTCAACTGCCTTTTGGAGAGCAGCAGGTATGCCATCAGATTTTTTGCCTCCGGCAGTTGCATAAAAAGGCTGACCTCCGCCACCACCCTGTATCTCTTTGGCCGCCTCACGAACAATTGCCGAAGCATCAACTTTACCTCCCTTAGCAATTGAATCGGATACCATTATGGTCAGCAAAGGTTTCCCCGAAATCTCCGTGCCTATTACAATAAATGCCAAATCAAACTCATTACGTAGCTGATAAGCTAAATCCTTAACTGCATCGGGGCTATTAAGTTCTACCTTACTTGCTACTACCGATACTCCTGAAATGATTTTCACAGTTTGCTTTAGCGTGGTTTTAAGCTGTTTTACTTGCTCTTTTAGCAAATTCTCAACTTGCTTCTTTAATGCACTATTCTCAATAACTATTTTCTCAACCCCCTGAAGCACATCCGATGGGCTACCAAGCAACGATTTTATTGTTTTTAACCCATCCACCTGGTTATAAAAATGCTCCTCAGCCTTTTTACCACTTATGGCCTCAATTCTTCTTACTCCGGAAGATATTGCACTTTCACTCAGAATTTTAAACAACCCTATATTGCCTGTTCGAGAAACATGGGTGCCTCCGCAAAGTTCAATGGAGTCGCCAAAGCGGATAACCCTTACCGAATCGCCATACTTTTCGCCAAACAGAGCCATTGCTCCCATTTGCTTGGCATCGTTCATTGGTACATTTCGGTGTTCGTCAATCTCCATATTTTGTCTTATGTCCCTGTTAACCATTTTCTCAACCGTCCTTATCTCCTCATCGGATAGTTTTTGAAAATGAGAAAAGTCGAAACGAAGATAATCGGGATTTACCAAAGAACCCTTCTGCTCAACATGTGTACCCAAGACCTCTCTGAGGGCATGATGCATTAGGTGTGTTGCTGTATGATTATTTGCTGTACTCTGCCGCTTATCTATATCAACCTTTGCTAAAAACTGACTGCTGGGGTTATCTGGTAACTTGTTTACCAAGTGGATGACAAGGTTGTTCTCCTTAAAAGTATTGAGAACATGAATGGTCTCGTTACTATTAGAAATTTTTCCCATATCTCCCACTTGTCCTCCCGACTCGGCATAGAAGGGTGTTCTATCAAAAATTAAATGGAACTGCTCCTTCCCTTTCTGCTTAACAGTTCTATACTTGGCAATTTTAACCTCACTCTCAAGCGAGTCGTAGCCAACGAACTGAGTTTGCATTGAGGAAAAAAGTTCACTCCAGTCATGAGTTTCAACTGCAGCAGCACTTCTCGACCTATCCTTTTGTTGAGCCATTGCAACATCAAACTCGCTCTTACTAACTGTAAGGTTATGTTCCCTTAGGATTAACTCCGTTAGGTCGAATGGAAAGCCATAGGTATCGTATAGAGTAAAGGCATCGTTACCGCTTATGGAGTTAATACCTTTTTTAACGGCATGTTCCATTATGGTATCCAGAAGCTTAATACCTGTTTCCAGTGTATGTAAAAACGAAGCCTCCTCTTCTCTTATCACATTTACAATTAAATCTTGCTGTGATTTTAGTTCAGGAAACCATGCACCCATCTGCTTAACCAGCATAGGAACAAGGGTGTTGATAAACGGGTTTGTAAAATTTAAAAAGGTATAGCCATACCTTACCGCTCTGCGAAGAATTCTGCGAATTACATACCCTGCCTTAACGTTTGATGGCAACTGACCATCAGCAATTGAGAAGGATACAGCTCTGAGGTGATCGGCAATAACCCGCATGGCAATATCGGCTTTCTCATCATTACCATAGGCAATGCCACATTGCTTGCTAATTTCCTGTATTATGGGCTGAAAAACATCAGTATCGTAGTTGCTCTGCTTACCTTGAAGCGCCATGCAAAGTCTTTCAAAACCCATTCCCGTATCCACATGCTTGGCGGGCAATTGATTTAGTTTTCCGTCTGCCTTTCTATTGTACTGGATAAACACCAAGTTCCAAATTTCAACTACCTGTGGATGTCCTGCATTTACAAGTTCTCTGCCTGATATCTTCTTCTTTTCCGCCTCATCTCTCAAATCCAAATGAACCTCTGAGCAGGGACCGCAGGGACCTGTATCGCCCATCTCCCAAAAGTTATCCTCCTTCGATCCTTTAAGAACCCTATCCTGTGGCAAAAATCTAGACCATTGCTCAAAGGATTCTTTATCCATTTCTAACCCATCCTCAGGGCAGCCCTCAAATACAGTTGCATACAAATGTTTACTATCAATTTTAAGCACATCAACCAAAAATTCCCATGCCCACTCAATGGCCTCTTTCTTAAAGTATCCGTCGGCTGGGCGGGCAGGATTGCCAAACGACCAATTGCCAAGCATTTCAAACATGGTATGATGATAGGTATCATGACCTACTTCGTCCAAATCGTTGTGCTTTCCCGATACTCTTAAACATTTTTGCGAGTTTGCCACCCTACTGTTTTTGATGTCGGAATTACCCAAAAATATGTCCTTAAACTGGTTCATACCGGCATTGGTGAACATTAGTGTAGGATCATCCTTTACCACCATAGGGGCCGATGGTACAATTGCATGCTTCTTCTGCTCAAAAAAATCTAAAAAGGCTTGTCTTACTTTTCCCGAATCCATAAAAAGTTAATATTATGTGAATTACATTGTTAAATCTAACATTAAGGTTGAAATATTTTTGCAAAAATAAATATTTACCTTAGATTTGCTGCCATTAGTCAAAATAGAAAGATTATAAACAGCAAAATTTAAATAACAAAAATGGCAAAGAGAAGGTTCAGGTACAATCCACAAACTCTTTCCTTTGAACCTATAATGGTTCCTGTTTTTAAAAAACTCACAAATTTAACTATTCAGTTCGGTTTAAGCCTCATTATTGCTGTAATTGTTTTTTTTTCGTACACATACTTCTTTGACACGCCAAAAGAGAAAATTCTTAAACGTAACAATACTGAAACTCTTGTAAAATTCGAACTTCTTGCTAAACAAATAGAAATATCAGACAAACTGTTAACCGAGATACAGTTGCGAGATAATAACATCTACAGAGCAATTTTTGACGCTGACATAATACCTGCATCACTTAGAACTGGTGGAATTGGGGGCGCTACACATTATACCGAATTTGAGAACTTCATCAACTCCAATCTTTTAATTGACATTGCCAGTAAACTCGATCAGGTTACTTGGAAAACTTACATTCAATCAAAATCATTTGATGAGGTTATTGGTTTAGCGAAGAATAAGGAGCAAATGATTATTAGCATTCCTGCGATTCAGCCTATTTCGGTTAAAGATTTTGGAAGAATCTCAGATTCTTTTGGCAATCGTAGGGACCCATTTACTAGGCAAACTAGATTTCATCATGGAATTGATTTTGCTGGCACAAAGGGGGTGCCTGTTTATGCAACAGGAAATGGATCCATAATTTCTGCTGAATACTCCTTTTTTGGCTATGGTAATGTAATTCTTGTTGATCATGGTTTTGGATACAAAACTCGATACGCGCATCTCGAGTCCATTGCAGTAAATCCTGGCGATTCTGTCACTCGGGGACAAGTTATTGGTACTCTTGGTAATTCAGGTCGAAGCACCGGCCCTCACCTTCACTACGAAGTAATTTACCGCAATAGAGTGGTTGACCCAATGAACTATTTCAACGATATGACTACGGAGGAATACGAACGCATGGTTAGCAATGTAACCCCAATGGACTAAGGGCTAATGCAGTCTAAAGCCTTTTGAACCCTACTCCATATTTATTTTAGTTCTCATTCTGATGCCTCGCAATGCAATCTTTTTATATATTTGCGAAAGTAACAGATAGTATAAAAGCATTATCATGCAAAAACACAAGTATAGATTTAACCCAGATTCACTGAGTTTTGTAAAAGATCAGGCATCATTCTCGAAGAAATTTTGGACAGGGTTAAACTATTTCCTTTTTAGCATAGTAATCTCAATTGCATACTACGTGGTTTTTTCCTTCTTCTTCGATACACCTCAGGAAAGAGGCCTCCGAAGAGAGAATCAGGAGTTACTGGTGCAACTTGAGGTTTTCAATAAAAAATTCGATCATATAAACACGGTACTTGAAGACATTCAACAACGCGACGACAACATTTACCGTACCATATTTGAGGCAGAACCAATACCTAGCACATATCGCCAAGCAGGAATGGGAGGTGTTGAACGTTATACTGATCTTGAAGGACTATCCAATTCTGAAATCGTAATTGAAACAGCAAAAAGACTCGATAAGATATCCAAACAAATCTATATTCAGTCAAAATCATTTGATGAGGTTATTGGGCTTGCCAAACGAAAAGAAGAGATGATTGCCTGCGTGCCTGCCATTCAGCCAATATCAAACAAAGACCTTAAGCGAGTTGCTTCTCCCTTCGGAGTTAGGATGCACCCATTTTACAAAGTGCTTAAAATGCACACTGGCATGGATTTTACAGCACCATCGGGTACTGAAATTTATTCTACAGGCGATGGAGTAGTATCTACAGTAGTCCAATCCGCAAGAGGATATGGCAATACAGTGATTGTCGATCACGGCTTTGGGTATAAAACACTTTACGCACATCTAAGTCAAATTCTTGTTAGGTCAGGTCAAAAAGTTAAGAGAGGTGAGGTTATCGGTTTAGTTGGCAATACTGGAATGAGCATGGCTCCGCACCTACACTACGAAGTGCGTAAAAACGACGAACCTATTAATCCAATAAACTTCTACTTTAACGACCTTACACCCGAAGAATACGACAAGATTATTGAGTTAGCGGCTCAAAGCGGACAATCGCTCGACTAGCGCTAATTCTCTTTTATAGAATAATAACGCAATTACGTTAGGTTAATACGATGAATACTTTATTTAAGGGTACTTTTCCTGTCCTGGTTTTTGTTATATGCTTTTTTCTGACCAACTTTTCGCAATCACACCCAAACAAAAAACAAAGCAACAAGGAGTTAAGTAGTGATACGCTAAGCGTTATTGGAGTTGGTGACATTATGCTTGGTACCGATTTCCCCGACAGAAGTTCTCTACCCCCAGGCAATAACTGCAAACCTTTACTCGAGCCTGTTAAGCATATACTTACCGATGCTGACATTACTTTTGGAAACCTAGAGGGCTGCTTTCTTAATGAAGGCAATGTGGCCAAGATTTGTCGCGACACGACTAAATGCTATGCCTTTAAAATGCCCGAAAAATATATTGACTGCCTTGTTGAATCAGGTTTCGATGTAGTAAGCCTAGCCAACAACCATGTGGGCGATTTTGGCAATGCAGGCCGGAATAAAACTATTAAGTTACTCGATTCTGTTGGCATTCACTTTGGTGGAGTAATTAGCCACCCCACCGCAATTTTCGAAAGCAATGGCTTAAAAATCGGCTTTTGCGCATTTGCGCCAAACAAGGGTACTTGCAGTATAAGCGATATTCCCAATGCAAAAAAAATCGTTTCGGATCTAAAAAAAGATGCTGATATTGTTATCGTATCATTCCATGGTGGTGCAGAGGGTTCTAGTCATAGGAATGTAACACGCAAAACAGAAGTATTTTATAGCGAAGACAGAGGTAACGTTTACGAATTTGCGCGTCATGTAATTGATGCAGGAGCCGATATAGTTTTTGGGCATGGTCCTCATGTAACAAGGGCAATCGATTTGTATAAGGGTAGGTTTATTGCTTATAGCCTTGGGAATTTTTGTACATATGGCAGGTTTAACCTTCAGGGTGCAAATGGTTTTGCTCCCATTGTTAAGGTATTTATCGATAAAAATGGTAAGTTTGTAAAGGGTCAGATCTTTTCAATAGTTCAAAAAGGAAGAGGTGGTGCTGAATTGGATCCAAAAAATCAAGCAATTCAAGAGATTATTAGACTAACCGAAACTGATTTCCCCGATTCTAAACTTGCAATTACACCCGATGGTTCCATAAAACTTAAAGAATAACGCCATGCCCTACAAGGAAAAAAAGGTTGAAAAGCTATACTACTCCATTGGCGAAGTTGCCGATATGTTTGGAGTGAACACCTCACTTATCCGCTTTTGGGAAAAGAACTTCAGCATAATCAAACCTAAAAAAAACAAAAAGGGCAACAGGCTTTTTACAAAAGCCGACATACAAAACTTTAAAGTGATATTTCACTTGGTAAAAGAACAACGCCTTACGCTTGAGGGTGCACGAAAGAAATTAGCAGAAAATAAAAAGGAAACCATTAACGACTTCGAGGCTATTGATTCTCTAAAGCGAATAAAAGAGATGCTTCTAGAAGTTAAAGAAATGCTATAACTAAACCCGCCACATGACGGTAAATGAAATTACATGCATAATTGAAGAATTTGCCCCGTTGGGTTATCAAGAAAGTTATGATAATGCGGGGCTTATTGTTGGATCTCCTAACAGTATTGTAAACGGCATACTTCTCTGTGTTGATGTAACCCTTGAGGTTTTAGATGATGCATTAGCAAGAGGTGCAAACCTTATTATTGCGCATCACCCCCTAATATTTACTGGAATCAAGCGCTTGACAGGAGCAAATGCCACTGAACAAACAATAATAAAAGCAATTAAGCATGGCATTGCCATTTATTCAGCCCACACAAATCTCGATAGCGTTTGGAATGGGGTAAGTATGATAATGGCAAAGAGAATAGGGCTAGAACAAGTTCAAATCCTCTCCCCTCTTACTGACAATCTTGTTAAACTAGCCGTATTTGTGCCTAAAGGGCATGCGGAAAAGTTGAGAATGGACATGTTCAATGCAGGTGCAGGTAAAATAGGAGGCTATGATCAGTGCTCATATAATACCAACGGAACAGGAACCTTTAGAGCAGGCGAAAACACAAATCCATTTGTTGGCAATAAGGCTGAAATGCATCTAGAGGAGGAGATTAAAATTGAGGTTATAGTGCCAAAACCCATACTCCATAAAGTGGTTAGCACTTTGTTAAAGGCGCATCCATACGAAGAAGTTGCCTACGATATTTTTCCTCTGTTAAACGCTAATCCAAGGGCTGGGCTAGGCGCTGTTGGCCAACTGCCAAAAACTGAAAATGAAGCAGATTTTTTAGAGAGAATCAAGGTGACTTTTAATGCCAGCTGCATTAGGCACACAAAGTTACTTGGCAAACCTATCGAAAGAGTTGCACTTTGTGGGGGAAGCGGTGCCACCCTTATAAAGGATGCTATTAATGCTAAAGCCGATATTTTTATTACTGCCGATGTTAAATATCACAACTTTTTTGATGCCGAAAATAAGATTGTAATTGCCGATATTGGTCACTTTGAGAGCGAACAACTTACCATTGATATTTTTTATGACCTACTTACAAAAAAATTGCCTAATTTTGCAGTCCTAAAAACAAATGTGAAGACCAATCCAATAAACTATTTATAATAAGTTATAACAAGGTATGGTAGCAGAAAAAAACAAAAAGGCAGAAATAAGCGAAATGCCAGTTGAAGAAAAGCTAAGAATTCTATACGAACTCCAGCAGATAGACTCGAAAATTGATCAGATAAAAACGCTTAGGGGTGAACTCCCTTTAGAAGTTCAAGATTTAGAGGACGAACTAGCTGGGCTTGAAACTCGAATCACTAATCTTAAAGCTGAGGTTGAAGATCTGAACGATCAGGTTGGCAAAAAAAAGGTTGATATTAAGAATTCGCAGGCGCTTATGGTTAAGTACAATGAGCAGCAAAAGAACGTTCGCAACAATCGCGAATACGATTCTTTGTCAAAAGAAATTGAATTCCAGACCCTAGAAATTGAACTCTCCGAAAAAAGAATTAAAGAGTTTGCTCAGCAGGTTAAGGATGTTAAGTTGATTATTGATGAAGCTCAGACAAAACATACTGAGCGAAAAGCCGATCTTCAGAATAAGAAATCTGAACTTGATAGCATTATAAAGGAAACGCAAAAAGAAGAAGATGTACTTATTCGCAAAACCGACGAATACCAAGAACTTATTGAGTCTCGTCTTTTAAGTGCCTACAAGCGCATAAGACTTAATGCACAAAATGGTTTAGCCGTTGTTACCGTTAATCGCGATGCCTGCGGAGGTTGCTTTAATAAGATACCACCACAGCGCCAACTCGACATTAAAATGCGCAAGAAAATTATAGTTTGCGAGTATTGCGGGCGAATTTTGGTTGACAATGCTTTCTCCGACGAAGAAGAAAAATAGCATAAAAACACGGAAAACAGAAAAAGGGGCATAAAGCCCCTTTTTTATTTGTTTACCTTAAGTGCATCACCAACTTCCTCTGGCACCACCGCCTCTAAAAAAAATCAAAAGTCACTACGCACTAATTTAAAACAACTGAAACTTATTGGCCTAATGAATGCCTTCACAACTAATAAAAAACCAGTTTTCCAAAAATACTTCCCTAGTAATAATTCATCATCCCCTATTTATAATTGCTGATTAACTATTCCAATCATTTTCCACTATATTTGAAAGATTACCATTTTGTACAGCTCAAGTCGAAGCGAAGTTCAATTTAATCCTACTTTTTAAAAAAAAGCCTGCAAAAACAACAAAACTTGATCTGAATTGCATATTTTTAAATATTCGCATTTCTTTCAAAATAAGGATAACCTAATAATTTCAAATATCATGTTCTCAAAACAGACCTATATCCAACGCCGCATGGAACTTAAAAAGAAGTTCCCCAGCGGAATTCTATTGTTTCTAGGAAACGACGAAACCGGTATGAACTACGCCGATAACACTTACCATTTTAGGCAGGATAGCACCTTTCTCTATTACTTTGGCATTAGCATGCCCGGATTTTATGCCACAATTGATCTTGATTCAGGGGAGGAAATTATTTTCGGAGATGATTATACTATAGACAGCATTATTTGGATGGGAGATATGCCTACAGTTACCTCATTGGCCGAAAAGTCAGGAATAAGTAAAACCGAAACTACCGGTACCCTTAAAAAGAAGTTATCCAAAGCAGAGAATATTCTATTTTTACCTCCCTACCGTGCTGAGCACCAAATTAAACTTTTAAATTTACTTGGTATTCATCCTAATGAGGCTGTTAAAAAAGCTAGTATACCTTTCGTTTTGGCTGTGGCCGAACAGCGCAATAATAAAACCAGCGAAGAGATAACTGAGATAGAAAAAGCTGTAAATACTACGGTGCTTATGCATAGGACAGCTATGCGCTATGCTAAACCCGGAATGACTGAAGCCCACGTTGCGGCAAAGGTTGCACAAATTGCTCTTGAAAGTGGCGGACAACTTAGTTTCCCTATTATTGCCACAATTAACGGACAAACACTACATAATCACTTTCACGGAAACACTATTCGCAAAGGACAACTATTTTTGCTCGATGCTGGGGCAGAAACCCCAATGGGCTATGCAGGTGACATGAGCAGCACCTTCCCCGTTTCAAAAAAGTTTACTCCCGAACAACGAGATATATACGAAGTGTGCCTTACTGCTCACAATTCAGCAATAGAGGCTCTTAAACCGGGAGTTCATTTTCGTGATGTACATCTTCTTGCTGCACGTATTATTTTTGATGGGTTAAAAAACCTGGGGTTTACCAAGGGCAATACCGATGATGCTATAGTAAATGGTGCACATGCACTTTTCTTTCCATGCGGGCTAGGGCACCTTATGGGGCTCGATGTTCACGATATGGAGAATTTGGGTGAGCAGTGGGTTGGCTATGGCGGCGAGCCCAAAAGCACGCAATTTGGGCTAAAATCGTTAAGGTTAGGAACTATACTAAAGCCGGGTTATGTATTAACCATTGAACCGGGTATATACTTTATCCCACAGCTTATTGATCTGTGGCAAAAGAATGAAACCAATAAGCAGTTCCTTAATTTCGACAAGATTAATAAGTTTCGAGATTTTAGCGGGCTTCGTAACGAGGAAGATGTACTTATTACAGAATTGTCACATCGAGTTCTTGGTGAGCCTTTGGCCAAATCAGTGGCAGAGGTTGAGAATGAACGCAAGTTTGCATTTGACTAGGGTATAGTTTGACTGTTAATTCGGGAGGTGAATACTCATAAAGAACAGAAATAAAAAAGGGGCATAAAGCCCCTTTTTTATTTGTTTCATGTTAAGTGCATCACCAACTTCCTCTGGCACCTCCGCCTCCAAAACTACCTCCACCACCTCCAGAGAAACCACCAAAACTACCTCCACCTGAACTAAATCCCCCGAATCCTCCACTTCGGCCACCTCCAGACATCATTCCCAGAGCTACCCATAAAGGCATGTTATGACCAACGGATCGCCCTTTGGTTTTTCTTACATTGAAAGCGATTACAAAAAATAGGGTAAGAAGAATAATAAAGGGAAGAGCCATTATAAGACCTCCTTCATTCATATATCTATCTGCAGAGAATTTACCTGAGGCAAGATTAATCATTACTGTGGTAGCCGCATCAAATCCCTGAAAGTAATCCTCCTCCTGAAATGCAGGTATCATCTCCCTCTCCGTAATCCGCTTTGTAATTGCATCGGGAATTACATCCTCTAAGCCATATCCGATTGCAATAAATGACTCACCCCGCTGATTCCCAACTCTAGGCTTAACCAGTATTAGTGCTCCATTATTTTTGCCCTGCTG
>Ga0265295_1001607_pt1 | contig 39131 bp, 31 predicted proteins | sample Munlansysbiofilm_FD_192503 | JGI IMG/M metagenome (GOLD analysis project Ga0265295, IMG submission 192503) | Leachate microbial communities from a municipal landfill in Southern Ontario, Canada - Methane capture system biofilm | ecosystem: Engineered > Solid waste > Landfill > Unclassified ... | reverse complement strand
ATTCGCACTGTTCTTAAGAAACAACAGAAGACCGAGCCCACGACGGCCAGCGGTTTTCCGGAAATTATCGGTCAGAGTCCTGAGATGATGAAGATCTTTGATCTGATCACGAAAATTGCTCCGACACCGGCTAATATTCTGGTTTACGGTGAATCCGGCACCGGGAAAGAACTTGTGGCCAAAGCAATCCACAACCTTTCCCGGGTTGCAAATCAGCCGTTTGTCCCCATTACCTGCAGTGCTATTCCAGAAAGTCTTTTAGAAAGCGAGCTCTTCGGCCACGTAAAGGGATCGTTTACCGGCGCAATCGCCGATAAGATCGGCTTGTTCCAGCAGGCGGACGGCGGGACTGCTTTCCTTGACGAGATCGGTGAACTGACTCCGATTATTCAGACTAAACTCCTGCGTGTGCTGCAAGAGCGCGAGTTTATGGCTGTTGGCTCAACAAAAACGCGACAGGTCAACGTCCGTATTATCGCCGCCACCAATAGGATCCTGGAAGATGAGATTATCTCCGGGAAATTCCGTGAGGATCTGTACTATCGACTGGCAGTGGTTCCCATCAGAGTTCCTCCTCTGCGTGAACGTATTGGTGACGTCCCTCTGCTGGTGGAGTATTTCCTGAAAAAATATGCTCAATTACTCCATAAAGAAGTGCAGACCATCAGTTCATACGGCATGGAAGTGCTCATGCAGTATGACTTCCCGGGCAATGTCCGTGAACTGGAAAATATAATTGAGCGAGGCGTTGCCCTCGAGTCCTCAAACATCATCCTGCCTGAAAACTTAGTCCTGTCTTTACATCGTAAAGAAAAACATAATCCAACCTCTGCATCTGCAAAAAAAACAGACCCGCTTTTTGTAGCTGCGCAGGATGAAGAGGAACTCTTTGCACTTGGACTGGAAGAGGTGCTGCAACGGTTGGAGAAAAAGATGATTCTCCACGCACTCACCAGGGCTGATCACTCTAAGATGCGTGCTGCTGACCTGCTGAAACTCAGTTTCCGCAGCCTACGCTATAAGACTAAGAAATACGACCTCGACTAAATGTTGCCGGGGGCAACCTTTTTGTCATCATATGGACTGCTTTCGTACCACGCTGCTCAACAAAACCCCTCAGGCTGATTACGAAAGTCAACGGCATCTCCGCTGGTGGATCCTGATTCGTGTCATCCTGTTTACCTTACTCTTTGCCCTGACCACCTTTTTCCGCGAGCAGGGACATCCTCTCATCCTGCCTGCAGCCTCGGTCACCCTCCTTTTTCTTCTCGGGCTCTACAGCTTTTCTATACTCTCGGTTCTCCTGCTGAACAGACGATTGTGTTCAATCCATCAATACGGTGCAATCCAACTCTGTTTCGATGTCTTTTTCATTGCCCTGTTAGTGTATGCCACCGGTTGCAGTGACTCTGACTTCAGCGCTTTGTTGATATTGCCGGTCATTGCTGCCGGGTTACTGCTCTCCCGTCTGGGCGGACTGTTCATCGCTGCAGTAACGACCTTTTCTTATGCTGCCATCCTGATCCTGGAGCAGCTACGCTGGATTCCCGTCTATTTTTCCGCAACCCCCTATACTCCTCCCACCTCGTTCCTTGCCAGCAGCAACCTGTTTGCCATTTACGGACTCCTATTCTTTTTAGCGGCACTGCTCAGCGGCCAACTCGCCGGACGATTACGAATCACAGAAAAAAGACTGGCGCACACTGCAATAGAATTCGATCGCCTCTCCATTCTCTACAAACAGATCTTTGACGATATTTCCACCGGCATTATCACCACCGATCAGTATGATTTCATTACCTCCTTTAATCAGGCAGCCGAACGTATTACCGGATTTTCCCGAAGTACAGCACTGGGCAAACCATTCAGTCAACTCCTGCCCAATATCTCTCTTCAGGAAGAACAGGGACGGAATGTCTGTGATTTTCAGAAACAGCATGGTGAAGCGATACGCATTGGTTACTCGTTTTCTTTTCTCAACATGCCAGTCCAAAAAGAGTCGGAAGAAAAGCAGCCGTTACGCTGGAAGGTGATCACTCTTCAGGATATCAGCCAAATTGAACGGATGGAGAAACAGGTTCGAGAAGCGGAGAAGATGGCTGCCATCGGTGAGCTGAGCGCTTCCGTGGCTCATGATTTCAGAAATCCGTTAGCCGCCATATCCGGTTCAGCCCAGATACTCGCAACAGAAAAAGATGACCTGAGCCGGCTCGATGCCGGGACATTTAAAACTCTGATCGGGATAATTCTCAAAGAATCCGGACGGATGGCAAAGACAATCACCGACTTTCTGCAGTTTGCCCGACCGGCGACTATTCAGGCTGAATGGTTTGATTTCAACCGGATGGTCGATGAAGTACTGATGCGACGTCGTACAGCGACGTTTGCCCTTATGACAGGGACAGTGATAAAAGAGGTGGATGGCCGCCTTGACTGCTGGGGCGATCGCCAGCAGATTCAAACGGTCCTCAACCAGTTGCTTGACAATGCATGCCAAGCGGCTGGACCTCAACAGGGAAAGGTGGTCCTTGCAGCCTGTGAACGTGTCAAGGATAACCAGGCAGAGGTACAGATCGAAATTCGTGACCAGGGTCCGGGCATCCCTGACGAACAGCGGGAAAAAGTGTTCATACCGTTTTTCTCCAGTCGAACTGACGGCACTGGTCTCGGGTTAGCGATTGTCCAGCAGATTATCGCAGCCCATGGCGGGCGGGTTGAAATCGATGCGAACGCCGAGTTTGCCTGCGTTATCCGTCTCCTGTTACCTCTGCCGCCGCCTACTCCTTAACCCTGGAAACCTGTGCTCCTACGCCCCGCAGTTTTTCTACCATCTGTTCATAGCCGCGTTCCAAATGATAGATACGAGAAATCTGTGTAGTGCCGTTGGCTGACAGTCCCGCGATAACAAGCGAGGCAGATGCGCGCAGATCCGTTGCCATGACCGGAGCACCGTTTAGTTTTCCACGACCGATCCCCCGGACAATGGCCCTTGCTCCCTGTATAGTGACATCCGCCCCCATCCGTTCAAGCTCTGCCACGTGCATAAACCGGTTTTCAAAGATAGTTTCATGGATAATAGAGGTGCCGTCACTTTGAATCATCAGCGCCATAAATTGCGCCTGAAGATCTGTAGGAAAACCGGGATAGGGCAAGGTGGTAATATCAACACTTTGCAGCAAACAGGTACTGTGTCCGTTCACTTCCGGACACGAGACGGTGATCATATCATCCGTTGTCTCGATCTCGACACCACACAGCAACAACTTCTCAATAAGCGCCGGTAAATGCGCCGGATTACAGTTCGTGATCTGTACACAACCACCCGTGGCTGCAACGGCAATCATGTAGGTTCCGGTTTCAATTCGATCGGGGATAATGGTAGATTCACCTGCCTGCAACCGGTCAACACCATGAACAATCAGCCGATCCGTTCCCTTGCCGTCAATCTCGGCTCCCATGGCAACCAGCATATCGATCAGATTGTCTACTTCCGGTTCCTTGGCTGCGTTCTTGATCACCGTCCTTCCTTTAGCCTTTACCGAAGCCATAAGAACATTTTCAGTGCCGGTCACTGACGGCACATCAAAATAAATAGTACCACCTCGCAGTTGACCGTCAACAATGCCCTCCACATACCCCTGTTCAAGTTGAGCAGTAACTCCAAGTTGCTCAAATCCCTTCAGATGATAATTAATCGGTCGAGCACCAATGGCGCAGCCACCCGGAAGCGACACCCGGGCAAATCCGGACCTGGCCAGCAGCGGACCAAGGACAAGCACAGAGGCTCGCATGGTTTTCACCAAATCATATGGTGCCTCCACACCGGTCAACCTGTCGCTGTTGATGCGGACAGTTGTTCCGGTGCGCTCCCACCGGGCACCAAGGATCTCTAATAATTTCAACATGGTCCTGGTATCGCGAAGATCAGGGACATTGTGCAGGGTATGGAGACCTGGAGCAATGAGCGTGGCGGCAATAAGCGGCAGCGCGGCATTCTTCGCGCCACTTATAGCGACCGACCCATACAGAGGAAAACCACCTTGAATAAGAAGTTGATCCATAATAACAATGAGCTAGAGAGAAAAGGGAGGGTACGGGAAATCAGGTTTTCCGACGGGCCTGAAGGACTCGCGGACGATCGGCCCAGTCATTGAGCACTTTCACCTCTTCGTAGTGAGACGTGTTCGCACAGAACATCCTCATCACGGCTTCTTTCTGATCAGCACCGATCTCCACAAACAACCGCCCTCCCGGACGTAAAAAACAGACAGCTTCAGCAGCAATGCGTTCAAGACATTGCAGGCCGCCGACGCCACCGGACAGTGCCAGATACGGCTCACCATGACGCACTTCAGGTTGCAGTCTGTCCATTTCCTCCTCTGCAATATAAGGAGGATTACTCACAATCAGATCAAACGGACGTCCGCAATGCATTGCTGTGAACAGATCACTGCAGATAAGTTGAACCTGGTGTGTAACGTCATGTTTTTTGCAGTTGAAGGCAGCTATTTCAAGAGCAGCGGTGGAGATATCAGTCGCAGTCACAGAACACCCCAACTCTTTGGCCAGAACAATCGCAATCACCCCGCTTCCCGTACACAGGTCCAAAGCACGGCAGACACCTTTGTCTGCATATATTCGTACAACCTGTTCGAGTAAAAATTCGGTTTCAGGGCGGGGAATAAGAACGCCCGGGGTCACCTTGAAATCCAGCGACCAGAACTCTTGAAAGCCGATCAAATATTGCAGGGGGATTCGTTGTGCCCGCTGTTGAATGATTGTCCGATAATGAGCAACTGTCTCCTCATCCGCACACTCATGCCCATGCAACACCAACTGACTTCTGGTCTGATCTGTTACATGTTGCAACAGCAGACGAGCGTCGATCTCCGGTTGGTCGATACCTGCCCGGGCCAGCGCATCAACAGCTTCTGACAGCAAAACATCAAGCCGGCTCAAGGAAATCCGTCGGCAGTCAATTGGTAGATTTCAATCTCTCGGCCTGGTAATGCGTGGTGATCGGTATGATAATATCATCAAGCGCACCTGCCATAACATGATCTAACCGGTACATCGTTAAATTGATCCGATGATCCGTTACCCGGCCCTGCGGAAAATTATAGGTGCGAATCCGCTCACTCCGATCGCCGGTGCCGATCTGATTTTTTCGCTCCTCAGACATGCGATCATGTCGTTCTCTTTCCAGATGATCAAGGAGACGTGCACGTAAAACCTGCACAGCCTTCGCCTTGTTTTTATGTTGCGACTTCTCATCCTGGCAGGTGACCACTAATCCCGTCGGCAGGTGTGTCACCCGAACTGCAGAATCGGTGGTATTAACGGATTGCCCCCCTGGTCCCGAAGAGCGGTAAACATCAAATTTGAGCTCATTGGGTTCGATATGCAGGTCAACTTCCTCTGCTTCCGGAATGATGGCGACTGTAACCGCTGAGGTATGAATTCGCCCCTGTGCCTCGGTATCAGGGACACGCTGCACCCGATGGACACCGGACTCGTATTTGAGACGGGAATACACATGCTGCCCACTGATGAGAGCAATAATTTCCTTAAACCCGCCAATACCAATGGGGTTGGAACTCATCACCTCTACCTTCCATCCATGGATTTCAGCATACCGGCTGTACATACGAAAAAGATCGGCAGCAAAAAGAGCCGCTTCGTCACCACCGGTACCGGCCCTGATCTCAAGAAAAATATTCTTCTCATCATTCGGATCTTTAGGCAGCAGACGGAGGCGAATTGCATTTTCCAGTTCCGTCTGCTTAAGTGCCAGTTCTTCAAGTTCCGCCTTGGCTAGATCGACGAGATCAGGGTCATTCTGCTCTGTACGGATCAACTCCTGGTTGCTGTCGATCTCCTCACAAACGGCAGTATAGGTCGCATACAGCTCAGCAATCTTTGCGATTTGGGCATGTTCACGGACAACTTCACGGTACCTGCGCTGATCATTCACCAGCACAGGATCGGCAAGCCTGCTCTCTAACTCTCCCAACTTATCGTTGATGTCATGCAGATTTTCAAACATGCGATTCTGTAGAAAGACCTCTTAAAAAACAAAAGCGGCGAGATCCGCTTAACAGACCTTTACCGCCAAGGCGAAACACTTTTCAACAAGGGGTTGCCCCCCTGTCTGATGAAAAAATAAGTGTTCGTATTACTTTTTCTTGTTTTCCTGGTAACCAGCGTATTTTTTCTTAAATTTCTCAATACGGCCGGCTGTATCAACAAGTTTTTGTTTGCCTGTGTAAAAGGGGTGGCAGGCCGAACAGATTTCCACTCGCATTTCATTCTGAACAGACCCAAATTCAAATTCATTGCCGCAAGCACAGACAGCTGTAATTTTATGATAGGCAGGATGAATATCAGGTTTCATAGCAGTGCACTCCTCGTCAAAATAGCATCAATAAAAATAATTAGAACCTTTAAATATATCGTTTTTACCATTTCTTCAAACAAAAAGTTACCGGTTCATGGATGCAAAAAATTCCTGGTTTGTTTTGGTCTGACTCATCTTATCGAGAAGAAATTCCATTGCATCAGCCGGATTCATTGAAGAAAGCAGCTTGCGAAGAATCCATATTCGATTCAGATCCTCAGCAGGCAGTAGCAGATCTTCTTTACGTGTCCCGGATTTCAAAATATCAATAGCAGGATAAATTCGCCGATTTGCCATTTTACGATCCAAAACGATCTCCATGTTACCGGTCCCCTTAAATTCTTCAAAAATAACTTCATCCATCCGGCTACCGGTGTCAATGAGAGCAGTGGCCAAAATCGTCAGGCTCCCACCTTCTTCCACATTTCGCGCAGCTCCAAAAAACCGCTTGGGCCGATGTAAAGCATTGGCTTCGACACCACCTGACAGAATCTTCCCAGAGGCGGGGGTAACAGTATTATACGCCCGTGCCAAACGGGTGATTGAATCAAGCAGAATAACCACATCCTTTTTATGCTCGACCAAACGCTGTGCTTTCTGGATGACCATTTCAGCCACCTGGATATGGCGTTGAGGAGGTTCATCGAAAGTTGAACTCACCACCTCCGCATCAACACTGCGTTTCATGTCCGTCACCTCTTCCGGCCGTTCATCAATCAACAAAACGATCAGAATAATCTCCTTATGATTGGTGACGATTGAGTTGGCTATTTTTTGCATGAGCACTGTCTTGCCGGTTCGAGGTGGAGCCACGATTAACCCTCGTTGGCCCTTACCAAGCGGGGCGGTGATATTGAGCACCCGCATGGAGAGGTTGTCCGGCATCGTTTCCAGATCGATAAGCTGATCAGGATGCAACGGCGTCAGATTGATGAATGCAGTCTTATTTTTAGCGGCCTCTGGAAGTTCATAGTTGATGGTATCGACTTTAAGCAGGGCAAAGTAGCGCTCGTTATCTTTGGGTGCACGCACCTCTCCCTCTACTGTATCACCGGTGCGGAGGTTCAGTCGACGGATCTGAGAAGGAGAAACATAAATATCATCCGGGCCGGGAAGATAATTATAATCAGGCGCACGAAGAAACCCGAAACCATCCTGCAGAATCTCAAGAACCCCACTTCCACGTAACTTGCCATCCTCATCCGCCTGCTCTTTGAGAATGGCAAAGATTAACTCCTGCTTTGTCATGTTACTGTATCCTTCAATGTTCAATGACGCAGCAAGACTGACAAGTTCCTTAATTTTTTTGTGTTTTAACTCGGTGGGATTCATGAATTAGTTGTTCCTCGATGATGGTCGGCACCTGGACCGTCGATGGGAGAAAGATAAATGGCAACCTGAAAGGCAGCAAGGTTTGTATGGAGAGTATGCACTCTATGCTGTGCCTGAAATAACGGCTAGAGTAGCAAAGCAGCTAAAAAGTATGGCAGTGATACGTATTTTAGTAGATTAAAACAAAGATGAACAGATCTTCTTGTGATCTATTCCCCTATTGATTGCGCTGAACAAGCGACTATACAGCTTTTATTCAGGAAATCAGTATATTTACAACCGTGAAATGACAAAACAACAAATGACAACCGTTGAAACGATCTATTGAGATGTGGTAGCTAGATATTTGTTTCACGGCCTACTGTCAAGGCTTTTCTCAGCAAAATTGGCAGGGAAATCGTCCTGACAGTTGCTCTCCCAGTAAAACGACGTCAGATCTGGTTATACTCCAGGCTCGACTGTTATCAATGAGGTAATCAGCCTGATCAGCTTTTTTACGAAGATCCATTTGAGCGGCAATCGCCCTGGCAGCCTCACGTCTTGAGACACCGTCCCGGTGCATAATGCGGAGACACCGTACCGCCTTGCGGGCATACACAACAAGTACAGCGTCAACATCATGTTGCCATCCTGCTTCAAAGAGCAATGGTATTTCGATTAAGACCAGAGGCACGTCCAGAAGTTCAACCTGTTGAATCATTACCTCTCGAGCCAGGGGATGCAATAAGGCGTCAACTTGCTGGCGAAAGCCGGCATCATTAAAGAGCCGTTCCCGCAGGGCTGCCCTATCGACACTCCCGTCACTGCAAAAAAAACTGCTGCCAAATACTGCGCGCAGGGCATGCCAACCGGGCTGTTCTCTTTCCAGCAAATGACGACAAGATGCATCAATGTCAACAAGAGGAATTAAACAATAACTGGCAAGCAGACGACTCACACTGCTCTTTCCTGAACCAATTCCTCCGGTAACACCTAACACATAGGGCCGCATTGCTCGTTTATCCTCAATGCATCAAGTAAGGTCTGCATATCAGCAAACAGTGGTGCAGTAAGACATAAAACCTGCCCGGTAGAGGGATGGCAAAACTGTATGGAACTGGCATGCAACATCTGACGTTCAGGAACATATTGGGTATACTGTCCAACTCCCCCTCCATACAGCACGTCGCCGACAACTGGTGCGTGAACAGAAGCCATATGCACACGAATCTGGTGTGTTCTACCAGTTTCAATATTGATCTCCGCCCAACACCAGCCATTGCTGTAACGTTCGCGTATGCGCCAGTTGGTGGCGGCATATTTTCCGAGTTCAGGTCGGATTGCCATCTTCTTCCGGTTCACCGGATGTCTGCCAATCGGCTGTACAATTCTCCCATGAGTCTTTCCCGGCCAACGCATAATCAGGGCATGATAGATTTTACAGACCTTCCTGTTTTTAAAATCCGCCATCAGATTCTGCAAAGCCTGTTCAGTCTTGGCCACCAGCAGAATGCCCGAAGTATCTTTGTCCAAACGATGGATGATCCCCGGGCGCTGCGCATCCAATCCTGGCAATTGTGTACAATGATACAATAAACCGTGGACAAGTGTACCGCTTAAATGCCCCCCTCCGGGGTGGACAACAAGCCCGGGAGGTTTATTAATGGCCAGAAGGTGCGCATCCTCATAGAGAACGTCAAATTCAATCTGTTCCGGCACAAGGGTTTGAGGTGGAGGTTCAGGTATGGCCAATGAGATCACATCCTGTGTTCGCAAGCGGTATCCCGCCTTGACACACATCCCATTAACACGGACCTGTTGTGCACTAATCAATCTGTTGAGCGCACTGCGACTGCATGCGGTAAGCTTTTCAGTCAAGAAATGATCAAGACGCTGACCGGCACTCTTTAAACTTACGACACAGGTGAATGGACCCTCGGTATCCGAGGCCGTACATGGTTCGTGCAGCTCGTTTCTACCCATCTCTGTATACGAGCTAGAGTGGATGAAGCTTTTAGCAGAAAAGCTTCTCAATCTGTTTTTCTATCTTCGCTTCTTCCATCTCTTTGGCCAGGGACAGCTCTTTGACTAAAAGACTCTTGGCGGTGTCAAGCATTTTCCGCTCGCCATAGGATAAGTCCTTATCCTCTTTGAGCAAAAATAAATCTCTTAATACCGTTGCCACCTCAAACACAGAACCTGTTTTAATCCGTTCCATATACTCACGGTATCGTCGATTCCAGGTCTGCGTCGTTATTTTGACATCACGATCTTTAAGGATGTCTATAACTTTGGCCACTTCATCTCGGGAAATAATTGCCCGAAGACCAACATTGGCACTTGTTGCTGTGGGTATCATAATGGTCATGTCATTATCCAGAATTTTCATCACGTAGAATCTCTGATCGACACCACCAATAGATTGTGTTTCTATAGCCTTTATGAGCCCAACTCCATGGGCCGGATAAACTGCCATATCTCCTTCTGTAAACACACGCTCCTCCAAAAACTAGCGGGACCGTCGCTGATCGGCTGCAGATAGGTCTGCATATATTCAAAATAGTAGTTTACCATATTTCTTCCGTTATCGCAAAACCCGACTCATCGCCTGCTCAGAAAGAGGTGGTATTCTGCACTCAACCTCTTTAAAAATTATTCTTTTCTTCACATCCGCCATCCATTGACAGCTCAACAAAGAGTTACACAACAAGGCCGTTGATTTGATTCATAGCCTCTTGAATTCCTTTGCGAACAAAAAGACCCGCCGCCTCGGCAACAACAGGGCATTGCTGCTCAAAAAGAGCAAGCTCAACTTGATTAAGGGGTGACAAAACGAACTGTTCGACAGATTGTTGTTTCCCGCTGGAATCACATGCGGGCCGGCCGATGCCGATTCTGAGACGATTTATATTTTGGGTGCCGAGGTGTTGAATAACTGATCGAACACCGTTATGCCCTCCGGCACCACCTTTACTCACCACCTTGATTCGACCGGATTGCAGATCGATATCATCGTGGAGCACAAGTAAATGATCTGATGAGATCTTAAAATAATCAAGAAAACTACGCACACTTTCACCTGAACGGTTCATGTACGTTTGCGGCTTCAAAAGAAAGACCTGTGCTCCCCAAAGACGGCCTTGACAGTAACAGCCTTTCATCTTCAGTGTGTCAATTTTCCACCCGTAGCTGTCGGCAAGGTAGTCAACAAAAAAAAAGCCTACATTATGCCGGGTCAGATGATACTTACTCCCGGGATTGCCCAGACCTACAAGTAAAAATCGATTTTCTGACATGACACAGTGGAGATGAAACAAAAACGAGTCGGAAAAAAAATCCCGACTCGTTGAAAAATATATAAAAATCTAGCGGTACAACAGCATCATTCGCTCAGAGAACAGCAACACATGTCACATTTCCCTTTTCCATCATTTCGACGTTGGGAGGAATAGAAAAATCGCTGTACGCTAAACCCTGACCACCCTGCTCCAGATGGGTAATATCCACCTCAACAAGATCGGGTATGTCCAGAGGGCGCCCCTTCAACCGGACATTGGTTTTAAAGATATGCAACTCACCGCCCAAATCCACCCCTTTGGCAGTACCGACATATTTAACCGGCACGGTAAATGTAGCGGCCTCCTGTAGATCAATTTCAAAGAAATCAATATGAATCAAATCACCGGTGACAGAATCCTTTTGGATCTCCTGGACAAGTACATGTCTCTCTCCCGCGTCATCACCTTCTATCTGGAGCGTGATCACGGCATTGCGCCCCTGAATGGAGAGAAGATCTTTGTACAGTTGAGCTGTATTAAACTGAAGGGATACGGGTGTTTTCCCTCCACTGTACATGTTACCGGGCGTTATATCACGCATCCTCAATTGCCGCATCGGCCCTTTTCCAAAAACCGTGCGTACTGTGGAGTTCACCTGAACCTGCAACATACAAACCTCCCTCCCCTTTTCCGGGATCCATCCAAATCAAAATCATAAAGGTATAGAACTGTTACACAAACAAATAACTGACCGAGTCTTCGTTATGAATTCTCTTGATCGCCTCGCCCAGCAACGGCCCAACTGATAAGACAGTAATCTTATCACACTGTTTCGCATCTTCTCGAAGAGGGATAGAGTTTGTCACCAAAAGAGACTTAAGACATGATTTTTCGATACGATCGACAGCGGGACCAGACAACACGCCATGGGAACAGCAGGCATGCACCTCTTTGGCACCGACCTTTTTCAAAATCTCCGCACCACCGCAGAGGGTCCCGGCGGTATCTACCATATCATCGAGCAAAATGGCCGTTTTACCGGCAACATCACCGATAACATGCAGGGCCTTGCATTCATTGGCACGTTCCCGGCGCTTATCAATAATCGCCAGTCCTGCATTAAGACGTTTAGCAAAAGCCCTGGTCCGCTCCACACCTCCGGCATCAGGAGAGACCATGACAACGTCGGTAAAACTGTCCCTGATGTACTTTAAAATAATGGGAGCTGCATACAGATGATCAACTGGAATATTAAAAAACCCCTGAATCTGTCCGGCATGAAGGTCCATGCATAACACTCGACGAGTCCCTACGACCATCAGCATTTCAGCAACGGCTTTCGCTGTAATCGGCACTCGTGGTCGAACCTTACGATCCTGCCGGGCATAACCGTAATAGGGCATCACCGCAGTAATTCGACGAGCTGAGGCCCGCCGTAACGCGTCAATCATGATCAACAGTTCCATCAGATGATCGTTGACAGGTGTACAGGTGGGCTGCACAACAAAAACATCGGCACCACGGACATTCTCACCGATCTCGACGGAGATCTCTCCATCAGAAAACTGTTTCACTTCGGCTGCCCCCAGGGGGACACCTAAATGATCACAGATTTCCTGAGCAATAACCGGATTGGCATTGCCGGTGAACACCTTCATCTTTTTGGGCATGGAGGCACTGCTTCCTACTTTCTATAACTTTCTATAAATATGGCTGGGGTGGGAGGATTCGAACCCCCGAATGCAAGGATCAAAACCTTGTGTCTTACCGCTTGACGACACCCCAGCTCTTCATCGGACTAAGTCTGGAACTCATTGCTCTTGAACAGGAGTCACAACATATGTATGCGGAAACCTCGACTTGAACATGGTGCAGCACTCATCAGCCTGTGCCGAATCAACAAACAAGCCAAAAACCGTTGGCCCGGATCCGGACATCAATGCCACAAAAGCACCGCCTGCAAGCAAGCCGTCTTTAATGAGGCCAACTTCTGGAACCTTTGCGATCGTGACCACCTCAAGGTCGTTTTCCATCACAGCCGGCAACGCAGGGTTTTCTCTTGCGTTACACCAGCCCACCGCCTTGTAAGTCTCGTTTTGCAAACCAGATACCTTATCGGCTCGCCGATGTTTTGTCAACGCAAAAGTCTCGTAAACCCAACGCGTCGAAACCGAAACTCCAGGGTTAACCAAAAGCACACTAACGTTCTGCAAGGAGGGTGCAGGATGCAGGATCTCTCCTATTCCAGCAGCGCGGGCAGCACCGACACCGATTAAAAAAAAAGGGACATCCGCCCCTAACTGCAAACCTAACCTCACCAGCTCCTCATCAGAACAGGGACAGTCACACAGTATATTGAGTCCGCGAAGCACAGCTGCAGCATTGCTGCTCCCTCCTCCTAAACCTGCGGCAACCGGGATCCGCTTAATCAACTTTATGCTCACCCCGCTGCTGTTTTTCCTTCTACGGTCGGCAGTTGCATCAAAAAACAACTCAGCCGCTCTGACAACTATATTCTCCCTGCCTGCAGGTACCGGTTCACCGGAACATTCCAAACTGATGCCGGCAGGACACAATTCAAGATCCACCTCATCGTACAAACTGACCTTTTGCATCAGGGAATCAAGCAGATGATATCCATCTGATCGACGCCCCGTTATATGCAGATTCAGGTTAATTTTTGCCGGTGCCTGGAGCTTCAAACGCATCTGTTCTATTACCGCAATGATGGCATTGCGATGGTTACTACACGAGTTTAACAAATCGCATCTTAAGTTCGTAGAGGATACGGGTTAACAGTTCGTTCTCATCCGGCTCCAGATTCCCCCTGGTTTTATCAGCTATCAAGGCCAAAGTGTCTATAGAATGCTTGGCCAGTTCTCGATCGACCACCCGTTCCCGTGTTTCAGGATGCTCCAGCTCACCCATGTGGAACAGAGCAGAGGTGTTCAACGAAAGAATGAATGAGGCAAAGGTGACCTTCGGCATAACACAACGACCGGAGGCATCTTTCACTCGACCATCTGGGCATTCTTCGCAATTCAACTGATTTTCGATCATGGCGGCACACTTAGCAATTCATAGATAACGACTTTTAGTACAGACAGCTTCCTGACAATGTCAAAATAACCCACACTCCACAAAAAAAGTATATTGCCTGAAAATATACCGACATTACCGGATGACGACAATGTTAAAGTAGCATCCGTCGTCAGGCATACCTTGCAACTGTTGAGTCACTGTCAGTGACACCAGCAGCTTCTCCTTGAAGAGAATCCACCAAAACGCTATATACTTAGTTTTTTAATCATCATAACTATTCAGCACAAAATCAACAAACACTCCAAGGGAAACTGTATGGAAGAGGTACGTGTTCGCTTTCCGCCCAGCCCGACAGGCTATCTCCATATTGGTGGCGCAAGAACAGCGCTGTTTAACTGGCTGTTTGCCAAAAAACATCACGGCAAGCTCATCCTGCGCATTGAAGATACTGACGAAGAACGGTCCACTCAAGCCTCCATCGACGGTATCATCGAAGGTTTACAGTGGCTTGGTATTGACTGGGATGAAGGCCCGTACTTTCAGACTGACTACGCTTCCGACCACCTTGCCGCCGCCGATCGTTTGCTGGCATCCGGCCATGCTTACAAATGTTTTTGTACCAAAGAAGAGCTGGAACAAAAACGAGAGGCAGCCGTAAAAGCGAAACAACGGGATGTCGGATACGATGGTACGTGCCGTCACCTCACTCCAGAACAGGTCCGGGAAAAGGAGAGCCGGGGTCTTGCACCGGTTATCCGCTTCAAGGTTCCCCAACGGCAGGGATCCATGTTCTACGATGATGAGGTCCTGGGTCGGATTGAGCGCAACTATGCTGACATCGAAGACTTTGTCATTGTTCGCTCCAACGGTAAACCCCTTTACCTCCTGTGCAATGTTGTCGATGATATACGCGATCGGATCACGCATATCATTCGAGGCCAAGACCACATGATCAATACCACGCGCCAGGTGTTGCTTTACGAAGCCTTATCCGCACCCATGCCGATTTTCGCTCATATCCCTCTTACCCTTGATCTGCAAAAACGCAAGATCTCCAAACGCAGCCACGGTGAAGTGGTCGCCGTCCAGTTTTATCGTGACCACGGCTTCATCCCCTGGGCAGTCTGCAACTTTCTCTGTTTACTCGGCTGGAACCCGGGCACTGACCAGGAGTTCTTTTCCCGTGACGAATTGATCCAGGCTTTCGATCTCTCACGTGTAAGTCGAGCCAACTCAGTGTTCAACTTCAAACCTGGGGATCCAAAATTTTTCACAGATCCGAAACTGATCGCTGTCAATGAACATTATCTGCGCACCATGGATATACAGCTCCTGGGAGAAATGATCCGGAAAGAACTTGAAGCAGAAGCCCTTTGGGATCCGGATTATGCGACAAATCGGTACGACTGGTATCTTACAACACTTGATATGATCCGGGACCGGTTTCACACCACAAAAGATTTTGTCACCCGTGGACGTGCTTATTTCTCTGATGCGTACGAGATTGACCCTAAACCCCTTGCCAAAAATGTACTCAAATTCCCGGAGCTGGGTACCTGGTTACCTACACTGGCAAAACGTTTTGCACAGCTGACCGAATTCAGCACCGAAGCGACCGAACAGGCAACTCGTCAACTGGCCGATGAACTTGCCATCAAACCAGGGGTCCTGATCAATGCCATGCGCACCGTTCTCACCGGGCAACTGGCCGGTCCTTCCATGTTTGACATCATCACCACTCTGGGCAGGACAAAGGTAGTAGCGCGACTCAGCAGCATCGATCATCTTTTCGCTTCCCGTCAATGATTAGCCACAACAGCATCCCATGATCACTGAAAAAAACACCAGCAGCAAGCCGCTTGATTTTATCCGTCAAATCATTGCCAATGACCTTGCCACCGGCAAACATAAGACGGTTGTTACCAGGTTTCCTCCGGAACCCAACGGGTTTCTTCATATTGGTCACGCCAAATCAATCTGCCTGAATTTCGGGATTGCCGCGGAAAACAATGCCACCTGTCATCTGCGTTTCGACGATACCAATCCGGACAAAGAGTCAACGGAATATGTCGAATCAATCAAGCAGGATGTCCGCTGGCTCGGATTTGACTGGGGGCCACATCTCTACTATGCATCGGATTATTTCGACCAGCTGCATGATTTTGCTGTCCGGTTGATTACAATGGGCAAGGCATATGTCTGTCATTTAAGCGGCGATGAGATCCGTGAATATCGCGGAACCCTGACCGAACCCGGCAAGGAGAGTCCGTACCGTGACCGGTCGGTGGAAGAAAACCTCGATCTTTTCGCCCGGATGCGTGCCGGTGAATTTGACGAAGGCGCCTGTGTGCTTCGAGCCAGGATCGACATGGCCTCACCGAACATTGTGCTGCGCGACCCGGTACTCTACCGCATTCTTAAATCCACCCATCACCGGACCGGTGACAGATGGTGCATCTATCCGATGTACGATTTCACTCACTGCCTCTCGGACATGCTGGAAAATATCACCCATAGCCTCTGCACCCTTGAATTTGAGAACAACAGAGCATTATACGACTGGGTTTTAGATACACTGAAGACCCCCAACCATCCACGTCAGATTGAATTCGCACGCCTTAACATTAATTACACAGTCACCAGCAAACGCAAACTGCTGCAACTTGTCAGCGAAGGTCATGTTGCCGGATGGAACGACCCTCGCATGCTGACCATCTCGGGACTGCGACGTCGAGGGTATACGCCGGCCTCAATCCGCAACTTCTGTGCAACCGTTGGTATTGGCCGAAGGGAATCCTGGATTGATATGGGGGTGCTGGAAAATGCTGTTCGTGACGATCTCAACAGTCATGCGCAACGGGTATTGGGGGTTCTTGATCCATTAAAAATCGTGCTGACCAATTATCCGGGAAATCAGACGGAAGAGCTAATTGCCCAGAATCACCCTCAAAACCCGGATATGGGGACACGAATACTGCCGTTTTCCCGGGAACTCTACATAGAACGTACCGACTTCATGCAAGACGCACCCAAAAAGTTCTTCCGGCTCAGTGTCGGCCGCGAGGTTCGGTTGCGTTACGCATACCTCATCACCTGTCAGGAAGCTGTCAAAGACGACCAGGGCCGGATAGTCGAATTACGCTGCACGTACGATCCCGCCACCAAAGGAGGCAATGCCCCCGACGGCCGAAAGGTCAAGGGGACCATTCACTGGGTCTCCGCTCCACACGCGCTGGAGGCCGAAATACGTCTTTACGACCGCCTGTTCACCGCTGAGTATCCGGATGCTGATAAAGAAAAGGATTTCAAAGACTTTCTCAATCCAGATTCATTGACCATTCTCACCTCGTGCATGCTGGAACCAGGGCTTGGCCAGGCAACCATCGACGATCGCTTCCAGTTTGAAAGGCAGGGTTACTTCTGTCTGGACAGTGAATCAAGATCATCATCAGGAAAACCCGTCTTTAACCGGATCGTCACCCTGCGTGACAGCTGGGCCAAAATCAGCGAATCTAAATAAGGGGAACATGTCGATCATCAGTCTGCACAATGTGCAATGGATCAAACCGGAACCATCACCGTTGTCAAGGTTGAGGGCGAACCTAGCCGGCGCACCCAGGGAATGGGACTTGTTCCCAACACAAAGATTACCGTCAAACAGCGCGCACCGTTGAACGACCCGGTCGCACTGCGAGTCATGACGGCACCTTGACCTTACACAACAATGAGGCCAACCACCTTGATGTCGAAGTGATACCATAGTTTCACATTGATCCATATCCTTCCCAATAAAGACTCTTCTGATCGGTACTATCCCGTGACATAAGCATTTCCACTGGTTGTTTTCTTCCGCCTGTCGGCAAAAAAACAATCACCCCCTGCTCTTTCCCGGTTAAAGTTGTTGACAATACCCAATGTTTGGCGTACCGAAAACTCTACAGTCAAGCTGGACGCTGTTTCTTTTCAACAATCAAGGAAAACCATGGCAATCATCAATCTGCGCAAAATGGCAATTAATCAAACCGGCACCATCACCGTTGTCAAGGTTGGGGGGGAACTTGGCCGACGCATCCGGGAAATGGGACTTATCCCAGGCACAAAAATTACGGTCAAACAGCGAGCACCGTTGAACGACCCGGTCGCCCTGCGAGTCATGGACGGTACCCTGACATTGCGAAACAATGAAGCCGACTACATTGATGTCGATGTGACACTATAGATCTTCATCGATCCATGTCACTTTTAACAGAACCCTGTCAGTTGACACCACCCTGTAGCACAGGCATTGCATTGTATCGTCTTCTTTTGACTACCTGTAAAATACAGCCGCGCCTAACTTTTTTCTGGCCAAAGTTGTTAGCGATCCCTAATGTCTGGTATACTGAAACTCTCTATTCAATCTGTACGCTGCGATTTTTTGACAAACAAGAAAAACCAGACGCACTGTTGATATAACCACCTGTTACTCATCGCACGGTACGCAAACTATGAGCTGCAAACAAACAAACAGATTTTCCTGTGTATTGCTGAACGAACTGGGGAACCTCTGCCGGTGGAAAAAACGATGCGATCGGAATAAAGACACAACAAGTATGCCGCTTACGGAATCCTGCTGTCATCGCCGCATACGCGTCTGTTCAGTCAATGGTGATCGGAGAACCTGTGCCAGGATGGCAAACTTAGGTGTTTTCCCCGGGTCAGAGCTGGAACTACTCTGCAAAGGAGGCGGACAGCAATGCATGGTTAAAGTTAATGGCGGTACTATCAGTCTGGACGCTTTAGCAGCATCCTCAATCCTCGTGACCCCTGTGTGATTTACAATAGTATCAACCGGACAAAACAAGAGGACTCGACGAGTAAACATTCACAAAACATCAGGATTTCAACGACCTCTTCTCTTATTAAAGGTATGCCCCATGCAAAAACTACTTGTTGCCTCGGTTGTCATTGTTGCCGGTATTTTTCTGGCCCGCCGGATCTGGAGATTTGTCCGTCGTCCTGACACAGTCTCTTGCGGTTGCGGCTGTTCCGGATGTGCAGAAAGTATTTCCTGTCCAACACAGGAAAAGGTGACACCTCCTGTACAGAAGCCATAATCCGGCCGGCAGCATTCATTCAGAACGTTCCCCCTGTGCTGCGCCCACTCCCGTGCATGACGGTAAAACTGTACTGCCGACAAAAAAACCATTGTAACAGATGCGCGGATATATCCTTAACCAACCAAATTAACACATAATTTCCATGGACACCGCCTTCACTATCGCTTTGGCCGGCAACCCCAATGCCGGCAAAACCACCCTCTTCAATCACCTTACCGGCTCCCGACAGCACGTCAGCAACTATCCGGGCATTACTGTTGAGCAGAAGATGGGTTATCTTCTTCACAACGGGCAGGGCCTGCGTATCGTTGACTTACCAGGTACGTACTCACTCACCGCATACTCAATCGAAGAACTCGTTGCCCGTGATTTTCTGATCAACGACAAACCCGATGTGGTTATCGACCTGGTTGATGCCTCTAACTTGGAGAGAAACCTTTACCTGAGTACTCAGTTTCTCGAATTAGGGGTACCCATGGTCATCGCTCTTAACATGGTCGACGTGGCTGAAAAAAGAGGGATCAGCATCAATGCCCATGAACTGGAAGCCCGCCTTGGCGTGCCGGTCGTGCCCATCGTGGCCCGCAGCGGCAAGGGGGTTGATCAGTTGCTTGACACGGTGCTTGCCACGATTAAAGCCGGGGAAAAACCAACTCCTGTTCATCTGCGCTATGGATCAGATATTGATGAAGCGCTTAACCGAATGACTGATGACATTGAGAGCTGTACCACGCTCACAGCAATCTATCCTCCGCGCTGGCTTGGCGTCAAGCTACTGGAAAACGACGAACAGATTGTCCAAAAAATGGCGGCAACCTATCCCGAGGCGGCACAACGGCTTAAAAAAGAGTGCGAAGAGGTGGCCAAGCATCTCCAAGATACCCTTGGTGTTTACCCGGAAACGGTGATTGCCGACCATCGTTACGGTTACATCAAATCTATTATCCACCACGGTATCGTTACCCGGCAATTTATTGCTGACCGCCTTTACGCCTCGGACAAAATCGACAAGGTTGTCACCCATCGTATCGTCGGCCCGCTTATCATGGCCGCAGTCCTCTTTGGACTCTACACTTTTACCTTCAATTACAGTACGGCCTTTGTCGATCTGCTCGACGGCTTTTTCGGGCTTGTCAGTGGAGGTGTTGATGCACTCCTGCCCGACGGTCCACTTAAATCAATGATGATCTCCGGCGTCATTGATGGTGTTGGCAGTGTCTTCAGCTTTGTGCCGATTCTTATGTTTATGTTTTTTGGCATCGCTATCCTGGAAGACTCCGGCTACCTGGCAAGAGTTGCCTTTATGATGGACCGTATATTCCACTTCTTTGGACTGCACGGCTCCTCAGTCATGCCGTTCATCGTCTCCGGTGGTATAGCCGGCGGGTGTGCTGTTCCCGGTGTCATGGCTACCAGAACCCTGCGTTCACCCAAAGAACGGCTGGCAACCCTCCTGACTGTCTCCTTTATGAACTGCGGTGCCAAACTGCCGGTGCTGACCCTCCTGATCGGCACGTTTTTCGCTGATCATAAAGCGCTGTACATGTTTCTGGCCACCATTGCCACCTGGGTGGTCGCCCTTTGTGCTGCCAAATTTTTACGCATGACCATTCTGAAAGGTTCTTCAACACCCTTTGTCATGGAACTGCCTCCTTATCGTTTCCCGACCTTCAGGGGGGTGCTCATCCACACCTGGGAACGCACCTGGCAGTACATGAAAAAAGCCGGCACGGTTATCCTCGGTGTCTCTATTCTGCTTTGGGCCATGATGACCTATCCCGGGCTGCCCCAGGAACGAGAAGCACATTTTGCTCATCTGCGTACGCAGGCAGAGACAACCTTCAACACCGCAGATAAAGCAGCCCTGCAACAGGCACTGCAGAAAATAGACGCGGATGAGGCCAGTGAGGGGCTCCGAAACTCCATTGCCGGCCGGACAGGTCTTGCCCTTGAAAATATCAGTCGCTATGCGGGAATTGACTGGAGAACAAACATTGCTCTTCTCGGCGGGTTTGCCGCCAAGGAGGTCATCGTCTCCACAATGGGTACAGCTTACTCACTGGGTGAAGTGGATCCGGAGGAGGCAACCTCGCTCAGCAAACGACTTGCCAAAGATCCGAACTGGAATCCTGTAGTGGCTCTGACCGTGCTGGTCTTCATCATGTTTTATGCGCCCTGCTTTGTCACGGTGGTTTGTATCGCCAGGGAGGCGGGTTCATGGAAATGGGCCTTCTTTTCCATGGCCTTCAACACACTCCTTGCATTTATCATGGCGGTGACTGTCTATCACATCGGGTCGGCCCTCTATCTGAGTTGAAACAGAGGTGAAGCTACGGTTTATAGCCTTTGAACCGCTCCAACACCGCGTCCATCTCTGCCCGGGAAAGCAAAGGCGGCTCACCGGCCACCTGCAGTGTCTGGAGGTATATGTGTGCCAGCGTTTCCACCTCAACAGCTAGGGCCAGTACCTTTTCCAGATCTACGGCAAAACAGACCATTCCATGGTGGGCAAGCAAAGCAGCGGATCGACCGTGCAGGGCACTGACTGCACCTGCTGAAAGCTCGTCAGAACCAAAGAGGGCGTAGGGTGCACACCGGATGGAGTCACCGCCCGCTACAGCTATCATATAATGAAAGGCCGGGATGGAGCGTTCCAGACAGGCAAGGGCAGTGCAGTACATGCTGTGCGCATGCAGGATAGCCCCGGCCTGTGGGAACGAACGATAAATATTGGCATGCATCCGCCATTCTGAAGAAGGTTTACGCATCCCATGCACCTTATCTTCCCCGTCTATCCAGACCACATCATCAGGGGTGCACTGCTCATAGGGCAGGGCAGACGGGGTGATCAGCAACCCGTGCCCATGACGCGCACTGATATTTCCTGAACTGCCCTGGTTCAGGCCGCGCTCGTTCATGGCAAGCGCTGTGGTCAGAATCTGTTTACGCAGATCAGGGGCAATCATTGCGCCTGCTCCGGATAGAGCGACAACAATCCGATACGGCCGGCAGCACACACCCCCCGTTCAGTAATCAGGCCCGTCACCAGTCGAGCGGGTGTAACGTCAAAGGCGGGGTTGAGCGCCGGGGTGGCCTCCGGAGCAATGGCCACAGCACACACCCTTCCCTCCTCATCTTTGCCCCGGATGCGGAGAACTTCGAGCTCATCGCGCTCTTCAATCGGGATTTCAGCCAACCCGTCATGCAGAGTCCAGTCCACCGTTGACCCCGGCAAGGCAACGTAAAAGGGGATGTTGTTATCAGATGCAGCCAATGCCTTCAGATAGGTACCGATCTTATTGCACACATCTCCAGCAGCAGTGGTCCGATCGGAACCGACAATGCAGCAGTCAACCAAACCATGCTGCATCAGATGTCCGCCGGTATTATCGGTTATCAGGTGGTGTGGAATGTCAGCAGCTACAAGCTCCCAAGCGGTAAGACCGGCACCTTGATTACGGGGCCGGGTCTCATCCACCCAGATATGCACCGGAATCCCTTCATCAGCCGCAGCATAAACCGGTGCCAGCGCTGTTCCCCAGTCGACCGTGGCCAGCCAGCCTGCATTGCAGTGGGTGAGGATATTCACCGGCCCGTTTTTCTGTTTGCTGTGCCAAATATCACGAATCAATGCCATACCGTGCCGCCCGATGGCCTCATTGGTTTGCACATCTTCCTCACAGATCCGCGCAGCCTCCTGGTAAGCTTCCAGCAAACGCGACTTTTCCGGCAACGGAAGCAGTACCCGGAGCATACGATCAACCGCCCAGCGCAAGTTGACCGCTGTCGGCCGACAACTCACCAAACGGACAGCCATTTTCTCAAGAGACTCTGATGAAACGCCTTCACGTAACCCCAGACATATCCCGTAGGCTGCGGTTGCGCCGATGAGAGGCGCGCCGCGTACGAGCATGCGGCTGATGGCATCCATGGCCTCGTCCAGGGTGTTTAAACGGACGGTGACAAAGCGAAAGGGTAATTGGGTCTGATCGATGATCTCAACCCCGACCCCGTCGTCGGCCAACCAGATCGAGCGGTACACCTTGCCATTGACCTTCACACCACACCTCTCTCATTTGTTCATCGTTATACGTAAAGGCATCATCCTTTCACAGGATAGGAACTTGTCGTTTTATCATTCTCAGCCGTCTACCAGGACCAGCGGAAGATATCCACTGTGTATACCAGGCGTTCTTTATGGAGTCACTGGCAAAAAATATTGAATTTCTCTCTGTTCGTTCCTGGATTTTTCAATATCGCTTTGCTATACCAGTATTAAGCACTGAAAAAACAGCCGCCTCTTCCTAACGATTGCACCGACGATGACACGTTTACATCCTGCCCTGAATGCACTTAAAATCTCCGGAAATCTTCCAAGCATGCCACAAATTCTGGTACAGTTGATTGACAGGTGTCATGAACCTGAAATCAATCTTTCCGAAATTGCGGGCATAATCGACAAAGACACGGCCATCAGCGCCAAACTCCTGCAACTGGCAAACTCCGCATTTATCGGAGCACGACGATCATTTCTCAACGTTGAGCAGGCTGTTGTTTATCTTGGTGCGGACACAATCAGAAATCTGGTTATCAGCCTCTCGGTGCAACAGGTTTTTCAACGGATAAAAAGTACTGATCAGGCGTCGATCAGCCGGTTCTGGTATCATAGCCTTGCCAACGCTCTTATTGCTCGAAACATTGCTTTAACAGCGGCATACAACAACCCGTCCGAAGCCTATCTGGCCGGATTACTGCACGATATCGGCAAGCTGCTGCTCCACGTAGCTTTTCCCGACACCTATGCCCCGTTTTTCCACAAAAGCTCTCACCTTCAGAATGATCACCTGATCGTTCTGGAAGAAAAAAAATTCAACATCAATCATTGCGCTGCCGGAGCCTGGCTCTGCGAAGAATGGCGTCTGCCGACGCTCCTCACAGATGCTGTCCGTTACCATCACCACACTCTTGAAGAAGTGGAACAGGCCCTGCCACTGACCAGAATTGCCTATCTCGCCAACCTGCTCAGCCACAATACCACAGACAATGGTGAACATTGCCTGGAGGCCGCCGACCGCCTCTTTGGTTTGTCTCCTGAACAGGTCTGCTCCCTGTACAACGGGGTTGAAGAGCAGATCAAACTGTTGGCCAATCAGCTTGGCATACGAATCTCGCAGCAGGATACAGCTTCTCATAAACAGGCTGCAAAACGTACAGGTTCACAGGAAGAAGTCCACCAGAATCCGGCCGATCAGAATCGCAGAATTCTCCTGATAAGTGATCTGCTCAACGCTCTTCTTACTGCAGAAAAGCCCGAACAGGTTCTCGCAGCAGTTGAACAGGGACTGAAAAGACTTTTAAACGTCAGTGCTTTTCTCATCATGGTTCTGGACAGGGAGTCCGGCGATCTTACCGGTGTAACCACTCCCAACAGTACACTGCCACGCGAGTTCAACAACCTCACCTTCTCGCCCCAACAGTACGCCAACAGTCTGCCGGGAAACGCCCTCGTTCATCAGCGTCTCATGCACTTTTTTACAACAGAGCAGGGAAAAGAGCCGATCCGTCCTCTTGATGCCCGATTGCTTCACATGTTGGGAACAAAAGGCATGCTCGGGGTGCCAATGGTGTACAAAAGTGAGATCCAGGGTCTTCTTCTGATCGGCTTCAATGACGCAGGTATTTGCGAGTCCGGCACGCACTGGGAGCCACTGCACTTACTGGCGAACCATGCGGCTCTCTGTTTTTACCTGAATCACCTGCAGGCGCTGCAGGCGGAACAACTGGCGGTTGAGCGAATACGAACAGCTGACATGACCGCTAAACGATTCATCAACGAGATAAACGATCCGTTGACGACCCTTCGTAACCACTTGCAGACTGCTGAAAAAAAATACGAGCATGGCCAAGCAATCAATCGTGACTTAGCCGTACTCAATGAAAAATGTGATCGCCTTGATCAAGTGCTTCTGGAACTGATGGCTCGTTCTGCCGAATAGTGCACAACTTGCCACTTATACAACGGACCGGCACCCCGGAACGGCCCATATCTCATAGATGCTCCAGAAAGAGAAAGAGGCCTGCAACCTGTATCCTGATAAATGTTGCTCAGGGCTCATCTACCATCCGTACAGGAGATCAAACAACTAACCCTTCCATCCACTGTCCGGGTCTACCGAAACCCGGTCATCAGGGCAGGCGGGCCACGATTACCTTGCCGGCGGCCAGAGCCAATGCCAAACTGCGCTCCCGCTTGGCTGCGTCGGCAGCAGCTCTATCCGTGAACGTTCCCACCACACGCGGTTCCGGCCTGATTCGTACAAGGTGATCGTGTTTACGAAGCCAAAGAGCTGTGCCGTCCCAAAAACTCTCCTCACCAAGATCAGAAAATGTGCGTAAAAACGAGGCTGCATATGTGCTGTTTTTTCGGGCTCGCAGCTGTCTCATCATGACATCGGCAGCAGATGCATAGATGCCTTCCTCACTGATCGTCGCGCTGGTACTGTGGGTCACGGTCACTCCAAACACGCCGCCATCCTCTTTATAAAAGTAACGGCAACTCATGCCTGCTGGTGAGACGGCCTTGCTGACCACACCTGGAGAAACAGTTGCCTGTAAAAGTTCAGACGCATCGGACTGGGAGAAAAGAAGACAGGCATCTGGGCGGTCATCTCCCCAAAGAAGTCCGGGAACCGATGACCAGATCAATAAAGCCATCATCATAAGCCTAAGGTATCGCTGCATGCGCACACCTCACACCAAAAATTTTATGGTACGATAGAAACACAAATATCCTGCCCCAAACAGGCCTATCAGCACATAGAAACAGGGTATTCACACGGTTGTTGCACGATCCTGCTTATATTGTTCTTACTACAACGCAAGTGAGCCGGGAAGTCAATAACCGCTCGGTTGCGGAACATGTATAGCCAGAGGCTGAGGATCTGCCTCTTCAGCTGCTTTGAAAACACCGGAGAGGCGATGATGAACATGCAGGCTTTGTTTGCACACCCTACACACACTCAAAGATCAGGATGACAGAACCCCTCACCCCCCGGATTCATCCTGCTGTAAACAGGAGGGGGTAAGCAATTATGCTGCTCCTCGTGCACCAACATCTTAAGGCGCAAAGAGAGGGGACGTTGAATATTGTAAAATTCGGCCCGCACGTCGTAAAAACGTCTCAATCTTGAGAAAATACACCGAATCGGCGGTATGTTTCTAAAAGAGACTGTACCATTGTTTTGGTACCATAGTGGTCTGCTACAGCTTGATGCTGTTTTTCCATTCGCTCAGGATCGCGGCGAGGTAACCTGGCAAGATCTTGCAGAGCCTGGCCAGCAGCCGTCACATCATTATAGTCCACCAGTCGGTAATCCTCAATAAAACCAAGAGTCTCGACCGTTGATAACAGACGGCAGGCCAATACCGGAAGACCGTTGAGAAGGCTTTGAATAAGCGACTGAGAGACACCCTCAGCTTCGTAGGAAGAAAAAAAGAAGAGATCAAAAGCGCTGAAATAGTGCTCGGGTTGTTCCTGGTGTCCTGCAAAAATCACCCGATCACCTACTCCCAATTCGTTGGCGAGCGCCTTAAGCCCCAGGAGTTCTTCACCATCACCGACCAGCATGAAGCGAAAATGAGCGGGCATTACCGCTGCAGTCCGTATAACAAATGCCAGACCTTTATAATGGCGGAAAAAGGCGACATTCCCCACGAGAATATCTGAGTCGGCAATGTTGTAGGCTTGTCGAATCGATTCACGGTGCTGTCGGGAAAAACGAAAGCGCGCCTCATCGTTGCCGGTTGAAAGAACGATTAGCTTGTCGCGCGAAATACCTTTCAGGGCCAACTGGTCAGCAATCGCTGCACTGCACGTAAAAACTATATGAGGAAAAAATTTATAGCTGAACGTTGAGGAAACTGGTGCCAAGACGTGTCGTGTACGGATAATGAGCGGGATGCAGCAAAAACGAGCAATAACCCCCACCATCCAGGAGTCTTCCGACGAATGGGTATTGATGACCGCTGGTTTAAGAGCCCGGATAAGTATGATCAGATCCCACCAGGATCCGGGATTGAATTTGGCAAATTTTTTAATGGGATACACAGCTATATTCTCAACGCCGGCGCGCCATGCCAACTCACTTTCCTGAGGAACGATCAAGCCAACACGAAAGCCGTGCTTACGCAACTCTTTGAGCTCCGTAAGAACTCGGATTTCCTGACCTCCCCACGAACGGCTCCAGTCGGTATGAATAACCAATGGATGTTGTTCTATTGAGTGCATATTTTCAAATTCAGTCCTTTTGCACACAACAACACCGGTGTTTTGTTCAACAAGGGTTGATGCGTTGCATATGAGCTATGTTTACCAAAACCAGTGTATATTACTTCAAGACCGGATGTTTCAGTATAAACTGCAGAGATATGGTGAATAAAGTGTAGAAGAGTGTGTCTATACACAAAATGGAACGTTCATCATCAGTCAAAACAAAAAGGAGAGTATCCGTGATGTTGATATAATATCCTTTTACTCTGCAAAGATGATTGTATCCTCTTTCCAGGAAGGCGGAACACCTATCGTAATGATCAGCAAAACCGTTCTATATACAGGATGTCGCATCTGTTTCGGTCGAATAAGATATCAGACAGATAATTGCAACTCTTTAGTCGTCCTTGCCAAACCTTTTTTCATTTTGCCGAAGCAGACACTCCGACACCGTTTGTCTGCCCGGCAAAAGGACACTGTCACCAACCGGTTGATCTTGACATGCACAACAGCTCTCCACTCTTGTCTCACATGGACATGCGCCACATTTTTACATCACCGGCAGTACGATCAACCGCTCAACACAAGCTGCCGTGGCACACAGGAGACAGAGCCTCCAAACAGGTCAGACGCCTTGCCTCACCTCAAAAATCGCCAGTAAAGAGTTGCATCATTTCTTTAGGTTGTGTAATGATTTGCTGTTTTTTATCACCAGCAAGAATAAAGTCGAATATCCACTTGCCTTGCTTCGGTATTATCAACCACAATCCCAAAGGAGTCCCAATGAGATTACGGCAATACTGTGCAGTTTGTGCATTCGCGGCTTTAGGAAGTTTCGGCACAAGCATGTTTGCAGGAGCGGAAACACTCCAGGATGCTGTACAGAAAATGATCAGCAGCAACCCTGACATCCGTGCTGTAGCCCACAACCGTCTGGCGCGGGATGAAGAGGTTCGACAGGCCCGTTCCGGTTATTTCCCCACGCTCAATGTTGAAGCCGGCGCCGGTAAAGACTGGGTCGAAAAACCGTATGACCGAGAGCTCAGCCCTCGGGAGGCTCGCATAAGTCTTCGTCAGAATCTTTTTGCCGGCCTCTCGACAATGAATGAAGTCGAACGTCAAAAGGCTCGAGTTGAATCCGAAGCGTATGTGGTGCGCAGTACCGCTGACAATACCGCATTAAAAGCAGCCAATGTATACCTGGAGGTTCTTAAAAATCAGGCTATTGTCGAGCTGGCTCAAGAAAATCTGACCTTGCACCAACGTATCTCAGATCAGATCAGACTCAGAAGCGAGTCAGGTGTTGACCGTCTGGCCGACATGGATCAGGTACAGAGCCGTTTGAACCTTGCCCAAGCCAACCTGGTGGTGACGGAACAGAACCTGCTCGATGCACAAACCAATTACAACGCGGTCGTCGGTAACCTGCCGATGCAGCTGACCCGTCCGGAACCCCCTGCAACCCTGTTACCTCCAAGCCGGGATGAGGCGGAAAACCTTGCTGTTGCCAACCATCCCCAACTTAAATCAGCGCTTGCCGACCTGGAGGCACGCCGCAAACAGGACGAAGTCGCAAAAAGCCCCTTCATGCCTATCATTGACCTGGAAGCCGACCAGATTTGGCAGAAAGATACCTACAACACCTCACTGGACGAAGATCAGGAACGTGAAGATCTCCGCGTTGTTCTTCGCCTCCGCTACAATCTGTTCAATGGCTGGAAAGACGAGGCCAGAAAGACTGAAACCCTGCACCTGATCAATGAGGCACAGGAAATCAGAAACCACACCCATCGCCAGGTCATCGAATCAACGAGACTTTCATGGCAAGCTCATGAGGCAGCTAAAAAGAAGACCGACTATCTCCAGCAACGTCTTCAATTTGCGACCAAAACAGCCAGTGCCTACACAAAGCAGTGGAATATCGGACAACGCACCCTGCTTGATGTTCTTGACGCTGAGGCTGAGCGGATAGACTCTGCCCGTCAGCTGGTCACAGCCGACTACGACGGCCTGTATGCCCAGTATCGGATTCTCAATGCCACCGGCCGGTTGATCCCTGCTTTAAAGCTGCAATGGCCTGACGAAGGTTTGATCAACGAAGACTCCGCTCAAGAACAGCCGCAGGCCACTGCCAGCGACCAATCCTGACACTCTGCCGTTTGCTGCCCCTTGCCTTTCTCTCATCCCCGTTCGTGACGACATGGACGGGGATGTTTACCGCAGCCCCATCCGGCCCGGATACGTTATCCTGACCATTCAGTCCTTACCGGCACCATGGGTGTTGCACACACCACTTTGCTGACCATGAAGCCATCGGTCATATCAGCTGCCAGACCTCTCTTCAGCCTCCTTTTTCTGATCCTGATTGTCCTGGTCCCACCGGTGCTGACCGATGAATCTTTTTTCATTCCAGAACAGACTTTACAGCGCATGGAACAACAGTTCGGCAAAGAAGCCAGAACCCAGCTGCTTGCATGGCAGCACCTCATCCGGACCACTGTCGACAGTGAGCAAACCAAGCTTGAGCGTGTGAACCGGTTTATGAATACAAACGCCTTCATTGCTGACACCGACCACTGGCAACAAGAGGATTACTGGGCAACACCCATTGAATTCATTGCCAGCCGAGGAGGAGACTGTGAAGATTTTGCCATCGCTAAATTTTTCACCTTACTGAAAATGGGGGTTGATGAACACCGTCTTGCCCTCACCTATGTCAAGGCAGTTCATCTCAATCAGGCTCACATGGTCTTAACCTATTACCCTGTTCCGGGGGCGGAGCCATTGGTTTTAGATAACCTGATCGACGCGATCAAACCCTCTTCCCAGCGTACCGATCTTGTACCGGTGTACAGTCTGAATGGTTCAGGTCTTTGGCTTGCCAAACAGCGCGGTAAAGGAAAACAGATCGGCAATAATAATCGACTCAAGCGGTGGCGAGAACTCCTGGACCGCATCTCGTCTGAAACACCATAAAATGAGGATTCGTATGACCCTCTACCGTCAACTGCTGTTCTTTGGTCTATCCACCATAATCCTGCTATGTGTCGGATTATGGGTAGGGGAATTGCAACGAACCAGACAGTTTCTGATCACTCAACTCGAATCACACGCTCAAGACACTGCCTCTTCCCTTGGCCTGTCTTTAAGTAGCCTGGCCCACGGGACAGATGCAGCTGTCATGGAATCTATGATCAACGCCATCTTTGATCGAGGATACTATCGAACCATACAGTTTAAAGATGTTCAAGGCACGGTTCTCTTTGATCGCCAGTCCACTGTCTCCATTGAGCGTGTACCCGCCTGGTTTATCCGGGCCACTCCGTTATCAATTCCCAGTGCCCAGGCAATGGTCATGAACGGTTGGAAGCAGACCGGTACGGTGACGGTACAAAGTCATCCTGGGTACGCCTACTACACCTTATGGCAGGCAGTACAGTCAGCTTCTCTGTGGTTCGCTATCACTGCTGCAATAGTTATCGTGGCTGGTCTGCTTAGAATACGCCGACTCCTTGCGCCACTGGCACAGGTTGAAGAACAGGCGCTTGCACTGTGTGAGCGACGCTTTCACATCCAGGAAAGACTTCCCAGAACCCAGGAATTGCGCCGCGTGGTAAAGGCCATGAACCAGATGACAGAGCAGGTTCGGGAGATGTTTGAAGAGCAGGCAGCCCTGGCTGACTCACTCCAGCAGCGTGTCTATCAGGATCCGTTGACAGGTCTGGGCAATCGACGATTTCTCGAGGCACAGGTCAAAGCCAAGGTTGCGGCAAAGGAGACACCTGTCAACGGTACCTTCCTCCTGTTCCAGATCCAGGAACTGCAAGGCATCAACCAGCAGCTGGGCTACACAATCGGTGACCAGCTGATCAGCGAGCTGGCCTCCGATTTACAAAAAACTGCCGTAGAGCAGGCTGAAGCCATTGTCGGCCACCTCGGAGGGCCAGACCTGGCCCTTCTTCTACCTAACATGGATGCGGCCATGGCCACCGAGCTTGCTGAAACCCGACTCAAGAGTCTTGATTTTATCAAAACCACCTCGTCTTCAGTACCTTCCATCACAGTTGTCTGCGGTGGTGTGACCTACAGTCGACCAACAAGTTTCAACGAACTCCTCATCCATGCCGACACTGCCCTGAATACAGCCCGACAGGAGGGTGCCCCCGGCTCCACAGTCATCTTTCCCCTTGATGATGCAGCGACTGTTGCTGTTGGCAAGACCGAGTGGAAACACCTGCTGGACACGGTGTTGGCAAATCGTTCTCTGGTCCTGTACGGACAGCCCACAGTCAGCAAGAGTGACAAGGACACAATCATCCATCACGAAATTTTAAGCCGCATCCCCCACAGTGACGGTCGACACATTTCCGCCGGTACCTTTTTGCCCATGGCCGAACAGCTCGGACTGATGCCGACCCTTGATCGTCTTATCCTGGAGAATGTCATTGCCTTGCCGCCTTCTCGATTGGTTCCGCCCCGCGTGGCAATCAATCTGTCACCCATCTCCCTGAAAAACGAACTCTTTGTCGACTGGCTGTTTCCGCAGCTGTCCCAATGCGCTGCTGCAGGCCTGCTCCTCAACTTTGAATTTTCCGAATTCCGAGCCATCCGGCACTTCAATATCATCAAAACCTTTGCAGACCGGATCAAACCCATGGGCCATGGCGTTGGTATCGATCATTTTGGCCAAGGCCTCACCCATTACGGCTACCTCAAATCACTGCTGCCCAACTATGTGAAGATCCACCGGGCAATCACCAACGACATGCACAACGATCAGGACGACACCTCGTTCTTTGTCAGCACACTGTGTACCATAGCCCACAGTCTGGATATTCGGGTGATTATCGAAGGGGTGGAAACCGAACAGCAATGGCAGACTGTCACGGCCCTGCCGATAGATGCAGTTCAGGGTTATTTTATCCGTCGGCCGGAACCGGTACTGTAGAACAGACAAGGTCTTTTAGATAATGTCGTCGACCACGAGATGGTGGTCTGACATCTTGGCGCGTAACTGTTTACGGTTGAGAATTTTTTCCTGTGCTTCAGATGGCAACTCTGTGAACAGAATGACCTTTTTGGCGATCAACAGATCAATCAGATCTTCGACAACCCGTACCATGGAGGCATCTGAGGCTGCCAGAAGATGTGAAAACGATTCAAAATCGTCAATAGTCCTAAGAAAAGAGAGGATCTCGGCATCGAGCAGGGAAACCGGTTCTTTTCCAGCCCCGGACTCACCCTTTCGCAGGGCGACAATGTTTCCTGTCTCATCACGTTCTACAAACAACATCGGCAGCTCCGCTGAATTCCTTGTCACGATTGAATTTCTTGTGATACAACGATCATAGCATAGAAATTGTTTCGTCGACAACTACCTGTATCAACAAACATGACAGACACCGCTCAATCGACACCCGCCAAAGAATGGATCGATGCATCTGGTTCAGATACCGGGGACGACCCGCTGACCGACTGCCTGCTCCAACTCGGCAAGATCTATAATCTGCCGGTTTCCCGGACCGGCCTGCGCGCCGGATTGCCGCTGGTGGACAACCGGTTAACCGTGGAACTGTTCCCCCGAGCCGCTGACCGCGCAGGTTTAACGACCCGGCTGCTCAAACGACCACTGACAAAGATATCCAGCCTGGAACTCCCGGCGGTTCTTCTTCTTGAGGGGAAAAAGGCGTGCCTGCTGACCGCCGTTGACCACAGTCAGCAACAGGCTACCGTTCTTTTACCGGAAACCGGGTTTGGTGCAACACAGCTGCCCCTGTCGGAACTGACCGCTTTGTTCAGTGGATTTGTCTTCTTTGCCCGTCCCAGGTTCCGACAGGATCATCAACTTGATCACCAAGCCCGGAGGACTGAAAAAAACTGGTTCTGGGGTGTCCTGTTCTCTTCGTGGCGGATATACCGTGATGTACTGCTGGCATCGTTGCTGATCAATATCTTTGCCCTGACCACACCGTTTTTTACGATGAACGTGTACGATCGGGTTATCCCCAACCTGGCCTTTGAAACACTGTGGGTGCTTGCCATTGGTATGGGGTTTGTCTACTTATTTAATCTGCTGCTAAAAGGCCTGCGCGGGCACTTTGTCGATGAAGCCGGCAAAAAGGCCAATCTGCGCATCTCCGGAGCACTTTTGGAAAAAGTCCTGGGCCTCAGGCTTGAAGTTCGACCTAAATCAGTGGGTGGGTTTTCTAAAAAACTACAGCAATTTGAAGCGATTCGAGATTTCATCACCTCCTTTTCCATCACCGCTCTGATCGATCTTCCCTTCATGTTCCTGGGACTTGCCGCCATCTGGTATCTTGGCGGACCGATCGTCTGGATTCATCTGAGCGCCGTCATTCTGATGGCGCTGTTTGCCTACGCTGTCCAGGCACCGCTCAAACGGGCGGTGGAGCATTCATTCCAGGCATCAGCGCAAAAAAATGCCATCCTGGTGGAAGGACTGGCCGGCATCGAGACAATCAAGATGCTTGGTGCAGAAAGTCAGATTCAACGGGGCTGGGAGGAGGCGGTCAGCTACATTGCCACCTGGAGCAGTCGGTCTCGCCTCTTCTCTTCCGCGGTTACCCATTTCTGCGAATTTGTCATGAACGTTACCACCGTGGCGACAATTATTGCCGGTGTGTACCGGATATCCACAGGTGACCTGACCCAAGGGGGAATCATCGCTCTTTTGATCCTTTCCCGACAGGCCATTGCTCCGATGTTCCAGGTGGTGAACCTTGCAACCCGGTATCACCAGGCCAAAACAGCTCTCGGTGAGTTGAACGCTATTATGGCACTGCCGGTCGAACGTCCCCTGGACCGAAACTTCCTTCTTCGCGGTACCTGCCGGGGAAAGATAGCCTTTGAACAGGTGGATTTTCAGTACCCCGAACAAAAAGGTCTGGCGTTAAACAATGTTTCACTCACCATAGAGTCTGGTGAACGGGTGGCGATCATCGGTCCCATCGGTTCAGGCAAAACCACCCTGGGCAAACTACTGCTTGGCATGTATGCACCCACCGCCGGCATTGTTGCCCTTGATGACACCGACATTCGCCAGATCGATCCAGCGGAACTCCGCCGGTTCATTGGGTATGTTCCACAGGATATCACGCTGTTCCGCGGCACCATTCGCGATAATATACGTCTTGGTTCGCCGGAAGTGGAAGATGCCGTGCTGCTCAAAGCAGCCGAACTTTCCGGAGTTGCCGAGTTTGTCGGCAAGCATGCCATGGGCTTTGATCTGGAAATCGGTGAACAGGGACGCGGCCTTTCAGGTGGCCAACGCCAGAGTGTTGCTATTGCCAGAGCCCTATTACACGATCCGCCCATCCTTATCTTAGATGAACCGAGCAGCTCCATGGATAACCGGACGGAAACCCGGCTCAAACAGAACCTCATGCAGTTCCTTCCCGGAAAAACCCTCATTCTCATTACGCATCGTGCTTCACTGCTTGATCTGGTTGATCGCATCGTTCTCATCGACAACGCCATGGTGGTGGCAGATGGACCAAGAGACCAGGTCTTGACTGCCATCAGAAGCGGCCAGGTACAGCTGTAGACAGACATCATGAACAAACAGAACGAACAACCAACACCTCCAGCCAACGATCGGTCTGCAGCTCCCCAGGGACTTTTTCGAAGACTGCCGTCACCAGACCTTGACCTGGTCACTGATATCCGAACCACACTGTTGCTTCAGGACCCCCGTGGCGGTCGCCTGATCGTCTGGCTGGTCGGCCTTTTTATTCTGTGTTTCCTTGTCTGGTCGGCATGGGCGGAGATAGACGAAGTGACCCGCGGCGATGGCAAGGTTATCCCCTCTCAGCAGATACAGGTTGTTCAGAACCTTGAAGGCGGCATCCTTGCCAAACTGCTGGTGCAGGTCGGTGACGTGGTCGACAAAGACCAGCTGTTACTTGAAATCGACAAAACCAGATTCTCGGCGCCATATCAGGAAAGCCGGGCCAGCTACCTGGCACTGAAGGCACAGATCGCTCGTCTGGAGGCGGAAACCCATGACAAACCATTTAATGTCCCGGAGGAGGTGAGTAAAGAAAAGCCGGAAATCGGCCTACGGGAACAAAAACTCTACACCTCCAGAAAAGAACAGCTGACAGCCAAACTACAGATCCTCCAGGAGCAACACACTCAACGCAAACAGGAACTGGCAGAGCTCCGCTCAAAATTAGAGGAGTTGCGTCGGACCTCCGGGCTGCTTCAACGGGAACTGGCCATGACCAAGCCACTGATTGCCCAGGGAGCGGTCTCTGAGGTTGAAGTACTGCGCTTACAACGTCAACACAGCGAGATGAGCGGTGCCATCGAGACCACCAGAATTGCCATTCCCAAGGTTGAGTCGAAGATTGCCGAGGCAAAAAAAGCCATGGAAAGCGAACAACTCGCCTTTCATAACGCTGCTCGCAGCGAGCTGAACGAGGCGTATGCCAAGCTGGAAGGTGTCAGTGCCAACGCCGAGGCCCTGATGGACCGGCTTCAGCGTACCGCGGTCCGTTCGCCGGTACGGGGATCCATCAATCAGATCAAAGTCAATACCATCGGTGGTACCATTCAACCGGGAATGGATCTGATCGAGATCGTTCCCCTTGAGGATACGTTACTTGTTGAGGCCCGAATCAAACCGGCTGACATCGCCTTTCTTCATCCCAACCAACCGGCCATCATCAAATTCACTGCCTACGACTTCACCACCTATGGCGGACTGGAGGCAGATTTAGAGCACATCAGTGCCGACTCCATCACCGACAAGGAGGGAAACGATTTCTATCTGATCCGTCTCCGCACCAAACAGAACTTCCTGGGCAGCAAGGACAAGCCACTCCCCATTATTCCGGGCATGGTCGCTTCAGTCGATATTCTCACCGGCAAAAAAACCATTCTTTCGTACCTGCTCAAGCCTGTTCTGCGGGCCAAGGCTACAGCACTTCGGGAGCGATGAGATGAACCTGATCCTCTGTTGCAGCAATCCTCGCCTTCGTGAACGGTGGTTCACTGCTCTGAACCGCATGTTCTCCACCTACCAGGCCACCACGCTGGAAGACCTGCGTATTTTTGTTCAGCAACAGATCACCTTCGGTCTTTTGCTCATTCACCGTCCTTTAATCGACTTCGCAGCGGTAACCTACATCAAAAGACGTCAACCTAACTGTAAACTCGTCATTCTTTCGGACCGACCGAGCGAAACAGAGGGGTTGGCCCTTCTCAGGCTTGGCGTGATCGGGTACGCCAACAGTTATACCAACCCCCAGCGACTGCAGGATGCCATACGTTCCATAGTCGATGGTTCAGTATGGATCAGTCAGGATCTCATGTATCGATTGATCACCCAATCGGCACCATCCGTCAGCTCCACATTCCAAACACAGGCTATCCGTACTCCTCAACTCAACAACCTTTCCGACCGGGAACTGCAGATTGCCGATTTAGTGTCTCAAGGGCTCAGCAACGGTGAAATTGCTGTTCAGCTCGGTATTACTGAACGCACGGTCAAAGCCCACCTCGGTGCTGTGTATGCCAAGACCTCCACCAAAGGACGCCTGGCCCTGGCACTGCTGATGCGTCAGGCAGCGTCTGCCTCCAATAACGGATGAAGACCGACGGCAATTGATCAGTATGTGCCCTCATCTCTTCTGTTAAAAAAACAAGAAACGCAGCAGATAGCTGATGCTACCTGCTGCGTTTTGGCAAGGAAAAGGACTGTACCGAATTATTGCGTAGATCCCAGATCTATCTGGCCCAACAGTGAGTTGAGCTGATCACCGGTATCAAGTGAACTGAAATCAATGGTGTCAAAGGTAACACTACCAATCACATTCGAATGATCAGCATCATCATAGAGCAGTAACTGGGCCTTACCATCGTTGTCGGCAACCCCGAGTCGGGAATGATCATCCTCATCACTGCCGATCACCTGACTGATATCCACTCGATCCCCCTCGGCCCGGCTGTAATCCAGAATGGTATCATGGCCATCACCGACCATGAAGATATCGGCGCCGCCACCACCTATAAGGACCTCGTCTCCACTGCCGCCGGCCAGTGTGTTGTCGGCTTCCGTACCGATGATAAAGGTCTTGGTGTCGGTTAAGCCGCCACCTGCACTGTCCTCAATGGTCACGATGACTGAAATATCCGGGGTTGCTCCTGTTGTACCGGGAACCGTCATTTCCAGACCTTCGATTGTTACCGCATTGGTGACCGGATCAATGGCGACCGTATAGCTGCCGTCGCTCTCCAGCGGCAGTGTCCAGGTCCCATCAGGATTGAGCGTTCCTGCAGAAAGAACCGCTCCTTCAGGGACCGACAGGGCCACACTGACAATGGTCTCTGAAAAATCGGTGTCTCCTGTCTCCACGACCAGATTGATCGGATAGAGCGTGTCCGTGGGGAAACTGATGTCGTGGATCAAAAAGTCGTTGTCTCCTCCATCAGTTGGTGCAGTAAAGACAATAGAGTGGATGAGAGCTCCATCTGCTCCCTGCAGTGTAAACGGTGGATCAATCTCATCGGTTATGCCCTGGACTATTCCACCGCCGATCTGATTACCATCAATATCGTACAGCACATACTCTGCCCGCTCAACAGAGGCAAGCCAGGCAAACCGAACCGTTGCTTCGGAAACAGGGCTATCAAAGATGACTTCAATCTTTTCGGAAGTGTGACCATCTTGGCCAAGTTCTATGAAATCTCCGGAGGCATCACCCGGCACACCGAAACCAGTTGGTGCGTCATACACTCCTTCTGCGGTGGCAACACCAATCTCATTGCCATCAAGATCATACGCTTTGACTGTGAACCCCAGGTCCGTACTGGTCACATTTGCGGCATTGATCACCGTATTCACCATTGCCGGATTCTGAGGGGTGATGGTCACCTTCGGAATATCCACAACCGGTGTTACGGTAATATTCAGTGTTGATGTTTCGCTGCCGATGCCATCGGTCACTGTATAGGTTACCTGAGGCACCTGACCGCTATAATCAGGATGCGGTGTAAACAGGTAGTCGCCGTTTTCATGTATCACCAATTGCCCCACACCACTGATCTCTACCGTGTCTCCAGGCAGGTAGGTGGTGGAATCGTCGGCAACAGTGAAACCGCTAATTGTAACCTCACCGGTCATGTTCGTGGCGTTGTCCAGGACATTACCCGCCAACGGCGCATCTTCCTGCGTTGAGACATGCTCGTCACCATCAACAATATCATTATCAATGATCGTGGCCGTGGCTGAGTCACTGTACGTGGTCCCGTTACTCGTCAGCACTGCGTTCAGGGTGAACGTCTCGTTCGGCTCGTCAATGGTGTCGTCAACCGTGGGTGTCCGAACCTGCACAACACTGTCACCAGCTGGAAGCGGGATACCACCGGTGTACTCATTCCAGGTTGTACCACCGTCAAGGCTGTACTCAAAACCACCGGATGCATAGTCATCAGGACTCACAGCCGTGCCATCGGCAAACGTCAGCTCAAGTGTGCTCCCCTCACCAACACCCGTTACATGGATGTCGAATACTGCCGGATCACCCTCTGGAACCTCGATATCACCGGTACCGGTCCCAGCACCACCAACAGAGATGGTCGGCACATCATTATCAATGATCGTGGCCGTGGCTGAGTCACTGTACGTGGTCCCGTTACTCGTCAGCACTGCGTTCAGGGTGAACGTCTCGTTCGGCTCGTCAATGGTGTCGTCAACCGTGGGTGTCCGAACC